>Ga0070699_100000494_pt1 | contig 37449 bp, 41 predicted proteins | sample KBSK1503metaG_FD_65473 | JGI IMG/M metagenome (GOLD analysis project Ga0070699, IMG submission 65473) | Corn, switchgrass and miscanthus rhizosphere microbial communities from Kellogg Biological Station, Michigan, USA - KBS K1-50-3 metaG | ecosystem: Host-associated > Plants > Roots >... | reverse complement strand
AAGGTTGCGTCGATGAAGCATTCTTCTTCGTTCAATGCGCCTCTATCGCGAAGCTCGTTGGCAACATCCGTCAGCACGCGACGCAAAACCTCATCGCGGCACCAAATCATTCGACATTTATATCGGATCGACAGTAGTCGGCAATTTTGAGATAGGTTCTAGTAGTTTGTCGTTGAAAGAAAGTGTGCTGGTGGCGGCACAATACGACAATCAGCGCTCAAGACTTCGCGAAGGGTGATGTAATGCTCCAGATTGCATCACCTGATTAGAATCCCGTTGATCGATGAGCGACGCATAAAAGGACGCGGTCTCGGTAGCAACCCTGCGCCAGCTGTAACTCAGAGAGGCCCTTCGCCCTTCCGTGGAGATGCGAACAGCTAAATCAGAATTATCAACTACTTGAATGGCCAAATTTGCCATCTGCCGCCAGTCTCCTGTCCTGGCCAAAAACCCGCTTTGGCCATCTTTGATCACATCTTTCATTCCTCCGTTGTTAGACGCAACTACGACAAGGCCACGGCTCATCGCCTCCAGGAACGCCTTGCCAAACCCCTCGAAAAACGATGGAAATAGGAATACGCCATGCTCGTCATATACCCGCAGCAAATTCGATTGGTCGCGCCATTCTGCGAACGAAACCCGGCTCGCGATACTTTGATTCGTGAATAGTCCTCTTGCCTCCCCGTGATGTCTACGATCGCAGACCCAGGTCATCGTCGCCTGTGGCAATATGGTCAAAATGTGCTCAACTGCGCGTGCAAGCACCATGGGAGCCTTGACAAATGCGTATTGCCCTACATACAGAATTTTCTTGAGCCTTTTTTCCGTCATCGGCTTGGGGGCGCAATTCCAGAACTCTTCGGGCGATGCCTGCGGAATTACCGCGATTCGCTCCAATGGAACACGATATCGATTATGCAGAAAATCCCGGCAATCTGACGCGCTCACGATATGCCCGTGAGCATACCTCGCAATGGCAAGGTTGTTTAATTCCAGCGAAGCGTCCATCAGGTGACTGCATGCGCGCCTCCAAGTCGGTCGATCATTCTGATCGTAATGCCTTTTCCAACGAGCAACCTCACATCGCACCCGACCCTCCAACCCATGGGAGCGATGGACGAAGATCGCTTGAGAATCCAACGTCCGAAGCGCTTTCGCCGCCAAATAGCCATGGGGTTGGTTCACATGAACCACATCGTATTTTGTGCTTTGAAGTTTCCTTTTAAGGGCATTTCTGTAGGCTAGCGGTAGTTCAAGCAAGTTATACAGGTTGAAATGTCCCACACGGTGGGACAGTTCGTCCGTCCAAACATCATCCACGTTGTGGCCCAAATCTCGAAGTGCTTTAGTAGTTTGAAACTCCGTGCCCGCAGCTCCACTGCTTGGATTTGGAGCGACGTTTGCCATAAAGAGAATTTTCATGAGTGTTCGAGACTCGAAGTCGCAGAGCATCATGTAAAGAGCGAGCGAGTAAGATTTACCCAGCCTGCCAAATGCAATGGATCTTCTTTGACGGCGGCAAGTAGATATCCAAACGCCGCTTTGTTTTGATTGTCTAGGAGGCACTTTCCAACGAAGTAGTTTCCTGCCGCCCTATCCCGCTTACTGTTCGCCCGCTTCGCGACACACGATAAGATCTGTCGCGCTTCTTGGAGCACAGGTTCATCGGATAGGCCCGCCTGGCGCACAAGTAAAGCTTTTCGAGAAAGTCGTGCAAAGCGTTCCTGCTCTGCTTTTCGTGATCCGCTTATGGATGCAGGCGTGATGCTACATATGCACAAACGCCTTTGGAGCATGCAGAAGGTACCTAGGGAGGAAAGGCGATACCAAAGGTCCCAGTCCTGGCCAAAGTAAAATTCTGGCCGATAACCGCCGCATAAGGCATATTGCTTTGCCCTGAACATTACGGATGAGTGATGGCTCGGCCCATCAACGACACCCCACTCTGCCTGCGGCGATAGAACATTAATGGGACTAGATGCCACACCCGTCCCTCGCGATGTATACAAGAATTCGCCTTTCGGACCTATGACATCTGTCCAACAAGAAACAAACACACAATCGTCCCGCTGCCTCAAAACCGCTACTTGGCTTTTCAATCGCCCGGGCAATGAGATATCCCCCGCATCTTGCCTAGCGATGAACTCGCCGCGAGCAGCATCGCACCCGCGGATCAGGGCGCGGGTTAACCCGGTATTTTGCTGATGAACAATACGCAGTCGACTATCGCGCTGCGAATAATAGTTCAAGATCTGCCCCGATTTGTCAGTTGAGCCATCATTTACGACGATAAATTCAAACTCTATCCCCTCTTGGGACAAGATGCTATCGAGGGTCGGAGCAAGGTGCGCAGCACTATTGTAAACGCTCATTACTACCGATACTTCGGGATACTTGTTCATGCCTTGAGGCGATCCAAGCCACAGGTGAGGCTTCCCATCGCACGCCAACCTACTAGCCGAGCTCCCGCGCCATACAGAAGAAAGTCAATGCCCCGACTTCGCTGGCTTCCCGAGGCCTGCCGCGCGAGTCCAAATAAAATCCGCGCTTCATCGGCGAGCCCCGCCGCACCACACTGACGGGCTAACAGGAAAAGTTCGCGGGCAAAATGCTGCATCTCGGAAGTCTCGTGAGGAATTTGCGCCGCAAGCGCGTGTCCGAAAATCAGCCCGTGTGCAGCGGCACGGTCTCTAAGTTTCTCCGGATCACTAGAACCGGCCGCGCTCAGCTGATATCCAACGGTTACTCGCGTGTCGGAAACAAACGCATCGCAGTAATGCAAGCGCCCCCACTTGCTAGCAATGCGGCAGTCGTACTCCCAATCCTCCTCGTTCCTCAGGTTAGTCCAAGGACCCGCCAAGTCCGTTACCTCGCGCCTGTAGAGCGGGGTTGAGGTGTCCCACCAACGCGACTGCAGAAACGAGGGAAACATCGTTTCGATCCGTTCGCCCGTGCGCTTCCATGACGTGTTGCCCGGCGACTCCTCAACCCCGTAGAAGCGTGTCCTCCCATAAGCGACATCGCATTCCGGATGCGCGCGTAGCCCGCCAACCTGCAGTTCGAACTTGCGCGGTAGTAGCAGATCGTCGCTGTCGAGATACTGGATAAACTCGCCAGTCGCGGTCATCCGACCAGCCTCGCGTGCGGCACCTGGACCGCCATTCGGAATACGCAGGTGACGAACAATGCTGGGGTACCCTGCTGCGAGGGATGCGATTGACAGGGCCGTATCGTCAGTCGAGCCATCGTCGACGATGATGATCTCGACCGGCCGGTAGGTCTGGGCAAGCACACTCGCAACCGCCTCGCGCAACAGCAAGGGCCGGTTGTGGACCGGAATAATGGTGCTGACCAGCCCTTCAACCAACATCGGGGGCGACCCGGTATGCGCTCGACCACATCTCGAGAATTAATAGCCGCCAAGCGAGATTTCGGAAGATGCTGACGGCGCGCGGGAAGGCATAGCCCGCGCGGTTGTTCACGAAGTAATCTACCATCGCCGGCCGCAAGCCTAGGGCTTGGGTCCATCCGCCGTGGGCGAGGATGACATCTTTGGCAAAACTGCGGAACGCCGGCTGCTCGTCGAGCCAAGATGCGGCCATGCTGCCGCCAAGCTTCGGGCGAGCCAGCGTCTCCTCCGGCAGCAACCGGAAACGGCGGGCGACGCGCCGCAGCACATTCTTCTCCGTCCCTTCGGCCAAGAGCAGGCTTTTAGGAATCCGGTACGCGATCTCAGCCACCCTTTGGTCGAGGTAGGGCACGCGCGCCTCGACGCTGACCGACATGCTCGCCTTGTCCACCTTCATCACATAGTTGTTCGGCAGCTGGTTGCGCGTCTCGAACAATCGAACCGCGTCGAAGCGATACCCGTTGACTGAGTTCAGATAGTCTCGCATCAATGCGCGAAAGGCGCCAAAGTAACGGCCATAGCGCCGACCGCAGTAGTGTCGGTACAGCTGGAAAAGCCACCAGTCCGCCGGAGCCCGCGAGTCGCTCGATCGGAACACGTCGTAGCCGCCGAAGAGTTCGTCGGCACCCTCGCCTACCAGTACAACTTTGATGCCGCGTTCGCGGCACTTTCCGTACAGCAGCCGCGTTGAAATCGTTCCCCAGTCGGCAAACAGGTCGTCAAAGCAGGCGATCGTATTCTCGAGCCCGTCACTCACCTCATGAGGACGAACTAGAATCTCCTCATGATCCGAGCCGATGTGGCGAGCAACGCGGCGCGCGTGCGCACGCTCGTCGAGATCCGAATGGGCAAAACCCATCGTGAACGTGCGCACCCTCGTCTTCCGGGCGGCAAGCGCGGCTATGAGGCTCGAATCCAGCCCTCCCGAAAGCAACAATCCGACTGGTACGTCGGCAATCAGATGCTGCGCCGTCACCTCCTCAAGCGTGGCATGGAGCTCCTCTTCGACATCGCTCGCCCTTGCAATGCGGTCACTCCCGACCTCCGGGTAGAAGTAGCGCTTGAGTTCCGGTTTTACGTTTGCACGCACACGCAAAAAATGACCCGGCGGCAGCTTATGCACGTCGTTCAGGATGGTGCGGTCATCCTCAAAAGTATATCCGAATTCCAGAAACTGACCGATCGCGCGGCGATCGAGTGATGGTTGAAACCCCGGAAACCCCAGCAAGGCCTTGAGTTCCGACGCGAACACGATTCCGCCCGCTTGCGACCTCCAATAGTAGAGCGGCTTGATCCCCATCGGATCCCGAAATAGAAACAGAGCGCGCTCTGCCGGGCACCAAACCGCGAATGCGAACATGCCGCGGATATAGCGTACGCATTCAGTACCCCAGGCCGCGAATGCAAAAAGCAACACCTCAGTGTCTGATTGCGAACGGAACTGGTAACCTTTCGCCTCAAGGCGTCGCCGCAATTCACGGAAATTGTAGATCTCGCCATTGAAGGACAGTACATCCCCGTTGTTGGGATTCATCATCGGCTGATGGCCGCCGGGAGAGAGATCGATGATGCTGAGGCGATTGTGGCCCAGCGCAACATTCCCGTCCGCGCCGATCCAGGTACCAGCGTCGTCGGGCCCGCGATGACGCATCGCAGCCATCATCGCGCCAAGGTGAGGCTCGTCGAACCGGCCTGCGCCTTCACCAATCCATCCGCCGATGCCGCACATGTTCTTCCTGCTGCTGGTCCCTTCTCTCAGCGTCCGGACGACGGCACGAAGATGACGTCGTAACCGTGGTACACGCCGTCGACGCCGAGGTTGTTTGCCCGCCGACGTCGATGCAGTAGTTGATCCCGTGCGGTCATTAACGGGTGCAACGCAGTGAAGATCTCGTCTTCATCACCAGGCCGCCTTCTCGGGTCCGTTGGAGACGGCGGCGTCGAGGACGCTACGAAGGATCATCTCGTCCCTCGCTCTCCCACCCCACGAGGTGAGTGAGCGTGCAAGCTTGGATCGGATCCGGGCGATTTCATTCTTGCGAAATCAGTCCTGCCTGAATGCCTGCAAGGATCACGCATTGGCGGAAGCGGTCCCCGCGCCCTTTCAGTAGTTGCAGCACACCTCTGGCGAGGAACGCGGCTTCTTTCAGCCTCGACCCCGATGCCTGTGGGTTCATGATCGCCCGGTAGGCGCGCCCACTGGCTACGCCGTAACGATAGAGGGCCGGAAGGGAGAGCCTATCCGCTTCAACCGGATGGTGACAGAGCGCGCGTCCGACATAGATGCCTTTGGCGCCAGCTGCCTTCGCGCGGATGAAGAATTCCGTCTCTTCACCGCGCCCAAGCTTCTTGCCATGCATGCCGAGGCTTGGCTCAAATATACCGATACTTTCAACGAGCGCTCTGCGCACTGCAAAATTCGCCCCGAACGGCTCTGGATCGGCGGGCATCATGGCTCGCACGTCGGTGCCTATGTCATACCATACGAGCACGCCATTCATCAGATCCAGGCGCTGGCCATTGAACCAGCCCGGGTACCCTTGCTTCCAGAGCGGAACGATGCGGCCGCCAGCAAAGCTCGCTTCGGGAAATGCCTCGAATGCTTCCGCGTATGACGGGAGCCAGTCCGGTTCTAGTAAGACATCGTCGTCGGTAAAGATAATCCACTGGCCGCGCGACACGGCCAGCGCCCGGTTTCGCGCATGGGCAAGGCCCTGGGCCTGCTCGATGACACGTCGGACCGGCAGCCGCGCCGCAGCGGACGCGACAACATCCGCCGTGTCGTCGGTGCAGTTGTTGTCGACGACGATCACTTCGACAGTTGCCCAGTCGATGCCGTTCTGTGCCGCCAGCGTATCGAGGGTGCGAGCGAGGCTCTGCGACCGATTGTAGGTACAGATGCAGACCGACAGCATGAATGTGCCCCCACGGCTCAGCGGTCAGAGCCGAAGCAGCGCTGCGGGCTTCCGCCCATCGTCGCAAGCGCGTTCAAGTGCCTCCAGCCGGTCCTGCGCAGCTGGCGGCACGCGGAAGCGTCCATGAGGCCACTCAGCACCAGGCTCGCGTGGCTGCGGCATGCGTCTCGACCAGCTGCGCAGCCGGTCGGCCACCGCGCCGTGCAGCCCCATCCGTTCCAGGCGCGGCATCGGCTCATCGTCGGCGGGCAAGCCACGCCCGCACCTAGGGGGCGCACGCAGACAGGCGTCGAAGGCATCCGCCCAGGCCCTCATCGAGCCCTCGAACAGATAGCGCTCCTTCTGCGAAACGATCGCCGTAGCCGACAACCGCGCGAGCAATCCGGGTTCGCGGTGCAAGGCAATCACATGGCGCGCCGCGGCATCCATGTTCCCGACTTCGAATGTCAGGGCGTTGTGGCCCTCTCGGAAGACGCTTTCGGCGACAAGCCCGGGAAAGCGCGACAGCACCGGAACGACGCCGTGCACGAGACCCTCCCGCGGGGCGATGGTGACGCCCTCTGTCGGCGAGAAGTTTAACAGGCAGTCGAGTTGCGGGAACACATCCCGATAGAGCGATTCGTGCGTTTGCCAGGCGAGGAACCGAATGCGCGAGCGGCGGGCAGACGTATCAAGCGCGCCCTTCAGCGCCGCCGCCTCGGGTCCGTCTCCGATCACGGAGAGCATAAATGGAAGATCCGCCTGTTCAAGCCGTTCCACCAGTGAGATCAGATCCAACACGCGTTTGTCGGCCTGGGCGAGACGTCCGACGTAGCCGATGCGCAGCACTTCTCCAGGCACTCTGGGCCCTGGCGGCACGACTGGTGGACGCACCCCGCCCGGCAAATTGAAGACGCGATCGCTGTCCATACCCGCAAGCTCGATGCAGGCCCGCTCGATGAGCCGCCCGTCCACGAAGCAGGCGTCGATGAAGTCCAGGTAGGCGGAAACATCGTGCACATATTGCGCCTCCAGGCCGCGCACCGCGACGCCCAGGCGCGGTGCCTTGCCGGTAAGCTTAAGCCTTGCAACCGCCTCGTAGGTATCGGCAATTCGGGCGGCCACGACGATATCGGGTGCGACGTCGCGTACCACCGACACGATGGCCTCAACTCTGGCGCGTCGCGTCGGAAATCGGGGCAAAATTGGATGTACGGTCACCTCGGGGTAGGCGCTTCGGTAGCGCGAGACGATATGGAAGTGCTCTCCCGCGGCGAGCCCTAGTTCTGAACACCATCCGAGGTGCGGCAGCTCCCTGCAGAGATCATGGATAATCGTCTCGACACCACCGCGCAGGTAGGCGGAAGGCGTGACGATCAGAACCTTTTTCATGCTGCCCGCGCTTACGCCGCCGTCGAAATCGCCCCGATCTCTGGAACTCTGAGAGCGCCGCTCGTCAGATCATTCAGGAAGCGGCGCGAGCAGATCTGCAAGTAGGCCTTGGGAATTCCACCCTCGGGAGGCACGGTCTCCTTAGAAGCTGGATCGAATGCCTCGGAGCCGAGGCCCACACGGTCGAACCAGTTGTGATAGTGCGTTATGTGCCCCCTGAGGCTGTAGAAGTTGCCGAGACCATAACGAAGGTGGCTCAGGGTCTCGCCCCAGTACTTCGGCTTGAAATTGGGAACATAAACCGGCTCCGGCTCGCGGCTTGATGTGTGCACACTCATCATGCGCCAGGTGTGGCCACGCGCAGCTAGCGCTGTCGGCACATTGTAGGTGATGTGCTCGCCTGCAAAGTCGAAGGCGCGATAGGGCAATTTTATCTTAAAACGCTGCCGCCAGAACACCATCCGAGCGGACATTGCCTTGCGCGTGTCGAAGAAAAGGAACGAGCTCTCCGGCATCCCCTTGCCCCAGGGGCGCGTATAGGGGCCGCACCCGATGTCCTCCGGAGAGACCAGCGCCACCTCGCTCGAGATCTCGGCCGCGCATAAGTCGAGCCAATCGTCGTGGAGCAAGATCACATCAGAATGAATCAGCAGCGTGTAGCGGCTCCTCGACATCGCGAGGAGTGCATTAAGCGCCTGAAAGTGATCGCACTTCCTGACAACCACCTCGGCTCCGCGCACCCTGGCCACCTCGGCTGAGCGGTCCGTCGAGACGTTGTCGAGCAGGACCACACGCACCCGCCCGCGCGTGGTCCTATAGATTTGATCGATGCAATGACCGAGGAACCCCTCGCTGTTCCACGACGTGATGCCGATAAAGCAGTCCGGATGCGATCTGGAGGAAATCACGGCGCTCGCCTTTTTCGTCGTTGCTCACCATCCGACATGGCGAGGGTCCGACGCCTTGACGTAGAAAACATTATGGGTCCAGACGAAATCCTTGCGGTAACCGGCTGCGACCAGCAAATCCTCGATGCGGCGGTCGACTCCTCCGGTGTTGTCCTCCAGCACGATCAGCTCTGGCGAGAGCGCCGTCAGGTTGCCACTCTCCAAGACTCGCAGCTCGGCCCCCTCGACGTCGACGCTCAACAGATCGATCTTGCCGATCGGGTCGCCGACGATCTCGTCGAGCGTCAGCAAAGGAACCTCGACCTCCTCAATGGTCCCGCTTCCCGGGCAATTCGCCGCTCATCCGGACCCCATCTACGCGCGCAGTAACCTCTGGATAGGCGGCTCGGTAGCGCGAGGCGATATGACACCGCTCTTCCGCGGTGAGCGCCAGCTCTGAAAATCAGCTGAAATGCGGCTGCTCCCTGCCCTAGATGATGGAAATCGTCTCGACACCACTACACACAGCGCGGAAGGCTTGATGATTTTAGCCGGTCCCCATCGCGGCAAGATAGACCCTCAGAACATCGCCTACCTTAAGCGATCTCAAAGAACCTGCGCAGATAGATTCGTCTTGCTGCCCCTAGAACGGGGCGAAGCGTTAGGCACAACGGATCAGCTTTGATATGCGCCGCAAACCTATCACTCGAATCACGCCTGTCTGGGCATGCAAGGATTTCCCACATCTTTCTCTGGTTCAGATCGTGCCACAGCCACTTACGTAGGCGCCATCCCCGTGGCCCAACTGTCATTTTTGCAAGGCGAGACATAGCTATGCGCCATTCCGATCCGAAATCTTCGGCATAATTAGAAGTCTTGCTCTGAGCATGAAGACGAAAACTCGCCAGCGTTTTCTTCGTAACGATCTGAATCACATTGGTATTCGTCATCAAATAGGTAAAAAATAGATTATCAAAAACGTAATGCAGATCGCCAGCGAAACCGGAAGAACGCCGCCATAAATCACTCGACCAGAAACATCCGGGCTGGTGCAGAAACCTCCTGCCTTCTGCAAATGCAATGATATCTCTAAGGGGGGATGGCTGATGAAGTACACCCAACCTCCCGTCATTATAGAAATCCTGCACCGCACCACATATAAGCAATCGATCGAAATTTGCGCCTGCATTCGACCAACATTTCGCTATTTCGGAGAATGCGCCCTGCTCGTAGCGATCGTCGGAGTTGATATACGCGAGGATGTTTCCACTTACTTTAGCAAAGCCAGAATTCAGGGCATCAGCTTGTCCACTATCCCGTTGTGAGACCCAAGACGTGATAAACTTTTCATACTTCTTGATCTTGGAAACGGAGTCGTCAGCACTTCTGCCGTCCATAACTATATACTCGAGGTCCGGGTAACCCTGGAGAAGGACCGACCGGATCGTCTCCTCGATGAACTGGCCCTGGTTGTAGTTGGGCGTGACGATGGAGATGTGCGGCCAGGGTTTTCCCTCCGGCATAGTGTCTGGAAGCTGTGGGCTCTCGACCGTCCAAGGCCAACCGGTTTTGCCGGGGGGCGGGGGAGGCAGCTCAACCAGGGTCGGGCAGCGCATGGGTCTCCTATATGCGGCGCAGCAGGCCTGTAGATACTAAAGGCTCCGCCCATCGGACCTTAGAAGCCAGGAGGATTACGCAGCCGCGCTTGACTCCTGTCTCGTTGGCGGAGGCGAGGACTGGATACAATTGCTCAAGCCCGAATGCGCGACATGCCGGGTCGACTAAGTCGGGCGTAAGTGCCTTGCCGGGCCCGTAGTCGTCATAGCCATAGCCGGGATCGTCGGGTACTTGGAAGTCATCGATCATAACGATTGCATCCGAATCCCAGCCGAATACAATTTCGAGCTCTTCTGCGAGCGGAAGGTCTGCTTCCCAATGCGCGTCAAGATAAGCGAACAGTCCGCCATGCCCCAGAGTTCTGTCTAATAACTTTAGCATTCGTCAAACCGCCGCTCAGAAAACCCACCGCGTGAACATTGCCTTGCGCGCTTCGAGGAACAGGAACAAACTCTCTGGCATCCAATCATGGCCGTAACCGGGATCGTCGGGTACTTGGAAGTCGTCGATCATGACGATTGCATCCGAACCCCAGCCGAGTACAATTTCGAGCTCTTCTGCGAGCGGAAGATCTGCGTCCCAATGCGCGTCAAGATAGGCGAACAAGTGCGGCAACTCGTTCAATCGAAACCGGCTGTCGCCCAATCTTAGTTCGACATTCTCAAAATTCCGCAGGCGAGCACGCGCAAATCCATAGTTGCGCCGATCATTTTCAATCGTTACGACGGGCAGGTTCGCGCCAGCGAGCGCTTTCACTCGTGGTCCCGAGATATGTCCCAGTCTCGACGATCAAATTGTCAAGCGGGACGGAAGGCGGTGTTTGAGGCAATCGTTAGTTTTGCAAAAGCCCCGGCCCCGGACTTGACTGGCCAAACATTCATCATCCGACCCACTGGAATTGCGGGACCATGTATTTTTGCACGGCCGTTGGTGGGAAACCCGAATTGTATACATCCCGCTCAACGATTTCCAACGGTACCCGGACGAAACATAGCCAACGAAGTCCCGCCAACGCGAGACCTACCCCGAGCTCATAGCGCCCCGATGCCAGCTCAAGCTTCTTCAGGAAGAAGTCGATATGACCACCACCCGCCTTCAGAGAAATCCTGTCATTTCTGTCGGAATATGACGAGCATTTCATCAGACAGACCCCGTCAAGCGTCGTTATGTGCAGTTCTGCGGCTGCGAGCCTTATTTCGTGCTCGCACTTATAAAAAATGCGCAGAATGAAGGAGTCCCATGTGGCCAAACTCTGGAGAACGTTAAACTCGCTATCAAATAATTGTATCCGTTCAATGGATACTTCAGCGGGCTTATCCTCTGTTGATCTTTCAAATATTATTCCTCTGGAATGTTCGACTGCTCGATCGTCTTTTGTGCTGCGAACCTCGTTCTGATAGGCTTCCACCACACCGTTGACCTCTCCTTCGGCGAACAGGCGGCCTCCTTTCAGGAAAATTGCCCGCTGACACAGACGTTTAACGATGTGGAGATTATGGCTAACCAGGATAATAGTACGCCCACCCTTTGTTGCAGTCTCCATGCTATTGAAGCATTTTTCTTGAAATCCAGCATCGCCGACCGCAAGAACCTCGTCGATTAGGAGGATGTCGGAATTCAAGTGTGAAGCGACAGCAAATGCCAACCGCAGGTACATGCCGGTCGAATACCGCTTCAGTGGTGTGTCGATGAACTTATCGACTTCAGCGAACGCTACGATCTGGTCGAACTTACTTCTGATTTCCGTTCGGTTCATACCTATTATTGCGCCGTTCAGGTATATGTTTTCGCGACCCGTCAGTTCACCGTGGAACCCAGTTCCTACCTCAAGAAGGCTAGCAACCCGTCCGCGGATTTCAGCACGACCACTGGTTGGTTCCGTGATGCGGCTTAGAATTTTTAACAGGGTACTCTTGCCCGCCCCATTCCGTCCGACGAGGCCGACGACCTCGCCCTGGCGAATTTCGAAGTTAATATCCTTCAGGGACCAGAACTGCTCTTGCCCACTATTGGCCCCCTGCCTACCCGCGAGGCGAAGGAACGGTGCGGTCAGCGCACTAGAAAAGGCCTCGCGAAATGTCTCGCCACCCGGTCGGCTGCGGCCGATGACATACTTCTTAGACAGGTTCTCGACCCTAATTACGGAGGGCCTATTTTGCATTGCCTGCGGAACTAGCATTAAGGCGATCCGAACTTCTTGGCTCAGATGATGTCCGCGAATCGCCGCTCAACGCGCTCAAAATAGGCGACGCCAACCAGCAATAGACCGATCGCGACGCAAGCAGAAACGGCAAGACCGAGGAAATCGAATGGCTTCGCCAGAAATACCGAGCGAAACCCTTCGATTAGCCCGGACATCGGGTTGAGATAGAAAAGCCACCGCCACTGCGACGGCACGAGGCTGGCCGGATAGACGACCGGCGTCACAAACATCCACAACTGCACCATGAACGGCACGACGTAACGGAAGTCACGATAGGAAACCGTCAGAGCAGACAGGCAGGTGCCTACGCCGAGGGCAGTGAACATTATTGCGAGCAACAGCACGGGAGCCATCAGCAGGTTGAGGCTCCAGCCCACCCCATAGAAGAGCATCATGGTAAGCAGGATGCTCGCAGCGACGCCGAAATCCACAAAACCGACCCCGATAGCCGAGAGCGGGATAATCAGCCGCGGGAAATAGACCTTGCTGACGAGATGGGCGGAGCCGACCAGTGAGCTACTCGAACTCGAGATGGCATTCGCGAAGAAGGTCCAGGGCACCAGCGCGGAATAGACGAATATGGGATACGGAGAGCCGTCGGACGGCATGTTGGCTAGGTGACCGAAGAAGATCGTGAAAACCACCATGGTCATGAATGGCTGCAGGATCGCCCAGGCGGCGCCGAGCACAGTCTGCTTATAACGCACTTTGACGTCACGCATCGTAAGCACGACTAGAAGCTCGCGATAGGCCCATAGCTCGCGCAAATCTAGCCAGCGCCAGCCGCGGCCCGGTTCGATCACCGTCACGTGCTCATGCCCGAAGTACTGCTCTTGTAGCGCGTTCTCCGGCTTTTCGGGGGCCGGCGCGACGTTGCGAGTCACTTCAAGCATGGTAGTCCGCCCTTAGAGAGCATAGCGGGGTATACGTGGATGAACACTAAAGACTCTAAAGCGCCGAACCCGCACCGGCCGCTCATATTCGCGGGATTTGCCGAAAACATCAGCATTCTCAGACACGCGTGGCACCTCATATCCCGTCAGTCATGTCCGGAGTCGAAAAGGCTTTTGTTGTCGCGCACCCAGCGGATGAGTTGACCGACGCCGTCGCGCACGGGGATCGAGGGCTGCCATTCGAGAAGTCGCTTCGCCTTTTCGAGATTGCACACAAATACCGGCTGATCTCCGGGCCGCCAATCACCCCATTGCGGAAGAACATGAATGCTCAGGTCCTCTTCAAGGTAGCGCACGAGCTCGAGCAGCGAGATGGTGTTGCTTGGCCCGCCGCCGATATTGAAGGCTTGGCCGCTTACTGCTTCCCGGCGCTCGAATGCCGCCTCGTACACGCGAGCCAGATCCTGCACGTGAAGCACGTCCCGCGTCTGTTTGCCGTCACCATAAATAGTGATTTTCTTGCCGAGAACCGCTGCGATCGTGAACCACGCGACCCATCCTTGATCCTCGATGCCAAACTGCCGCGTGCCATAGATGCAGCTCTGTCGAAACGTGACACTCTGGGTGCCGTAGATGCGCGCGTAGTCGATCGCGTACTGATCGGCTGCGCCCTTGGAACATCCGTAGGGCGAATGGAAGTCGAGCGGTCGATCTTCGCCGACGCCGTTTGGCAAATCCTTGTATTCGTACCGCCCGTTGCGCTCGACAACGTCGATATCGTCCATCTTGCCGTAAACCTTGTTAGTTGATGCATTGATGAAAAAGCTTTCTGGGCTTTTGGTGCGGATGGCATCGAGCACGTTGAAAGTGCCGAGCGCGTTGTTTTCAAAGTCCTCGCGCGGGTTGGTGACCGACGTGGTGACTGCAACCTGCGCGGCCAGGTGCAGCACCGCGCTTGGCCTCAATTCGTCAACGATCCGCTCCATCGCACGGAAATCGCGGATGTCAGCCTTTTCGAAACGAATTTGCTGCTGGCGTCTCAACCAATCGAGATTCTCCGACGCGCCACGGCGCGAGAGGTTGTCGAGAATGGTCACGGCCCAGCCCCGCTCGTGAAAATGCCGCGCCGCATTAACGCCGATGAATCCGGCGCCTCCCGTAATCAATATCGATTTCATGTGGTTCTATCAGCCGATCATGCCGACAGGCTCGCCGCCCGCGAGGTTGACCCTTCTCCGCAAAATACCAGGCCGAAGAATATCGTAAAAACGATCAGGATCGCCCACGCGGCACCGAGCACCGTATGCTTATAACGCACTTTGATGTCCCGCATTGTCAGCACGAGCAGGAGCTCGCGGAAAGCCCACAGTTCCCGCAGATCGCTTGCCACGAACTGGCTCGATCACGGCGACATGCTTATGCCCGAAGTAGCGCTCGGGGAGCGCGTTCTCGTCTGGGGCGGACTTAGCGAGATTTAGCATCGATGTGTTCGATTTGTGTGTCACGCGGGTTTGCCCTCGTTGAACTCAGCCTGCACCATCATCCGCACCACGTCGGGCATGGTGTAGTTCGGTTTCCATCCCAGCTCAGCATACGCTCTCCGTGCATCGCCCTTGCTGCACATGATGTCGGATGGCCGTTGCAATTCGTTGTCTAGCTCCACGTGATCATGCCAATCAAGACCGAGCTCGCAAAAGGCCGCGGCCGTGAAATCTGCGAGACTATAAGCCGATCCGGTCGCGATCACAAAGTCGTCCGCTTTCGGCTGTTGCAGGATGCGCCACATCGCCTCGACATATTCCGGCGCCCATCCCCAATCTCGTTGGATCGCGAGGTTACCGAGCTTAACAGCGTTTTGCCTGCCCGCTCGAACGCGGCAGGCGGAGCAAACAATCTTTTTCGTGACAAAGCGCTCCGGTCGGAGCGGAGATTCATGGTTGAACAGGACCCCATTGGCGGCAAACAAGTCATACGCATCGCGGTAGTTGACCACTGCCCAATGCGCGGCTGCTTTGGCAACGGCATATGGACTACGCGGGTGAAAAGGTGTTCGCTCCGAAGCGGGCTCAGTTCCCGTATCGCCAAAACATTCGCTTGAGCTTGCGTTGTAGACCTTAATTCCAGAGCCGAGAAAACGGACCGCCTCCAACAAGTTGATCGTACCAACGCTGATGCTGTCAATGGTCTCAACGGGTTGTTGAAATGACAGCGCGACTGAGCTCTGACCAGCGAGGTTATACACTTCGTCTGGTTTGGTCTTCACAATGGTCTGGAGCGTGCTGCGAAAGTCGGTGAGCACCATCGACTCCCGCTCGACGTGCTCTTTAATCGCAAGCCGATCCAGGTTGGCAAAGTTCGCGACCTGAGCATCGCGCGAAGTGCCAAAAACCCGGTAACCCTTCTCAAGCAGCAGCTTTGCGAGATAAGCTCCGTCCTGACCCGAGACGCCGCAGATCAGCGCCGTTTTCATGTGGCAGAAACAGGCTTCCTGCTCAGATCGGCCAGAATGCCCTGGAGCCGCTCACGAAACTTTTCGTAGGAGAAAAAGGCGAGCTCATCCGGTATCTGCCGCGGGCGACCAAGAGCCCGGCGGACGGCCGCCTTTAGCGCCTCGCGATCGTCCGGATCAGCTAACTCACCGAGCTTTCCATCCAGCACTGCTTCGCGGCTGCCGTCCACACTGCTTGCCACAACGGGTATGCCCGAAGCCATTGCCTCCAGAAAAACGAATCCAAAACCCTCCTGGCGCCCCGCCATGACAAAGGCGTCCGCGAGACGATAGTGGTCAGCTTTTTCCGTTTCAGCCACGCGCCCCGCAAAGACTACATTCTTGCTCAGTCCGAGCGACACTGCCTTGCGTTCCAAGCGTGATCGGTCATCGCCATCGCCAGCAATCATGTAGACGAGATCTTTCTCCTCGGCAACGAGGGCCGGAAGAATCTCCAGCATTTCGTCCAGACCTTTTTGCCCCTCATTGCGTTGGAGCCGTCCTAATGTCAGTAGTACCTTCTTCCCCCCAAGGCCGTAGCGCTGCTCGAGATAGCGAGGCTTTTCAGCGATCCCATACTCCTCCAGATGAATTGCATTGGGAAGCAAATGGACTTGATCGTCCCTGATCGTGCTCCAGGTCAAGAACCGTTGCTTGGTAAATCCGCTAATCGAAATGACCGAATCCATGCACGCTACCAGCCGATCACTTAGGCCCCGGCCAGTAGGCTTCCACGCGTCGATTCCGTAGATCAATAAGATGCGTTTCGCGCGTAACAGCCGGCTCGCGATCACGGCAAATGGCAGCAAGTTAATGTGCCCACACAAAACAACATCGTATCGCTCACCCTTGCTTAGCACGCGCACCACCTCACAGACGTAACGGATAAGGCTGTTCGCGCCTCTCTCGCGTAATTCGACGCGCGGCGGCACCGTAACCGGCTCGTGACGGATGAGGCGTGGAATTATCGTGACCTTATCGCATATGGGTAATTCCGCAAGCGCGGTCAGAAAATCACGGTTATAGACGGCAATTCCGCCAAATCCGCCGAATGCTTCCGGTACAATGGCGAGAAAGCGCATGTCTTAAGCCGCGCGCGCCACGGAAAATACCCAACGTCGCGACCAGTGGCATCGTGGTGATCGTAACGAAGGAATACGCTTCCACTCCGAAAGGGGGGATTGCTGTTGCTGGTCTATCCACTTGGCAATGGGCACGGTAAATCCGGTCTTCAGGCGCTGCACTGTCCGAGCTGGCACCGGCCTTGTCGGTGCTTCCGCCAACGTCGATTTAGTTCTCAACTTACCCCTGGAAAGATCCATTTCCGCGAGAAGTTCTAAAAGTACAGCATCGACAAGGGGCACACGAACCTCGAGCGAATGCGCCATGCTGGACCAGTCGGTATCGCGCAAGAGCTGATTGCGCATGTACAGGGAGGCTTCGAGCGTGGCCACCCGCGCAAATGGCTGCACAGGATCCGGCGTCAACACGCGAGCGATATGATTGATCGGGTCTAATCGTGTAAGGCCCTCGCGCGCGAGATCCCAACCAAGAATTTCCGGCAACTCCCAAGGCATGAATATGCCGCGCCGCAACAGGTAAGCCCCAGGATAGGTCCCGCCAAATTCGACAAGCCCAGCAACTTTCGGACTGAGGCCTAATTTTTCGCCATGCATGCTGCAAAAAGCACGGCGCAGTCCTTGCCCCAAAAAGGGGATCAATGACGGCACGATCATCCAGTATACCCAGGTTGGAAGATCGCGAAACGAGGAATAGCCGCCAAAGAGCTCGTCGCCGCCCAAACCCGACAGGGCTACCTTGACACCGAGTTCATGCGCCGCCTTGCTCACGAACCACGTGTTGATCCCATCAACCGTGGGCTGGTCCATGGCTGCAGTGATACGCGGCAGGTCAGATCGAAACTCTTCCTCGCTGACTTCGCGCGTCGTGTGCTGGGTCGCGTAGAAATTAGCCACAGCACTCGCCCCAGGCCGCTCGTCATTCGGCGAGCCGTGGAATTCTTCAAATGACAACGTCACGGTCCGGATATTCTGCTGCCCGGCATCGCGCATCAAACCAACGACGGCGGCGGAGTCGACCCCCGCTGATAGGAACGCACCAACTGGGACATCGGCGACCAGATGCTGACGCACGCTGTCCAGAAGCGCTTCCCGAACTAGAGCTTGGGTCTCCTCCAATGTTCTCGCTGAGAACTGTCGTTTTGGCACTCGGCTGTAACTTGCCGCGATGGAATGAAAATGAATTGGGCCGTGTAATCCGAGCCGGTCAATGCGCACGAAGGAGCCGGCTGGCATGGCGCGAACGTCGCGGTAGATAGTGAACGGCTCCGGGACGCTGCCGAACAGACAAAACCCAACCCACCCGGCAGAATCGGGATCTCTCGAAACGCCGCGGCCCGCCATGAGCGCCTTGACCTGCGAAGCAAAGCGCAATGTCGACCCATCATCCGCATAGTACAGCGGCTTAATCCCATATGGATCACGCGCCAACAGCAGCTGCTGCTCTTGGCAATCCCATATACCGAACGCGAACATGCCCCGTATCTCGCGTAGCATGTCGTGGCCCAACTCGGCATAGAGGTGTAGCAGGACCTCGGTGTCCGAATTGCTCCGGAATGCGTAGCCCTTCGACTCGAGTTTGGACCGCAACGCGCGATAGTTGTAAATCTCACCGTTGAAAGTAACGATCAGCCTGCCGTCTGCAGTCTGCATCGGTTGGGCGCCGCGCGAGGATAGATCGATGATAGAGAGCCGCCGATGCCCGAAGCCGACACGATTATCGGCCGAATACCAATCTCCGCTACCGTCCGGACCGCGCGAAGCCATGTGGTCGCGAATACGCGCGAGTTCGTCTCGATCCACTGATCTTGCAGTGGAGCGGTAGGCGTAGATGCCTGCGATACCACACATATCAAATATGATTCAGGTTGTGAGAAGTGTTGGAATTGGGTTTGTCAACGCCTTGGCGTCACGGCGTTTTCCATGGCTACCGCACCCCGGGTGAAATCCCCCAGAGGCGGCAGATCTATGTTTTGCTATGTGCCATAGAGGTCGTGGCTTTTTCAAGATGAGCCCGGAGCATAAAGGCGCAGCTGATGGAAACCATGACCATGAGAGCAGTCGTCCGTAGCGGATAGTCGACTATCGAATGCGCTAGCAAAAGCCCGACACAGATCGATCCGGCGCGCCCGTAGGCAACAAAGCGCGCCTTCGGATCGGCTGTGCGCCAGCTTCGATAGGCCAACAAAACGTAGCAGGCGAGGAGCGCACAAATCACTGCTGCGCTGATAAGTCCGCCCTCGAGCCATGACTCCACCCAATCATTATGCGCCCGGTTGATATATAACTCCTGCAGGTATCCCAGCGGTTCATAGCGCTGGTAGATCGGTGCAAATGTGCCGATGCCGCTGCCAAATGGCAAATAGTCCTTCGCGGCTTCTGCCGTCCCTGGCACCACCCGCCAACGTAGATCGGAAGTACTCACCGTCTCTGTTATTCGCTCAACGATCCCAAATCCAAATTGCAATGCCAGCAGAAGTGCGACCGCGTTTGCAGCCACTGCAACCTTGATGATGCGTCGTCGCTCTGCGCCGCTGGTAAGACTGGCCACCAAGGGTATGCTGCACAATCCGGCGACCAGCCCTAAAAAGACCCCGGATCGAGATAGCGTCGCAGGAATTCCTATGACAAGGACGATCAGCAATATCGCGGAAAATGTGAGGCGGAACACACGTCGTGTACTCGGGTCCCGTCGAGGCAAGCTCGCCCAAATCGCCGCGTATGGTATTGCCCCATACAAAAAAGCCGCTTGATGATTGCTGTTAGCGAAAAGTCCCACCCCGCGATGAACATCGGTGATGCTGTAGAAGCGCAGAGGGCTGTGTACGCCCCCGACCAGTTGCATCAGTTCAAGGCCAACTCCGACGATCGCGACCGAAAAGATGAGCAGTAGAACCCAGCGGAACTCGGCCCCCTGCCGCAAGCAAAATACGCCGAGAAACACAGCAACAGCTGGTAGCAGGGACAAAACACTGCGCAGCGTGGTCAGCGGCTCCAAACTGATGGGCAGGAACGGCAGTGACATGCCCGCTGCTTTATAGGCCTCTGCCACCTCCGCCCGTCCCGGCAAGATGGTCCAAACTTGAGGGGGAAGCGGGACCAGTTGCAGAACAGGTACCAGGACGACGGCAAAGATCAGAAACAACGGCAGCCGCAGCTGCGAACTCGGAAGCGCCTTGAGCCTGAATGAGGCGACGGCAAGGAGGGGCAAACTCACGATCTGTGCGACGGCATCCGACCACAATCCCTGCCGCGTGCCGCCCCCGCAAATCAGCGCCACAAAGACGACGAACAAAACCAGGCCCGGGTAGGCCACGTCTCCAAGCCTGGCGAGGGCGGGATAATCCCCAGCCCTTCCCACTGAATTCACTGTAGATGCCAAGACTCGCGCTCCACTTCCTTAGCAGTACGCCTTCGGGGGCCGCTGTTCATCGGCCGGCTAATTGCGGTAATTCTCTTGCTTGCTGCCGCCGTCGATGGAGCTTGACCTCCACGCGCGCTGCTGCTGCGTGAGGGCGGCCAACGTCTGGATCGTTTCCGACCCTGTTGCAAGGCGGTGCGGGACAACCGTTCTGACGGATGCAAACTGGACCTCGGACGGCGTATCCGGAGCGCGTTTAAGCCGCTGACGACGGAGAAAGGCACCGCTTGGGAAGCCAGCCTTCCAGCTGGGGGAAGTACGCCGTGTGGAACCGGGAGGATCGAGGAAACGTCGGCATCGCGCCTCGATCCTACCCGACCACACTGAGTCACTTGACGAGTGCCTCGGGAGTAACTCGAAAGCTTTGGAACCAGACCTCACCCTCGATTTCGCTCTCGGATGCGGTTCGGGCCGGAATGATCAGCTGCAGCCACTGGGCGTTACAACCAGATGAGGGCACACTGAACTTGATTTTGAGATCCGTCCAGGGCGTCGTCCCCGTCACTGGTTTCGTTTCCGCCAGCAACACACGGGATTCGGCGCAGGAAATTTGCCAGACGGGGCCTCTCTCTGTTCGCAGACTGGACGATTTGACCGCCAATTCTAGATCGTAGCTCCCCGGCGCCAGCATCAGCAATTGCCCGACACGACCAAATCTCGCCCGTGCGCCTGAAAATTGGATGCGCAGAGCACGGCTGTTTCCGCGATCGGGTGCCTCGCCGATCTGGATTTCGGCCCCCGAAATAGAGTCAAAAACCCAGTTAAATGGCAGCCCATCGAGCGGAGCTTCAAAATTCCCGTTGTAAGGAGAGCGCACGGGCGTCTCAGCTGGTGAACTCGTCGCGCGCCAATCTTGATAGGCCTCTTCGAAGCGCCCGACGAGGATCAGCCGATCGAGGTAGGGTTTCATTTCATCTGCCGTCGGCGGCTGACGGCTGCGGATCAAAGACTGATACAACTGCATCATCAGGCGATCGTTTGCCCCATTGACGATAGCGCTCGATAGAAACGAACGTCGCCACGGCGGGTTAGCTGCTAAGGCTCCTTCAAGCGCGGCTAGAGCCCCGGGATCTGTTCCAAATACCGTCAATATCGGGGATATCGTTGCCTCATAGTGAGGATCGACGCGTAGCAGCCCGTCGGCCTGTACCAGCGCTTCTTCGAATTTGCCGCGGCGAATCGCCTGTGCAAACAGCCAAACGTGCGGCGCAGGATTCCTCCAACTGCGGGCCGCCGCGAGAGACATCAACGCTTCAGCGCGAGCAAGATGGCTTTTGCGTTCAGCGACGAATCCAAGCGTCGATAACGCACGCGAATCGAGAGGATCGGACAGAAGCGCCCGCCGCGCCAAGTCCTCAACCGAGCTAAGCTCCACGCTGCTGCTCGTCAGTTGCCTTTCCGCCAGTTCATCCAGCGCAACCGGCTCCCAGGGCGCTACAAGCAGACCGCTATCTGGGTCAGCGATTGCCAAATTGTGTCCAGCCGTGTCCGCGACAATGAACACAGCGACAAGAGCAAGTGCGAAGAACGCAAGGACGCCGACGGTCGTCGCCAGCCACTTTCGCGAGCGGGCCGCCCTATCATTTCGGCTATCGCCAATCGCAGCGCGGCTCGATCCGCCAATGGGATATGAAGGGGATCGCAAAGACATTCCGCGTTCTAACAAGCCTCAACCCGATTGAGTGGCATACACCGCAATCACGCCAGCCACCAGCAATGCAACGGCAACCACTCCGATGCCCTTCGCGACAGCCATGAGCACATGCGTCGGCTTTGCTTTCATCTTCTTTTGCGGGGTTTCAATCCAGGGCATCCGCCTTGGACCGGAATCTACCCCCGCCCTCAATCCTGGTCCTGCGGCCATGTCAGAACGGGAGTTCGAAGGCCGGGATATGTTGGTTGAGACCTCGCGCCAAGCCTTGAGAACGCGTTCAGCATAAACCGAGTCCCAGTCTCTATTCACATCTGGATGTAGCCACTGCAGGAGCCATCGCAAATGGCACCGAGCCAGTTCGCGCGAAGCGCCCGGTGGCAGGCCAAGAACGCGGTATGAATCCGCATCAGGTCGTAACAGCACTTGCTGCACATAAAACCTGGCCGCTTCAATCAAGACCGTAGCCGGTTGCCCCGTTGCCCGTGAAGCCAACTGGCACGCCTCCGGCGAGCCGGCGGCGATCCGCATGACCTCAAAAATATCCGTCGGGAGCGGAGGCTTTTCTATTGAATGCGCAAGCGCTGGCATCCGCGCCAGATCAAGCGCAAGATTAATGCCTTGTGCCCCGGACATGGTTTAGATTTGGTTGGCAATTGCCTTTGGCGCCGATTTGGTTCCGTACCCGTAATACTGCAAGGCGCCATAACCATAGCTGTGATACGCATAATTGGCAGCACGCATATCGAACTTGTTCAAGACGACGCCCACCATCTGTGCGCGAGCAAAATGCAGCCGCTTTACTGCAGCCTTGCCTATTGCTCGCCGTGATTCGCCCGCGCCGAGCACGAGCAGAGTGCCCGCCGCAATGCTCGCGAGCAGAGGCGCATCAGCCAAGCCCAAGACCGGAGGCGCATCAATGATGATGACATCGAAATTTTCGCTGGCGCTGGACAGCAGTTTCGCCATATTTTGGCCGGCCAACAGTTCTGCCGGATTGGGGGGCAGCGGTCCCGAAGCCATGAAGCACAAGCGCGAAACGTCCGTTTCTTGCAAGACATCTGGCGCGATCGCGCCGCCCACGAGATAATTTGTCAAGCCCCTCTCAGCTTCGCGCCCAAGCAGCCGGTGTGCCGATGGATTGCGCAGATCGGCATCAATCAGCAGCACTTTCATCCCGAGCTGCGCGAAATTGATCGCAAGCGCAACCGAAGTCGTTGATTTGCCTTCACCCGGGTTTGGGCTGGTTACGACCAACGTTTTTGGCAAACCGTTAGACGTCGAAAACTGTAGTGCTGTACGCAAGGACCGATAAGATTCGCAAATCGGCGACACCGGCGAATTACGCAGACTTTCAAAAATGTCTTCTTCGGCTCTCGGAATAAGACCCAAAACGGCTAACCCGAGCCGATCCTCAATGTCCTCGGGCGACTTAAAGGTATCATCCATGATTTCGAGCCACCCCACCACTGCACCAGCGCCAAGCAACCCAAACACGAGCCACATAAGCAAGCTTTTCTGAAGGTTTGGCTTATAAGGCGCACCCGGAGGTTGCGCGAGATCGATCACCGCGACGTTGTTCGTCCCGGTCGCTCCCGCAACACCTAGGTCCTTGTATTGCTGTAGCAGCCCATCATAAAGCGTTCGAGTGCTATCGGCCTCGCGCTGTAAGATCTGCCTTTGAATGTTTTTGTTCCGCCCGTCAAGCACTCTCGTGCGCGCCTTCTCGATATCTTTTTGCAGCAATTCCTCCTGCTGCAGCAAGGAGTCATATTGCGATTTAAGCGACCCTGTGACGAAACTCACCGCACGATCAATCTCCGCATCCATCTGGGCAATCTGAGCCTTTAGCCTGCGCATGTCGGGATAATCTGCTTTGAATACCGCAAGCTTGTCCTGATAGTCGGAAGCGAGAATCGCACGCTTCTCTCTCAGGACTGCAATGGATTTGTCGTTTACGATCTGCGGCAAGGCCAGTCCCTTGTTCTTTGCTGCTTGTTCCCAAAGCTCTTGCGCCCGAATACGCTCAGTCCGAGTCTGCTGAAGCGCAGCATTCAGAGCAGCGAGGTCTGAATCGGCGAGCGGCTGTTGCTCCTTGCCCACCTTGGTATTGATGATTTGCTCCTTGTCTTCATATGCCACTAGCGCCTTTTCTGAATCCTCGAGCTTGACCTTGAGGTCTTCCAATTTTTCTTCGAGAAACTTTCGCGCGTATTTAGATGAGCCATAGCGCCGCTCCAGGTTCGCTTCCGTATAGTTCTCTGCTACGGCATTCGCGATCTTCGCTGCCCATCCCGGATCGGGACTTTCGAATGAAATAGTCATAAGACTGGAATTAGGCGCTTGATCGACAGATAGGCCACCCTGAATCAAACCAGCCGCAGCAGCCTTACGCTGCGCCAAGTCCAACTTCTCTCCAGGCTTCTCGGGAAACACCATGCGCCGCAATTTTGCCCACGACGAACTCGGCCGTGGATTGACGAAGCCCGCGTCATCGCGGAGGTCCAAATTACCGGCAGCACGTTCTGCCAAAGAACGACTTCTCAAAAGCTCCTTCTGAGTTTGATAGAAACGAAACGCGTCGACATGTCCGCCGGTATCTACCGTGTCGAGCTTCACAACCTTGGCGGCGTCGAGATCGACCTTTATCGTGGCCGTCGCCCGATAGATCGGAGTTGACGTAAATGTCACTAAAAAACCGATGACGAGACCGCTGACACAGCCGGCGAGGAGCAGCCAACGGTGCTTTAATGCCAGTCCGAGATATTTGAAGAATTCATCGCGAAGGTTGGGCCCAGCGGGCTCACCTGCAGCTGGTTCAGCAATTCGTCCAAGGGCAGACACGAGATCACGCGCGTCGCCCTTAAAGGCCATCGGCAATCCGCCACCGCGGCTCTCAGAACTGTTAAAAGGTGCGTTCATTTCCCCCTCGCCCCCATGAGATAGCGCCAATGATCAGTTTGTACCTATCCGCATTCGAAACCGCTGAGCCAACCCTTTCCAGCCGGTCTGCACAGGCTGTTGACTCAAGTCGCCCGCTGGCAAGGGCGGAAGCTTTGCCGGACTTACATTGTCGACCACTCCCCTTGGCCTTATGCGAAAGATATTGGCGGCCTCCGCAGCACCAAGTCGGTGCTCTACCATGGCCTGGACCCTCGCCAAGTGTGGCGGCCGCGTCGAAGTGTTGTGTGCATCCGTTGCCATCACGTGACACAGTCCTTCGTCCAACATCCGCTCCGCCCAATAGCGTGGGCCCTGTCCGAACCGCCCCGTCAGCGAGCCCGCAGTCAGCTGAATCCAAAGGCCCCTATGTACCATACGTCGAATTAAGACATATTGAGGCTCAATCCAGGAAAGACGTTCGGGATGTGTCAAAATGGCAACATAACCCGCGGACTGTAACTTAAAGATGCATTCATCAAGTTGCCGCGGCATGACATGGTGAGGCGGTTCCAGCAATAGGTAGCGTGAACCAGCCAGCGTGAGAATTCGCCCGTCGTTCAGCCCCGACACGAGATCAGGCACCATGTGCACATCGGCGCCGCTCAAAAGACTTAATGGAATGTCCGCCGACGAGAGCGCCTGTTGCAACAATGTCACAGCCGCTTTAATTTCAGGCCCTTTATTCTCATAAACCGTTGGCAAGATATGTGGCGTACACACGACTGTGGTTATGCCGTCGGCGCAGGCCATCCGGGCCATGTCGAGAGACATAGCCAAGTTCTTTGAGCCGTCATCGACCCCAGGCAACAGATGGCAATGCAAATCGATCAATCTTTGCTCCCCACTTTATTCCCGCGATCTCATGGCGCTGCTTCGAGCCCCATATTCAATGCCCGCCCTAGGTGTTTACAGCCAACGCAGGTTTGCATTAAATCTTTGTACATGGCTATATCAGCAGTCAGAATCGGTCCCCAACCCGATGATCCGCGGCTGAGCCCCGTGGAAAAAACGTAGAACTCGCGCTCGTGTCGTCCAATTCATTGCCGCGGCTCATTTTCATAAATCGCTATTTTCATCCCGATCAGTCTGCGACCAGTCGACTCCTCAGCGATCTTGCCTTTGCGCTCGCCGACGCCGGGCACGACATCCTGATCCTTACCAGCCAGCAGCGCTATGACGATCCGGATGCCCGTCTTCCCGCCTCTGAAGTCCGGGGTAGAGTAAAGGTGCACAGGTTGGCGGGGACACGATTTGGACGCATGAGGCTTCTGGGCCGCTCAATCGATTATCTATCCTTTTACGTTTCGATGGCGGTCACCTTGCTGAAGCTGGCGCGCGCTGGAGACACAGTCGTTCCCATGACCGATCCGCCAATGCTTGGCTTATTCGTTGGTCCGATTGCGCGGCGAAAGGGTTGCCGCATCATAAACTGGCTGCAGGATCTTTACCCCGAAGTCGCGCTTGCGGCGGGGACGCCTTTTCTCAGGCCGACCCTGGCCAAGCTCATCAAAGCATTCCGCGATCGATCGCTAAGGGCTGCCGATTGCAATGTCGTCATCGCCACCGCAATGGCAGAACGGGTCTCAACTTTGGACGTCAAAAACGAACGGATCAAGGTCATCCACAATTGGGTGAACGATCACGCTCTCTCGCCCATACCAGCACATGAAAATCCACTCAGACGCGCGTGGGCTCTCGAAGACAAGTTCGTGGTCGGCTACTCAGGAAATCTCGGCCGAGTGCATGACATTGACACGATACTTTTAGCATCAGGTGAGCTTGTTGATTGCCAAATTGTCTTCTTGTGCATCGGCGGTGGAGCACAGTATGACGCGTTGAAGGAGGCGGTTGAAAAACGCGGGCTGACGCAGCTGTTCCGGTTCATGCCTTATCAAAGCGAAACTGACCTTCCCTATTCTCTTTCCGCAGCCGATGTGCACTGGCTTTCCCATAAGCCAGAATTTGAAGGCCTGGTATTCCCGAGCAAGTTCTACGGGATAGCAGCTGTTGGCCGTGCGATCATTGCGATTACCTCAAGGCAGAGCGAGCTTGCTAAACTCGTGTCGCAGTATCAATGCGGCTTGGTCATTGAACAGGGAGATGGAAAGACTCTTGCGCTCGAATTGAAGAGGTTGAAAGCAGCGCCCGAAGTACGCTCGGTGATGGGAGAGCGCGCACGATCTATGCTCAGGGCTCGGTTCACCAGAGCGCAGGCGATCGATGCTTGGGCGCAGACCCTAAAGAGAAATTCAATGAACTCAGGGGAATTTTGAGTTTGCGTCTTTACTCGCGACGACCGTCCGAACAAGCACGAGCAAATCCATCATCGCCTGAGCTCGTTGGAAAAAAGTCAAGCTCCGTCTCCGTGATGCGCTCTCGAAGGGGGTACAAGACCGGGTACGCCAGCCCCTTCAACCATGTTGGAATGCGAGGCAATCCATTCTTCCCACAGCTGCATGCGGAGCCCTAGCCGGGCATAATCCACGCGAAGGTATCCGTCCGCGCCGCGCGACACCGCGCTGGGAGCGACCTCGAGGACCTCTTGTGCCAACACTCCTACATAGAGCGTATCGCTCCAAGCATAACGATATCGATACAATCGCAATCCGTTTTCCAATTTAGCGATCGGAGTAATGTCTCGTTTCACGCGCACGTCGGACAGAAAGAAGCCGCTGATGGCTGCAAGTGGTAAGACATCCTTGACCTCCTTGAGGACCAATCTCGCGTTGGACTCTTCCACCACGACAATGTCGCCGCCACGAAGCGACGGATTCGGCGTTTTTCCCGCTTGAATCTCCTTTAAGTTGAAGACGGAGTCGTCGACTTGCTCACCTGTTATGCGAGCAATGTGAACGCGATCCGAGTTGGCGAGGTCATTAACCCCGCCGCTCTGTGCAATGGCCATGCTCAAAGTAAGCGGCGTATCAAGAGTCAAAACTGTTGGACCCCTCACTGCGCCGCTCACCGTGACGCGTTGGCTTGACTTCACGAGCGACAAACTCACCTGCGGAGATTGGAGATACGATTTGCTATATCGTGCCGCAATATCCTCTTGCGCTTGCAACATGGTCCTACCTCGCACCCGAACCTGGCCAACGAGGGGTAGAGACACGAAGCCGGCTTCGTCGACCCGGACTGTTCGGGTCAGGTCCGGCACCTGGAAAATGGCGACTTGGAGAATATCGAGCGAACTAATCTTGTAATCCGTTCCGTCATTCGAAATGCCCGCGGAATCTCGCGACGCGGCAAATCGAGTCGTTGGCGGAGACTCAACCACTGGCGAGTCCGTAACGGCTGACGCCGTGGTTTGGGGCGTCATCGTGGGTTCGAATGCGGAGGCCGTGGCTGGCAATGCCGCATTTTGGGCGGACGTGAATGAGGAGGCGGTAGCTGGCAATGGCGCGTTTTGGGAGGACGACAGGCGCTCGCCCACCTTTGAGTTTGAGCTCGAGTTGGATTCCGATCCTATAGGTAGCGGCGCACAGCCAACCAATCCGGCGAACAACGCGACTAGCGCCAGCGACCTACCAAAACGGCAACCTTGCGACATGGCTAGCTCCACCCCAGGGAACATTTAAGGTCTGTGGCCAAGCTCATGGCCCAGATCGCCGCAGTCAGTTGGACAATCCGGCAAAAAGGGCCGCGACGACCCGCTGATCGTTGCCGGTGCCTGGCCACCCCTCGTCAGCGGCCCGAGATCATCACGGGCTAACCGGTATTATGACGGCGGCGTTGCCCTCGCCTACGCACGCCACCACGCAGATGCCCGCAAGCGCAGCGAGCGCCGCTGCTATCGGCAAAAACGGGGGCACTTCCCCATACACGGGGGCCACAGGAGGCACCCCCTCCTTGGTATATACCGGCAATTCGGCCGCGTTAATGCCTAAGCGATTCAACGCCGCAGCGAGCCCACGGAGCGCCGCCTGCTTTTGATCTTTGTTCAAATCTGGTGCCGTTTGCACATACTTGGCCAGGTCAGGCGCCAGCTTGGGATCCGCTACAATAATATCCTCAATGCGCTTGCTGAGCTGGTCACCCCCTTTCGGGAACGCCTTGAAGGCATCCACAATGGCGGGAGGGGTGACATCCTGCGCTGGACCAAAAGCTGCCGGCTGCGCCGGAGTTGAGACTGCATTCTGCGCAAATCCAGGCGGCATTTGAGCCACCAGCATGGCCACACTGCAGATGATGCTAATCGGGATACGTCTCATTTGCCCCTCCCAAGATTAAACCCAGAAACACTCTGGCACGTCAGTCGCGAAACAGCCAGCGAAATGGCGGCTCGGCCAGCGAATCTGGCGCATTGTTGCACGGAAAGCACACACGAGGTGCCCCTCGGGACTGGCCGATGCCACTATCGCTTCCCGCCCGGGTTTCTTTCAGGGTCAACCCACCGAGGTGCAGAACCCGGCGAATGCCTAGTTCAGAAGCGGCCTTAACGTCCTGAGGGCCATCGCAATTGGCTGGAGGCACAACGTTGCAGGTCATTTGCAATATCGATAGATGGCCGCCAGCTCGCGTCCCTCTAAAACGATCGTGCGCACGCCGAGGCCGCCCTGACGGGCGATCCAATTTCGGATGATCGGCGGATACATCTCGTATAGCACCCGCGTGCCTGTTGGACTGGTGACTCGTTCCCCCGCCTTGTTTTCAAACCAACCAGCATGGAAGCCAAGCATCGCTCGCTCGGTGATGCAGATTTTATCTCTCGGGATGAGGGCCGTTACCAGCGTGCAGGCAGAGAAACAGCTTCCATCAATCATGACCCGTTCCCTCGCATCGCGAATTGCCGCAAACATGAGCAGGTATTCCCCGAGCGGCCCGCCCATGTCGCCAGCGATTCGCGTCATAGCATCGGATGGCTGCACAAGGGCAACCGGCAACAATAAGCCAACAAGCATCCAACGCAATTTCATCTCGGTCAAACTCGCGAGTAGCCCTCAACACCATCAGCGCGATCCGAACCCAGTCACAATCGCGCGCAAGGTTTTGAGAACGATGACGGCATCGAGCCAAAATGAAAAGTGCTTGATATAGTAAAAGTCGTACTCAAGCTTCGTGCGCGCGGCATCCACTTCGGCCACATTGCCCTGATGCACTTGTGCCCAGCCAGACAGCCCAGGTCGTACGATGTGGCGATAGATGTAGAACGGAACCTCGCGCTCGTACCATTCCGCAAGCGATATCGCCTCCGGGCGAGGTCCGATCCAGCTCATGTCGCCCCGGAGGATATTGATGATTTGCGGCAACTCGTCGAGACGATACTGGCGCAAGAACCGCCCCACCCGAGTAATCCGCTTGTCGCCCTCGATTGTGTAATCCCCTCCACCATGATTATGCGTCATCGTCCGCAACTTGAAGATGGTGAACGGGCGGCCGCCGAAACCCGCGCGCCGCTGACAATAAAAAATCGGCCCGGGTGTCTCGAGCTTGATGAGGATCGCGCAGACGCCGAGTATCGTGGCAACGACGGGCAAACAAAGCAACGCCATCAACAAATCGATGGCGCGCTTGAATTGTGGATAGACGAGTGAAGGAACCACCGCGCCTAAGCTGTTCTCCCGCAAATGATCGACCACTACTCGTCCGCTCATTGATTCGTTGAATTGCTTTACGTGATATACCGGGATGCCCCGAAGAGCTGCCAACGCGAGAAAGCGGTCCCACTTCGGCTCCAAATCAAGCGTCAAATCGGCAATCACCCCGCTGTAATCGAAATCGATGGTTGGAACTGAATTTAGCACCGTGAGTTGGACCGAGTCGACCAGCAACTCTGGCAGCTGGGCCAGAGGCGCTGCGCCTGGCACAACAGCGATATTCATCGGCACCCATTGACGATTGGCGTAGAAAAACAGCTCGCTCAATCCGATGATCATGACCATTGCAAGAAAAAACTGCGGGCTTGAAAACTCGATTCGTAAGAACTTCAGGCCGATGGCTACAAGGGCGAAGCTGGTGACGAACGTCAAGGCGACGTAGCCGTAGCTTTGCAGCAGCGGGACGCCGAGCAGGCGACGAATAACGAGAAAGCCGGCGATGATTGCGAGCAGCGACGCAAGTGCGCCATTGGACACAAGATCTATAGCCTGCGGGGACATACCTATGCCCATCAGCGCAAGTAGCATCGGATTGATAATCGAAACAACGGTCGCAAAAATACCAAACCATATGTATTTCGCGGCGCCTGGCCAGCGCCGACGCCGCTTCTGGCCGACTGGCTGCGCGTGGAACGCCGCCGCATCGTGCCAGATGGACATCTGATGCTGAAAATTCATTGCAACCGGGTCAGAAGGCAGCGCACCACACCGCCACTCATGCGTCGAACGCGCTCAGACGCGCGAGGAGGCAGATTCATCATCGGAATCGAAGTTGCGAACTGTGAATAGGCATCGCAAACGGGGCGAAGCGGCAGAGGGCGAGTGCCCCGCCCAGACGAGGCCTCCTCCTGCCGGTTCTAGAGCAGGTCTATGGCAGCCCATTGCCGCCTCGCCGGTCCATATCTCGCCGCGCGTCGCCAACGTACATGAAGCGCCGCTGGTCTTTTTCCAACACAAGGCACGTCAGGCGGCCGGTTGCATAGCCGGCCGTGTCGATTCCGATCCGATTGAAGCGAATCTCGGGGACTACCGAAGGCGTGTGGCCGTGCACGACAAGCTTTCCGTGCTCTAGCTCACTGGCCAGGAACGTATCTCGGATGGTCAGGAGATCATTGCGATCTTGGCGATCGAGTGGCACGCCCGGCCTGACTCCGGCATGGCAGAAAAAGTAATCACCGATAGTTGTCGAATCCTTAAGCGTCTCTAGAAATTGCCGATGAGGTTCGGGGAAGCAAGCCGCGAATGCTGCTTGAACTGCTCCAAAATCGCGCTTGACGATAGCGGGGCGGACATTCACCCCATAGGAATGCAGGGTCTCGAGCCCACCCAGGTTCCGCCAGGATTCGATGGCCCCTTCGTCTTCTAGGAAGGCCATCAGAAGGTCCTCGTGATTGCCTGCCAAGGCGATAATGGAGGTCGGCCATTCGCCACGCGCAAGTTGCTCCACAACGCGCATGGAGCCAAGACCGCGGTCGACATAGTCGCCCAGAAACACGGTCACGGCCTGGTCGAAGGAGGAAGGTTCCAGATCAGCCTCGACGTGCTTGGCCATCTGCCGCAGTAGGTCGTCACGACCGTGGATGTCGCCGACACAGTAGACCCGCATGCCATCGGGGACCCGACGCTCAATCGCAGCCGTAGCGGGCGCTTTTCCGAGCCGCTTCAGGACCGAATTCATCCAAGGCACGAATTTGGCCCCCACCCCTTGGGCCCGATGTTCACCCACGCTCGTTCGCAATCGTTCTGGGGATTATGCCGCCGGCAGCAGCGCGGAACGGTGCAGCGCGACAGGTACCGTGCTCCCCATCATAGTGAGCAAAACGCGGACCCGTCCGGCGGCGTCTAGTCGCTCAAGCGTGCCCACGAAATCGGCAAACGGCCCAGACAGAATACGAACTGTTTGCCCCGTGGTGAGACCGGCATCGAACAGCGCCAGGCCGGCTTCGTCAGTGCGGGCGACGAGGGTTTCCACCACGCCTTTAGGGACGGGGACCGGCCGATCCTCGCAGGTGAACAGAGATGAAACCCCGATCGTAGCTGGCGGGCGTGGCGAATAGTCTTTTGGATCTGGGGAACATGCGTCCTGAACCCTTGCGCTCCGAGGTGCAGTTCGGCCTTCCGCTCACTCTTTGGTTGTGTGTGAACGAGGAACCACCTCTCGTTCCCTTCGAGGGCCAAAGCCTTTTTTGCGCGGGAATCCACCGTCAGCCCCTCCTCGCCTGCCGTCGAATTCTTCGGTGGGCACGTTACCACCCTTGGGGTGAATCGCTGCTTCACCCGCCAGTCAGACCGTGATCCCCGCCATTCAGGCAGGGACGTTTCGGTTCCACAGGCCAATTGTGTGATCGATGAAGGTGGCCGCGCTTCGGTCTCGGAGCCCCTCCCGCCCTTCCCGTGAGAGGTAACAGCTTAGCGCCGATTCCGACCATATCTTGACGATGCGCCATTTTCAGCCATGACGGCCGGGCGCAGGCCCGCAACGGCTTAAACCGAAATTAAGGCACGCTCGCAAGTATTTAGCGGAGAATCCTCATCTTCGGTGCCGGGGACCGAAAGTGTGTCTGGTTCCCCTTTCGAGTCGGGACGGACGCGGCGCATGGTTGAAACTGCGTCCCATCCGAAGATGTCTTCCGGCTGATCACCGAGAGGCAGAACCGTTTGCGCGGCGGAAGCACGAGGCATGCTGACTCGTATTGTCTCTGCTTTCGAACAAGTGGACGAATGGACGATTCGGTCCGTCAAGGTTATCGAGGTGTGACGTGTGCGATCAGGCGCGCCGCAGCGCCTCTGCGACGCCCGCCTGTGGACAGCTCGATCAATCCTCGCCTTGCGACAGATCTCGCGACCGCTGTGCTTCATTGCGCGTCGGTAATCCAAGCCGAAGCTCTGGGCGCAGTGCACCGCGTAAATCGGGATTTACGCCGAGGCAGACGCGGGGGGCAAAGGATTTCACACTCACTGGTTTTGGGGCGGGGACAGGGCTTCACCAAATGCGCTAACGTACTCTAAGATTCATGCCCCGGGGTCGCTGAGAGAAACGTCGGTTGAGTGGAGACGGACCATGACCATGTCACTCGATGCTGCCGCCCAAGTCATGCGCGATGCAATGCGCGAAAAGGTCAGACGACATTCGCTTTGGTACCTCGTACAAGGCGGTGTGATGATTCTCGCCGGCATTCTGGCGCTGGTCTACCCGGTGGTGTCGTCGTTCGCGGCGGTCTTCGCCTTGGGCTGCCTCTTGATTATAAGCGGTATCGCGCAAGGCATCAGTCTCATCGACGCGCGCGAGGTGCCACATTTCTGGCTTCAGCTTGTCTCGGTCGTGCTATCGGTGATCGTCGGGGTGCTTTTGATTCGCCATCGCGGGGCAGGCCTTCTCGCAATCACGCTTCTGCTGCTCGTGTACTTCATGGTTGAGGGGATTTCGAAGGTGATTTTCGCCCTGACGATACGGCCGTTTCCGAACTGGGGTTGGATCTTGGTCAGCGGCCTCGTTGCGATACTGGTGGCTCTCTATCTTTGGGCCAGTTTCCCCGTAACGGCGATCTGGCTGCTCGGCGTATTGCTCGGCATTCAGCTCATTTGCGAAGGGGCCGCTCTTGGCTATCTGGCTTGGCAGGTACGTTCCAGTTGACACTTTGTGATGGCTCATGTGCGCGCCGCCACCGGCGGGCAATGTCGAAGCGGTGGTAGTGCGGTTCGCTGCTCTCTTTCTAGAAGCGGCAATGCCGTCGCCATTCGTGCTGACGGTGCTGACGGCGCTGACGTGAGAAAACCGTACTCGACCTGTCGGACATTGTCCGAGAGCATTCCGGAGCATCGTAGTGAGCGCATTTGCGGCAGGGCCGCTGGGATATCGGCCGCGCCAAGCGGCAAGCCCCGATGCCGCATGCGAGCGCCGAAGGCGGGGCTTGACGGTGCAGGTGCGGACCGAGCGATCATGAATGTTACCACGATGCGCGTCGTCGTCGGGCACTCTCTGAGAGATCAAGTACCCAGATTTTACAGCTGACGATCGTGGCGCGGTTCTCGATCCCGAGCTTAATCCTAATCGAGCACAATTGGTTTGGCTGAAGCCCAAAAGTTCATTTTCCATAACGCCTTTGGCGCTGCTGGAAATCCCGCAGCGCTCGCAAAAAATCGATGCGTCGAAAGGCTGGCCAATACACATCCGTGAAGTAAAACTCGCTGAAAACGCTCTGCCACAACAGGAATCCGGAAAGTCGGATCTCACCGCTCGTTCGAATGATGAGGTCAGGATCGGGGAGATCTGGCGCATAGAGCGAGCGGCCAATTGCCTCTGGAGTTACGAGGTCGATGACTTCCTTCAAAGTTTTGCTATGCGCGAGCTGTTCCCTAAGCAGTGCTTTGACCGCATCCGTAATCTCTTCACGCCCGCCATAAGCTGCAGCGATTGTCAGATGCATGCAAGTATAGCCTTCCGTTGCAGCTTCTGCTGCGCGCACGGCCGCGAGCGTTGACGGCGGCAATAACTCGAGACGGCCGACCGCACGCACGCGGATTCGACGGCTATGGAACTGGCTGTCACCCGCGAGAGACTTAAGCTTCTTCTCTACTGCAGCAAGAATGCCGGTGACCTCTTGGGCGGGGCGCTTGCGGTTCTCGGTGGAAAACACCCAGAGAGTGATCGCTGGAATTTCGAGGTCAATACACCAGTCGAGCAGGTCGTCCAGCTTATTGGCGCCTGCCATGTAGATATCGTCCGGATGGCGCAACCCATTTAGGCGGCCAAACCGTCGATTGCCATCCAGGATCAATCCTATATGTCGGGGAACAGGAAATGCTCGGACGTGCTCCAGCAGGCGACGCTCATAGACCCGATAAATTGGTGCGAGCATCCGGCTACGACACCGGCATGCAAGCTGTCTCCACCATAGGTGCGCGTTCGTGTTGCGCCGGGTGCACGTTACCCGACCGACGCGATGAAGTTGTGGTACGCGGTTGAGCATCATTTGGCCCGGGGAGTTTTGTTATCCGCCCAGACCAAGAAAAATCAAGATCGCTTGATTGACCCGTTCCATGTCTTTGGCGTCGAGATATACGGTTGCATCGAAGCGGTCATCCTGCAGACCGACCGCAGGTCGCGGCTTGCCCGCCCTTGGCGCCGGTTTTTCGGTTTTTTGCGCTTCCGTTCCGCAGCCCCTCAACCTTCCCTCCTAGAACGTGCTTGACAATGCGCATCGTTGGCATATGCCTTTGGCATAGGCCAACAAGAAGGACCGGCTCGTCATGACCGAACGGCACGTCAAGCTATTCAAGAATGGGCGAAATCAAGCGGTGCGAATTCCGCGCGATTTCGAATTGCCCGGCGAGGACGCCATTATCCGCAAGGACGGGCAGCGGCTTATCATCGAGCCGGCCCCACCTCGATCGCTGTTGGCGCTTCTCGCGACGCTTCCAACCCTCGGCGAAGAATTTCCGCCGATCGAGGACCGTCCGGCAGAGGCGGTCGATTTTTAACGATGGGATTTCTACTCGACACCAACACCCTATCGGACCTGGTGCGGCGCCCGCGCGGCCGGATTGCTGATCGCATTGCGGAAGTCGGGGAACGGCATGTCTGTACGAGCATCATCGTGGCCGCGGAATTACGCTATGGTGCTGCTAAGAAAGCCTCTGCGCGGCTGACGACGCAGCTGGAGACCGTGCTGGGCGCTGTTGAAGTGCTTGCCCTAGAATCGCCCGTAGACGCAATTTACGGCGAGACAAGAGCGCGTCTGGAGCGAGCCGGTCACTCGATCGGCGCCAACGACTTGCTCATTGCCGCTCACGCATTGGCATTGGGGCACACGATAGTCACCGATAACGAGCGCGAATTCTCGCGGGTCCCTGATCTTCGGATCGACAACTGGCTGCGGTGAGGGATTATCGCCGAGATTGAGATAGATATGACTGGCATGCTCCGCGCCGCAGATTCGGCTCATGGCCTTTTGGGCAAATCGAGCGCCGACCTCATCTTCGGCGCGGGGGCGGTGCGCCGCAACCAAGTGCGACATCGCTTAGCAAGCGCGTTGGCCACGTTTTTCCGATGACTGTTCAGCAGGAGATCGGCAAACGCCGTCCTCTCCTGCCGAGTGCAGTCAGTAGCCGCATCCAAATGCTCAGAAGTTCGGACAGGTTGGAAACCTTGGGCTGGTTGAACCACAAGGACCCCCAAATTTTGTGGGGATGGGCCAGAACTTACCAGCCTAAGAATGCCTTCAACATCGACATCAGGTAATCAATGAACATCAGAAGGAATAAGCCGAGGAAGATCACAGGTCCCAAGATGGCAAGGGCTATCCAAACCTCACGGGTGATGGGCTCACGGCGCATGCGCATTTCAAGCCAAGTCCCAGCTACGCATGCTAAGGTGAACAGCAGCACAGCTATGAGCACAGCTATGACCCACTGATGCATAAGCAACAGCACTTCGTTTAAGGCAGTTTTTCCAGGGTCTCCGGACGTTGAGATGAACGGGATGAATATGGACTAGCTGTGCGGCGTCCACCAGAGGATGTATCGATCAGCGTATGCCCCAGGGGATCGATGCTAAACAGATGCTATCGACGTAGTAAGCCTTACAGAACAGGATATACAGGAAGCTCGAACCGAAGATGATCGTCACCGCAACCCCAACAACCGCAGTTAGCGCCATCGCAATCCATTCCTCCCATTGATTCCACATCTTGCCCCTCCCAAAGAAAGCCTAGATGGAGCCACCCGGCGGCCCAAATCTGGGTACTGTGACCAAGAGCATACGTCTATCTTTGCTTTGGTGGGGCTTTTGCCGTTATCAAAGTAATAATGTGAATTCAATGAAAGTGTAGCCTGCTCCTTTCATTCAGGTTCGAATAAGGGTAAGCGTCCTCTGATGGCTGCCTTGTTTTTCGGCTGAATGCGCGCCAAGCGCTATGCTTATTGTGACGATAGGCATAGCACGATGACGACAGTCGAGGTGATCACGTCGGTTGG
>Ga0070699_100000492_pt1 | contig 37604 bp, 40 predicted proteins | sample KBSK1503metaG_FD_65473 | JGI IMG/M metagenome (GOLD analysis project Ga0070699, IMG submission 65473) | Corn, switchgrass and miscanthus rhizosphere microbial communities from Kellogg Biological Station, Michigan, USA - KBS K1-50-3 metaG | ecosystem: Host-associated > Plants > Roots >... | reverse complement strand
GCAACAGTGGTTGGAGGGGGCGATTGGCTCGGAAGGTTGGTACGATCACCTCACAGGGAGGGACAGAATTGCTGCTAGCGGAGTCTGGATGGAGCGCCCTCATCATGGCCCCGCAGCCTCTAGGCGTCGCGCCTCGGCGGCTCACCGAAGAACCGTTTATATTCCCTGCTGAATTGCGAGGCATCGTCGTAGCCAACCCAGTAGCCGGCGGTCGCAGCGTCGAATGCCGACGGGCCTCTTGGAGCCTCAGCTGCTTCTGAAACTGCAGCGGGCTCAATGCCGTGACGGCCCTGAATTGATGGTGGAGGCCGGAAGTGCTCATCCCGACCTGCTTCACCGCAGTCCGACGCGGCGAAGCAGGATCGGGAAGCGCGGATCGGACCGAAGAGTCATGAGGAACGGGTCCTGTTTGAGCTCAAGCACCGAAGGCTCCCGATCCTTGATCGCGCGGTCGAGCCACTGGAATGCCTCATCCCTCCGGTCGAGCAACGCAAAAACCGCGGCAGCTTCGTAGGCCACCGGTTTCCCGTGGTTCAGGCGGTCAATCAGCATGGAGCACATCTTCAGGGCCGAATCAGTGCGGCCACGCTTTGCCGCGATCATTCCGCTCCATCCCAGGGTATCTGAGGATCCAGTCAGGTCGATGCTCTTTCGATGCGCCGCCTCGGCCTCGTCGAAACGACCCGTCAACAGATATGCCCAAGCCAATTGCTCGTAGGCGGGCGCATAGCTGGGATCAAGTTGAAGAGATGCCTGGTATTCCGGAATGGCATGGTTGAACTCCCCGGCGTGGAGGTAGTGCCATCCCATGTGAACTCGGGCGGATGCACTGAGCGGGTCCAGGGCAACCGAGACCTGGCTCTGCTCGAAGGACTCATCGATCCTGCCCATGTTCATCAGCAAATGGGAAAAGGAATGGTGAGCCTCAAATAGACTCGGGGTGAGTTCAATCGCTCGCCTGAAACCACGCTCAGCAGCTTCCCAATTCCAGTCCCCGTGCATGGCGATCTGGGCCGTTACCGAGTGAGCAAGGCCGAGGTTCGGGTCGAGCGCCAGAGCACGAGCCACGGCCCGACGGGCACGCACCCAAGCCTCGTCGTGACTATCGGCGTACTGGGCCTGTGATAGAGAGACGAGTCCGACGGCTGCCCAGGCGGGCGCATAGGTCGAATCCACTCCGATGGCCCGGTTGAGAAACTCGAGGGCTGCTCGGTCGCTCCGCTCGTCAAATCGTCGGTAGGACTCGAGTCCGTGGAGATAGAGTTCGTAGGCCTTTGGCGACACCGCCCCGACGGCCTGAATCTTCTGCCGCTGTTGCGGGCTCAAATGGACTTGCACTTCGTTTGCAATCGCGGTGGCTACCTCACGCTGCAGCGCGAGCACATCCCTCAGATCGCGTTGATAAGACTGCGCCCAGATGTGTTCGTCGCTCCTCGCACGGATGAGCTGCGCCGTGATACGGACTTGGTCGCCCGACCGCTGAACCGAACCTTCCACGATCGCGTCCACCCCTAGCTTCCGCGCGATTTCAGGCAAAGGTAGCTTCGCGCCCTTGAATCCCATGACCGATGTTCGCGAGATGACTCGCAATGCGTCGATCTGCGCGAGTGTGGCGATCAGCTCCTCCGTCATGCCGTCGACGAAGTACTCCTGGTCCGGGTCGTGGGAAAAGTTGCTCAATGGGAGCACGGCGAGGGACTGAATGCGCCCGGACCCAGCGTCGCGGAACAACCACTTCCGCATCTCGGGGGTGCGGAGAAGAAGGAACGCGAGGAAAAGGAGCAGCGCCGCAGGAGCCCAGAGCCACGGTCGCAGGCGGAAGGTGCGCCGAACGATGGTGCGATCCGACGGCCGACCTCCCGCAATCGCTTCCAGCGCGGCTCGTACTTCGCCGGCTTGTCGGTAGCGTTGTCCCGGGTCATCCGCCAGGCAGCGCTCGATGATCACCGCAAGGGACGGCTGCACTCGAGCGGGCAGCGGCTCGACCCGCTTCTCCAGTATGGCGGCGGCGACCTCCATGTCCGTCACTCCCTGGAAAGGGCGTACGCCGCTCGCCATCTCGTAAAGCATCACTCCGAGAGACCATATGTCGCTGCGAGAATCCGCGGTTGCACCGCGCAAAAGTTCGGGCGCCATGTAGTGCAACGTGCCCACAATTCCTCGGTACTCGGTAAGGGTCTCCGTAGGCGGTGGCGGCCCGCCTTCGTCGGGGATCGAAAGGCGCGTCGCAATTCCGAAGTCGAGGAGCTTCACGCGGCCATCGGCCGTGACGGCCACATTGGCGGGCTTCAAATCGCGGTGGATGACGCGTCGCTCGTGGGCGTACGCGAGAGCATCCGCCATCTGCATTCCATAACGCACCACGGCGTCGACGGGTAGGCCGCGTGGCTCGACCAAGGTGTTGAGCGGACGTCCCTCCACCCATTCCATCGCCATGTACACCAGCCCATCCGCCTCGCCGACTTCGTGGATCGTGCAGATATGGGGATGGTTCAGCTGAGAGGCGGTACGCGCTTCCCGCACGAGCCGGTGCCGATACGCCTCGTCGGCGGCATCCCCCGGCCGCAACACCTTGATGGCGACGTCGCGGCCAAGGCGTGTATCGTGCGCACGGTAGACTTCTCCCATGCCGCCCATGCCGAGTTTTTCGACGATGCGGTAGTGAGAGAAGGTCACACCCGGCTGAAAGTCCATGGCCGCCCTCCGGTTGCGCAACTACCTTGGGGGCAAATGTACCTGTTCGCCGGTTTCTGGTCCACCGGACTGGTCAGAGCCAGCCAAGGCAACGGCGCTTTCGGCGGAGGCGCGAGCGGCGTATTCTCCACCTATGAACGAGAGTAAGCACTGGGATCAGGTCTACGAACGACGCGCGCCCGACCAGGTGAGTTGGTACCGACCGCACTTGGAGCGCTCCCTCGCCTTGATCGAGCACGTGAAGCTTCCGACCGATGCGGCCATCATCGACGTGGGCGGCGGAACTTCAACGCTGGTCGACGACCTGCTCGATCGTGGATACTCTCTTCTCACCGTTTTGGACATTTCATCGAAAGCAATCACGACCGCGCGTGAGCGTTTGGGCGTCCGGGCTGACGCGGTCTCGTGGCTCACCGCCGACGTCACTCGGGTTGAGCTGCCTCTTCATCAGTTCGATTTCTGGCATGATCGCGCGGTGTTTCACTTCCTTCGCGATGAGAACTCGCGCAGTCGGTATATAGCTGCCGCGCGACATGCCCTGAAGCCTGGAGGCCACATCGTGGTTGCCACCTTCGGCCCCGAAGGCCCCGAGCGCTGTAGTGGCCTGGAGGTGATGCGCTACAGCGCCGAAGGTATCCACGCTCAGTTCGGACGAGCATTTCGAAAGCTCGCCAGCTTTACAGAACTCCACCAGACACCTGGCGGGGCAGAGCAAGAGTTCGTTTACTGCTTCTGCAAGATGGCAGAGTGACCTTCACGCCAATGGAGCCACCCGCCTCGCACATGGGAGGAATCAGCCGAATGTCGGTTCGCCGAAATCTAATGGCATTGGCTGATTCCGGATGCGCACCCGCTGCCCGCGCCGCACGACCAACCTGTTATGCTCCATACGGTGGAGGGGTGCGCGAGTGGCTTATGCGGGCGGTCTTGAAAGCCGCGCTCCACACTGGACCGTTAGGAACCGTTCTGGACCGCTACGGACCTTCCTATACCGCTAGCACGTGGCTGAAGGTCACGTTGCGCGCGCAGCGCTGGACCTTCCTGGACGGTTAAGGACATGGAGGGACCGCTAGCTTAGGACCCCCGATAGGGCCCCCGGCCCGACGCCACTGCCTTCGTTTCTTCCCTTTCCCCCGTTTGCCCGCCGATCAGTACATCCAGGCGCATTGTTTCGGTGGGGGCACGCACAAGTTGACGTAGCGTGGCAGTTTCCCTCGGGCGTAGACTCAGTGAGTCCTTAGGCCCCCCTGAATGCGCGCGAACAGCACGAGCCGGACGCAGGCGAAACCATGCTGCGCTGCAAGTACTGGATCTGGTTACCCTTCGCAACCTGCCTATTCCTATGCCCAGCTGCGTCCGCGGCCTCGTCTCGGGCAGGACCGACTATTTCAAGCGACTTCAAACCTCCCAATTTCGCCGGACTGCCTCCAGACCTCCCCAATCTCACTACGCAAAGCATCTCCGTACCGGGGGACGAACTCTGGGCCGACGACTTCGGTACTCCCTTGGTGGATGGATCTCTGTGGTGCGCAGTCCGCTTCGGGGGCGACCTAATCGTAGGGGGCTACTTCCGACAGATCGGCGGGGTATCAGTCCATAACGTTGCGCGGTGGGATGGCAGCGCTTGGCACCCATTAGGTGCTGGGGTCGACCGCGGTGTGCGCTGCCTTACGGTCTACAAAGATCGCCTCTACGCAGGGGGCCAGCTCGAATGCTCCGAAGGGATGGCCACGCCTCAGTTGGCCGAGTGGGATGGCGTTGAATGGTCACCGATCATCGTCTCGGTCGGTGGCAACAGCTGCAATTACGAGCTCACATCGCTCACGGTATTTCAGGATGAGCTAATCGCCGGCGGTGCCTATGGGTTTCCAGACTATTGGTCTCCGACCCCACCTCCTGTCAACGGCTTGGCCCGCTGGGATGGTTCGACCTGGAGGTCTTTAGGCAGCGGTGTGAATGGCCGGGTCGAAGCTATGCTCGCCGTGGGCGACTCGCTCTACGTCGCGGGATCATTCGACTCCGCGGGCGGCCTCCCGGCCGCGAACGTTGCCGTGTGGGCCGGTGGTTCGTGGTCCCCAATGGGATCCGGCGTCGACGGTCCCGCCACGTCACTTGTTAGCTACCAAGGTCGAGTCGTAGCCTGCGGTGGATTCAGCAACTCTGGCACGACTCCAGTGCACAACCTTGCGGCGTGGAACGGAGACGAATGGCTCCCCCTTGGCGAGTTTGAAGCCAACGGGGGCAATACCCTCGCGGTTTTCAATGGCGTATTGGCCATCGGAGGGTATCCCTCCATCGGGTTGTGGGACGGTTCGACCTGGACACCGGAGATCGGCGGAATCGAAGCCGAAAACATCCAAGGGTTGCTTTCTGATGCCACAGGATTGATCGCCTTTGGGCTCTTACAGATCCAGGGGGCGGGCCAGTCTCGAGGGTTCAGCATTGCTCGTTGGGACGGCAATAGCTGGTCCTCCTACGAGCCATGGAATGGGAGGATGAAGGGACTTGCAAACTACTACTATGGGTCATCTCCGGCCTGGCTTGGTTGCCTCGCATCGTTCCAAGGTGATCTCATCGTTGGGGGCCGCGTCAACTATGCGGGCAACGGATCCTCGTGGGTGGAGGTGAGTCCGGTTAGCAGGTGGAACGGACTGAGTTGGAAAGGGATGCCTTTTCCTCAATCCATCAGCGGCACGCCGGAGGCGTTCCTGGGCGAGACGGACACCCTTTATGCCGCGGGATCGTTCTTTGACAGCACGACTCCACCTGACACGTTGAACCCGTACCATAGCAATCCGGTTCTGAAATGGACCTCGAACGCGTGGACCCCGATGGGTGATCTCCGCCAGACGACAGGGATGTGCCTGGCAAGGTACGACGGCGTGCTGATGCTGGGAACGCGCGACGCGTACTCGGGAGAGAATGGTGTGTACGCGTGGGACGGAGCGCACTGGAATCCGATTGGAATTGCCGCAGGCCACGAACCGGGTGTCGGTGTCTATTCGCTCTTGGTTCATGACGGACGATTGATCGCCGGTGGTGCTTTTACGTCCATGGGCGGGACTCCGGCGCGTGGGGTCGCTGCATGGGACGGTGTCTCCTGGCAGGCCCTCGGAGACGGGCCCCCCGGATATGCCAATCCCTGGGTCATGTACCTCAGGGGAATGGCGTCTTACAAAGGCAGGCTGATTGCCGCGGGACAGTTCATAGACGCTTCGAGGACGAGGCCTCTATATGAATGGAACGGAACAGAGTGGGCCGCGATGGAAGGAATCACGGGTTTTGCCACCGCGATCTGCGTTGCGAAAGGAAAGCTGTTCATCGCTGGTGGTCTTGCAATCGGGCCCGAAGGTGTAGGCGCGCGGGTTGCCACCTGGGACGGCGTGTCATGGACCGCACTAGGGTCTGGGGTCAATGACGAGGTCACTGCGATCCTGGAGCACGATGCGGCCCTCTACGTGGGCGGGTACTTCTCGACTGCAGGGTCCAAGAGTTCCTTCGGGATCGCTCGATGGGACGGGTTCCACCTGGCGCAATCCAGACCCCTGTCCCTCTCGGGGGGTCGGCCGAATCCATTTCTGACCACCACGGACCTGTCGTTCCGGCTCGAGGAGCCCCGCCGGGTGCGCATCGTTGTTCACGATGTGCGAGGCAGGGAAGTGGTTGTCCTCGAGGATGGTGTTCGCGGTGCAGGACCCCACGCAATACACTGGAATGGGATGGATCGCCTTGGGAAGGTTGTCCCAGCAGGTGTCTATTTCATATCCGTCCGTGGTGAAGCCGGCCAGGTTGCATCGAGGAAAGTCGTTCGCCTGCGCTAGAGGAAGAGAGCCCTTCCCGCCCCTGGATTCGCAGCGCCGTGCCGGCCTCACCCGAGGGTAGAATGAAGCTCAAGAGCTCGACTCTTCTTCTCGGTTTGCTGTTACCTCTTGGATCTTCCGTTTCCGCGACCACGATCTTCACCGCTCCTTCCTCGTTTCGTGAACACATGAAGCAAGCAGGTCGAGACACGACCGCCAACGAGATTCTGGACTCAATCCTAACGGGGCCGAAAGTGCGTTGGCGACGCGCCGACCTCGCTCCGCGACTGAGGCATCGCATTCACTTGAATGCGGCGGAGGTCCCGCGGTTCCCGTACGACGACCCGAAGTTGATGGACCCGCGGAACTGGCCGGCGTCGATGATCGTCGAGGGTGAGCTCTGCTCTCTCACGGTTTACGCATACGACGGGCGTCAGGCGACTTGGAGTCGCTCGATCGAAGACAGCGGTGCGATTGTCTTCTATCTGTACTACACGGACGTAGGCACCGACTTCCACTCGCACTACGCGCGACACCGCGGCCCGTTTTACGACTGGTTGAAGGGCAGATTGAGGCAGCGATCTTGGGCGAAGGGTAGAGGCAGACACTCACGCATTTGGAGTTACTGGCCGTACCCGTCAGGTGAACTTTTCAAGTTCATGGAGTTCGAAAAGAAATATGACGCCGTGGGGAACGAGGTATCTATCGAGTGGACCGAGGAAGTGTTTGCGCGCGACGGTACTCTTATCGGATGTTGCGAAGGCGACGGACTGCCAGCTCGGAACGGATATTGGCTGGGAGTGGATGTGGGCAAGGACTACGTCTACCGATCGATGGAGGCATTGGAGCGGTCCCTAGTGCGGCCTTGATTCGAAAGACGTGTGCCGGCCGATATCCGTCCACGGTGAAGCCGGCCAAGTTGCGTCGAGGAAGGTCGTTCGCCTACGCTAGAGGAAGAGAGCCCTTCCCGCCCCTGGATTCGAAACGGCTCGGCCCTAACCCGCTGTTTGCTGCAGAAGGTTGACGCCATGAACGCGAAGTCATCGGTCTCGTCGTAGACTCGCCCTCGCGCAGCAACCGTTTAGGGCCTCGACTAGGACCCCCGGCAGGTTTTGCCGCAAGAGCACCAACCCGCTAACCTGTTATCCTCGCAAGCCGGAGGGGTGGCCGAGTGGTTTAAGGCGGCGGTCTTGAAAACCGCTGTGCTGAAAGGCACCGTGGGTTCGAATCCTACCCCCTCCGCCATCAAGGCAGGCGGGACGCTCACTTCCTAGTCGTGGGGTGGCCCATGAACCAAAGGCTCGTGTTCTCGTCCCTTCTCGTCGTCGGGCTTCTCACGCTCGGCGCATCGGCGCCTGCGCCGGCGCCGGTCACGATCTCCAACGCAACGATCGGGGACCCGGAGCAGACACCCGAGGTTTCCACCGAGGACCTCCGGAAGATTCTCGCGGAAGGCAGCGCCAAGGTCTTCGATGCGCGGCCCTATCGCGAATTCGCGGTCAGTCACATTCCCGGCGCGTTGAACGTCGCTCCCAAGCCGGGTGTCCCCATCTCGATGTACGTGTCCGACATCGCCGAGATCGGCCGTCTCGTCAACGAGAACAAGGCCGCGACGATCGTCCTCTACTGCAACGGCCCCTTTTGCGGCAAGAGCAAGCGTCTCGCCGCAGAGCTCGCAGCGGCGGGCTACACTCAGGTCCGGCGGTATCAGCTTGGCATCCCGGTATGGCGGGCGCTGGGCGGGGTGACGGAGATCGAGCCGGACGGCCTCAAGTACGTGTTCGGGAAGGATGCGACCGCGGTCGTCATCGACGTTCGCGAGCCCAAGGGATTCCAAACGGGCACTCTGCCCAACGCCCGCAGCATCCCGCGCAGCGCCGTCCTCGAAGGCAAGGACGTTGGAGAGGTCAAGAAGGCCAAGGACGACGGCAGGCTCCCGATGGAGGACCACAACACGCGACTCATCGTCGTCGGGCAAGACGGAACCTCGGCCCGATTCGTCGCGGAGGCTCTGGCACACGAGGCCTTCCACAACGTGAGCTACTTCCGTGGAACGTTCCCGGAAGCTTCAGCCTCTATCCAGCCCTAGGCAACGGGAGGATGCGGGTCCGTGAAGCGAAATAATGATCCTCGCATCGTTCGATTCATCGAGGGGCAACCCACCACTGGCGAGTTCGTCGTGAGGACGCTCGCTCGAAGCGACCAACTGGCCATTCTCGAGGTGCGGTTCCCCGCGGGCGTCTCCAGCGCGCTTCACGCTCACGATCATGAATCGGCCATCTACGTTCTTCGCGGGAAGCTCAAAACGACGATCGACGGGAAAGTGTTCTTGCTGGGTCCTGGGGACACCTGCGTGCACCCACGACAGGTGCAGCACAACGTGGAGGCGCTGGAAGAGGCGCTCTTCCTTGAGATCAAGTCGCCGGCTCCCGATTTGGACGACTTTCTTCAGGCGTAATCCGTTAACATCGTGCGTGAGGATCTATGCGTACGAGCCAAGCTGAAAAAGCCAAACGATTCGTGGCACTCCACCTCCGCCCCGGCGCGTTCGTCATTCCGAATCCCTGGGATGCCGGCTCCGCGCGGCTACTGGCCAGCCTCGGCTTCGAGGCGCTCACGACCACGAGCGCGGGGCTTGCATTCACGCTCGGCAAACGCGACGGCAATGCCTCCGTGACCCGCGACGAAGCGCTCGCCAACGCCAAGGCGATCGTCGACGCGACGGACCTTCCGGTGGCGGCCGACCTCGAGAACGGCTACGGCGATGCGCCCGAAGCGGCGGCCGAGACGATTCGCCTGGCGGGGGAGGCGGCCGGGTTGGTCGGCGCCTCGATCGAGGACTCGTCCGGCGACCCGGCGCGGCCGATCTATGAATTCCAGCACGCGGTCGAGCGGATGACCGCGGCCGTCGAGGCGGCGCGAGCGCTTCCGTTCCCGTTCATCTTGGTCGGGCGGGCCGAGAACTTCCTGCACGGACGCCGCGACCTGGACGACACGATCCGACGCCTCCAGGCGTACGAGACCGCGGGGGCCGACGTGCTCTTCGCGCCCGGGCTCACGCGGTCCGAAGACATTCGCACCGTGTGCGCTTCAGTGGGAAAACCCGTCAACGTCGTCGTGGGCTGGAAGGGCGTACCGTTTTCCGTGGCCGACCTGGCCGCCCTGGGCGTCCGGCGGATCAGCCTGGGCGCCGGGCTTCATCGCGCCGCGCTCGGAGCCTTCGTCCGGGCCGCGAGGGAAATCCGAGAGCACGGGACCTTCGGCTTTTCGGAGCACAATCTCCCCTCCGCCGACGCCAACGACTTCATCATCAGAAGCGAGTCTCTCAAGGGGAATTGACATGACACAACAGACATCGGCAGACCAACAGCAGAAGCTGGCGCTCCAGTTTCTCGAAGAGACGTTCGGTACTCACCACGGCATCTACCTCGACAAGGGGACCTCGTTCCTCGAGACGCTCGACAGCGTGTCCGCGGAAGCGGCATCCGAGCGGGCGACGGCCGGGACCGCCAGCATCGCGGCCCACGTGCGGCACGTCGTCTTCTACATGGACGTGATCCAGCGGTCGCTCCGCGGAGAAGAATTGGGGAAGGTGAATTGGCGGGAGATTTGGGAGAACGACCAACCCGTGTCGCGTGACGCATGGATCGCACAGGTTGCGGCGCTTCGCGCGGAATTCGCCAAGGTTCTCCAGATGCTGAACGACCCAGACAACTGGAAGCGCGAGGACGCGTTCGGCGAATTCATGGCGATCGCGGTGCACAGCGCGTATCACCTGGGCGCGATTCGCCAGGCACTGGCCGTGATCCGGGAGCGTGCGAGCCGCCCACTGTCGGCCTAGACGTTCGCTTCGGTTCTCGGTACGTTTGCGCAAACGGCGACGGGAAGCCGCCGCAGCACGTCCGTTCGGTTCCCCACTCAACCACGGAGGCGAAAATGAAACGTCCCATCCTACTCGCGCTCGCATCGTTGGTGCTGCTCGTGGGCGCGGCGCTCGCGATCGCGGATGACGCGGCGAAGAGCGCCGCCAAATCCAACGCCGCCGCGCCTGCAGCGGCGGCAGCCGCGACGCCGGCTCAGGCAGCTGCCTCGACCGCCGAGCACCGCACGTTCCTGCCTGGCGATTTCAAGTGGGTCGACGCGCCCGCGGGCCTGCCAAAGGGAGCGAAGATGGCGGTGATCCACGGGGACCCGAGCGCTCCCGGCCTCTTCGCGATGCGCGCGACGCTCCCGGCAGGCTACAAGGTGCCGCCGCATTTCCATCCGGCCGACGAGAACGTCACGGTGATCTCGGGCGAGCTCTATATGGGGATGGGGGACACCTGGGATGAGTCGAAGGGGCACGCGCTTCCGCAGGGCTCCGTTTCGATCATGCCCGCCGGCTCGCATCACTTTGCCTGGAGCAAGGTGGAGACGGTGATCCAGATCCACGCGATGGGCCCGTGGGGGATCACCTACGTGAACCCGCAGGACGACCCAAGGAACGCGAAGCAGGCCACGAAGTAGCCCATGCGCCGAGCTCGGGCTCTCCTCGTGCTCGCGGTCATGGCCGCGGCGGCGACCCCTGTGTTGCCGGTCTCCGCCCAGTCGATCTGGCTGACACGCGAGGGCAAGCACGCCGTCATGCTCGAGTTCATTCTCCCAGCAGAGGACAACACCGCGGATGCGCTCACGGGCGCCCTCTTCGTGTCCGGCCGCACCGCGCTCTCCCAGTCGCTCACGTTCGTCGGGCAGGTGCCCTTCGCGCGTTTCAGCGCGCCTGGGATGGTGTTCTACAATTACACGATCAACGACTTCGTAACCGCGGATGTGGACGAGAGCACGATCGGGAACGTCTACCTCGGGATCGAGGGGACGCCGGCCACGAGCCGGATCTTCGGTGAGGGGGGCGTTCGGCTCCCGCTTGTCTCGGACAAGAAACCGTTCGCCGCAAGCATGGGCGCCGAGGCGGACCTGAGGCGGTTGCAGGCTTTCTCCCCGAACACGGTCTGCATCGAATCGGCGGTGAACGTTCGCAGTCTTCCGGACTCCAAGGTTACGTATCGGCTCCGAATCAGCCCCATCCTCGAGTTCGACGCGGACCGGTCCACCTCCCAGATCGTCACCAATTTTTCCGGGCAGGTTGGCTATCAGCGCCCATCCATGCGCGTCGGAACCGCGATTTCGGGTCGCGCGGACTTCGGCAGCACCGGCTACTCCATTCTCGACCGGAACCTGGTCCAACTCGAATTCCACTCCGACTTTTTACCGGGGCCTCTTCGCCCCGGGATCGACGTGAGAATCCCGCTCGGTACCTGGAGCGAGAGCGCCGGCACCGTCGTGGGCGCGAACCTTACCTGGGTTCGCTAGGGCGCCGTCCCCCATGTCTCCCATCGGCCCAGAAGCGAATCGCGCGGACGGCGCGGAGCACGCGCGCCACTACGCCCGCGGGATGCGCTCGAGCATGGTCGGGCTCTCGGTCAACCTCCTCTTGGCCACGGGGAAGCTCATCGCCGGGGTCGCCGGAACGTCCTACGCGCTGATCGCGGACGCCATCGAGTCGCTCGGAGATTCGCTCGGGTCCATCATCGTGTGGCGCGGGCTCAAGATCGCCCAGCGCCCGCCCGATCCGGAGCACCCGTACGGGCACGGCAAGGCCGAGCCCATCGCCGGCGCGCTCGTGGCGGTCATGCTGGTCGGCGCCGGGATCGGAATCGCGGTCGAGGCCGCTCGGGAAATCGCCGCGCCGCATCGCGCGCCGCAACCCTTCACGCTCGCGGTGGTCCTCGGCGTCGTGCTCGTGAAGGAACTTCTTTTCCGATTCGTCCACCGGGTGGGCCATGAGACCGGGAGCAACGCCCTCCGCGCGGACGCCTGGCATCATCGGAGCGACGCGATCACCTCGGCCGCGGCCGCGATCGGGATCGCGATCGCCCTCGTGGGCGGGCCCGGCTGGGAGCGTGCCGACGCGTGGGCGGCGCTCTTCGCCAGCGGGATTATCCTCTGGAACGGGGCGCGCGTCCTCCGGCCCTCCGTGGAGGAGCTGATGGACCGGAGCGCCGGGTCGGAGCTGGTCGAAGAGACCACCCGGGTGGCGGAATCTTGCGCCGGAGTCTACAAGGTGGAGAAACTTTTGATCCGGAAAATGGGTCTATATTATGTGGCGGACATGCACATGGAAGTGGCCCCGGAAATGACGGTTCGGGACAGCCATTCGCTGGCGCACCACGTGAAAGAGGACGTCCAGCGGCGGTTCCCGCAAATCGTAGAGGTCACGATACATGTAGAGCCCGCTTGGGACCTGTCGGGTGGCAGGCCACCGGCCGCAACGGGGCGGGCCGGGTCGGACCCGCCGCCTTGACCTCTCGCCGTAAGCCCGTTAGTATCGCCAGGCTCCCGACCCGAAGACGACTTTTGGGGAGAGGTGGCCGAGTGGCTGAAGGCGGCGGTTTGCTAAACCGTTGTACGGGTAATGCCGTATCGGAGGTTCGAATCCTCTCCTCTCCGCCATTTTCGGGACGCGGAGCGAGCCGTGACTGGACGGGCCCATAGCTCAATTGGATAGAGTATCTGACTACGGATCAGAGGGTTGGGGGTTCAAATCCTCCTGGGCCCGCCACAGTAACCCCTGACGCGTCGAGTTCGCGTCCCCACGCCGGAACCAGCCCCGCAGAGGTAACGCCCATGTCGCACCGCCGCACGCTACGCTCGCTTCTGGCGCTCGCCATGGGGATTCTGGTCCTCCCGGCGCTCGCGACCTCGAAGGACGCTGCCCCGGGCAAGTCCCTGCGCGTCGCCATTCTTCCGTTCGTCAACGCGTCGCCCGAGATCGGAGCGACGAAGATGATGGACGACATCGTGCGGGAGCAGGTGAAGAAGGTCGACAAGTCGCGGGCCATCTTCCTTCCGCCCGCGGACGTCGAACGAATCCTGACCGATCGGAACAAGCTGGAATCGGTCTATCGGATCACGGACAAATGGGGGTCGACGTCCACCCTCGACTCGACCGCGATCGGCGGGCTCGACTCGTTGCTTCAAGTCGACGTGATCCTCCTCATCAAGGTCGCGGAGTGGGAAACGCATCGCGTTCCGGTCGTCGGCGCGGGCCAGTCGAGCGCGACCGTGGCGCTCGCCCTGGCGGCCTACGACGTCCGCACGAAGGCTCGGATCTGGACCAAGAACCCGCGCGAGCAGCGCTTCGCGGCCGAGCTCGACGCATCCTCCGCCAACGTGAACTACGACGAGACGGGCTTCATCCAGCGGAAGTCGGACTCAGCTCCGCCTCGGATCGAAGCGGTGGCGGGAGACCTGATTCGCGACGCCTTGAAGACGTTCCCGAACAAGTAGCGCGCGCGCCCGAGCGGAACGACGCGTGACCCTTGGCGGGAACGACTCCGACGAGCGCTTCATGGAAGCGGCCCTCGTCGAAGCGCGCGCCGCGGCGGCCGAGGGTGAAGTGCCCGTCGGCGCGGTCGTCGTCTGGGAAGGCCGCATCATCGGCCGCGGGCACAACCGGATCGAATCGGCGCAGGATCCCACCGCCCACGCCGAGATCCTCGCCATCGGCGCCGCCTGCCAAACGGTCAAGACCTGGCGTCTGGACGAGGCGTCCCTCTACGTGACGCTCGAACCCTGCCACATGTGCGCCGGAGCCGTCGTGCTCGCCCGCATTCCTCGGCTCGTCTATGGAGCACGGGACCCGAAAGCCGGCGCGTGCGGCTCGCTCTCGATGGTTCCGCAAGATCTTCGCCTCAATCACCGAGCGGAAGTCATCCCCGGAGTGCTCGCGGAAGAGTGCTCGCAAGTGCTCGAGGATTTCTTCCGAGCGCGTCGACGCGCGCTCAACAACCGCCTGGAAAACCGGCCTTAATTCGCGTAATCTCCTCCGCGGAGAGATGCGAGAGTGGCTGAATCGGGCGGTCTCGAAAACCGCTATACGCGAAAGCGTATCGAGGGTTCGAATCCCTCTCTCTCCGCCATTTGACGACGGCGCGTGAGGGATCGCGCGAGCACCTTGGCTTTACGGAGAGGTGTCCGAGTGGCTGAAGGAGCACGGTTGGAAACCGTGTAAGCATGAAAGTGCTTCGAGGGTTCGAATCCCTCTCTCTCCGCCAGTTCAGCCAGTACAATTGCAGACCGTGGGGATGTAGCTCAGTTGGGAGAGCGCCTCGTTCGCAACGAGGAGGTCAGCGGTTCGATCCCGCTCATCTCCACCACGTTTTCTATTGCCGAGGGCAAACCGCCCCCGGGCCGCGGAGACCCCGATGTGGCCTCCTCGTGGCTTGGTGTTGACGGCCGGTTCCCGCGCAATCGAGAGTCGCGAACTCCGCCAGGACCGGAAGGTAGCAGCGGTCAGTGATTTCCTTGATGTGCCGCGGACTCAACTGACCCGAGCCAGGCGCGGGGGGGCCGTTTTCCCGACCGGAGCCGCGGGTTCGGCTCCCTGAGGAGCGCTCGTGTCCCACTTGGCACTCGCCCGCAAGTACCGCCCGCAGCGCTTCGCCGACCTGGTCGGTCAGGATCACGTACGCCACACCCTCGAACGCGCCGTCGCCACGAATCGCGTCGCGCACGCCTACCTCTTCGCCGGTCCGCGCGGCAGCGGCAAGACCACGACCGCTCGCCTCATCGCCAAGGCGCTGAACTGCGAGACCCGGAAGGAAGACGAAGCCGAGCCCTGCGACGTCTGCCGCTCCTGCATCGAGATCACCGCCGGCAATTCGATGGACGTGCTCGAGATCGACGGCGCTTCGAATCGCGGCATCGAGGAGATTCGGAACCTCCGCGAGAACGTGAAGTACGCGCCATCGGGCGGCAAATCGAAGGTCTACATCATCGACGAGGCGCACCAGCTCACCGACTTCGCGTGGAACGCGCTCTTGAAGACGCTGGAGGAGCCCCCGCCCCACGTCCGCTTCGTCTTCGCCACGACCGAGCCCTTGGACGTGCCCGAGACGATCGCCTCCCGTTGCCAGGTGTTCGAATTCCGCCGGCTGAAGAGCGCCGAGCTGGTGAAGCACCTCCTCGACATCGCGGCGCGGGAATCGGTGCGCCTCGACGAGGATGCCGCCGGATTGATCGCGCGGGCCGCCGAGGGGAGCGTGCGCGACGCGCTCTCGCGCTTGGACCAGGCGCTCTCGGTCGCCCCGGAGGGCGTCACGGCCGCCGCCGTGGCTCAGGCGCTCGGCCTCGGCGGGCTGGACGCGTTCTTCGACCTGGGCGGCGCGATCGCGGCGCGCGATCCCGGTCAGGCACTCACGGTCCTCGACCGGCTCTACGACGGGGGCATGGACGTCGAGGAGATGGCCGACGGCCTCACGCATCACCTCCGCCAGCTCATGCTCCTCGCCGTCGATCGTTCGCTCGAGCGGCTGATCGACGCGGCGCCGGCCGACCGCGAGCGCTACGCCGCCCAGGCGGCGCGATTCGGAGCGAACGACCTGAGCGCGATGCTCGCGCTCCTGCTCGAGAGCCGAGGTTCCCTCCGCCGCGCGGAGGCGCCGCGCGCGCTCCTCGAGGTCTGCATCGTGGAGCTCTGCACGCTGCCGACCGCGGGACCGATCGACGATCTGATCCGCCGGCTCGAGTCGCTCGAGGCGCGCCTGGGTGGCGGCGGGTCGGCGTCTGGAGGAGGCAATGTTCGCGCGAGCGCCAGCGGGCCGGCTGCCCCGCGCGCCGAGACCCCGCGCGCCGAAGCGCCTCGCATCGAAGCCCCCTCGTCGCCGCGGCCCGCAGCCGAGCCGCCCGCCGCGATCCGGGCGTCCGAGCCGCGCTCGACCGCGGCCGCCGCGACCGTCGTTGCGGCCCCGGCGGTCGCCCTGGCGCCCGCCGCCATCGCACCGACCCTTCCTCCGGCGCCCCAGCCCGCGCCCGGCTCCGACGCCGCGCTCTGGCGGCAAGCGGTCGACCGCGTGAAGGAACGAAAACTCCTCCTCGGCACGTGCCTCGAGGAGGGCACGTTCCTCGGCGCCCTGGGCGGGAGCGTGCGGGTGGCGCTCGCTCCCGAGCACTCGTTCCACAAGGCGATGCTCGAGATGAAGGAGAACCGGGACATCCTGAACCAGGAATTCGAGCGCGCCTTCGGAAAGGGCTCCGCGTTCTCGTGCGTCATCTCGGCCGAGGGCGCGGCCGCCCCCCAGAACCGGATTCGCGCGGAACTTCTGGCCGACGCCGCCGACCAGGCCGAGTCCGGACGCGAAGAGCCGGAACCCCCCGGCGCGGTCGTGAAGCGGATCGTGGAAATCTTCGACGGGGAGATTTTGGGCGGGGCCGCGGGAGCCGACGCGGACCTGGACGAGTCCGAGGCGAGAGGGAGCGGCGCAGCGTGAACATCCAGGCGATGCTGAAGCAGGCTCAGGCGCTCCAGGCCAAGGTGGCCAAGGTTCAGGAAGAGCTCAAGGCGCGCGAGATGATCGGCACGTCGGGCGGCGGCAAGGTCAAGGTCACCATGACCGGCGCACACGAGGTGACGGCGATCTCGATCGACCCCGAGGTCGTGAACCCCGAGGAGGTCGATCTTCTCGAGGACCTGATCGTGGCCGCGATGAACGACGCGCGCGGCAAGATCAACAAGATGATCGAAGAGGAAATGGGCCGCGCCACCGGCGGCATGGGCCTCCCGCCCGGCCTCTTCTAGCCCCTCCCCTCCGGCCCGCATGCAATATTCCAGCGCCCTCCTCGAGACCCTCATCACGGAGCTGACCCGCCTTCCGGGCGTCGGCCGGAAATCGGCCCAGCGAATCGCGTTCTACCTCCTCCGGGTCACGGAAGGCGACTCGAAGCGGCTTGCCCAAGCGATCCTCGACCTCAAGGCCAAGGTCGTGGACTGCGAGGTGTGCGGCAACGTCACCGAGACGCAGCCGTGCGGGCTTTGCGCCGACTCGCGGCGCGATCCGGCGATCCTCTGCGTCGTGGAGCAGCCGATGGACGTCCTGGCGCTCGAACGGACGGGCGAATTCCGGGGGCGCTACCACGTGCTGAAGGGGGCGCTCTCGCCGGTGGACGGCATCGGCCCCGACCAGCTCAACCTCACCGGACTGGTCCGCCGCGTGAAGGAGGGGGGTGTGACGGAGGTGATCGTCGCCACCAACCCGACCGCTCAGGGGGAGGCCACGGCGCTCTACATCGCCCGCATCCTCCAATCGTCGCCCCATCTCAAGATCACCCGCATCGCCCGTGGGGTCCCCATGGGCTCCGACCTCGAGTTCTCCGACCAGGTCACCCTCGCCCGAGCGTTGAGCGGCCGCAAGGAAATCTAATTACGTCACTTGGGGCTACGTTTCTCCTTGACCGGGGGGAGATACGTGCTAGGTTTCGCGCAATTCCTCGATCATGGTCGCCGCGGTCGGCGCCGCGGTGGAGTCGAGGAACGTGAGGGGGCATTCGGTCTCGCCGCGGGCTCGGACGCGAAGCCAGGGCAGGGGCACACCTCTCTTCGCGCGCGGCCGGATCGTCGCGCCATGCTTCAGGGCTCTAAGGTGTCCAGGGAGCGGGAACGATGGTCAAGGGGAATTGGGCTCTCTTCGAGGAAGACTTCTGGTCGATCAATCAGATCCTCCAAACGCTTTCCCGAAGCGCCAGCTCGCGCAGCGTGATGCTGATCGACAAGACCGGTCAGCTCATCAACTCGATTGGCGAACCTCCCGGCTTCGACGTCACCTCCTTTTCCTCTCTTGCGGCGGCCGACTTCGCCGCGAACGCGCAGCTCGCCGAGATGGTGGGCGAGAAGGACTTCGCCACGCTGGTCCATCAGGGTACGACCGAGAGCCTCTACCTGACGATGATCGCCAATCGGGTGATCCTGGTCGTGCTCTTCGACCGGAAGACGTCGCTCGGGCTCGTGCGGCTGAAGGCGCGTCGGGCGGGGGACGAATTGACGGTCGTCCTGAACCGGCTCTTCAACAAGCTCCAATACAAGAACGAGGAGTTGACCACAACGAGCCTCGGAGCCGACTTCCACGCGGAAGCGGAAAGCGAGATCGACAGCCTCTTCAAGGACTAAACGGGAGCGCGAGCCACTCGTGTCACTGATCAACTATTCCTCCCGTGAGATCAACTGCAAGATCGTCTATTACGGGCCGGGGCTTTGCGGGAAGACCACCAATCTCCAGCACATCTATTCGCGCGTGCCACAGGAAACGCGCGGGAAGATGATCTCCCTGGCGACCGAGATGGACCGGACGCTCTTTTTCGACTTCCTTCCGCTCGAACTGGGGCAGATCCGCGGCTTCCGCACTCGGTTCCATCTCTACACCGTGCCCGGTCAGGTCTACTACAACGCGAGCCGAAAGCTGATTCTCAAGGGCGTGGACGGCATCGTCTTCGTCGCCGATTCGCTGATCGACCGATTCGACGCGAACGTCGAGAGCCTGATGAACATGCACGACAACCTGGCCGAGCACGGCGTCTCGGTCGACAAGGTTCCGATCGTCATGCAGTACAATAAGCGGGACCTGCCTCGGGTGGTCGCGGTCCCCGACCTCGAGCGGGAGTTGAACCAGCGACAGGCGCCCTACTTCGAGGCGGTCGCGCTCCGGGGCACCGGCGTCTTCGACACGCTGAAGCTCGCCTGTAAGCTCGTCCTCAAGACGCTCGGGTAGAGGTTCGTGCGGCGCCTCGCCGTGATCCTCGCGACGGGCTTCGGCCTCGGGCGCCTTCCGATCGCCCCGGCGACCTGGGCCTCGTTCGCCGTCGCCCTCTTCCTCTTCGCGTTGGCCGCATGGCGTCCGCGGGCGCTCGATCCGATTCCGCTCGGCATCGCCATCCTGCTCCTCCTCCCGATCGCCGTCTGGGCGTGCGGCGCCGCGGAGGAGGATCTGGGGCACGACGCAAAGCCGATCGTCGCGGATGAGATCGTCGGGATGCTGGTCTCGGTATGGTGCGTGTGGCCGGCCGGAGACGCGCCATCGGCCGGGCTCCTCGCCGCCGCCTTCCTTCTCTTTCGGCTCTTCGACATCGCGAAGCCGTTCCCGATCGGCGCGAGCCAGAAGCTCCCGGGCGGCCTCGGCGTCGTGACCGACGACGTCCTGGCCGGCGTGGCGACGAACGTCGCGCTTCGCCTTCTTCTATTGGCGGGGGTGCCGCTTTGAGCGCCGAGATCATCACGATCGGGACCGAGCTTTTGCATGGGCTGGTCCGGAACACGAACGCCGACCGGATCGTCGATCTCCTGGCGGAGGTCGGCGTCGAGGTGATCCTCCAGACGACCGTCGGCGACGACACCGGCCGGCTCTCGGAGGCGTTCCGCGCGGCGGCGCACCGGGCGCGATTCGTGATCGCGACCGGTGGCCTGGGCCCGACCCCCGACGACATGACGCGGAAGACCATCGCCACGATCTTCCGCCGGCGTCTCGTCCTCGACGAGACCGTGCTGGCCGCGATTCGCGGGCGCTTCAAGGCACGCGGGATCGACATGCCGGCGATGAACGAGGCGCAGGCCCTGGTTCCGCGCGGGGCCCGCGTCATCGAGAACGCGCGGGGCACGGCACCCGGACTTCACTTCGAGCACCAGGGCGTCGACTTCTTCGCGCTCCCCGGCGTGCCGGCCGAGGCCGAGGCGATGCTCACGCAGTACGTGATCCCGTTCATCCGTTCCGCGCATCTCGGCCCGGCGATCGCGCGGCGCGTGGTCCGGACGATCGGCGTGGCCGAGTCGCGGATGGCCGAGTGGTTCGCGCCGATCGAGGCGTCGGAGCCGGACGTGCGGATCGGATACCTGCCGCACTCCTACGGACTCGACATCACGATCACGGGGCTCTCGCCCGATCCCATCTGGATCGGGCAGATCCTCGACCGCTGCGAGCGGCGAATCCTCGAGGCCGCGGGGGACGCGGTCTATGCGCGCGGGCGGTCGACGATGTCGGAGGTGGTCGGGGCCGCGCTCGCCGCCCAGGGGCTCACGCTCGCGACCGGCGAGTCCTTCACCGCCGGGCGGATCGCCTCCGCCATCGTCGAGACGCCGGGTGCTTCGCGCTACTACCTGGGCGGCCTCGTCGCGTACGCGAACGGCGCCAAGGAGAAGCTCCTCGGCGTGAAGGCCGCGGCCCTGGCCCGGCACGGGGCGGTCAGCGAGGAGGTCGCGAAGCAGATGGCCGAGGGAGCGCGGACGCGCTTCGGCGCGGACCTCGCGATCTCGAGCACCGGGATCGCCGGTCCCGATGGAGCCACGGCGACGAAGCCGGTGGGCCTCGTCTACCTGGCCATCGCCGACGCCGACGGCTCGGAAGCGGTCCGCCACCAGTTCACGGGGACCCGGGACGAGGTGGCGGCCCGTTCGGCGGCCTACGCGCTCGACTTGATCCGCCGGAAGCTCATCCCGCACCCGGAATGGTCCGGACCTTCGTCGCGCTCCTGATTCCGCCGGACTGGGCGGCGCATCTCGGGGCGCTGTCGGCGACCCTCGCCGCCGGCACTCGCGGGCTTTCCTGGGTCAAGCCGGAGAACCTCCACGTCACGCTCCGCTTCCTGGGCGACCTCGACGAGACGGCCGTCGATCGCGCGCGCACCGCGGTCTCGCGGGCCCTCGCCGTCGCGACCGCGCCACGCGTACGGCTGGGTCCGCTCAGCGCGTTTCCGAACCTCAGCCGTCCCCGCGTCCTCTGGGTCGGGCTTTCGGAGGGCGCGGATGCCGTCTCGGCGCTGGCCGCCACCGCGGACGAGGGGCTTCGGGATGCCGGGTTCGGGCCGTCCGACCGGCCGTTTCGGGCGCACATCACGCTGGCCCGCGTGCGCGAGGGCGCCCGGGGCTTGGAAACGCTTCTCAAGGCGGCGAATCCCGAGCCGCCGGCGGCCGCCCTTTTGGACCGCGTGGCGGTCATGAAAAGTGACCTCCACCCATCCGGCTCCCGCTATACTGCGCTCCAGGAGGTTCGCCTCCGGCCGCCGGATCGCTGAGCCCGACCTTCCCGCGATCAGGTACCGCGGCGGCCCCAAACCCTAGAACCGATCGTCCGATTTGCCCCGACCCGAACCCGGCGTCCCGGAACGGACCGCCAGAACCACATCAGGGGGAAGAGCAAGATGGCAGCCAATCCAGCCACTCGGGAAATGAGCAAGGAGCGCTCGAAGGCGCTCGAGCTCGCGGTGCAGCAGATCGAGCGCCAGTTCGGCAAGGGCGCGATCATGAAGCTCGGAGAGGAGTCGGCGCGCGTGCAGGTCGATTCGATCCCGACCGGCTCGCTCGCGCTCGACGCCGCGCTCGGCATCGGCGGCGTGCCGCGGGGCCGCGTGATCGAGATCTACGGTCCGGAATCGTCGGGCAAGACGACGCTGACGCTCAGCATCATCGCGCACGCGCAGAAGGCGGGCGGGAACGCGGTCTTCATCGACGCGGAGCACGCGCTCGACGCGGCCTACGCGAAGAAGCTCGGCGTGGACATCGAATCCCTCCACGTCTCCCAGCCCGACACGGGCGAGGAGGCGCTCGAGATCGCCGAGCACCTGGTCCGGAGCGGTGCGATCGACGTGATCGTCATCGATTCGGTGGCCGCGCTCGTGCCGAAGGCCGAGATCGAGGGCGAGATGGGCGACTCGCACATGGGACTCCAGGCGCGCCTCATGTCGCAGGCGCTCCGGAAGCTGACCGGCACCATCTCCAAGTCGCGCACGACGGTCATCTTCATCAACCAGATCCGCATGCAGATCGGCGTCATGTTCGGCAACCCCGAGACGACGACCGGCGGCCGCGCGCTCAAGTTCTACGCGTCCGTTCGCATGGATATTCGCCGGATCGGTGCCATCAAGGACGGCGACAACGTGATCGGCAGCCACGTGAAAGTGAAGGTCGTGAAGAACAAGGTCGCGGCCCCCTTCAAGGAAGCCGAGTTCGACATCCTCTACAACGAAGGGATCTCCCGCGAGGGCGAGATCCTGGACCTCGCGTCCGAGCGAAGCATCGTGCAGAAGAGCGGCACCTGGTTCTCCTACGGCGAGGAGCGAATCGGCCAAGGACGCGAGAACGCGCGGCTCTGGCTGAAGGAGCATCCGGACGCGACCGCGGAACTCGAGCTGAAGCTCCGCGACGCGCTCGGCCTGGGGAAGAAGGCGCCCGCGCCGGCCGAGCCGGAGCTCGCGGTCGCGACGCCTGAAGCGCGGGGCGAGCGCCGCGTGCGGATCTAGGGGAGCGAGGAAGGGTTCGGAGGTCCGTTGACGGTGCCGAAGCCGGTCCCGCCCGATCGGGCGGCGTCGGAGGAGGCGGCGAAGGACGCGGCGCTTCGAATCCTGAGCCATGGCCCGCGGACCGAGCGCGAGGTCGTGGATCGCCTGATCGAGCGCGGATACGTCCCGGACGCGGTGGAGGGCGCCGTCCAGCGCCTCCGCCGCGTCTCGCTTCTGGACGACCGCGCTTTTCTGCGCTCGTTCGTTCGCGGAGAGTTGACGCGAAAGCCGCAGGGAAGGCGCCTGCTCGAGTCGAAGCTGAAGCGGCGGGGCATCCCGCCGGCGATCCTCTCGGAGATGGACGCGCTCCTTCGCGACGATTCCGACCTCGCCGAGCGGGAACTTGGCTCGGAGGAGGGCCGGGCGGCGGCGGCGGCGGCCCAGATCAAGAAGCGGCTCTCGACCCGGTCGCCCGAGGAACGCCGGCGGCGGCTCCAGGCGGCGCTCTTGCGCCGCGGCTTCACCTGGGACACCATCCGGGATCTGTCCGGAGACGAACCCGAACCCGAACTCGAGGTCTGAGCCCGGAATGCCCCCGTCCAGTAACGAGCTTCGCCGAACGTTCTTGAAATTCTTCGTCGAGCGGAGCCACAAGCACCTCCCGATGGCGCCCCTTGTCCCCCTCGACGATCCCACGCTCCTCTTCACGTCGGCGGGCATGGTGCAGTTCAAGCCCTACTACTCCTCGCCCGAGGCGCCGCCCACCCGTCGCGCCGTCACGGTCCAGCGCTGCCTCCGGCTGACCGACATCGAAAACGTGGGCCTGACCGTGCGGCACGCGACGTTCTTCGAAATGCTCGGCAACTTCTCCTTCGGCGATTACTTCAAGAAGGAGGCGATCGAGTGGGCCTGGGAGTTCACCACGCAGGTGCTCGGGATGCCGGCCGACCGCCTCTACCCGTCCGTCTTCCGCGAGGACGATGAGGCGTTCGATCTCTGGACGAAGCACATCGGCCTGTCGCCGAAGCGGGTCGTCCGCCTGGACGAGAAGGACAATTTCTGGGGACCCGCGGGGGGCGCGGGGGCCTGCGGACCTTGCTCGGAAATCTATTGGGACATGGGACCCGGCGTGGGCTGCGGCCGGCCCGAGTGCGCCCCGGGCTGCGACTGTGAGCGCTACCTCGAATTCTGGAATCTGGTCTTCCCGCAGTTCGACCAGGCCCCGACCGGCGAGCGGAGTCCGCTTCCCAATCGAGGCATCGACACCGGAATGGGGCTCGAACGCCTGGCGATGATTCTCCAGGGGGTGGGGAGCGTCTACGACAACGACCTCCTCCGTCCGATCGCGGATGCCGTGAAGCGGATGGGATCGCCGGAGGCGGCCCGCACCGATCGAGGCACGCGCGCGGCGCGCGTCATCACGGACCATCTCCGCGCGCTCGTGTTCACGTTCGCGGAGGGCGTGCGGCCCTCGAACGAGGGGCGCGGCTACGTGGTGCGCCGGCTCCTCCGCCGCGCGGCCCGGTTCGGACGGGACCTCGGCGTCACCGATCCGTTCCTTTCCCGCCTCGTGCCGACGGTGATCGGCCAGATGGCCGCGTACGAGGAGTATTCCTATCTGAAGAGCGAGGAAGCGGCGGTGGTCGCGGCCGTCCTCGAGGAAGAGACGCGCTTCGCCGAGACGCTCGAGACGGGGCTGAATCGCTTCGAGGAGACCGCGGCCGCACTCGAGAAGAAGAAGGAATCCTCCTTTCCGGGCGCCGTCGCGTTCTCGCTCTACGATACGTACGGGTTTCCGATCGACCTCACGGTCGAGCTGGCGCGCGAGCGCGGTCTCGAGGTCGATCTCCCGGCCTATGAGGCCGCGATGCAAGAACAGCGCGACCGGGCACGGAAGGCCGGACGCTTCGAGACTCGCCGGCACGAGGCGGGCCCCTGGCGCGTGCTCTCGGAGGGCCCGCACTCCGGGTTCGTCGGTTACGACCAGTGGGTGGTCGATGGCGCGCGGATCCGGAGCCTGCGCGAACTCCCCGCCGATCCGAACGGCGGGCCGCTCGAGGTGGAACTGACCCTCGACACGACCCCGTTCTACGCGGAGGGTGGCGGGCAGGTGGGCGACGCGGGCGTCCTCGAAGCGATGCCCGGCGCTCCGGCCGCCCGGCTTCGCATCCTCGACACGGTGCGGGACGGCGACGCGATCATCCATCGCGCGCAGGTGGAGGCGGGATCGCCCCACGTGGGCCCGTACCGCGCCGCGGTCGACGCCCCGCGGCGGGCGGCGACGCAGCGGAACCACACCGCGACGCACCTTCTTCACGCCGCGCTTCGAAACCGCCTGGGGACGCACCTGAAGCAGGCGGGCTCCCTGGTCGCACCCGATCGGCTGCGCTTCGACTTCTCGCACGGAAAGCCGATCTCCGCGGAGGATCTTCGAGCGATCGAATCGGAGGTGAACGCCCGGATTCTCGAAGACCTTCCGGTCGAGACGCAGGTCACGTCGCTCGAGGAAGCGCGCGCGAAGGGGGCCATGGCCCTCTTCGGCGAGAAGTACGGCGACCGCGTTCGCCAGGTGATCATCGGAAGCGTGAGCCGCGAACTCTGCGGCGGCTGCCACGTCCGCCGGACCGGCGAAATCGGATACGTGAGGCTCGAAGCCGAGGCCGCGATCGCGTCCGGCACGCGCCGGGTGGAGGCCGTCACGGGGGCGCTCGCCTACCGGCACGCCGAGGAGGACCGGGTGCTTCTCCGGGAACTCGCGCAGCGGCTGGGCACCCCCAAAGAAGGGCTCGTCGAGCGGCTCGCGCAGATCCAGGACGAGGCGAAGCGGATCAAGGATTCGCGGGCACTCCAGAGCAAGATGGCGCTCCGCGAGCGCGTGCGGGAACTGGTGGACGCCGCGAAGGGATCGCGGCCGCCCCTCGTCGTGGCCGAGGTGGATGCCGGGAGCGTCGACGAGCTTCGCGAGGCGGGCGATCTGATCCGATCGTCGTTGCCGGACGGCGCCGGTATGCTGGCCGCGGCCATCGATGGAAAGCTCTCGGTCTTGGCGTCGGTCGGCGCCCAGGCGGTCGGACAGCTCCCGGCCGACCAGTGGGTGCGCGACGCCGTCTCGATCGTCGGCGGGAAGGGCGGAGGCAAGAAGGACTCGGCCGTCGCGGGCGCCAAGGACACGAAGGGGCTCCCCGACGTCCTCGCGCGTGGGCGCGCCTACGCCGAAGAGCGGCTGAAGGGCGTCGGGGCCAAGGCCGCGGGCGCCACGTGAGCGTTCGTCGAACCAGGAAAGGAGGCGTTCGATCAAGGCACTCGTTCTGAGCGGCGGAAAGGGGACCCGGCTTCGGCCCCTGACCCATACCGGCGCGAAGCAGCTGATCCCCGTCGCGAACAAGCCCATCCTCTTCTACGTGCTCGAGGCGATCAAGGACGCCGGGATCGACGACATCGGCATCGTCGTCGGCGACACGGAGGCGGAAATCCGAGCCGGGGTCGGTGGCGGCGAGCGCTTCGGCGCGCGCGTGACCTACATCCGTCAGGACGAGCCGCGCGGGCTGGCGCACGCGGTCAAGGTGAGCCGCGACTACCTGGGCGACGACTCGTTCGTCATGTTCCTCGGCGACAACCTGATCCTGGACGGCATTCGAGAGTTGGTCGCGGAGTTCCGCGCCGAGCGCCCGAACAGCGAGATCCTCCTGGCCCGCGTCCCGCATCCCGAGGAATTCGGCGTCGCGGAGCTGGACGGCGATCGGGTCGTCCGGCTCGTCGAGAAGCCGAAGCAGCCGCGGTCGAACCTGGCGCTCGTCGGCGTCTACATGTTCGACAAGACGATCTTCGAGGCCGTGGACGCGATCAAGCCGTCCTTCCGAAACGAGCTCGAGATCACGGACGCCATCCAGTACCTGATCGACCACGGCCGCACCGTTCGCCACCACGTGATCTCCGGGTGGTGGAAGGACACGGGGAAGCTCGAGGACATGCTCGAGGCGAACCGCATGGTCCTCTCCCGCGCGAAGCGGCACTTGAGCTGCGAGCTGGACGCGGAGTCGCGCGCGGAGGGCGAGGTGATCGTCGGGGAGGGAACCGTGATTCGAAACTCGCTCCTCCGCGGTCCCTTGATCGTGGGGAAGCGCTGCGTCATCGAGAACTCCTACATCGGCCCCTTCACGTCGATCCACGACGAGGTGCTCCTCAAGAACAGCGAGATCGAGCACTCCATCGTGCTCGAGCGCTGCCAGATCCAGGACATCCCGGTCCGTATCGAGGCCTCGCTGATCGGAAAGGAAGTCCACATCCAACGCTCCCAGATGAAGCCCACGGCCTATCGCTTCATGCTCGGCGACTCCAGCCTCGTGGACGTCCTCTAGGCGGCCCGTGCGCATCCTCATCACCGGCGCGAACGGGATCCTGGGGCGCGCGCTCCGCGCGCAACTCGAACAGGGGAACACCCTCTACCTCTGGGGGCGGGGCGAAGCCGACCTGACCGACGAGGCCGCGACGCGCGCGGCGGCCAAGGGAATCGAGTTCGAGGCCGTGATCCACGCGGCTGCCTTTACGAACGTGGACGGGGCCGAGCGCGAGACCGAACAGGCCATGGCGGTGAATCGAGACGGCACGCGCCACGTCGCCGCGCTCGCGCGCGAGCGCGGCGCCGCGATGGTCTACGTGGGCACCGACTATGTCTTCGACGGCACGAAGGGTGCGCCGTACGTCGAGAGCGATCCGACGAATCCGGCGAGCGTCTACGGCAAGACGAAGCTCGCGGGCGAGACGGCGGCGCTCGAGTCCGGCGCCGCGGTCGTCGTGGCACGAACGTCGTGGCTCTTCGGCTCGGGCGGAAAGAACTTCGTCGACACGATCGCCGACCGACTCGAAAAGGCGGTGCCGCTTCGGGTCGTGAACGATCAGCGCGGGTCGCCGACCTACGCGCGCGACCTGGCCCACGGGATCGAGCTCCTCCTTCGACGCGGCGCGACCGGGATCGTGCACGTCACGAATTCCGGCGACACCACGTGGCACGGCTTCGCGGTCGAGATCGCGCGCTATCTCGGGATCGAAGTCGAGATCGCGGCGATCTCGTCCGATCAGTTGGTGCAGGCGGCGCCGCGCCCCCGCGAGTCGATTCTCTCCGGCGCCAAGTTTCGCGAGCTGACGGGCGAATCGCTGCCGAAGTGGCAGGACGCGCTCCACCGGTACCTCGCCGGACGACGCGCGCGGCTCGGGGAGGTGGCGTGAGCACCCGGGTCAAGGAGGCGTTCACCGAGAGCGTCCGACTCCTCGCCTCGGTCTACGCGCGGGACGCGGGCGCGATCGAACGCATGGGCCGCCGGCTCGCCGAGACGGTCCGTCGCGGCGGCGTCGTCTTCTTCGCCGGAAACGGCGGGAGCGCGGCGGAGGCGCAGCACTTCGCGACCGAGCTGGTCTGCCGTTACGTCCGGAATCGCCGGGCTCTTCCCGCGATCGCGCTCTCGGCCGACACGTCGGTCTTGACCGCGACCGGAAACGATTACGGCTTCGACCGCGTGTTCGCCCGGACGCTCGAGGCCCTGGGCCGAAAGGGGGACCTCCTCGTGGCGATGTCGACGAGCGGCCGATCCCGAAACGTGCTCGCGGCGATCCGCGAAGCGCGCCGGCAGAAGATGCGCGTGATCGGGTTGACGGGGTCGCGCGGCAAGGCCTTCGCCGCGAAGTGCGACGAATGCCTGGTCGTGCCCTCCACCGAAACGGCGCGCGTCCAGGAGGTGCACCTCCTCGTGGGGCACCTCTGGTGCGAGATGGCGGAAGGGGTGGCGGGCGCGGGGCGCGCCAAATCTCCCGCGCGGTCCAAGGCCCGGAGGGCGAAACGATGATCGGCGCGCTCCTCCGCTCCATGCGCGTCTATCAGTGGACCAAGAACCTCGTCCTCTTCGCCGGCCTCGTCTTCACGCTGAAGGTCCTCGATCCCGAAATGGCGATGGCCGCCGTGCTCGGCTTCCTCGCCTTCTCGCTCGCGGTCTCGGGGGTCTACCTCCTGAACGACGTGCTCGACGTCGAGCGCGACCGACTCCACCCGGTCAAGCGGTCGCGCCCGGTGGCCTCCGGCGCGCTCTCGATTCCCGTCGCCATGGCCGCATCCATCGCGCTCCTCGGCATCGGCCTCGCGGGCTGCTTCCTGCTCGGCCCGCACTTCGGCGCGGCGGCGCTCCTCTACGTGGCGCTCACGGTCGTGTACTCGCTCTTCATGAAGAACGTCGTGCTCCTCGACGTGGTCTTCATCGCGGTCGGCTTCGTCGTGCGCGCCGCGGCCGGCGTCGAGTTGCTTCGGGATCGGACCGGCGGGGCCGAGTCGATCGAACTCTCGCCATGGCTCCTCGTTTGCGCCTTCTTCTTGGCGCTCTTCCTCGCGATCGGGAAACGCCGCCACGAGCTCGCGGTCCTCGAGGCGGACGCCTCGCGCCACCGCGCCGCGCTCGGCCATTACACCGCGCGGCTCCTCGACCAACTCGTGGCAGTGGTCACGAGCGCCACCGTGATCGGCTACTCCATCTACACGATCGCGCCCGAGACGGTGGCCAAGTTCCACGGCCGGCCGCTCTATCTGACGATCCCGTTCGTCCTCTACGGCATCTTCCGCTATCTCTATCTGATGTACGCGGAGGAGAAGGGCGGAAATCCCTCCGAGCACCTGCTCCGCGATCCGCACACGCTCGTGAACGTCGTCCTCTGGTGCCTGGCGGTGGTCGCGATCCTCACGTGGCCCGCGCCGTAGCCATGGCCGGGGCGGCCGTCACGAGCGCGCTCCGCGTTCGCTGCCCCGCGAAGATCAACCTCGGCCTCTGGATCCTGGGTCGCCGTCCGGACGGCTACCACGAGATCGACACGATCCTCCAAACGGTCGCCCACGAGGACGAGCTGCTTCTCGCCCGGTCACCGTCCGGGCTTTCGATCGACGTCCGGGGTCTTCCGATCCCCGGGCCCGGTCCGAACATCGTGGAACGCGCGTGGTCGCTCCTCGAGACCGAAGGGCATCTGCCCCGCGGCGCGGGAATTCGGGTCCGGTTGACGAAACGAATTCCCGCGGGCGGCGGGCTCGGCGGGGGGAGCAGCGATGCGGCTGGTTTTTTGGCGGGTGTGAACCGCCTCTTCCGGCTCGAGCTGAGCGAAGACACGCAGGAAGGCCTGTGCTCTCGGCTCGGCGCGGACGTTACCTTCTTATTGAGGGGTGGAACGGCGCGTGCGACGGGTCGGGGAGACCGGGTGAGACATCTCTGTCCCATTTCCCCGACATGGATCGTGCTCGCGACTCCACCTGTCGCCATTTCAACGACTTGGGCCTATGAGCAGGTCAGAAATAGATTGACACCCAAGGGGTCCGGCGCTAACCTCCTGTCTGCCGCAATCGCGCGAGACGACCTGGACGGTGTCGTAGAGGCGATGCGGAACGATTTCGAGGACGTAGTCCTTCCGCGGTATCCAGAGATTGACGAGCTGAAGCGCTTGCTTCGGTCGAACGGAGCAGTCGGGGCGCAACTCTCGGGCAGCGGTTCCACGGTGTTCGGAATCGCGAGGAGCCGTGAAGAAGCGAACCGGGCGGCGAAAGCAGTAGACCGAAGCATCGCGGCCATCCGGGTAGTTCGGACTCTTGAACGTGGCGTCACCGTAGCCCAGGTTTCTTGACCGCACCGTCCGCGTAGGGGGCGCAGGGTGTACGACTGGGACCCAGGGGGATCGGTCCCAGGGACTTCGATGGACCGAGGTCCCGAACTCAAGGTGGGGACGGTAATGGCTCTGGAGATCACGGAAGTTCGGATTTCCCTCAGGGACGATGACAAGCTGAAAGCGTTCGCGAGCATGACGTTCAACGACGCCTTCGTCATCCGGGGACTCAAGATCATCGAAGGAAAGAACGGGATGTTCGTGGCGATGCCGAGCCGCAAGAAACCGGACGGCACGTATCAGGACATCGCGCACCCGATCAACAATGAGACTCGGGAATTCATCGAGGGATTCATCCTCGAGGAGTACGAGCGGGAGCGGGCGAGACAGCCATCCATGGACGAATCGCCGACGGCGGTCGTCTAGGCCACACGGATGGGGCGTCGGCAAGTGGTAAGCCAGGAGACTTTGGATCTCCCATTCGGAGGTTCGAATCCTCCCGCCCCAACCACCTTTGCGAACCGGCCGGCTTGAGGTAGACTTTCCGCTCGATCCGTGACGGGCCGGAGTTCCGGTCCGGTGTCGTTCAACAGACGGACCCAAAGCACCTTCGACCTCGGTCGTAGGGCCCCGGAGGCATCGACCTCCGGTCCATCGAGCGCCGCGCGGCGTCTCGGGCCCGATTGACGATGGCGTCAATCGGGCTTTGGGCCTTTTTCATTTTTACGCCGAAGGAGGAACCGGTCGATGGCGGTCAAGCTTGCTACGGATCGGCGGGCGATTCCCGTCACCACGCCGCTTCCGGAGTCGCGCGAGTCGCGCGCAGCCGAGCGGCGGCTCCGTCTCTTTTCGGGAAACGCGAATCGTCCGCTGGCCGAGGCGATCTGCTCGCATCTGGGGATCGAGCTGGGTGACGCGACCGTCGAGCACTTCGCCGACGGCGAGACGTTCGTCAAGATCAACGAGAACATCCGGGGCTCGGACATCTTCGTGTTCCAGCCGACGTTCGCGCCGGCCTCGAACTTGATGGAGCTCCTGATCATGATCGACGCGGTGCGGCGCGCCTCGGCACGCCGCGTCACGGCGGTGATTCCGTACTACGGCTTTCAGCGCCAGGACCGGAAGGATCAGCCGCGCGTGCCGATCACGGCGAAGCTCGTCGCGAACCTCATGACCACGGCGGGCGCGGACCGGGTGATGACGATGGATCTGCACTCGGCGCAGATCCAGGGCTTCTTCGACATTCCGTTCGATCACCTCTACGCCGCGCCGGTCCTGGTGGACTACTTCATGCGGCGGCAGATCCCGAACATCGTGGTCGTGGCGCCCGACATCGGTAGCGTGAAGATGGCGCGGGCCTACGCGAAGCGCCTGAGCGCGAGCCTTGCCATCGTGGACAAACGGCGCCCTCGGCCCGACGCGGTCGAAATGATGAACGTGATCGGCGAAGTCGAGGGGAAGAACGTGGTGATCTTCGACGACGTCGTCTCGACGGGGTCGACGTTGATCGAGGCGGCGCGCGCGCTCAAGGACTCGGGCGCGCGGGACATCTACGCCGCGGCGACCCACGGCGTCCTCTGCGGGGACGCGATGGAGCGCGTGGCGGGGTCCCTCCTCAAAGAGTTGGTCGTCACCGACAGCGTCCCGCATCCGCCGGAGACGCTGCCCGAAAAGATCAAGGTTCTGTCGGTCGCCGCGCTCCTCGCGGAGGCGATCCGGCGCATTCACGACGAGGAATCGCTGTCTTCGCTGTTCATTTGAAGTACGACCGCTTCACCTCAACACAAGGAGTCGTTGGATGGCCATCGTCAATCTGAAGAGCGAGCGCCGGGACGGCGTCGGAAAGGGCGTCGCACGGAAGCTTCGAGCGGCCGGGAGCATTCCCGGCGTTTATTACGGCCGGGGCGAGGCGCCGATCGCGCTCGCCATGAACGCCAAGGAAATCGAAGGGATGCTTCACGGCGCGGCCGCCGCGAACGTCATCGTCGATCTTCACGTATCCGGCGCGGCCGCCGCGGATCGAAAGGCGCTCATCCGCGAGATCCAGCGGGATCCCGTCGGCGGACACATCCTCCACATCGACCTGCAACACATCTCGCTCACCGAGCGGATCGTGGTCGAGGTGCCGGTCGAACTCGTCGGCACGCCGACCGGCGTGAAGGACGGAGGCGGCATCCTGGAGCACCTCCTCCGCGCGGTCGAGGTGGAGTGCCTCCCGACCGACATTCCGAACCGGCTGGAAGTGGACGTGACGCTGCTCAACATCGGCGACACGCTCCACGTCAGCGACATCAAGGCCGAGCGGGTCACGATCAAGACCGAGGGCGAACGCGCCATCGCGACCGTGGTGCCGCCGACGATCCTCGAGGAAGTGGCCCCGGCTGCGGCGGAAGGTGTCGTGGAGCCGGAGTTGGTGAAGAAGAAGGAGGGCGAGGAAGAGGAAGCCGAGGGAGGCAAGGAAGGTTAATCCTCCGGCCGTGGTCGTGGGGCTCGGGAATCCGGGCCCCGAATACGCGTCGACCCGCCACAACGCGGGATTTCTGGCGATCGACCGGCTGGCCGAGAAGGTCGGCCGGTTCTCGGGATGGCGCCGCGAGGGGGCGATGGATCGCGGCGAGGGACGCGCGGGCCGACACACCGTGCGGCTCGTGAAGCCGCTCGAGTACATGAATCGAAGCGGCCGCGCGGCGAGGTCACTCCTCGCGGAAGGACTTCTCGCCGAGGAGATCCTGGTCGTGTGCGACGACGTGTATCTGCCGCTCGGAACGCTTCGGCTCCGGCGAAGCGGTGGGACGGCGGGGCACCAGGGGCTCGAGTCGATCCTCGCGGTCACGGGCACGGACGCCTTCCCGAGGCTTCGCATCGGGGTGGGACCGCCGCCCGGAGCGGAGCGACTCAAGGAATACGTGTTGGAACGATTCACCGAAGAAGAGGAGGCGGTCTTGCCGCGCGTCATCGAGGCGGCGGCGAGCGCCGCGTTCGATGCGGCCGCGGAGGGACTCACGCAGGCCATGAACCGCTGGAACCGGTTCGTGCTCGATCCGGTTGAGCCACGAGGGAACGAATGAAACTGTACGAAACGACCATCATCTACGATCCGGGTCTCGAGGAGACGAAGATCAACGACGAAGTGGAACGCGTCACGCAGCCGATCGCGCAGGCGGGAGGCGAGGTGATCGAGGTCCAGCGCTGGGGTAAGCGGAAGCTGGCCTACAACATCCGGAAGCGCCGGGACGGGACCTACATCCACGTGAAGCACAAGAGCCCGGCGACGCTCATCGCGGAGATGGACCGACGCTTCCGTCTGAACGAAGGAGTGCTGCGCCACCTGACGGTGCTCGCGGTCAAGGAGTCCCCGCGCGCGGCCGAGGACGCGGCCAAGGCGGCGGACGGGCTGGCGGCTCCGGGGGTCGAGTCGCCCCGAATGGCGGACTAACGCGACCGCGGATCGCAGGACGATCCGCGACGCTTCACCTAGAACAAGGAGGACCACATGGCTCGCGATGGCGAATCGCGGTCGTTTCGAAGGAAGTTCTGCAAGCTCTGCTTCGACAAGGTGGAGCGGATCGATTACAAGGACGATCGCCGTCTCTCCCGATTCATCACGGATCGCGGCAAGATCGTGCCGCGCCGGATCTCGGGCACGTGCGCGCGGCATCAGTCGCAGATTACCGAGGCCGTGAAGCGGGCGCGCATCCTCGCGCTCCTGCCGTTTACCAGTGACCAGTATCGCTGAACCCGAGCGGACCGGGACGTTCTCGGACTGGATCCGCGCGGCGGGCGTCCTCCTCTTGGGGGCGGGCATGATCTTGGCGGCGAGCACGGACATTCCGGCGCCGCTCCCGTGGGCCTACGGGCTCCTTCCGCTCGCGCTCCTCTGGCTGACGCGTCACGTTGGGCTCCTCTACGGGACGCTCGCGGCGACGGCGACCGTGGGGGCCGTCTACTCCGCCGGGATCACCGAACCGGCGCAGGTCTTCTTCGTCGCGGTGCTCGGAATGGCGGGGCTTCTCCTCGCGGCCTGCTCGAAGCGTGGATTGAGCGCTTCCACGTCGCTCGCCCTTGCCGTGACGCCCGTGCTGCTCGTGGCCGCGGGCTACCTCTTCCTCGGGGGCATGGAAGAGCTCACCCGTGTCTTGGCGTCGCGGATCGACGAGGTGCGCCGGCTGGAGATGGAGCATCGGGTCTCGCAGACGCTGGGGCTCACGGCGGCGGAGTTCGGACAGGCGCTCGAGCAAACCGCGAAGATCTGGGCACTTCTCTTGCCCTCTCTCTTCGCGCTCAAGTGGGTCGTGGTGATCGCCGTGAATTGCTGGCTCGCCTCGGTTCTCTTTCAGGATGGGGCGGGGTTTCCGGCGTTCCACGAATTCTCGACGTGGCGGGTCCATCCGGCGGCCGTGTGGGTGCTTCTGGGGGCGCTCCTCCTCATGGCCACCCGCGTGAAACCGGCGCTCGAGGCCGGGGTAAACCTGGCGTTCCCGGTGGCGCTGGCGTTCGTCGTGCAGGGGTTCGCGGTGGCGCGCTTCGCGGCCATCGCCTTCCAGTGGAGCGGGGTCATTCAGGCGGCCGTCCTCATTCTGGTCGTCTTGATGCCGGTCCTGCTCGTGACGTTCTTGGGTATCGGATTTCTGGACGCGTGGTACGACTTCCGGCGCCGCCTGGTCCCGGGCCCCGACGATTCGTCGGAGCAGGGCGCGGGCCGCTGGACCGAATAGGAGGCATTCAATGGAAGTGATTCTGCTCGAGGACATCACGGGGCTGGGCAAGCGCGGCGCGGCTGTGCGCGTCGCCGACGGCTTCGCCCGCAACTTTCTCCTGCCGCGGAAGAAGGCGATCGCGGCGGTCGGCAATTCGTCGGCGGTTTTCCGCGACCGCGAGCGCGCGCGGAACGCGCGCGAGCAGAAGCAGCGTCAGACCGCGCAGTCGGTTCGCGATCGCATGGCCCAGGCCTCGCTTCAGTTCTCCGTCCAGGTCGGCGACGAAGAGCAGCTCTACGGCTCGGTCTCGGCGGCCGACATCCACGAAGCGCTGATGGCGCAGGGCTTCGAGGTCGAACGGAAGGCCGTGCGGCTCGAAGAACCGCTCAAGGCACTCGGCGTGTTCGAGGTTCCGGTTCACATCTTCCAGGACATCGAGGCTCCCGTGAAAGTGTGGGTGGTTCGAAAATGACACATCCGATCCGCTGGCGCGCTCGGGGTCGCCCCGCGCGCGTTGCCCTGGTCGTCCTGGCGCTCGCCTTGGGCGGATGCCAATCCGGGCCTCGTCCGGCGGACGGCGTCGCCGGCGCGACTTCGGGAGGGCGCGGCTGGAAGCCTTCCCATCCGGACACCTTGGGGCCGGTCGTTGCGGTCGTGGGGAATCGCCGGATCACGGCCCACGAGGTCGACTCGGTCATTGCGACCGCGCCCGCCAACGTACGGGATCAATTCAACTCCGCCGAAGCGTATCGAAGGCTCGTCGACCGTCTCGTCACCGAAGAGGCGGTGTACCAGGCCGCGCGCGCCGCGGGAGCCGACAAGAGTCCGGGATATCAGGCCGAGGTGGCCCGAAGCGCCCGGGACCTCCTGATCCGCGGCTACTACCAGGACCGAATGGACGCGCTCCCGCCTCCGGCGGAATCGGCCGTCCAGGGGTATTACGACGCGCACAAAGAGGAGTACGTGGTCCAGCCGCGCGCGCGCGTCCGGCACATCCAGCTGCCCACGCGGGCGAAGGCCGCCTCGGTTCGGCGTCTTCTCGAGAAGGGCGGCCTCTGGGACTCGCTCTGCCGCACGCATTCCACCGACGCCGCCACGAAGAATGACGGCGGGATTCTCGGGTTCATCACGCCCGAGGTCGAGTACGTGCCCGGAATCGGCAAGGCGCCGTCGATCGTCACGGCCGCCTTCGAACTCAAGGAAGGGGAGACGAGCCAGCCGCTCAAGAGCGAGAAGGGATGGCATCTGATCCGCGTCGAGAGCCTGGAGCCGAAGGGCTACCAGCCTCTGGCAGCCGTTCGAGGGGGGATCGTCGACCGCCTCACGGCCGAGGCATCGGGCGCGTACTCGAAAGCGGTCCTCGATTCGCTCAAGGAGCAGGCCAACGCGACGGTCTTCGACGATTCGATCCAAGTGGCCGTTCGTCCGGCCAAGACGCCGCAGGACTACTTCAAGGAAGCTCAGGCCGCGGTGTTGCCACAAGACAGGATCGAGCTCTATCGCGCCCTCGTGAATCGATTCCCGAACGACTCGGTTACGGTGCAGGCGGAGTTCATGATAGGGTTCACGTACGCGGAGGACGTCGGCGACACGGACCAGGCGCGCGAAGAGTTCGAGAAGTTCATCGCCCGCCATCCGAATCACGAACTCGCGACCTCCGCCAAGTGGATGATGGAGAACATGGACAAGCCTGCGCCCGACCTCGAAGGAGGGGACACGGGCGACACGGGCAAGCGCGGCGCGGCGACGGACTCGACGCGAACCGTACCGCCCAAGAGGACCCAAGGGTCGCCATGAGCATGATTCCCGTTCGCGTCGGCGGGCTCGCCATCGACGAGCGGTCCAAGAACCCGGTCGTGCTCCTGCAGGAGATCGAGGGCACGCGGGTGCTTCCGATCTGGATTGGACCCATGGAAGCCGGGGCCATCCACAGCGAGTTGGTCGGCAAGAAATATCAGCGCCCGCTCACGCACGACCTCCTCGTCACCGTGATCGAGGGCCTGAACGGGCGGGTCTCCCGCGTCGTGATCACCGACCTCAAGGACTCGACCTTCTTCGCCAGCATCTATCTCGACGGCGGAAGCGGCGCCGTGGCGATCGACGCACGACCCAGCGACTCGATCGCCATCGCGCTCCGGTCCCGCGCTCCGATCTTCATCATGGACACGCTGTTCGACAAGACGACCGAGGCACCGCTCCAGGCCGCGGACTCGCCGGAAGACAAGTCGCCGGAAGAGAAGGCCGAGGATCTGCGCCGCGCGCTGGAAGATCTGAGGCCCGAGGACTTCGGAAAGTGGAATCCCGAGGATCTCTAGCCGCCGCCGCCGGCCGACCGCGCGCGTGATCGCATCGCTCTCCGGAAGGACCCCCGTCGTTCCCGCCTCCGCTTTCGTCGCGCCCTCCGCGCTCGTGGTGGGCGACGTCGTTTTGGGCGAGGAGGCCAGTCTCTGGTACGGCGCCGTGGCGCGCGGCGACGTCGGCCCGATTCGGATCGGCGCTCGGACGAACGTGCAGGACCTCTGCGTCCTTCACACCACGAACGGACGCCCCGGACTCTTCGTCGGCGCCGAGGTCACGATCGGCCATCGCGTCATCCTCCACGGCGCCACCGTGGGAGACCGGTGCCTGATCGGCATGGGCTCGATCCTGCTCGACGATTGCGAGATCGGCGAAGAATCCCTGGTGGCCGCGGGGAGCGTGGTCCTGGAGGGGA
>Ga0070699_100000491_pt1 | contig 37623 bp, 34 predicted proteins | sample KBSK1503metaG_FD_65473 | JGI IMG/M metagenome (GOLD analysis project Ga0070699, IMG submission 65473) | Corn, switchgrass and miscanthus rhizosphere microbial communities from Kellogg Biological Station, Michigan, USA - KBS K1-50-3 metaG | ecosystem: Host-associated > Plants > Roots >... | reverse complement strand
GACTTTTCGGGGCTGTACTTCACCATCAACAACAGCAAATTCCTGTACGGCGACTTCATCAACCTGCTCGTCGCATTCGTCATCGTGGCCGCCGTCCTCTACTTCTTCGTCGTCTCGCCTTACATAGGCTTCAAGGCACGCTACGAGCCCGCGCCGGTGCCCGACGAGACCAAGCAGTGCCCGCGCTGCCTCAGCAACATCCCCGCACGCGCGACCCGCTGCGCGTTCTGCACGACCGACCTTGCGGCCGAGGCGTGACTCCAATACTCGGCCAATACTCGAGAGGACGCGCGCGTTCTATGGGTGAGATGGGAGCGAGGGTGCTGCGGTTGACCAGCGAGGCTAAGCCGGTCGTCGTCAAGCCGTTCGTCGTCCTGGCGGCCAGGTTCCTGGGCCCAGGCCCGCTGCGCTTGAAGATGGTCAAGCTCGCCCACGAGCTGGACAGCGATCGCCGGGACCGCCCCGCCGCCGCCTAGCGGATCCTCGCGGCCGCAGCCGGGTACTCCGCTTGAGGGAGGCGTTTCCCCTACATATGAACGACTTCGACCGGCGGCTGGAGGTTGAGCTGGCTCGGCTGTTGGACAGGGTGGTGCGGACGCCGGCGCCGCCTCGCCGCACGCGGTCCGGCCGGCGGCCGGTGGTCAAGCTGTACGCCGGTTCGAGCGCGGGGGAGCTGAGCGTCGAAGCGGTGGCGCTTTCGGATACGCCGGGCACGGCGAGTCCGACGCTCATAACCTAAAAACCCCTTCCTTCCTCTCGCGAGGCCGAGTCCTTGTGGCTCGGCCTCCATTTGTTTGGCTCAAACTTGACGTCACGATGAGCGCCGCCACGGTTGGCATCACGTTCAAGGTCACACCCGCGGCCAGGCGCATGGCGGCGGCCGACCGCGACCGCATCCTGGCCAATCCCGGTTTCGGGCGGGTGTTCAGCGAGCACATGGCCCTGGCCCGCTGGGAGCGAAGCCGCGGCTGGCACGACGCCGAGGTGCGTCCGTACGGGCCTATCCCCATGGACCCGGGCACATCCGTCCTCCATTACGCGCAGGCGGTCTTCGAAGGGCTCAAGGCGTACCGGCAGCAGGATGGGAGGATCGCCGTTTTCCGTCCGGAGGCCAACGCCAGGCGATTCCAGCGATCAGCACGCCGGCTGGCGCTGCCCGAGCTGCCCGAGGCTGCGTTTGTCGATGCGATCGACCTGGTGGTCTCACTCGACGCCGGCTGGGTGCCCACGGAGCCCGAGCACAGCCTCTATCTCCGCCCATACATGTATGCGAGCGAGGTCAACCTCTCCGTGCATCCGTCGGACGAGGTCACGTTCGTGCTCATCGCCTCCCCGTCCGGCTCCTACTTTCCAACCGGCGTGAAGCCGGTGACCGTCTGGCTGTCTCAAGACTTCAGCCGCGCCGCCCCCGGTGGGACTGGCGAGGCCAAGACAGGCGGCAACTATGCGGGCAGCCTGCTCGCGCAGGCACAGGCGGCCGAGCAGGGCTGCGACCAGGTGGTCTGGCTCGACGCGATCGAGCACCGCTGGGTCGAGGAGATGGGAGGCATGAACCTATTCTTCGTCTTCGGCAGCGGGGCCAAGGCAAGGCTCATGACACCAGGGCTCACCGGCACCCTGCTGCCTGGCATCACCAGGGATGCACTGCTGACGCTGGGCAAAGACCTGGGCTATGAGGTCGAGGAGGGCCGCATCTCAGTCGAGCAGTGGCAGGCCGGGTGCGCGGACGGGTCCCTGACCGAGGTGTTCGCCTGCGGCACCGCCGCCGTGATCACGCCGGTCGGGGCGGCGAAGTCGGAGCGCGGATCCTGGACGATCGCCCAGGGGAAGCCCGGCGCGGTGACCATGCGCCTGCGCGAGGCGCTGGTGAACATCCAGCGTGGCGCCGCGCCCGACGCTCACGGCTGGATGCACGCCGTTCCGGTCGCACCCTGAGGGTGCGAACCCTCTAGTCGCCGTCTTCAGCCGCGATCAGGAGCGGGATCAGGTTGGCGACGCGTGGCGTTCCCAGGCCCGTCACTGCGTCCCACCCGGGCGCTGCTTTGAATCCGAGGATGCCCACGAAATTGTTGTTGCCCGAGGTGACGTCGTGGAAGGCGCTGCTGTAAGCGTCGCTCTTGGCAATGTGGTAGAGCCACCGGTTGATCGATCCCAGACGGCGGCCGGCGGCCTGGTCGGCCAGGGCGATGATTCCCGCCCACTGTGGCGTGCCGGCGCTGGTGCCAGCCGCGAATGCGCCGTGTCCCATCCAGACCGCCAGGAAGGGGCTGGCGATGGATGCGTTGTAGGCGACGTCGGGCACGCCCCTGGCCTTGTTATTGTCCTTCTGCAGCGAGGCCTGGTAGCCCGGACGGCGGAAGAGCGTGCTGAAGCCGCCGCCGCTGGCGCCGATCGGGTCGCTGTTCCAGGCCGTCTCCGACATGTAGGCGCCCCCAGCGCCGGCCACCAAGTGCGTTCCTCCTACCCCGGTCACCTCGGGATCCGACGCGGGGGTAGAGGCGCCGAAGACCACGCCATTGCCGTCGCACGTCTTCCGGGCGGCACCCTGGTCGCCGGACGACGCGAAGACCGTGATTCCGAGCCCGGCAGCCTTCTGAAAGACCGCATGCTGCTGATCGAGCACAGCCGCGCTTGCGCACATCTCGGCCTCGCCGAAGCTCTGGGTGATGACGTCCCCAAGGTTGTGGTCGACCGCAAACTGGGTCGCGTTCACCATGTCGGCATCGTCGCTGCTCAGGGACTGCACCAATACGATCGCCGCCCCCGGAGCGGTCGCGTGAGCCCACTCGACGTCGATCGAGATCTCCTTCGACCAAGATTTCTTGGGGGTCGGGTCGAGTGGTGGAGTGCCGAATGGAGCCAGCTTTGTGAAGGATTTCGGCGCCGGAATCCCCAAGAGGCTGTCGAACAAAGCTAGGTCTGACTCGATCGACGGGTTCTGGTACGCATCGATGATGACGATCGTGCTGCCGGCTCCATCGATGCCCTGTTGCATGAGCGGCTGGATGTCATAGGCAGCCCGGATCGCGGCCGGGCCAAAGCAGCCGATCGGGTTGGAGTTGAGACAGGGCGGCAGGGTGGGCTGGTCAGGCTGGAAATCGCCGCTGAATTCGAACTGCGACTCGCTGTCGACCGCCGGAGCCATGGGGTGGGCGGTGGAGGCGGGCGCCGGCGCAGCCAGCAGCAGCGGCGCGGACAGCGCCAGAACGGCCGCGCGCGCACCATGGGTGCGCACCCACGTCAACGACATCTGATCCCTCTCCTCCTCACGGCCCCCGGCGATCGGGCTCGACCGTGGCCGAAATTCTAGTACCAACTCTCGCCGGCACCACAACTTAAGAGATGATTTTTTCAATGCTTCTGGCAAGTCACGGCAAGCCGCTGTTAAGTCAAAATCGCGTAGTTCAGGAGGCCTGGCGATGACCGCGAAACGAGTCGTGATATTGGGTGGCGGGGGCGTGGGGGACGCGGCTGCGATCGCCCTGCGCAAGAGGGGCTACGACGGCGAGATCGTGATCCTGAGCGCCGATTCCGACCGGCCCTACGACCGCCCCTTCCTTTCCAAGGAGTTCCTTCGCGGCGAGATCGAGCTGCCCAAGGTCTTCCTGCGCGACGAGACCGAATACTCGAAGGAGGGGATCGAGCTCCGACTGCGGCAAAGGGTGGTTGGCGGCTCGCTGGCGGGGCGCACCCTCTCCCTGGAGGGAGGCGCCGAGGTCACGTTCGAGACCCTGGTGATCGCCACCGGCGGCACACCCCGCCGGCTGGCGGACGCGCCCACCTCCTACAACGTGATGACCCTGCGGTCGCTGCGCGACTGCCAGGCGATCCGCGACGCCCTTGGCAAGGCCTCGCGCCTCCTCCTGGTGGGCGCGGGTTTCATCGGCGCCGAGGTCGGCGCTTCCGCGCGGCAGCTCGGCAAGGAGGTGCTGATGGTCGAATCGGCTCCGGTGCCCCTCGCCCGCGCGCTGGGTGCCGAGGTGGGCGAGGTGTACGCCTCCATCCACCGTTCCCACGGCGTCGATGTGCGCACTGGCACCACGGTCAAGGAATGGCACAGCTACGGAGGCCGAGTGAACGGCGTCACCCTTGCCGACGGGAGCCGTGAGGACGTCGACCTGGTGCTGATCGCAATCGGCATCGACCCCAACCTCGACGTGCCGAAGGCGCTCGGCCTGCCCATCGAAGGGTCCGGCGTGCGCGTGGATGAAGGCTTGCGGGCCGCCGATGACGTCTACTGCGGCGGCGACATCGCCATGCACCAACACCCGATCCTCGGCGAGTCGATTCGCGTCGAGCACTGGGAGGTGGCCAAGCATCACGGTCGCGGAATCGCCACCTCGATTGCGTCCGGATACGCCCCGGTGACGAGGCTGCCCTACTTCTGGTCAGACCAGTACGACGTCAGCCTGGAATATCGAGGCCACGCGTCCGGCGACGACCGCGCTGTCTGGCGCGGAGACAAAGAAGGCCTGCGCTTCTCTGTCTTCTACCTCCGCGGCGGACGCATACACGGCGTCCTCTCGATGAACGACACCAAGGTCAACGAGATCGGCGGCAAGCTGATCGAGAGCCGGATGATCTGCGATGAGAAAAAGCTCGCTGACGCCTCGGTCGATCTCTCCGACCTGGTCCCGGCGGCGGCGGGCTGATCTACTCGGGCAGGAGCCAGGGCAGCGCTTCCGCCATGGGGCGAAGAAGCGTCTCCTGCTGCGCTTTGGCGATGAGTCCGTCGGCTAGCAGGCCGAGCGCAGCGGCGAATGCCGCGTTCTCTGCTTTGTGGCCCATCTCGCCGTGCTCCGCCCGCCACGAGATCAGCGCCCCGCCGGACTCCGTCAGCCCGAAGAGGGTGCGCCGCACCTCGTCCCAGGCTGGACCTCGATCGGCCTTCTCGATGGCGTGGAGGCCGGCCTTCTCGGCCTCGCGAAACGCTGGCAGCCGGTGCTCGCCGACGTGCTCGTCCCAGCCCTGGGCGACACGCTCTACGCCTGCCGGCGAAAGGATCCGGATGTCCTCCATCAAGCGGGCGATCGTTCGCTTGCCTTCGGGGAACCCATAGCCCTCGGCGTCTACGCTCATCGCCGTCAAGCGTAACCCCGATTCAGGCAAGAGATGGCAGCCGGGCGACCAGGATCGATCGGCGCCGGTGCGGGCGCAGACGCTCCCACCACAGGCGCGCGCTCCGGCCGGCCTCGAGACGCAGCACCTCGAAGCCCGACCCCGCCAGCGCCTTGCGCAGTGACACGACGTCGATCGGATGGTAGCTGGCGGCGAGCTCGGGAAATCCCGCGCGGGCGTAGTAAGCGGCGGCCCGCGCCTCTGAGGACGCCTGGGCGTTGGCGTCGCGGTACATCGGGCTGTCGACAGCCACCAGATGGCCGCGCGGCTTGAGCACGCGCGCCGCCTCCCGGATCGAATCCTCGACCGGCGCATAGTGAAGCGAGGCCGCGTACAGGGCGCCATCGACCGTCCCGTCGCGCAGCGGCAGGCAGCGCATGTCGCCGCGCACCTGCAGGACGTCGGGGTGAGCCGGCGTGTCGAGCAGGTCGATGGCGATGACGTCCGCGCCACGGAGGTACCGAGCCGCCCAGCCCCCTCCCGACCCGACATCGATCACGACCGGCGGGTCGGCGCCGGTTCGCTCGCCTGTCAGCGCCGCGGCGGCTTCGGATACCGATCGACGCCGCTCGCCCCAAAGGCGCTGGTCGCCGCCCTCCGGGTCCTCTTGCCCGCCCCTGCCAACCCAACCTTCCTGGCGCCGCAGGGCCGAGTACCGAACGGCGAAGCGATCCGCGGCTTCGCGCGTCGCGTCATCGAGCAGGTCGAGGCCACCACCCGCGGCGGCGACCTGGCGGCCGCAACCAGGGCATTGCGGCACGCCAGGCGCGGGCGCACTTCCGCATGAAGGGCACCTCAAAAGCCCGTAGACCCGGGGCCTCACCGCTCAGCGCAGAAAGCCGGGCACCCAGCTGAACCTCGACAGCGCGATGGGGCCCGCGCCCGAGGCTATGACCTGGGCATTGACCAGCACGCCGAGGTAGTAGAGCCACCGGAACCCGTCGTCCTTGACCTCGAAGGCGACGGTCAGGGCCAGGCCGGCGGCCAGCAGCAGGCCGAGGATGCTCGCCCAGCGCGTGCCGAGGCCGAGGATCAGGAGGACGGCGACCACGGTCTCGGCGGCGGTCTGGGCGACGGCGAAGATGAACCAGTTGGGGGCCACGACCTGGACCAGGACCTGGTGCAGCCCGGGGATGGGGTTCGAGGCGCTGGCGGACTGGAGCAGTCCCTTGACCCAGCCGACCCCCTGCCACTTGGTGCTGGCGAAGTAGAGCCAGTAGAGGCCGACCGTGATCCGGAACAGGCTCGGCCACGCCTCCGCCACCTGAGTTCCCACCCTAGCGCAGCGCCCGCAGCAGGGGGTTGGTGGCCAGCTCGAAGGCCTTGGCCGCCGGTCGCAGGCGCATCTTGTTCAGCCGGTGCTGGATGGCGCCTTTGAGGATCGCCGCCCTCAGCTTGTTCTCCGAGAAGTCGGTGTTGAACAGGAGCCGGTTGTGCCGTACCTTGTGCCACTCGCCTCGGCGCCGCCGCTCGCGGACGCGCTCATAGAAGCCGGTGCCAGGCAGCGGGTAGGCGATGGTGTAGCTGACGTAGTCGAGGGGCAGGCTGCTGGAGAAGTTGATGCTGCGGATCAGGGAGTCGGTGGTCTCGCCGAGGTAACCGACCATGAAGAAGCCCGCGGCCTTGATGCCGGCCGCGACGCAGGCCTCGACCGCTGCCCGGGCCTGGTCGGGCGTGATGCCTTTCTTCATCTCCTTCAAGACGTTGGCGTCGCCGGACTCGATGCCGAAGAAGATGCGCTTACAGCCGGCTCGATGCATCTGCTCGAACAGCGCCCGGTCGACGTGCGTCACGCGGCTGAGGCATTCCCAAGTGAGAGGCAGGTGCTCCCGCTCGATCGCCTCCGCGAGCTCGAACGTGCGCTTGTAGTTGAGCGTGAAAAGGTCGTCGGACATCCAGATGTGGTCGTAGCCGAGCTCGGCGATCTCACGCATCTCGGCCACCACTGATTCCACCGGGCGGGCGCTGAAAAGGTCGCCGAACACCGACTTGTGACAGAAGTCGCAGCGGAACGGACAGCCGCGCGTGGACATGAGCGGCGTCGTCGCGTCCTTCCAATGCTTGCGCCAGTAGCCGATGTACTCGGCGTTGGGAACGTCGCCGCGGTACGGAAGCGGGAGGTGCGACATGTCCTTGCTGCGGACGCGCGGGGTTGTACGGACGATCTCGCCGTCGCGCTTGAAGACGAGCCCGGGTATGTCCTCGAAGCGGCGGTCGTCGAGGTGGTGCATAACCTGCACGATCGTCTCCTCGCCCTCGCCGACTGCGACCAGGTCGAACTCGTCGACGAAGGTGTCCGGCTCTCCGGAGGGATATGGGCCGCCGACCACCGTGAGCGCCCTGTCGCGCACCTGCCGGGCGAGCGAGAGCGCCTCGTCCTGCATCGTGATCATGCAGTAGATGCCGATCACCGACGGCTGCAGGCGCTCGATCTCCGCAAGGACGTCGGGGCGTTCGAGGAATGTGTGGTCGATGTGGCGCACGCTGTAGCCCTCACGTCGTAGGGCAGCGCTCAGGTACATGAGCCCGAGGGACGGCATGATCCAGTGACGGCCCTGCCTGGGCGCTCGCTGCGGATAAACCAGGACGACGTCAGCCTTCTGCAACTCTCTCACCTCGCTTCCTGCACCGTGATCGTGTAAGTCGTGCCGGTGAACGCCGGCCCGAAGACGTAGTCGAGGCCGGCCCAATCGAAGTCCGGCCGGATGAGCTCTCGCCCAGCGTGAAGCTGCGCTCCGTCGATCGAGGGCACCGAGAACTGCACGCCCAGGTTCTTCGACTGCAGCCGCGCCCATTTCCCTCCCACCGGCTCCCACCTCCCAAAGCTGCCATCGAGCAAAGTGGCGCTGTTGTCGGCGGCGAAGTCGTTGAACGCCGCCGATTCTTCATTGAGGATGCCGACCTCGCTGTAGCCGGGCGCAAGCGATACCAACCGCACGCTGACGGCGATCCCGGTGGTGTTGATGGTGTAGGTCACCTCGACCTGGCCGCGCGACGGTATCGGCTCGAACGAGTAGTCGTGCGCCGCGTCGCCACCGATCTCATCCAGCTGGAACGTCCGCTTCCACATCGTGCTGTCCGCCGTGGACACGTCGACGGTCGTCGCGGTCCTCGAGTAGACCCAGCCGTCGGCGTAGTGGACGATCGGCACGCCGAAGCCCATCCCCTCGCCCGCGACATCCCGACCGGCGACCTCCACGACCACGCCCTTGGCCAGCGGCCCGGTCTTGCCCTCGCCGGGCCCGCCCTCGATGGAGGCGGCCACCCCTGGATAGATCGACTGCGTCCGCAGCTCCGCCCCCAACCGGTATGCGAACACCGGCTTGCCGCCGCCAACCTGGTACTGGAACTGTTCGCCGAGAGGGCTGAACGGCGGCGTGGCATGGCCGGTCGCCAGGTCTGGAAAGAGCGCTGTCGCGCGGTAATAGCTGATGCCCTCGAGCACGACAGTGGTGACGCCATGCGCGCCCATCCAGGCGATCGCCTGCTCGCGGCCGCCCGGCAGCGACTGCGAGCCCACGATCTCCGACGGCGGCCGGCCGCTGTAGTAGGCGACGACGGGCGAATCGGTGACCAGCATCCCAGGGCTGTTCGACGCCGCCTTGCCGGCGGCGACGAGGCCAGTGTTGCCGGCGGCGAAGCCGGCGAAGACGGGTAGAAACGCCACCGTCAGCAGCGCGCCCGCTGCCGCGGCGCCCAGGCGTGCGAGCGCTGGTTGCCGGTCGAGGGCCGCGGCCGCCAGCAGCGCGAGGGATGGCAGCGCGGGGTACAGGTAGCGATGGCTTCCGCTGTAGGCCCCGACCGCGACGAGGCCGAACACGGCGCCGAGATAGACGAGTGCCGGCACGTGGAGAAAGCGCAGGGCCGCTCCATCGGTGGTGTGCGGCCGGCGGGTTGCGCCGACGAGCCCGACCAGTCCGAGCGCAAACAGGGGCAGGGCGGCGAGCCCGAATGTCGACGCCAGCTCCAAGAGCCGGGCCATCGAACCGTCGGGGATGCTGCCGCGCGCCGTCGCCGAGAGCACCTCGGCCGAGCCGCGGGCCAGGGAATGGCCCGCAGGCGCGTAACCGAGCTGCATCACCACCAGCAGCGCCAGCGCCGGCACCGCCCATGCGGCGGCCGGAATCGGATGGGCGACGCGCCTGTTGACGCGCAAGCGCAGCCGCTCGATGACCATGATCACGACCGCCGCCCCGATCCAGATCCAGGCCTTGGTTGCGGTCAGCGCGGCCAGGGCCGCGAGCAGGGCCGCCAGCCGCATCCGGCGCCGGACTGCCGCCAGACCGGCCCCGACCAGGAGGGCGGTCATCAGCGGCTCGACCACCGCAGAGCCCGATGTGAAGAGGAAGACCGGGTTGAGCACGAGCAGGATCACCGCCAGCCGGCCCTGCCGGACGTTGGGCGCAATGAAATAGATGCAAGCGAGCGTAGCGAGCCCCAGGAGCGCCCCGAGCGCTTTCAGCGCGCCGATCTGCCAGAGGCCGAACAGCTGGAGGACCGCGGCGGCGAGCACGTGGTAGCCAGGCAGCCAGGTGTCCTCCATGCCGAAGATCGGGTCGTGCAGGTGACCGGTCGAGGCGAGGTTGGCGGCGATGAGCCAGTGCCCGTAACCGTCCTCGAAGGGCTCTGGCATCTGGGCCGCAAGCAGGAGCAGGACGCCGCAAAGCGCTAGCAAGCCCGCCGCGGGCGCGGCCAGGCGCAGCCGGTCTCGCGCCTGGCTTCCCAGGCGGCGGAGGGTCATGACCTGGAGCAGGTCGACCGCGCTCAGGGCGGCGACGCACAGGAAACCGACTCCGAAGAGGCCGGAGTAAATCGCCATCAGGCCCTGGTTCGCGACCAGCGCGGCCGGCACGATGGCGAGCGCGGCCAGGCCGAGGACCGCCTCCACCGCAGCCTTCGGGTCGCCGACACGGACGTACGCCTGGTCGCGCCACTCCTGCCCGCGCTCGACGATGCGGTACTTCGGCGTGCGCACGAACTCGCCGCCGCGCCGCGTTGCCCGCGCCAGCGCCAGCAGCGTGTTGAACGACATCCCCGCGCCGACCACCTGGCACAGCAGCGCCGGCACTCCCGACCACCAGGGGCGGCCCCGCCGCGTCTGCGCCACCATGAACCCGATCCATGGCGATATGCCGACGGCGACGATGAGCACGGATGCGTTGGCCAGCTGCCAGGGGAGGCGCAGGCCGTGGTGCTCGGCAGCGACCAGCAGCAGCAGCGGGTAGCATGCGAGCTGGAGCAGCATCACCGGCCCGACGCCGTACGCGAGCAGGTGCACGGCTGCCTGGAACTTGACCGCGATGCGGTTGGAGCTCCGGAGCACGGGGACCAGGAGGTTGAACGCCGACTGGAAGCTGCCCGTCGCCCAGCGCGACTGCTGGCGGCGATAGGCGTCGATCGAGACCGGCAGCTCCTCGGGGACGACGAGGTCCTCGACGTAGGCGGCGCGCCAGCCGCGAAGCTGCGCGCGGTAGCTCAGGTCGAGGTCCTCCGTGAGGGTGGCCGCGCTCCATCCACCCGAGTCTTCGATGGCTTGCCGCCGCCACATGCCGGCCGTGCCCGTGAAGTTGGTGAGGTAACCCCTGTCCGAGCGAACGGCCTGCTCGACCAGGAAGTGAAAGTCGATGGCGAGCGCCTGCAGCCGCGTGAACCAGGAGTAGCCCTCGTCGAGGTGCCCCCAACGGGCCTGGGCGAAGCCGATGCGCGGATCGTCGAAAACACCGACCATGCGTTGGAGGAAGTCGCGTGGAGGCACGAAGTCGGCATCGAAGATGGCGATGAACGGCGCCTCGGTGCGACTCAGCCCGTGCGCGAGGGCACCCGCCTTGAAGCCCTCCCGAGACCCGCGCCTGACATGCGTGACGCTGATCCCGTGGCGCCGCCAGTGCGCCGCTCGACGGGACACGATGGCGGAGGTGTCGTCGTCCGAATCGTCCAGGACCTGCACCTCGAGGCGGTCGGGAGGCCAGTCCATCGCGCACACGGCGTCGATCACCCTCTCGGCGACGTAGCGCTCGTTGTAGATCGGGACCTGGACACAGACCGCCGGCTGGATGCCCGCCGCCGCCGCAGCTCGGCCGCGCGGATCGATTCGCGTCGAGCTCCAGGTGAGATACAGAAGGTTCAACCCGAAGCACAATAGGGCGAAGCTCGTGGCCGCGAGGACGGCGAACGTGATCGTCGCGATGGCCGAGATCACGTGACGTCTTGCTCGTCGAACAGTGTGTACGGCCTCATGGTGGCGCGAACAAACGCCACCCGCGCCAGGGCGTCGGGCTTGCCTCGACGAGTCCACTGCATGTAGCGCCAGGCGGCGCCGCCGACGCGGCGCGCGGTTCCGTCGAGCGCCGCGGGAAAGAGCCACGCCGGGAGCCGCGTCCGCGCGGTCGATTCGATGCCAGGGCCAGGCGGTCTGTGCGCCAGCTGCGGGAAGAGGTCGAGGAGGGGTTGGTTCGCCTGGATGACCTCGTCGAAGACGTCGAGGCCGAAGATGGGTTGCGACATCAGCATCTCGAACGCCATGTCCTCGTCCTGGCGCGCAAGCGGATGGCACTGAGACCGCTCGAGGATCAGGTTGGCCGTCATCAGGCGCGGCGCGACCGGGCGGCGCGTGAGATCGTCGACGGGTTTGGAGCGGTGGCGGAGCGCGTGGAGCAGGCCGAGCAAATTGACGGCCACGTATGCGAGGTGGCGCCGTCCATCGTCGACGATGAGGTTCAGGTCGACGTCATCGGAGGCGCGAAAGCCGCCGCTCGCTAGCGAGCCGGCGATCGATACGCTGCGGATGAAGGGAGCAAAAGCGACGAGCGTCTGAACGAAGCGCACCGTCATCTCCCGGTAGTGCGGGGCATCGGCATCGTGGGCGGCGGCACGTTGCCGGATCTCGCTCGAGCGGGTTCGGTCCGCGCCCTGCAGGACCAGCTCGTGCGCGAAGGCGAGGTCCGGCGAGGCGGCGACCGCCCAGCGGACATCGCCTTCGGAAACGGGGCCGCCCAGGCAGAGGCCGGCCAGCCGTTCGGGTCCGAGGGCAAACCCGCGGCGCGAAAGGAGCGCGACCGTACGGCTGACCCGCTCGGAGGGGGACCAGGTCTGGGTTGAAGAACGGCCGATCACCGCAGCGCCTCCAGTGTCCGACGGCTCACAAGGCCGATACGGGCCGGGGTTACCATCATCTTCTCAAGCCGTCCGTTTCACGCAGGAGCTCCTATGACCGCCGACGGACACTTCAAGGTCCCAGCACCCGTCAACGAGCCGGTGCGCGCGTACGCGCCCGGCGATCCCCACCGCAAGAGCCTCAAGGCCCGATTGGCTGAGCTTACCGACGCCCGGACGGAGGTGCCCATGCAGATCGGGGGCGAGCGCCGGTGGGGCGCCTCGAGGGCTGACATCCGGTCGCCGCACCGCCACGAGCTGGCGATCGCCGAATACGCGGTCGGATCAGGCCAGGATTTCGACGACGCCGTGGGGGCCGCGCTCGAGGCGCGCCGCGGCTGGGCCGCCACGTCGTTCCACGAGCGTGCCGCGGTGCTCCTGAGGGCGGCGTCGCTCCTCGCGGGTCCGTGGCGCGACACCATCAACGCCGCCACGATGCTCGGGCAGTCGAAGACCGTCCACCAGGCCGAGATCGACGCGGCCTGCGAATCGATCGATTTCTGGCGCTACAACGCGTACTTCGCCGACCAGCTCCTGGGCCAGCAGCCGTTCAACGACGGTACGGCGTGGAACCGCCTCGAATATCGCCCGCTCGAGGGCTTCGTCTTCGCGGTCAGCCCCTTCAATTTCACCTCCATCGCCGCCAACCTCCCGACCGCCGCTGCCCTGATGGGGAACACCGTCGTCTTCAAACCGGCGACCCAGACCTTGCTGGTGACTCATTTCCTGATGGAGGTGCTCAACGAGGCGGGGCTGCCCCCCGGCGTCATCAACATGGTCAGCGGGAGCGCGCCGAAGGTCTCCGAGCAGATCCTCGCGCACAGGGAGCTGGCGGGAATTCATTTCACGGGTTCCACCGATGTCTTCCAGGGCATGTGGCGGACGGTCGGCCAGAACGTCGACCACTACCGCACGTACCCGCGATTGGTCGGCGAGACGGGTGGCAAGGACTTCGTCGTCGCGCACGAGTCGGCCGACTCCGATGCCCTGCGCACCGCGCTCATCCGCGGGGCGTTCGAGTACCAGGGCCAGAAATGCTCCGCCGCGTCGCGCGCCTACATCCCGCAGTCGATGTGGAAGCGCCTGAGGTCTGAGATGGCGGACGAGGTGGACGCCATCCCGCAAGGGGACGTGGCCGACTTTCGCAACTTCATGGGCGCGGTCATCGACGGCAACGCATATGCCAAGCACATGAGCGCGATCGAGTTCGCGAGCAAGTCCGAGGCCGCGAAAGTCGTCGCGGGCGGCAAGGGTGACGACAAGGTGGGCTGGTTCGTAAGACCGACCGTGATCGAGACCACAGACCCGGACTTCAGGCTGCTGAAGGAGGAGCTGTTCGGTCCCATCCTGACCGTCTATCCGTATGCCGATGGCAAGTTCGAGGACACGCTCGCGCTGGTCGATCGCACGAGCCCGTATGGGTTGACGGGCGCGGTTTTCGCGCGGGACCGGCAGGCGATTCGCAAGGCGTCCGAGACGCTTGTCAACGCCGCGGGCAACTTCTACATCAACGACAAGCCGACGGGCGCGGTGGTCGGCCTGCAGCCGTTCGGCGGGGCACGCGCCTCGGGCACCAACGACAAGGCGGGCTCGATCCTCAACCTCATCCGCTGGACCAGCCCGCGAGTGATCAAGGAGACGTACGTCCCTCCCACGAATCACCGGTATCCGTTCATGGACGCTGAGTAGCGCTCGAAACCCGTGACCAGACGGTCCCGGACGAAGCTCCCCGTCGGATCTTTGGCGTCTAGGCCGCCCATCTGCGTTGTCGCCTCCTGTGCGCGTTCAGTCGCGCATTCACGATGCGCTCCTTCGCGTGCTCGTCGGCTCCTAGCATCTGGGCAGCCGATCCGCCAAATCTCTCGCCGGGGCCTTCGTCCGTGACCGTTCAATACGAACCCGACGGGCAGGTCGTGACCGTGACCATCGACCGACCCGAGGTCCGCAACGCCGTCGACCCGGAAACCGCGCGCGGGCTGGTCGATCGCTTCGAGCGTTTCGCGGCCGACGACGCCCTGGCCGTGGCGGTGCTCACGGGCGCTGGGGGCAACTTTTGCGCGGGTTTCGACCTCAAGGCCCTGGCTCGTGGAGAGGGGAACAGGCTCGAAGAGACGGGTCCGGGTCCGATGGGACCGACGCGCATGCGCCTGGACAAGCCGGTGATCGCGGCGATCGAAGGCTACGCCGTCGCCGGCGGGCTGGAGCTCGCGCTGTGGTGCGACCTCAGGGTCGCCGCGACCGATGCCACGCTGGGGGTGTTCAACCGGCGCTTCGGCGTCCCGCTCATCGATCTCGGCAGCATCCGCCTGCCCCGCATGATCGGTGCGGGCCGGGCCATGGACCTGGTCCTGACGGGCCGCCCGGTGCCCGCGGTCGAGGCCTTCGCGATCGGCCTCGTGGAGAGGCTGGCGCCGCCGGGCGAAGCCCTCGTGGAGGCCCTGGCGCTGGCGCGAAGGGTGGCGCAGTTCCCGCAGGGAGCGCTTCGCGCGGATCGCCGCAGCGTGCTGGCCCAGTGGTCATTGAGCATCGATGAGGCGATCCGGGCCGAGTATCACGGCGGCATGGAGGCGGTCGCGTCCGGAGAAGCCCAGTCCGGAGCTCGGCGGTTCAGCGAAGGCGAAGGCCGGCACGGAGAATGACAGTTGAGCGCATGAGCAGCTCCGAAGCGGTCATTGGAGCCACCGGCCTGGTGAAGCGATACGGCCAGGTGGAGGCCGTGCGGGGCATCGACCTTGAGGTCCGCCACGGCGAGATCTTCGGATTCCTCGGTCCGAACGGCGCCGGGAAGTCCACGACCATCTCGATCCTGTGCACCCTGCTCACGCCCACCGCGGGCACCGCACGAGTCGCCGGCATCGACGTGATGCAGGACCCCGCCCGAGTGCGCCAGCGCATCGGCCTCGTGTTCCAGGACCCGTCACTCGACGATGTGCTGACCGGGCGCGAGAACCTCGAGTTCCACGCCTTCATCTACAGCGTGCCCTCGAGCGAGCGGGCGCGCCGAATCGATGAGATGCTCGCATTGCTGCAGCTGACCGAGCGCGCCGGCTCGCAGGTGAAGACCTACTCGGGAGGCATGAAGCGAAGGCTCGAGATCGCTCGGGGCATGCTGCACCAGCCGGAGATCCTGTTCCTGGACGAGCCGACGCTGGGACTCGACCCGCAGACGCGCCAGAGCATCTGGACTCATCTGAAAGAGCTGCGCGCGACCAAGGGCATCACCATCTTCATGACGACCCACTACATGGACGAGGCGGAGTACTGCGACCGGATCGCGATCATCGATCGCGGCAAGATCGTGGCGCTTGGCACGCCCGACGAGCTCAAGGCGATGGTGGGCGGCGAGGTGGTGACCATCACGTCGAGCCGTGCGGACGAGGCGGCCGTGGAGATCAAAGAGCTGCTCGGCGTCGTGCCGGTTCGCGACAACGGGAGCCTGCGCATGGAGGTGCCGGACGCCAAGGTCTTCGTGCCGCGCCTCGTGCGCGAGCTGAAGGCCCCGGTGGACACGGTCACCCTCCGCCGGCCGAGCCTCGACGACGTCTTCTTGAAGCTGACCGGCCACGCCATCCGTGACGAGGAGGCGGGGACCAAGGACCAGATGCGCGCGATGGCGAGCCGCTGGATGGGCCGCCGTCGATGAGCGTCAAGGCCGCGACGTCAGGCGCTGGATCCGCGACCCGGGCGGTCGAGCCGATCGACACGCGCGTCGCAAGCCTGCGCGCGATCTACATCATCTGGTACCGCGACATCCTCCGCTACTGGCGCGACCGCTGGCGGCTCGTGGCGTCGCTTGCGCAGCCGCTCCTGTTCCTCGTCGTGTTCGGGTCGGGGCTGAGCTCGGCCCTGGGCCGTGGCGCACTGTTCGGCGCGGGCGGCTTCACCTACATCCAGTTCATGTACCCCGGCATCATCGGGATGGCGATCCTTTTCACCGCGATCTTCGGCGCGATGTCGATCGTGTGGGACCGGGAGTTCGGCTTTCTCAAGGAGGTGCTGGTCGCCCCGATCGACCGCTCCGCGGTCGCGATCGGCAAGGCGTTGGGGGGCACGACCCAGGCGATGATCCAGGGCCTGATCCTCCTCGTGCTCGCGCCGTTCGTCGGCGTGAAGATCAACCTCCTGACGATCGTCGAGCTGCTTCCGCTCGCCGCGGTGCTTGCGTTCGGGCTGTCGTGCTTCGGGGTGGCCCTGGCGTCGACCATGAAGTCACTTCAGGGCTTCCAGGTCGTCATGAACTTCTTGATGATGCCGATGTTCTTTCTGTCGGGCGCGCTGTTCCCGCTGACCAACCTGCCGGGCTGGATGACAGTGCTGACACGCCTCGACCCGGCTTCGTACGGCATCGACCCGCTGCGAAGGGTCGTGCTTTCGGAGTCAGCCCCCAGCGCGCTGGTCGAGCGATTCGCGCTGACCATCAACAACCACGTGCTGCCCATCCCGCTCGAGGCCGGCGTCATGCTCGCCTTCGGCGCCGTGATGCTCGGCATCGCGGTCATGATGTTTCAGCGCCGCGACTGACAGCAGCACCAGGGCCGCGATCTCGCCGGCGATGAACGGCAGCGGCCCCCATTCGGTGATGCCTTCCACCGCGATGACCAGGGCGAGCACGAAGGCCCACGACCAGGGCGGCTGCTGCGGGGTGCGAAGGTAGAGCCAGGCGGCCAGGCCGAGCATCACCAGGTCGTCGATATGGAGGTATGGGCTCGCGAGCAGGCCGCCGACGAGCGCAGGCACGAGCAACCATTCAGGCGAGCGCCTGCGCAAGCGGTAGACGAGGGCGAGCGCCCAGATCGCGATCGCGCCCTGCAAGAGGCGCGTGACCGTCAGGTCGCCGATGTAGGGCGCGAGCGTCAATTCGCGGTTGACGGTCACGCCCGCCGCAAAGCTCAGGCGCTGCTCGTAAACCGATATACCCCCGAGACCGACGTTGGCCGCGGACATGAGCGCCAGCAAGCCGATCGCGACCGCGGCGCCGGCGAAGGCGCGATACCGGCCCGCGACCAGGAGCGCGACGGGCACGAGGAACCCGAGCTGGGGCTTGAGCACGAGGACCCCCAGCGCGAGGCCCGCCTCGAACGGGCGGCCGGACCGGAGCAGCGCGTATGAGCCGGCCACGCCCAGCGCGACGAAGAGTCCGGGCTGGCCCAGCTGAAGGCCGTAGATGACCGGCACCCAGCCAAGCGCCGCCGCGAGGTGGATGAGCCGCAGCCGTCCGGCGCCGGGCGCCGCCAGGTACCAGGTCCAGACCAGGGCGATGAGGAGCAGGGCGCTCCACGTCCAGTAGGCGACCGGGTACGGGAGGGCTGTGAGCGGGAGCGCCAGCCACGCGACGGGCGGCGGGCTGATGTAGCGGGCGAGCTGCGCGATGCCGATGCCAGAGCCCATGGCGTTGAGCTCGGCCTGCTGCAGGCTGAGGTCGTAGATGGACTGCCAGCCGTGGGCGACGCCGATCCGCGCCGCCGCGAAATAGAAGGTGAAGTCGTTGTGGAAGTGGTCGGAGGCATACGCGACCAGCCATTGGTAGAGGTCGAACGCGGCAAACAGGGCCGCTGTCATCGCCCCCGCTGCGATGCCGAGGTTGCGCCGGCGCTGCCGCCCGCCCATCGCATGGGATCGTAGCCGTACCTTGTTGGGGCTGTGCCATCGCCTGGATTTGAGCCTCGCGTCCTCGAGCTGAGCGACGGGACCAGGGTCCACGTCCGCCCGATCGTCCCCGAGGACGAGCCGCTCCTGATCGAAGCGGTGGCGGCGATGTCGGAACGTAGCGTGTACTTCCGTTTCTTCTCCCCGATGAAGCGCCTGCCAGACGCGCTCGCCCACCGGCTGGCGGTGGTCGACTACAACGACCGCTTCGCCGTGGTCGGCACCACCCACAAGCCGGGGGGAAAGGAACGCATCGTCGGCGTCGCCCGCTACGACCGGGTGGTCGGCACCGACGTGGCGGAGACGGCGGTCGCGGTGGTCGATGAGTTCCAGCGCCGCGGGTTGGGCAGCGCTCTGCTGGCGATCCTGGCCAAGGTGGCGAGCGACCACGGCATCAAGACCTTCACGCTCATCGTGCTGCCGGAAAATCAGCAGATGCTGGGCCTGCTCAGAAAGATGGGCTGGATCCACCAGGCCCGGCTGACCGGCGGCGTCTACGAAATCAGCTTCGACCTTCCGGCCGAGACATAACGTGGACACAGAGCTCCTCGCGTTCGTCGGCGTCTCGCTCCTTCTCGCGGTGACGCCCGGGCCCGACATGGCGGTGGTGACCAAGAACGCCCTGGCTCACGGCCGCCGCGGCGTGGTGCTCACCACCACCGGCATCGCGCTGGCGTTGGCCATCTGGGTCACGGCCACCGCCATCGGCCTGTCGGCGGTGTTGAAAGCATCGGGCGAGCTCCTCTTCGTGCTCAAGCTCGCCGGCGCCGCCTACCTCGCCTACCTGGGCGTGCGCACGCTGCTCGAGTCGCGACATCGACCCGCCGACCTGCTGGCGGACGCTCCTGCGCCCGCCCCAGCCCAGGCGATCTTCCGGCAGGGGTTCCTGTCTGCGATCTCGAACCCGAAGCTCGGGGTGTTCTTCGTGACGTTCCTGCCGCAGTTCGTCGCGCCGGGTCAGGCCGTGCTGCCGAGGCTGCTCGAGCTCGGGCTGATCTTCGCGGTCATCGGCTGGACGTGGATGAACGTGTACGGGCTGTTCATCACTCGGATTCGCGACTTCATCACGGCCCCACGCGTCAGGCAGTGGATGCAGCGCGTGACCGGTGTGGTGCTGCTCGGTTTTGGAGCGCGGCTGGCCCTGGAGCGGGTTTAGGCCGCCCCCCACTGGAACTGCTGGCACAGGTCGTCGAACCACTGGCCTTCGGGAATGCCGTTGGGAAAGTTCTTGGGATCGGCGGGGTTGACGCCGAACACGGCCACCGTGACCCCGCCCCTGGTCGCCACGATGACGAAGAACCGGACTTTGGCCGCGGTCGCGTTCGCACCGACCAGGTTGGCCGAGTAGACGGCGCCGATGCCATCCTGCTCGCCCACGTGGGCGCCCTTGAGGTCGGTCACGTGGGCGATGTCCTGCCACGCCGACGAAGGCAAGGCATTGACGACGGCCTGCATCACCTGGTCGAGTGGCTGCCCTGACCTGGCGCCCACGATCTGCAGGAGGCCGAGCCTGGTGGCGAGGGTGACGCTCTGCGCGTCCTGGCTGCGCACCGTCCAGTTGGGGTTGTAGGCAACCTGGAAGCCGAAGGCCGAGCTCTTGTATGTCGCCGGCGCCGGCAGCGGCGTGACGATCTTCGCGCCGCAGTTCGAGGTGCATGGCTTGTGGTTGCCGATCACCTGCGAGACGGCGAATGTGCTCACGGCGATCGTGACGACCGCGAGGATGACGAGAAGCCCGGCGGCGATCGCGACCTGGGAGCCGCTGATCCTGCGCACGCCAACGGTCGGGCGGGCGGGGGCGGGCGGGTATGCGTATGGCGAGTAAGTCGGGATCGGGAGCGGCACCTGGGGCGAGCCGCACCGGCCGCAGTATGGCGCGCCCGGAGGCACCTGCGCGCCGCACCTGCCGCAGAAACGCGCCGGCATTTCCATCACCGGGTGCCGCCCGCGGAGTGCATGCGCGTCTGCTTCGCCGCCGCGCGCGCGACGCCGCATGCCGGGCAGAACAGCATCGTCGGCACGATCCGGTGGCACTCGGGGCAGGCGCTGTCAGGGCCGATCTCGTGAGCGGCGCCCTCCGCGAGCAGGGCCTGGTGGATGACGAGCCTCACGTACATCAACAGGGCCACCACCGCCACGAACCGGATGCCGACCTGCAGCACGAGGTCGGGTACCACGACCGCCAGGACGCCGACGATGACCTGGGCGCCGACGGCGACCACGAGGGTCGCGAGCACGCTCGCCTCCCACCCGGCGCCGGCGCGGCGCAAGTCGTACCGGTGCAGCCACACCGCCGCGGTCACCAGCGAAGTGGTGCTGGCGTTGATGAGCGAAACCAGGAGCCCCGCGCTGAGCAGCCGCAGGGCCCAGTCGATCGGCGAGCCGGTCCCGATCAACGGGCCCGTGATCAGCGGCCAGATCGCCGTCAGCGTCGTGGCGAACGTGAACCCGAGCGCCGAGGCCGCACCGAAGGTCAGGCCATCCAGCGGCTCGCGCAGCCCGGCCCGGAACAAGTAAAGGAACAGCGGCCCCGCGAGCATCAGCGCCTGCCCGACGATCGGGATGACCACGCCCGCGAAGAGGAGGTTGCCGCCGCTGTCGCCGCTGAGCTGCAGGCGCGACACGGTGCCACCGGTCAGGGATGTGAAGGCATAACCGAGGACCGCGCCGGTGAGCATCGTGGCCGCGATCAGCAGCCAGGGCTCGGTGTCATAGACCTCGACCTCATACAGATAAAGGAGATAGAGCACCGGCAGCACCAGCACCGCGGCGATCGTCGCCGGCGCGAACAGGTGTAAGGCGGCCAGCAAGTTGACCGCGACGCCGCCGGCCAGCAGCGCCCACCGGAACGCCCCGCCGCGGCGATGCGGAAGGTGCGGGAAGAGGGTCGAGACGATCGACAGGTGCACGACCGGCTCCGAGGGCACGGCCGCGTAGGCATGACGGCGCGACGCGTTGCCCCTCGTGAGATGGGCTCCGCAGTGACCGCAGAACTCGCCGGCCGGGACCATGGATCCGCAATGTGGACACAGGACCAGCGGTGGCCCGGGGCTTGGCGCGGCGGCTTCCGGCCTGGGCGGGCGGCGAGGCGACCGCCTCTTCACGCCACCGGGGTCGCTCAAGCGCCGCCTCCCTTTATGTAGAGGATCCAGCCCGCGTCGAGAGCGGCGGCGTCCATGCTCCCCCACCCGGTCGTGAAGTCCCAGCCCGGGGTGGCGTCGAAGGCCAGGTTGTTGCCGACCTTGACGTCGTGGAAGGGATTGGCGGGCAGCCTCGATGCGTTGGCGCCCATCCAGTAGATGGCGGGATTGGCAAACCGCACCTGGCGAAGGCCCTTGCGGACGAGGTCCTGGTCGATGAGCGCGACGGTCGCTGCCCACAGCGGGGCCGCCGCCGACGTGCCGCCGGCCTGGCCCTCCTGCCCGCCGAAGACGATGTGGAAGCCGGTCGCCGGGTCGGCGTCGGCGGCCACGTCAGGCACCTGCCTGAACCCGTGACCGGCCGCCTGGCCGACGATCTTCTGGTAGTCGGGGACGGTGTAGAACTGGCTGGCGCCCCCGCCCGTCCCGTCGCCACCGATGGGCCCGCTCCACGCGGCCTCCTTGAAATAGATTCCCTGCACGGATTCGAACACGGTGGTGCCGCCGACCGCCGTGACGTTCGGCAGCGTCGAGGGGAAGCTCGCGGCGGGCGGGGCGTCCTGGCCGCATGTATAGGCGCCGCTGTCCCCGCTCGCGACGAAATGCGACATCCCTTCGGCAACCGACCGGTCCTGGGTGTTCGCATAGATGTCGCGATGCCCGCTCGGGGTCTCGGGCTCGCACGATCCGAGACTCTCGGAGATGATCGAGCCCAGGTGATCGGTGACCATCTGGTCGAACGCGCGGTCGGCGTGACCGAAATCCGGAGCGGACAGGTAGACGACGATCTTCGCGGCGGGCGCGACCTCGTGGATGATCTCGAGGTCGAGGGCCGTTTCGCCTTGCGCCTTCTCGGGCGTGCCCCACGCCGGGTCGCGCTTGATCGTCAGCAGCGCGTCATATGGCGGCAGGCCGTACTTGCTCGCGAAATTGTTGATGTCCGTGAGGTTGGGCAGGTCGTCGATCTCGGGAAGGACGATCGTGATGCCCGAGCCGTCGAGCCCCGCGTCGCGAAGCGGCTTGATGTTGTAGAACGCGAGCACGTCGGTCGGCACCAAGCCGCCGGGGCGCACCGCATACGTGCGCTCGTGACGGTAGCTGTCGAGACCGCTCACGCCGCTGACCACGGCGGCAATGTCCGCCGGCAGGGTCGGCTCATCCAGCGCCGCGTAGAAAGTGGTGCCGTCCGCGAGCCGGTAACTCTCGATGTCGATTTTGAACAGGGCGGCTGCCGCCGCTGCGGGACCGCCGGCGGCGATCACTCCGGACCCCGGGCGCCACGTCGCATGGAGGCCGCCCGCTGTCAGCGCGCCAAGCGCCGCCTGGACCCTGGCCGGGTCGGGGCCGAACTCGGCGGCGTAGGTCTCGGGCGATACCGTCTGGCCGGACGCGAGCAGCCTGGCCAGCCGGTCGGGCTGCCGGACCTTGAGGCCGAGGCTCAGGTCGACCTGGGTGTTCGCCCCGGACGGGCCCAGCCGCGTGGCCTGCTCGATGGCGGTCGCGAGCCGCGGGGTCGGCGAGCTCAGGTTCTTCACCGCGGACGCCGGTTTGGCGGGCTGGGCGGGAGCGCATGCTGCCGTGCCGACCATCAAGAGGCCGGCCGCCGCCCCCAGCCAACGCCTCGTCACGGGAACGTAGCTTCCCAGACCTCAGACTCGAATGCCAACTCGAAGCCTAGCTTGCGATACACGTCGAACGCCCGCGTCTCGTTCCAGCCGTCGACGTAGAGCGATGCGGACCGCGCGCCCTCCGCGCGCAGGCGGATGAGCTCCGCGGCCACCAGCCACGTGGCGAGTCCCCTGCGACGATGCTCCGCGACCGTGCCGACGGAGCTCACGATGCCGACCGGCTGCGGTCGCGGATCCTGGTCGTAAGACTCCAGCTGGCCGAGCGTCATGGCCACCGGCGAACCGGCGCGGGTGGTCGCCATCAGCGACAGCCGCGGCGGCCGCCCGGTCACGAGCTCGACCTCGAGGCGTGGCGAGAAGCGCCAATGGTCTTCGAATGAGCGGTTGTGGACGCCTGACCAGCCGCCGGCAGCGACGCGATCGCCGTCGCGAAGCTCGTAGCCGGCGACCGGAATGGGCTCGGGGAGCTCGTCCAAGAGGCTCATGTCCATCCGCCACCAGGGGCGGATGAACTGCAGGCCCAGTTGGGCGAATCCGTCGCTGTGGCCCCGCCCGCTCCACACCTGCGCGGCGGCCGCACCGGCTGCGCGCGACAGGTCGAGTCCCCATCGCAGGAGGTCTTTCCTCATAGCCGCGCGATCCCCTGCCGCCGACACCTGGGTGACGATGCCACGTGACGTCGAGTGGCCGGCGACGAGGACCGCGCCTTCCAGCCCATGCCCGGCGCTTCGGTCATCGACCATCCTTGATCGCGCGCCCCAGTCGAAGCCCGCCAGCATTCGCGCCAGATGAGCCTCGCCGGGAACGCAGTCCTGACGGCCGGCGCGCACCTCCGCCTGCCACAGGACGATCACCGCGGGCAGGTCTTCAGCTCGCCCCGGCCTCACGCCGTCGCCCTTGCGGTGACCTCGTGGACCTCGGGGAGGGCGCGTCGGATCATCTCCTCGAGCTCGGTCTCGACCTGGTGCGCCTGCTCCAGGCTGACGTCGCCAGAGAGCTCGGCCACCACATGCGCGTGGATGCGGTTGTGCCGGTAGCTGAGCTCGACGTCGACCATGCGTTTCACAGATGGATGCGATTCGACCACCTGCCTCATGCGGCCGGTGAGCAGCGCGCGGCGCTGCGTGACGTCCTCTCCGCTCACGACATGCGGTTCCATCGGTTCGAGGTGTATGTCGATGCGGGTGGCCTCGGGCAGCTCTGCTCGCAGCGTCTTCTCGAGGCGCTCGCTGGCGAGGCTCGCCGAAGCCAGAGTCATGTCACCGGGGAGCTTGGCGTGCATCGTCAGGTGCAGCGAGCCATCACTCTCTCGCTCGACCGTGACGTTGTGAAGGTCGCGCACGCCGCCGTTCCGGGCGGCCGCGGCGTGGACGCGTTCGACCAGGTCGCTGGGCCGGGACTGCCCCTCGACGAGCACCGTCAGGTCGAGCTGCGGCAGCGCGGCGCGCGCGGCCTGCTTGACGTCGTCGACGATCCTGCCGGCGGCCTCGAGTGGAAGCATCCGCGCCGTGGCGATGCTCGCGTCGCCGAGCAGGTTGGGCCCGGAGCGGCGTACGCGGACGGACCGCACCTCGCGCACCCCGTCCACGCCCTGGATGGCGGAGCGCAGCTGTCTCTCGGCGCCGGCCGCGGCGCGGTCGATGAGGATGTCGCCCGAGCGCCACGCGATCAACGCCGCCGCGCGGGCGATGATGGCCGCGACAAAAAGGGCGGCCACCGAGTCGGCCCAGGGAAGACCCATGCGCACGCCGGCGAGTCCCGCCAGCACGCCGATGGTGGCGAGCACGTCGGCGAGGCGGTCGGTAGCGTCGGCCAGCATCGCTTCGCTGGAGGCGAGGCGGCCCACCCGCCTGAGCACGACCGCTCGTCCCGATTCGATGAGCAGCGTGGCGACCAGGAGAGCGAAGGCATAGCCGGCCGGGATGACCGGTGGGCCGCCAACGGTCAAGCGGCGGATGGCTTCGAACCCGATCACCGCGGCGGTCACCAGCAGGATGATCCCTTCGGCGAAGGCAGCAAGGTTTTCCGCCCGTCCGTGGCCGTAGGGATGCTCTTTGTCCGCGGGCTTGCGCGCGGTGCGTATCGCGAAGAGGGTGAAGGTGCTGGCGGCGAGGTCCAGGATCGAGTGGACGGCCTCGCTGAGGATGCCCAGGCTGCCGGTCAGCAGCCCGACCACGAGCTTGCCCACCACGAGTGTGACGCCGATGAAGACCGACCCGAGCGCCACGAGCTCGGGCCGGCGTCCGAGAGCCTTCATGGCCTCAACTCTAGAGGGGCTACTTCAGCATGGCCGCCGACGCGAAGAGCTGCTCTTCGGACCCGAGCGCGATCAGCAGGTCCGCGTCATCCAGGCGAAGGTCGGGCCCCGGGTTGACATGCAGGGTGCCGTCGGCGCGGCGCAGCGCAAGCAATTTGGCGGCGCTCGGACCCAGGAGCCCGGACTCGGCGAGCGTCCTGCCCACGGCCGCCATCCCGCGCTTGACCAGCATCTCCTCGACGGCGATCTCCGACATGCCGTGGTGCAGCGTGTCGAGTACGTCCACCAATGCCGGACGCACCGCCAGCTCTGCCATGCGGTGCCCCGCCATCTGGTAAGGGGAGATGATGCGATTGGCGCCCGCGAGCTCGAGGCGGCGGATCGATTCCGGACGCCCGGCGCGGGAGATCAGGTAGAGGTCGGGCTTGAGCGCCCGGGCGGCCAGAGTGATGTAGACGGCGCGTTCGTCGGAGTCGACTGCGGAGATGAGACCGCGCGCCCGTTCGATGCCGGCGAGCTTGAGGATCTCCTCGCTGGAAGCATCGCCTTCGACATGCAGCCGGTCCTCGTTGCGCAGTCTCACCAGCGCCTCCTCCGTCTGGTCGATGACCGCGTAAGGGATCTTGTGCTCCTCGAACTCGGCGACGATCTGCGTCCCGATGCGGCCGTAGCCGCAGATGATGAAGTGATCCCGCAGCCGGTTCAGCGCTCGCTCCAACTGCCGCTCCCTCCTGTAGTTGACGAAGGTGTTGTCGGTGAGCGTCTCGGCGAAAACGCCGAAGCCGTAGAGCATCGTACCCACGCCCACGACGATCAGGGTCGAGGTGAACAGGCGGCCCGTTGTCGAAAGGGGATGCAGCTCGCTGTAGCCGACGGTGCTGATCGTGATGATCGTCATGTAGAACGAGTCGAGCAGGTTCCAACCCTCGATCACGCTGTAACCCGCGATGCCGTAGACGATCACCACTCCCAGCAGCACCGCAGGCAGCCGAAACCGAAGCAGCGGGTGAGGAAGGCGCTTCGTCAACTCTTCCGGCGCTGCCGCTCCAGCTTCGCCACCGGGATCTGCTGCTAGCCGCCTCCGCCTGGACCTTCCAGCCCAGGACTGGTCATCTTGCCGAGGTCGAGCACTTTGTTGAGCGCGGCCTCGGAAACCCCGCGCGCGCGGGCCAGCTCGCGGATCGAACGCCCGGTGCGGATCGACTCCTTGGCGATCTTGGCGGCTTCGTCGTAGCCGATGACCGGGTTGAGCGCGGTCGCGAGCATCGGGCTGCGCTCCACCAGCTCTGGGCCGCGTTCGGTCGCTTTCAGCCCTTCCACGCATCGCTCGCGGAAGTTCCGAGCCGTCGCCGCCAGCAGCGTGATCGACTCGAGGCCGGCAACTCCGGCGACGGGCATCATGACGTTGAGCTCGAAAAGGCTGCCGGACTGGCTGCACATGGTGACCGTGAGGTCGTTGCCGAGGACGCGAGCCACCACCATCGTCATCGACTCGACGATCACCGGGTTCACCTTGCCGGGCATGATGCTGGACCCTGGCTGAGTCTCGGGCAGGCGAAGCTCGCCGAGGCCCGCGACCGGTCCGGTGCCCATGAGCCGGATGTCGGAACCGATCTTCCAGTGGCTCACGGCGATCGTGCGCAGCGTGCCGTGGGCCGCGACCAGCGCGTCGAGCGTCGCCTGCGCGTGGAAATGGTTGCTCGTTTCGTGGATCGCAAGACCGGTCGCCTTCGCGAGGCGGGCGCACGTCAGGCGGGCATACCGCGGGTGCGAGTTCAGCCCGGTGCCGACCGCGGTGCCGCCAAGGGGGACGCTGGACAGCTCGTCCACCGCGGCCTGGGCGCGGCGGACCGACTCCTCCACCTGCCCGGCATAGCCTTTGAACTCCTGCCCGAGCCGGATCGGGGTCGCGTCCATGAGATGGGTGCGGCCGGTCTTGACCACCGGCCAGAGCTCCTTGCTCTTGGCTTCCAACGCCTTCTGCAGCCCGCGCAGGGCGGGGATCAGCTCATCGGCGATCGCGACCGCCCACGAGAGCTGGATCGCGGTCGGGATGACATCGTTCGAGGACTGGCACAGGTTGACGTGGTCGTTGGGATGGATGAGCCTGGACCCGCGCTCACCGCCCAGGATCTCGGTCGCGCGGTTCGCGATGACCTCGTTGGCGTTGGTGTTGGTCGACGTGGCGGAGCCGGTCTGGTAGACGTCGATCGGGAACTGTGTGTCGAGCTTGCCGTCGACGACCTCCTGTGCCGCCCTGACGATCGCGCGCATCCGTCGCTGCGACAGGAGCCCGAGCTCGCCGTTGGTCTGTGCGGCTGATTTCTTGACCAGGCCGAGGGCGCGGATGAACCGCCGAGGGAAAGTCTGGCCGGAGATCGGGAAGTTGAGGACCGCGCGCTGGGTGGACGCTCCGTAGTAGGCGTCGGCCGGCACCTCCACCTCGCCCATGGAGTCGCGCTCGATACGCATTTCCTTGCTTCCGGCCACCGCACGGATTGTAAGTTTTGCTGGACATGCGACTGGCTGCGGTCGACATCGGGAGCAACACGGTCCACGTGCTGGTGGCTGACGTCGTGCGGAACAAGCTCGTGGAGGTCGCCCACTACGTGGAGATGCCGGAGCTCGGCGCGCGCGTCTCCCGAACCGGCTCGATCGGCACCCGGGGTCGCTTCGCGATCCGCGCCCTGCGTGGCGTCATCGCCCAGGCCCGCAAGCACGGCTACGAGAGGCTCATCGCCGCCGCCACCGAGGCCGTTCGTGAGGCCAGGGACGGCGAGACCTTTGCGCGGCACGCGGGCGAGGCAATCGGCGCGCCGGTGCACATAATCACGGCCAGGCGCGAGGCGGAGCTGAGCTTCCTCGGCGTCGCGAGCTACCACGCCGCCCGGCGCGAGTGGGCGATGATCGACCTTGGCGGCGGCTCCACCGAGGTCGTGGTCGCTCGGGGGCGGCAGCTGCTTCGGTCCGCCGCGCTGCCGATCGGCTCGGGCGTCCTCGCCGGCACCTACCTCTCGGATCCGCCACGCCCCGAGGAGCGCGCCCGGGTGCGCAGGGCCGCTCTTCGCGAGCTGCCCAAGGCGCCCGACGGCGACGTCGAGCGCCTGGTGGCGACGGGCGGAACGGCCTCAAACCTCCCGATCGTGCTGTCGCGTCACCATCCGCCGACAGTGCTCACCACGGCGGACCTGCTCACCTGCGAGGCGCGCCTCGACGCCGGTAGGGCCGTCGTGGTGGCGAGAAAGGTGGGGCTGGAGGCGAACCGGGTCAAGGCCATGCGGGCCGGCGTCGAGGCCCTGCTGCTCGTCCTCGACTGGTACGGCCTCGCCGTGCTCCAGATCAGCCACGAGGGCCTCAGGCACGGAATGCTTCTCGCCTACCTTCAGCGAGGAGAGGAATGGTGGCGCGATGCGTAGGATGAGTTTCATGCCGGCAACCACCGACCAGAGCGCGACGCTTAGAAAGGCGCTGGCGCTCACCTGCCTCATCCTGGCCGTCGAGCTCGCCGGCGGCGTGATTTCGCACTCACTTGCGCTTCTGTCCGACGCGGGCCACGTGTTCACGGACGTGTTCGCGCTCGGCCTCGCCTGGTTCGCCGTGGAGCAGGCCAGGCGGCCCGCCGACCGGCGCCGCAGCTATGGCTACCAGCGGGTAAGCATCCTGGCAGCGCTCGTCAACTCGGTGGCCCTGATCGTCATCGTGATCGCCATCGCGATCGAGGCTGTGCGCCGGCTCGCCAACCCGGAGCCGGTACAGGGCGCGGTCGTCATCGTCGCCGCGCTGGTTGGAATCGCCATCAACGCCTACGTCGTGCTGGGCCTGCGCGGCCATGGCAAGAACCTGAACCTTCGCGCCGCGCTGCTCCATGTCACCGGCGACATCGGGGCATCCGCCGGCGTGGTCGTGGCCGGCGCGGTCATCCTGCTCACCGGCTGGCTGTATATCGACCCGATCCTCTCGCTCGGCATCGCCGCGCTGATCGCGTTCGGCGCCTGGCGGATCGTGCGCGAGACGGTCAACCTGCTGCTCGAGGGCACTCCGCCCGAGATCAACCTTGCCGATGTCGCGACCGAGATCAAGGCCACGCAACATGTAACCGGGATGCACGACCTGCACGTCTGGGCGCTGTCGTCAGAGGCGATGGCGTTGTCGGTTCACGTGGTCCTGGAGGAGTGCCCGCTGGGCGACGCCGAGCATGTGGTTCGTGACCTGGAGAGCCGGCTGTGCGACCGCTTCGACATCGGGCACACGACGATCCAGGTCGAGAGCTGCCACCCATGCGGCGAGATCCATCACGGCTCCGGCGAGCACAACCACCCGCACGAGCATTTGGTGCTGAAGAGCTCGACGGTCAGCTCGTCGGCCCGGCCGGCAGCGCCTCCTCCTGCTGCAGGATCCTCCTCGCCAGCGCAATAGCCGCCGCATACGTCGAGTCCATACCTCGGTAGCTGAGGCCTCGCGCACCCAACGTTCGCGCCTGCGTGTAGGGCGTATCGGATGCGTAGAAGACGATGCCCAGGTCGAAGCCCGCCCTGGCCATGTTCACGCTCTCACCCAGCGGATAGCGGTCGGGCTGCGTGACCTCGTAGCACGCATCGAGGTACGGGCCAGCCTCCATCTCCACGACCGTGTATCGGCCCTGGTAGTACATGTCGAGGTAGTCGCGGTTCTGCAGGAACGTGCCGCGCACCGTCACGGCGCGCTGGTTGTCCAGCGCGGAGCCGTAGACAAGGTTGGGCTGGACGTCGTCCGCCGCGATGGCGTTGTCGAGCCAGTAGGTGTTCCCCGAATGCTCGTTGTACACCGCGTTGGGGATCATCACGTCGCCCACCTCCGCGTTGAGGGTGGCCGCTTTGCCCAGCACGTAGACGCCCGCCACCCACGCGCCGTGCTCGGCGACCTGCCTCAGGATGTGGTACGCGGCGAGGCCGAGCGGATAGTCGACGTTGACGATGCACGCGCCGGACTCACGGAGACGCTTCTCGTCGACGGGCCCGACCCGAGGATCGATCGCGGACGGGTCCAGCTGCGCGATCTTGAACACCTGCGCCGCCGAATCGACACCGGTGCCCCTGGCCGGAACGTGGCGGATGCCGTTGGCCAGCTCCATCTCGGCCCGGCGGCTGCGCAGCCCGCTGCGTTCGGGATGCAGGTCGAAGAGCTGTCGCGCGCCGTAGTACAGCCAGTTGTATCGCGAGGCGCGGCTGTGTCCCGCCTCGAGCTTCCGCCGCTCTGCATCGAGCTCCGGATCGTTAGTGCGAACGAAGTCCAGGATGTCGTTTTCGAACTGCCTTGCGACACCGGTAAGGACGTTGACCAGGCTGTGGGTGTTCGAGGACACGAAGTAGATCGGCGCCTCGCGTATGTCCATCTCGTCCATCGCTGACGCGATGGGCTGCCACCAGCGGCTGGCGTTGCGCGCGTAACCCAGATGGCTGCCGCCGATGAGGCGGATGACGATCCGGCACTCTTCGCGCTTGATCCTGGCCAGCGTCTCGTCGAAGTCGTCGCCCCAGGTCAGATGCACGCGGCGCCAGTCTTCGTCGCCGGCGCCGACCGCCGATCGCGCGTCCTCGTCGTTGAGCGGCACGTCCTCCAGCAGGCGATGCATCTTGTTCCACTCGATCTGAAAGGCGACGAGCGTGGGGACCAGGTCGTCGATGTCCGAGGGCGAGGCGATGAGGACGGCGAGCGTGTCGCCCTGCTCGTACCACCTGCGCCGGCGGGCGGGCGCTTTGACCGCCTGCCAGCTGAGGATGTCCGCGCCGAACACCGCGCGGAAGCCCTGCGGGCTCTGGCCCATCACCACTCGCCGGCTGCGCGCGATCGCGCTTGGGAGGCGCCGGATGGCATACAGGAGCGCGCCCATGTCGGCCTGCGGCTCGGCGGCCAGCGGGTGGAGCACCGAACCCATGGCGAGGTGCGCGTGGACGAGCGAGTCGATCTTGATATCGCCCGAGCTCGCCAGCATGGTGGTGTAGGTGCGGACATAGAGCTCGACCGCCTGTTTCCCAGTCCAACCAGCTCGTGCAGGCGACTCCATGGCGTGAGTTTAGAGCGCCACCTCTGGGCCCCCGCGACGCAGTCTCCCGAGCGTCTTACAAAACCTTTACGTCCGCGAGTGGAAATGGGGTGGGGCTTCGATGTGTAGTTAGGCGGTGATCAAAAGCATCGCCACGGTCCGCCACCTTCGAGTCGTCGGTCTTGCGTCCGGCGCGGTCGCCGTCGCCGCCGGGGCGGTATGGATCACCGCGTCCGCGGCCGGCCTCAATGTCGGCTTTGTCTCCTCCACGTCCCCCTCGTCGCAGCCGGCCGGCCTCACCGCGGCGGGCGCCGATCAGCAGGCGGGAAAGGCCTCGGCTGCGTGCACCGATTTCGTGTCGCATTTCGCGTCGGACCTGGGCACGAGCCAGAGCAAGGTCGACGCGGCGTTTCAGAAGGCCGTCGGGCAGACGCTGGACGACGAGGTCAAGAACGGTGACATCACCCAGGCCCAGGCGGACGCGATCAAGAAGAAGGTCGCCGGCCAGGCCCCGTGCGCGCTCCTCCCGACGAGCAAAGCCCCGCGGTCAGATCTCGGCGCCTACCAGCAGGCGCTGCTCAGCGCAGCGGCGTCGGCGCTCGGGATCACCGACCAGCAGCTGAAGGCCGACCTCGCGCAGGGCATGACGCTTTCGCAGATCGCCGCGGCCCAGAACCCGCCCGTGACCGAGGCGCAGTTCCGCGCGCGGTTGATCGCGAAGCTGACACCGCTCCTGGATGCGGCGGTGGCCAACAAGCAGCTCACCCAGGCGCAGGAGCAGGCGATCATCCACCAGCTGCAGACCGGTCCCATCCCGTACTGGAACAAGCCCACGCCCGGGACCAGGCCAGCGACAGCAAGCCCGAGCCCGACGACCTAGCGCCTAGGTTCCAGGTCCTTCTTCGGGCGGGGCGCCGAGCCGTCGCATGAGCTCCTCCAGGAGTTGACGCGTCTCGGGATCCGACATCAAGCGCTGCTGCATCTCTTCCGCGGAGCGGCGGATCTCGGGATCGGACATGAGGCGCTCCGACATGGCCTCGAATCGCGTGGCCATGTCCTTCATCGACGCTTCCTGCGCCACCTGGATGAGGATCGGCTGGCTGGCCGCGGCGACCACCGCCTCCGCCTGCACCCGCACCATCTCGATGCCCTTGCAGCCGAGGCATTCGCCTTTGAGCCCACAGTGGCAGAGCTGCGGGCGCAGGCGATCGAGCGCCGCGTGCAGCTCGGACATGTCGGCAGGGCCGGCCATGCCTTCAGGTTACGCGGGCTTCTTCCTTCCCGCGTACATGGACTCGATCTGCGATTGGTAGTGGTCCTGGACGACCTTCCGTTTGACGTCCAGCTTGAGCGAGAGCTCGCCTTTGGCTTCCGAGAAATCCTCCGGCAGCAGCGTGAAGTACTGGATGGTCTCCCAGTTGCCGCGGCCGGCGTTGACGCTATCCACCAGCTTCTGGACGTGTGCCCTCAGCCCGGTTTCGTCGAGGCCCTCCTTGCGGGCCCCGTCCCAGTCGGGAACGATCAGGGCGGTCACGTAGGGCTTGCCTTCGCCGATCACGACCGCCCGCTCGACCAGGTGGTCGCGCATCAGCTCGAACTCGAGCGGCTGCGGCGCGACGTACTTGCCGACGGCAGTCTTGAACAGCGCCTTCTTCCGGTCGGTGATCTTGAGGAACCCATCCGCGTCGATCTCGCCGATGTCGCCTGAATAGACCCAACCGTCCCTGATCATGTCGGCGGTGGCCGCGGGGTTGTCGTGGTAGCCGGCCATGTTGCCCGGGCTCTTGATCAGGATCTCGCCGTCTTCGGCGATTTTCAGCTCGACGCCGGGAAACGGCTTGCCCACGGTCAGGAAGCGATGTTGGGCAAGAGTGTTCGAGCACGCTCCCGACGAGACCTCGGTCATACCCCAGCCGTTCAGGATCGGCACCCCGATGGCCCAGAAGAACTCCTCGATCTCCTGCGCGAGGGCGGCGCCTCCGCTGATAAAGAAGCGCAGGCGGCCTCCCGTCAGGCGGCGGCGGAGAGCCCCGAGCACCAGACGGTCCGCGAGAACGTGCTGCCACTGGAGCATCGGTCCGGGGTTGTGCTCGTGGGCGTATCGCGTGCCGATCCCGATCGCCCAGTCGAAGATCGCCCGCCGCACAGCCGGCGAGTCGCGGACGCGCGCCATGACCGCGGCATGCATCTTCTCGTACACCCGAGGCACCGAATTCATCACGGTCGGCTGGACCTCACCCAGCTCCTCCGCCAGGTGATCGGTTCCGCGCGAGATCCAGACCTGGCCGCCGAAGAGCATCCCGATGAAGATGCCGTTGATGCGCTCGAATACATGCGAGTAGGGAAGAAACGAGAGGGTCGAGTCGTCGGGACCCAGTGGGAACACCTGGAGGATGGCGCGCGAGATGTCGACGAGGTTGCGATGCGCCAGCTCGGCTCCCTTCGGTTCGCCCGTCGTGCCGGAGGTGTAGACGAAGGTGCAGACGTCGTCCGGCCGGATCTTCTCGAGCCTTGTCACGACATCCCCGATGCGTTTGGGATCCTGCGTCACCCACTGCGCGACCTCGGCGTCCATCCGCGCTATGCGCCGAAGTTGAGCCGTGGTGGTGAGCATGCCGGCCAGCTTCTCGCCCGAAGCGATCGCCAGCACGGCGCCGCTGTCGGCGGCAATCTTCCGCGCCAGCTCGGGCGGGCTGCTCGGGTAGATGGGCACGGTGATCGCGCCCACGGCCTGGATCGCGATGTCGCAGTAGATCCACTCGACACGGTTCTCGGCCATGAGGACGACCGCGTCTTTTGGCTCGAGCCCGGCTTCGATGAGCGCCGACGCAACCGACAGCACCCAGCGTCTCATGTCGGCCCACGTGGCGACGGCCCAGGGTGCTTCGCCGCTTCGGTAATGGACGAGCGGGCGGTCGCCGAGCCGCGCGGCCTGCCGGAAGAAGACGCCGACTGTGGTCCGGTCGGCGATCGCGTCCGGGTTCACGTCGTCAGTCGAGACTGAGGTCCCGACCGCCATCGGGTTGTCTACTTGACCGCCTTGATCGACAGCGTGAGCGTGCCCGAGGGAACGCTGACGGTGATTCGGTCGCCCTTCTTCTTGCCCACGAGCGCGCGGCCGACGGGCGAGTCGACCGAAATGCGGCCTGCGGAGGGATCGCTTTCGACCGCTCCCACCAGGTGGTAGGTCTCGGCGTGGCCGTCGGAATCGACCACGTCGATCGTCGAACCCGGACCGGCGACGCTGGAGTGCGACTCCTTGATGATCTGGGCTCGCCCGATCATCTCCTGCAGCTCATATATGCGGCTGTCGAGGAGGCCGACCTCCTCCTTCGCCTGCTCGTATTCAGGGTTGTCCTCGATGTCGCCCGGCTGGAACGCCTCCTTCAGGCGCTCGCCGGCCTCGGCGCGCCGCTGCAGCGCGACCTCGAGATCGCGCTTGAGCTTTTCGAGCCCCTCGGGCGTGAGCAATACAGGTTCTGTTAGATCCATCCCCGATTTGAAATCATAAGCCCCGTATGGACCCCTCCGATCTGAGGGCCGGGCTTGCGGAGCGGCTGGCAAGCGCCGAGCCCATCGACGCCGAGACCTTCAACGCCGCGTGCTTCATGCTCTCGCGCGAGCTGGAGGGGATCGCGTTCTCGGTGCAGGAAGCCGCTCCGCTGGTGCGGCGGCTGCTGCGCGTGGCCGGCCGGGTGGTCATCGACACGGGATTGCCTGATTCGCCGCCTGAGACATGGCCCAACACTCGAGAGATGGCGCTGCAGTGGATCGACGAGGCGCTGCGCGACCTGGGCTTCCACATCGGTCCCAGCCTTGGCGATCGCGATCCGAACCTCGAGACCTAGCCTCGGGGTAGTGCTTCCAGGCACCAGTCACGCTCGGCTGACCCGGTTTTCTGCGCCAGGCTCTTAGCACAAATGCCAGATAGCGCGATGGCTTAGGCCCGCCTTACGTTTTCGCCGGAAGGATTGGCGCGCGCCCGCCGGCGCTCAACGCCCATCGCGCGATAAGGGGCGGAATTGGACACCCTCACCGCCTACCACGCGCCGGACTGCTGCATGGCCAGGTCGGAAACGGAGGGAGTCACTCAGATGACCAAGACTACGACGCGAGCGGGCCTGACCTCATTCAAGCGCCGTCCGCTGAGATGGTTGCCCGATGCGGGGGCGTCGGGCAAGAAGGACCTCCTGATCGTCGGTGCAATAGCCCGCGACTGACGCGACCCGACCCGCTCTGCAGCAGGTTCGCGCATAGGACAAAGGTCCCATGGCGTGAGGCACAAACAGGGGGTAGGTTGCGCTGACGGATCATCGTGCCCGCCGGGGCACGCACGGGGTTGCATGCAGCGCACGGGAGCTGATTCCAAGACCGGCTGGCGGAGGCCAGCGCCAAGGCAGAGCAAACCAGACCGTGAGCGGTCGAGGCTCGCTCGAACTTGCTACTTCCGGCGATGACGTTGGGCGTCTCGAATTGGAGGGTCAGGTTGTGGTCATAAGCGCGAGTCGACGCATTCGAGCATTGCTGCGTACCTGGGTAGTCATCTCTTCCGCGATAGCCTTGGTGGTTGCTCTGCTCCCCGCGCCGGCCTCGGCCGCACCGTCTGCGGCTAATCTCGACCAGTGCGCGAACGGAGGCGTGGGCGCCACGCCGGAGCCCTGCCTCAACGGCACACTTGGCGGAACCAAGTACGCCAATTGGGTGAACGGCGACTCCAACGGCCAGAAGTCGCATTGGCGCGAGGGTGACTACGTCTCGTATCGCGTCACTGTCACAGGTCTTGCTGCGGGCAGCGACCACACTCTGACCTTCCATTACGACACCGTCCACGGCTCGAAGCACGCAATCGACTTCCTCGGCTCGTTCGACGCGACCGAGACCACGTCGCTGGCCCAGGGTACTTTCAACTTCAACCACAACAATCCTTGTTTCGACACGTTGGGGTGTGATCTGACAACTCAGGCGACACCAATCAGCACGGCGGCCATCCTGGCGCCATCCCTGGCGAACTGCAATGGATCGGCGGGGTCGGTGCCGGCCTTCCCAGGCGGCAGCTTCGCGATCTTCGGGCCGGCTGGGTCGACCGTGTCGACCAACTCTTACCCGTCGGAGAACGCCATCGCCGGCACCGGCCAATGCAGCACGACGGTCTTGCTTCCCTTCCATGTCGGCTCGGGCTCGACGGTCGTGCTCGCCTGGGGCGGGCACATCGCGAGCCAGAAAGACTGGGGCGCCGGCAACTCCGCGAGCGCGATCAACGGATCGCCCTATCACATGTTCCTCGACCTGTTGGACACCACCAGCACGGGCGCTCAGGACCGAGCTCTTTCCACAACCGCCATCATCTTCACCCCGACGATCGCGACGTCTATCGACGGCAACGGGACGACCACGGTCCCGGCCGGCGCCACGGTTTTTGACACGGCCACTCTGACGGGCGCGTCCTCAACGGCGGGCGGAACGGTCACCTATAACTTCTTCACCGGGTCGTCAAGCTGTTCCGGGACGCCGGGTACTCAAACCGTCACGGTGGCGGCTGGGGCCGTCCCAAACTCGTCGCCGCAGACGCTCAACACGGCGGGCTCATACTCGTACGACGCGATCTACAGCGGGGACAGTGGCAACACAGGTCCAGTGACGAGTCCTTGTGAACCGCTGACGGTACAGCCACCCAATCTACAGATCACCAAGACCGCGGACCAGGGCACGGTCAGCGCCGGCGACACCATCGGCTACGTGGTCACTGTCAGCAACAGCGGGCTGGGCACGGCCCGCACAGTGACCGTCTCGGACACGGTGCCGACCAACGCCGGACTGAGCTGGAGCATCGACGCCGGCGGCACCACGGGGACCTGGACGCTGTCCGCCGGGAAGCTGAGCTTCGGGCCCCAGGACCTGGCCTCGGGGGTCTCCTTCCACGTCCACATCACCTCACCGACGACCTCGGCCACCTGCGGCACGGTCAACAACTCCGCCTCGGTCACAACCACCAATGACGGCAACCCGTCTGTGGGTCCGGTGGCGATCACCGTCAACTGCGCCGTCGTCACCATCACCAAGACCGCCGACCAGGGCACGGTCAGCGCCGGCGACCCCATCGGCTACGTGGTCAAGGTCAGCAACACCGGACTTGGCATCGCCCGCAACGTGACCGTCTCGGACACGGTGCCGACCAACGCCGGTCTGAGCTGGAGCATCGACGCCGGCGGCACCACGGGGACCTGGACGCTCACGGCCGGAGTGTTGAGCTTCGGGCCGGTCGACCTGGCCCCGGGGGCTTCCTTCCACGTCCACATCACCTCGCCGACGACCTCGGCCACCTGCGGCACGGTCGACAACTCGGCCTCGGTCACCAGCACCAATGACGGCAACCCCACGGTGGGTCCGGTACCGATCATTGTCCTCTGCGGGGGGATAGGCCTAACCAAGGTCGCGGACCAGGGCACGGTCAGCGCCGGCGACCCCATCGGCTTCGTGGTCACGGTCGCCAACAGCGGGCTCGGCATCGCCCGCAACGTGACCGTTTCGGACACGGTGCCGACCAACGCCGGACTGAGCTGGAGCATCGACGCCGGCGGCACCACGGGGACCTGGACGCTCACGGCCGGAGTGTTGAGCTTCGGGCCGGTCGACCTGGCCCCGGGGGCTTCCTTCCACGTC
>Ga0070699_100000490_pt1 | contig 37665 bp, 41 predicted proteins | sample KBSK1503metaG_FD_65473 | JGI IMG/M metagenome (GOLD analysis project Ga0070699, IMG submission 65473) | Corn, switchgrass and miscanthus rhizosphere microbial communities from Kellogg Biological Station, Michigan, USA - KBS K1-50-3 metaG | ecosystem: Host-associated > Plants > Roots >... | reverse complement strand
AAAAAGAGCGGGCGACCGGGGTCGAACCGGCGACGTCCAGCTTGGGAAGCTGGCATTCTACCACTGAATTACGCCCGCAGAGCACTCAACGTTAGCCGAGCCCGCCGCGCCCCGCAACCCACCCAGCCCTGCTGTGCGCCAATTGACGGCCCGCCAGGCGTCCAGTAGAGGCTCCATAAATGAAGGGCCACGCGCGCAACATCATGACCGAGCGCGTGACCGCCGTCAGCCCCGACACGCCGCTCGATTCTGTGGCCCGCATCCTCGTCGCCGGGCGGTTCGGGGGCGTGCCGGTCGTCGACCGGGACGGCACCGTCCTCGGCTTCCTCAGCGAGAAGGACCTGATGACGGCCCTCCTCCAGAGCTCGTATGCCGACCGGCTGGCCAGCGACCTCATGGCGCGCCAGCCCACGGTGATCGACGAGTTCGAGACCACCGAGAACCTGATGGCGCTCATGCGCGACCGCCAGGTCGACCACGTGCTCGTGGCGCGCGAGGGGCGTCTCGTCGGCATCATCACCCCCCTCGACGTCCTGCGCTTCTTCGTCGAGCACGTCATCCCGCCGCCGCCCGAGGTCGGCTGATGGCAAGCGCCACGCAGGCGGAGATCCGGCGCCTCTTCGCGGAGAGCGCCGGGGCGCGTGACGTATTCCTCGAGGAGAACGCGGAAGCCCTCGAGCGCACGATCGACCTGGTGGCCGAGGCGCTCCGTGCGGGGCGGAAGATTCTCCTGTTCGGCAACGGCGGCAGCGCGGCCGACGCGCAGCACATCGCGGCGGAGTTCGTTGGGCGTTTCGCGCGTGAGCGGCCGGCGCTCCCGGCGGTGGCGCTCACCACCGACACCTCGGCCCTGACCGCGATCGCCAACGACTACGGGTACGAGCAGGTGTTCGCCCGCCAGGTGCAAGCGCTTGGGAACCGGGGCGACGTGGCCCTCGCCATCTCGACCAGCGGCCGTTCCCCGAGCGTGCTCCGCGCCGTCGAGGCGTGCCGCGAGCGTGGCGTGCGAACCGTCGGGCTTACCGGGGGCGACGGCGGGCCGCTGGCGGGCACGGTGGAGATCTGTCTCCGGGTGTCAGCCTCCACGCACTCCGCCCGCATTCAGGAGACGCACATCCTCGCCGGGCACGTGATCTGCGAGCTCGTGGACCGTCGCCTCTTCGAGGCGCGCGCGTGACGCGCCGGCGGGCGCGGGCGCTCCGGCCGCGCCGCGCGATCGCGCCGATCGACCCGAGCCGCGTCCGCACGGTGGCGCTCGCCCGCCGTCCGAGCAAGGTGCTCGCGGCGGCGCTCGGCCGGCCCGTGCGCGCCGGGCTCACGGTCCGGGGGCTCCTCGACGGTCTGCCGGACATCCTCGCGGCGCACGAGCTGCGCGAGGCCGCCTTCCGCATCGCGCGCGCGGTCCGCCGTGGCAGGCCGGTGGTGCTCGGCATGGGAGCCCACGTCATCAAGGTGGGCCTCGGTCCGCTGGTCGCCGACCTGATCGCTCGCGGCCGGCTTGCGGCCGTTGCCATGAACGGCGCCTGCCTGATCCACGACTTCGAGCTCGCGTGGGGCGGCCGGACCTCCGAGGACGTCGGGCCGGGCCTCGACCGCGGCACGTTCGGGATGGCGCACGAGACCGGCGCTTTCCTGAACCAGGCGATCCGCGACGGCGTCGGCCAGGGTCTCGGCCTGGGTGAGGCGGTCGGCCGGGCGATGCTCCGCGAGCGGCTTCCGTTCGGCCGCACCAGCATTCTTGCCGCCGCGGCGCGCATGGGTGTCCCGGCGACGGTGCACGTCGCCGTCGGCACCGACATCATTCACATGCACCCGAGTGCGGACGGCGCCGCCGTAGGGGCGGGCAGCCTACGCGACTTCCACCTGCTCGCCGGTGTGGTGGCGCGGCTCGCGGGCGGCGTCTACCTGAACCTCGGCTCCGCCGTCGTCCTGCCGGAGGTATTCGTGAAGGCGCTCAACCTGGCCCGCAACCTGGGCCACCCGGTACGCGATCTCACCACCGTCGACATGGACTTCCACCGCCACTACCGTCCGAGCGTGAACGTCGTCGCGCGCCCCACCGCCGCCGGCGGCCGCGGCATCCAGCTGACGGGCCATCACGAGATCATGGTTCCGCTCCTGTGGGCGGCCGCGGAGGAGGCGCTCGCGCGCCGCGGGTGATGGCGCTGATCACGCTCACGACGGACTTCGGGACGGTCGACCCGTGGGTCGGCATCATGAAGGGCGTGATCGCCGAGCGCGCCCCGGGCGTCCCGGTGATCGACATCACGCACGGCATTCCGCCGCAGGACGTGCTCGCGGGCGCGCTCGTGCTGCGCCATGCGGTGCCGTACTTCCCCTCCGGCGCGGTTCACGTGGCGGTGGTCGACCCGGGCGTCGGCACGAGCCGGCGAGCGCTCTGTGTCGTAACGGACCGGGCTCTGCTCGTCGGTCCGGACAACGGCCTCTTGTCGCTCGCCGCGGACGCGCGGCGCGTCGTCGAGCTGACCGAGGAGCGCTTCTTCCTCTCGCCGCGGAGCGCCACGTTCCATGGACGCGATGTCTTCGCGCCGGTCGCGGCGGCGCTCGCCACTGGCACTGACCCCGGGGCCCTCGGTCGGACGGTGTCCGACATGGAACGGCTCAGCGTTCCTGCTCCCGCTTCCCGCCCGGAAGGCCTTCGCGGTCAGGTCATCTACGTCGACCGCTTCGGAAACCTCACGACCAACATCACCGACGACGCGCTCGCCGCCTTCCCTCGCTCCCACCTTTCCATTACCATCGCGGGAGCCCGGTTGTGTGGCGTCGCCGTCTCGTACGGCGCGGTATCGCGCGGCCAGGCGGTGGCCGTCGTGAACAGCTGGGGACTCCTCGAGATCGCCGTGCGGGACGGCTCGGCGAGCGCCGTCCTGGGCGCCCGGGTGGGTGACCCGGTGACCGTGGGCCGAAGCGAATGAGCCAGCCCGAGGTGATCGCCCGGGCGGAGCCCGTCGCCGGGATGCGGCGCTTTCCGCTCGTCAACGCCCTCCTTCTCGTCGTCACGGCGCTCACCACCGCCATGGCCTCCGCGCTCTTTCGCGGCTTCGACCCGATCGCCGACCCGCGGCAGCTGGTGCACGGCGTTCCGTTCGCGGCCACGCTGATCACGATCCTGCTGGTGCACGAGTCGGGTCACTATCTGGCGTGCAGACGGTACGGTGTCGCGGCGTCGCTGCCGTACTTCCTGCCGGCGCCGCCGAACCTCTTTCCGCTCGGCACCTTCGGCGCGTTCATCCGCATCCGCTCGCGTTTTCCGGACCGGCGGGCGCTGTTCGACATCGGCGCGGCCGGGCCGTGGGCCGGCTTCGTCGTCGCGGTGGCTGCTACCGCCGTCGGTCTCCAGCTCTCGACGGTGCTCGCCGCGCCGCCGAGCGAGCACACTCTCGAGCTCGGCGACTCGCTGCTGACCACCCTGCTCACGCGCCTCGTCCTCGGCACGGATCCCGACACCGTCATGCTGCACCCCGTCGCCTTCGCGGGCTGGGTCGGGCTCTTCGTCACGTCGCTGAACCTGCTGCCGGCCGGCCAGCTCGACGGCGGGCACGTGCTCTACGCGGTCACCGGTCGCCGGACACGCCTGCTCCCGGCGCTGCTGCTCGCGACGCTCCTCTGGCTCGGCATTCACGGCTGGGCCGGCTGGCTCCTTTGGGCGGCGATCATCACGGTCATGATGTCGCTCGGACACCCGCCGACGCAGGACGACGCGCAGCCGCTCGGCTTCGGGCGCGTGGTCACGGCGGGCGCGACGCTCGCCGTCTTCCTTCTCACCTTCGTCCCGGAGCCGATTCGCATCATCCCGTGAGACCGGAGCGATGAGCGAGCGCCCGAGCTGGCATCAGTACTTCATGACCATCACGCGCCAGGTGGCCGAGCGTTCCACCTGCACCCGCGCCAAGGTCGGAGCGGTCATCGTGCGCGACAAGAACATCCTCGCCACCGGGTACAACGGGGCGCCGGCCGGCCTGCCGCACTGCACCGACGTCGGCTGCCTGATCTACACGTCGCGCACGCCGACGGGCGAGTCCGAGGACAACTGCTTCCGCACCATCCATGCCGAGATCAACGCGATCGCCCAGGCGGCGAAGAACGGCGCCAGCATCCGCGACGCCGACATCTACATCACGCACACACCGTGCATTCATTGCATGAAGGTGCTGATCAACACGGGCATCCGGCGCATCTTCTACGAGTACGAGTACAAGCGGCCGACGCTCGAGGAGCTCCTCCGGCACACGGACGTGACGCTCGAGTGCGTCAAGCCGTGAGGCTAGCGAGCGGCCGTGGTCGACGGCGCGGCAGCGGGACCGGCGCCGGGGCGCTCGGGCCAGTCGAACCGCACGACGTAGACGAGCAACGCCAGGACCGCGAGCGCGAGCAGCACGTCGAACAGCCCGAGGCCCCGGGTCGGCACGCGGCGCACCATAGCGAAGGCGCCGGGGGCCCGCCAGCGACGCGATGCTGACGCACGCTCCGTGGACGGCGCTCCCGGGCCTCGCGCACGGCTTTCTCGGACGGACGGAGTGCGCGGGCGCGTCGGCGTGGGACGCGGTGGTGGCGCGTGCGGGAGCTCCCTTTCCGGTCGTCACGGCGCGACAGGTGCACGGTACGCGCGTCGCGATCGCCGCTCCGGGGCCGCCACCCGAGGCGGACGGACTCGTCAGCGCGACGGCCGGCCAGCTGGTCGGTGTGGTCACCGCGGACTGCATGCCCCTTCTCCTGATCGACCGCGGTCGGCGCGTGGCCGCCGCGGTGCACGCCGGGTGGCGCGGTGCCGCCGCCGGCGTGATCGAGGCGGCGGTCGCGAAGCTCGGCGCCGCGTTCCAGGCGGACGCGCCGTCGCTCGAAGCGGCGATCGGCCCCGCGATCGGCGCGTGCTGCTACGAGGTGGGCGACGAGGTGCTCGACGCCTTCCGAGCGCGGGTGGGCGACACCACCGCGCCCGCCTGGTCGCGCCATGACGGCCGCCTCTACCTCGACCTGCGGGTCGCAGCGCGGCTCCTGCTCCGCGCGGCCGGCGTCGGGCGGGTCGCCGTCGTCGGCCCGTGCACGGCATGCGGGTCGGGCCACTGCTCGTACCGGCGCGACGGAGCCGGCGCGGGCCGGCAGCTCAGCTTCGTAGGCTGGGCATCACCACCGGACGCATAGGGGCCTCCGGGGCCATCCGATCGAAGCGGGCCGGATCCTCGAGAAACGTCCGGAAGAGCTGCGCCATCGCGCCGCCCTGGAAACCGTCCATGAAGCGATGGTCGAAGGTGACGCCGAGGGTCATCACGGGGCGCACCACCACGCGCCCCGCCTCGGCCACGGGTTTGTCCTGCAGCTCGCCGACCAGCACGACGAGAGGCGTGCGGCTGAACGGAACGAGCGGTGCACAGGCGTGCGCCAGCCCGAAGGTGCCGACGTTGGAGACCATCGCGCTCCCGAACTCGTCCTTCACGACGCCGAAGCGCGAGAGATCGAGGTCGAGGTCGTAGATGAGGTAGCTGATGAGGCGCAGGAACGGACCGAGCAGCCGGATCGGAAGCCGATCGAGGATCGACTTCGTCCGCTCGACCTGCCGGTCGCGCCGCTGGCGCAGGCGCGTGACGCGTTCCTCCATCTCCTGGGCGATCTCGAGCACGTCCTTCTCGTCACACCGGGCGATCTTCACGCCCGAGAGGTCGCGTCCGCCCTCGATCGCGACCTGCAGGAAGATGTCGACGGAGTCGCGCAGCATGATGCGGCCACGCGCCACGATCCCGTTCAGCTGCGGGTTCTGCCGGATGGCGAGCGCCACGCCGCGCGCCACGAGATGCGTCACCGTGACGCGCACGCCGGTCTCGGCACGCAGCCGGTCGAGGTAGGCGAGCGAGGGGCCCATGGGGATGTCGAGCGTCGCATAGACGCTCGGATCGTGCGGCGGGCGCCACGCCTGCACCGCGACGCGCCGCCACCCCTTGAGGGGGTCGAGCGGCCGGAAGGTGCCCGCCATGGCGTCTGTCATGCGCGGTGACCGCCGCGGTGTCAATCTTGAGGCTGGGCGCCCGCGCTGGTAGCTTCAGTGGGAGCGGTCCGGATGGCCGGACGCTGGGAGGCGTCATTATGAGAAGGGCACTTTGCGGTCTAGGGCTGGGGGTGGGGCTGATGATTGCGGTGGTGGGAGCACCCGGGAGCGCCGAGGCGCACGACGCCTACGACGACTCGCAGTCGCATCCGCTGCGGCTGGTGGCGTATCTCCTCCACCCCGTCGGGTTCGCCACGGAATGGCTCGCGATGCGGCCGATTCACTTCCTGGTCTCACAGCCGCAGCTCGAGCGTGTCTTCGGTCACGTGCCGCACGAGGACCCGTTCAGCTCCGACCCGTATCGCGGCGAGGAGTCCGAGCTGTACTAGCCGGCTCAACTGGCGCCGGCTGCCGCACGCCGGTGCGCATGACCTACCGGCGGAAGGACACGTACCATCGCCGCGCGCGCGCCGCGGGCTACCGTGCGCGCAGCGCCTACAAGCTCGCGGAGCTGGCGGACCGGTTCCGGTTGCTCCGCCGCGGTGACCGCGTCGTCGACCTCGGGGCCTGGCCGGGTGGATGGCTGCAGATCGTGGTCGAGCGGATCGGTGCCGAGGGCCGCGTGGTCGGCGTGGACGTGGTGCCGGTCAAGCCGCTGCCGCCGGCCAACGTCGCGCTGATCACCGGGGACGTCCGCGATCCAGCCGTCATCCGCATGGCGCGCGAGCGCCTCGGCCGCACCGCCGACGTGGTCCTGTCGGACCTCGCGCCGAAGCTCACGGGCGTTGCGGCCATCGACGAGGCGAGGCGGAGCGAGCTGACGGCCACGGTGCTCGCCGCGCTTCCCCACCTCCTTCGGCCCGGTGGCCGTCTCCTGATGAAGCTCTTCATGGATCCCGACCAGCCGGCGCTCATGGCTCGGCTTCGCGAGGCGTTCGACCAGGTCGAGGCGACGCGGCCAGAGGCGACGCGGCGTGGCTCGTCAGAGCTTTACGCCGTGGGTTTGGGCCTCCGCGGTAGCAACGCGTGAGCCCTTCCGGGGGGATGTTGAAAAGCTGTGGATAACCTGCTCTCCCGCACCCGTCTCCCCGAAAATGGAGGCTTGTTACCCCGTTAAGGCGTGACCTCGCCGGTATCTGCAGCAGGAGCGCTTCAACTCCCCAATTCCGTTCGAGAAAAGACGCAATCTACACGGGCGTCGCCGAGCTCCGTCCCCTGCCGCGAAGCGAGGAGGCGTTGCGCGGGACCGCGCCAGACGTGGTGTTGATAAGTGGCCTCCTCGCGAAGCCTTGCAGGACGCGGGTTAGCGGCGGGGGCTCGCCGGAAGTGCGCGACTGACGCGGCGCAGCGACGCGCACGCGTCGGGAATGCGCGCCAGACGTGGCTTCCCTTGACTTCGATGTCTCGCTGCCTCATTTGGCCGCGGTGCGTCGCGCACCGGGGCGAAGCGTTCGTCGAGGCCTGCTGATCGCCGGGGCTCTTGGCCTTCTCGTCTCCGCTCCCGCGTCTGCGGCCGAGTTCGACTGGCGGAAGCTCGGTGACCAGACCGCCGAGCTCCTCGCCGACGTGCTCCGCATCGACACGACCAATCCACCGGGCAGCGAGACGGCGGCGGCCAATGCCCTCGCCCGCCGGCTCGGGGCCGAAGGCATCGCCGTCGAGGTGATCGAGTCGGCCCCGGGGCGCGGAAATCTGTACGCGCGGCTTCCAGGACGCGGCTCCGGGCGCCCGGTGATCCTTCTCTCGCATCTCGACGTCGTGCCTGCCGACCCGCGGACCTGGCGAGTACCGCCGTTCTCCGGAACGCGCGAAGGCGGCTTCGTGTACGGACGGGGCGCGCTCGACTGCAAGGGAATCGGCGCGGTCGAGCTGATGGCGATGGTGGCGCTCAAGCGCAGCGGGGAGCCCCTCGATCGCGACCTGATCCTGCTCGCCACCGCCGACGAGGAGACGGGTGGCAAGGCGGGCGCGGGGTGGCTCGTGCACCACCGGCCGGACCTTCTGGCGAACGCCGAATACTGCATCAACGAAGGTGACCACATCCACCTGCTGACGGGAGGTCGCAAGGTCGTGCAGGTGGGCGTCGGCGAGAAGACCCCCTTCTGGGTGAAGCTCGTGGCCCACGGGGAGGCGGGCCACGGCTCGACCCCGCCGTCGATGACGGCGGTCACGCGTCTCATCCGGGCACTCAACAAGATTCGCCGCTACCGTACGCCGATTCACCTCGTACGGCCGGTGGAGGTCTACTTCGCCGCCCTGGCACCCATGGAGAAGGAGCCCCTTCGCACGAAGCTCGCCCATCTCGCCGCCTCGCTCGACGACCCCATCTTCCTGGCCGAGTTCGCGCGCAACCCGCGCCAGAACGCGCTGATTCGCAACACGATCACGCCGACCGTCCTCGAGGGCAGCCCGAAGACGAACGTCATTCCGGCCGAGGCGAGCGCGCAGCTCGACTGCCGCCTCCTGCCCGGCGAGAAGCCCGCGGACTTCCTCGACCAGCTGCGCGACGTCATCGGCGACGATTCCATCTCGATCGAGACCCTGCTCTCGTTTCCCGCCTCGTCCTCGGACCCGGAGTCGGGTCTCGTCGCCGCGATCCGCCGCATGGCCAGCCAGGAGCTCGGCGGCGCGCCGGTCGTGCCGAGCGTGACACCCGGCTTCACCGACAGCCACTACTTCCGCGACCACGGCGTGGCGAGCTACGGGTTCGTGCCGTTCATCCTGTCGGAGGACGAGGAGAAGACGGTCCACGGCACGAACGAGCGCGTCTCGCTCGAGAACCTGCGCGACGGCGTCCGGCGGCTGGTGAGTGTGCTGCGCGCGCTCCCCTCCGAGCGCCCACATTGAGGCGCTCGGTGCAATTTCCCTTGCAATTTCCGGGCGTACTTGCTCTAAGGAGTCTTCCCATTCACACCGGAGAGGGACGGTGCTCCGGGTCGGAGTTGGACTGTCGGCTGAGCGGGATTCGGAGCGCGCTGCTGCCGAGGCAGCGGAAGTCGCCTTGCACTCTGCCGGTCTCACGAGAGCCGAGGTGGTACTCGCGTTCGCGACCACGTCGCATGGGCCCGGCTTCACATCGGTAACTCGGACCGTGGCCACCACCTGCGGCACGCGGGCCGTCGTCGGCTGCAGCGCCGCCGGCGTGCTGGCGGACGACCAGGAGCTCGAAGACGGACCGGGCGTGGCGGTGCTGGCACTCGCGGGCGACGTCTCGGGGCACTACTTCTTCGTCCCCGGTCTTCGCGCCCGTGCCGAGGCCGTGGCGGAGGAGATCGCGGCACTGGTCGACGGCTGGCCGGACGCGCCACCCGGCGGTGAGCGGCTGCTCCTCGTGTTCACGGACTCCTACAACCTCGAGCCCGAGCCACTGCTGCGCGGGCTCAGCCGGCGGCTTCCCGGCTTGCGTATCGTCGGCGGGGGGGCGTCGGAGGACGGCAGTGTCGGCGAGCTCTCGGTGTTCGCCGGCGACGCGGTCTCCTCGAACGCCATCGCGGGGGTGTTGCTCAGCGGCAACTTCCGCACGAGCGTGGGCGTGGGACACGCAGTGCGGCGCGTCGGGCCGGTCCGTCGGGTGAGCCGCGCGACGGGCAGGGTAGTGTTCGAGCTCGACGGACGGCCGGCCTACGAGGCGTTTGCGGCCGTCGTGCCGGCGCCGCTGCTCGCCGATCCGCGCCGGGCCCTCGCCGTCGTCCTGGCGGCGATCGGCGGGGGGGACGACGACTTCGCGGTGCGACACCTGACTGGAGTCGACACCCACGGCGGTGCAATTGCCGTCGCGGGCGAGGTCGCGGAGGGGCAGGAGCTCTTCTTCGGCGTGCGTGATCCGAACGCCGCCCGCGAGCAGCTCGAGCAGGTGCTCGAGCGTCTGGCGAGGAGCTCCGAAGCGGCACGAGCGGCCGGCGCGCTCTACGTCAATTGCGTGGGCCGCGGGCGGCGATTCTACGGCTTGCCGGGGCTCGACACGGCCTACATCCGCCGCCGTTTCGGCGCGCTGCCCGTGGCTGGCTTCTTCAGCGGAGCGGAGATCGCGCCGGGGACGCGCGCCGTGCAGCTGCATCAGTACACGGGCGTTTTGACTCTACTGGGGCCGGGGACGTAGCGAAGGAGGACAGGATGGCGCGTGCGAAGGAGGAGAGACGCGGGCGGCTGGGAACGCTCCAGGATCTGCTGGCGGGAGGCAGCAAGATGCTGGTGGACCAGGCCCAGGCCCTGCGCGACGGGGTGCAGAGCCGTATCGTCGACGCGGGACGGGAGCTCGAGGCCCAGGTGACCGGGCTCGTGGGCGGCCTCGAGAAGCAGCTCACGTCGCGCATCGACGACGTGGTGAGCGGTCTCGCCGTGACCCTGCGCCGCGACGCCGAGCGCCTCCGCGAGCGCGTACGCACACTCGAGAACCGGCTCGCCGACGTTCCGAAGGAGGGCGTCCGGGAGCTCGTCTTGCCGCTGCAGACGGTGGCGAACGGTGCCGCGGAGCGGGCGTCGGTGGCGCTCGCTCGTCTCGAGGAGGCGGGGGTTCGGCTGCAGAATGCCGAGCGACGCATCTCGGAGATCACCCGGGACACGACGCGCGACACGCTCGACGCCGACGAGTTCCGGCAGCGCCTCGACCGCATCGAGCAACGGCTGACCGACATCGGTCGAGAAGTCGGCACCAAGCTCGGCGAGCTCGGCGCGCTGCGCGAACGTCTGACCAGGCTCGAGGGTCGAGTGGTGGACGCCAGCAAGGACCATGTCGCCCGAGCCGGCGAGGCGGCCGGGTTCCGCGACCGGCTGACGCGGCTCGAAGGCCGCCTGAGCGACCTGTCCAAGGAGCAGCTCGCGCGCGCGGTCGAGACCGCCGGCCTGCGCGAGCGGCTCTTCCGCGTCGAGCAGCGGACGAACGGCATCCCGGCGGCATCGGGGGCGGCGGCCGACGTGCCCGACGCGCCATCCCTCACCGTCGCCGTGGAGGACTGACCGAGCGTCGTGGAGATCGTCCCGGTCCCGCAGCTGAGCGACAACTACGCCTATCTGCTCATCGACGGGGAGACCGGGGAGGGCGCCGTCGTCGACTGCGCCGAGGCAGCGCCGGTGCTCGCCGAGGCCCGACGCCAGGCGATGCGCCTCGCGGCCGTGCTCGCCACCCATCATCACTTCGACCACGTGGGTGGGAACCCGGACCTCCTCGCTGCCGTCCCCGACCTTCGCGTCTACGGCTCCGCGGACGATGCCCCACGCATCCCCGGAATCACCCACCGCGTTCGCCACGGCGACGCGGTCGAGGTCGGGCGTGCCCGCGGGCGCGTCATCCTGATCCCCGCGCATACGAGCGGTCATGTGGCGTACTACTTTCCGGACGAGGGCGTGGTGTTCACCGGCGACACGCTGTTCGCTGGCGGCTGCGGCCGCTTGTTCGAGGGCGACGCCGCCCAGATGATGGCGTCGCTCGCCAGGCTTGCCGCGCTGCCGGACGACACCCGCGTGTACTGCGGTCACGAGTACACCGAGAAGAACCTCCGCTTCGCCGCGACGCTCGAGCCAGGCAACCGCGCGCTCCGGGAGAAGCTGGTCGCCGTCGAGAAGCTCCGCCGCGCCGGCCGGCCGACCATTCCGAGCACGATCGGCGAGGAGAAGGCGACCAATCCGTTCTTGCGCACCGACAGCCCCGAGATCGCCGCCTCGGTGCGCGCGCGGCGGCCCGATGTCCCCGCGGGCGATCCGGTCGCGCTCTTCGCGGCGGTGCGGCAGCTGAAGGACCGTTTCTAGGAGGCCGGATGGCCGACGAGATCGAAACCCAGGTGGCTGATCACGTCTGCTCGATCACCCTGAACCGCCCTGCCAAGCGCAACGCCCTGACCACCGGCATGATCGCCGACCTCCGTGCCGCCGTGGAGCGGGCGGGCGCCGACCCGGCGGTGCGGGTGATCGTCGTGGCCGGTGCTGGTGCCGCGTTCTGCGCCGGCCTCGACCTCGGCGAGCTCGCCGCCCAGCGGGCAGGAGGCGCCGTGGAGACGCACACCCTCGAGCACACCCTCGACGTTCTCGAGCGCTGTCCCCGGCCGACGATCGCCGCCGTGCAGGGGGATGCGATCGCCGGAGGCTGCGAGCTGGCGTTGCACTGCGACCTGCGGGTCGCGGCGGACACCGCCCGTTTCGCGATGCCACTCGCCCGCATCGGGCTCGCCGTGCCGGTTCCGCTCACCTGGAAGCTGGTCGAGACCATCGGCGTCCCGGCCACGAAAGAGCTGCTTTTCACGGGCGAACCCGTCGGCGCTGATGCCGCCCTCGCCCTCGGCCTGGTCAACCGGGTCGTGGCCGCCGCCGACCTCGAGACCGCCGTCGCGACGCTCGCTCGTCAGATCGCGCACAACGCCCCCCTCGCCGTCCGCGCCATGAAGGCCTTCGTCCAGCGCGCGGCGGATGAACGCCGCCAGTGGCAGCGCAACGACCTCGAGGCCCTCGCCGGTCGCGTGCGGGCGAGCTCGGACCTGCGCGAGGGTCTCACGGCTCAGCGCGAGCGACGGGCGCCGTTCTTCAAGGGCGAGTAGCCGCAAGCACGGCCCCGCACGATTCTGACGGCAAGGAGCAGTCAGAAGAACAGCGCGGCACCCACCTGCATCGCGAGGGCCACGTCGCCCTCGAGCCGCGCGAGGCCTTGCAGGAACGCGGCCTGCGGCGTGAGCTCCCCGCTCTGCATCCGCCGGGCGTCGTCGGCCCGAACGGTGACGGCGCAGCGAGGGCTCGTCGCATCGGCATCGCCGAACTGGACGAGGACGCGTCGCTGACCGTCGTCCGTGACCAGGCGGAACTCGAGCGTCCCCTTCAAGGTCGCGAGCCGCGCGATCCGCGCCCGGGTGAGGTCGCCGGCGCCCGGTGGCGCCCCGACGCCGAGACCGGCCCGGGCGAGCGCCTCCCAGTCGTCGCGGCTCTGCGTCAGGCGAACGATGGGCGGCCGGGCGGGAGTACGCTCGACGCGGATGTCCTCGCCGTCGACGTTCACGTACCACGCACCTCCACCGGCGCCTTCGAGCACGAACTCCAGCGTCGCCTCGGCCGCGAGACGATCTTCGAGCTCCCGCTCGAAGCGCGCGACCTGCGAGCGGAGCTCTTCGATCCGCTTGCGCAGCCGGTCGGCGACGTGCTCGCGCAGGAACGCCGTCGGGTCGAGAGCCGCAACGCCCTCAGCCACGGGTAGCCTCGAGGAGAGGGCGGAGCGCAGCCGGATCGGTGACCGGCGGCGAGCAGGTGAAGTCCCGGCACACGTAGGCGGTCGCGCGGCCGTCGACCTGCGGCCGTTCTCGCGCCGGCGGCAGGACCTCCGGCACCCCGGGTTCGGAGGAGACCAGCACCCGATGCGGCAGGTAGACCGCCGCCACCGCCGACCACAGCGCCTGCGTGTCGACCGCGCCCCCCGCGCCCACGACCACCACCTCGGCCGGCCCCTCGACCGAGAATTCCAGCGCCTGGAGCAAGGTCGCGTAGGCAAACGGGTTCCTTGCCGCCTCGTCGCGATAGAGGCGAAGAATCTCGTCCGCGCGCGCGCCGTAGCCGCCCTCGCCGGTGAGGTGGTGGAGGCGGAGCAGGACATGGGCCGCGACGGCGTTGCCCGAAGGCACCGACCCGTCCGCACCCGATTTCTGCCGCGTGATCAGCCGCTCCGCGTCGGCCGCCGTGAAGAAGTAGCCGCCAGCCGCGTCGTCGTGGAATCGGGTGTCCAGCGCCGCGACCAGCTCGCGGGCGCGCCCCAGATGGCTCGGGTTGCCGGTGGCCTCGTAGAGGTCGACGAGCGCCGACGCGAGGAACGCATGGTCGTCGAGGTAGCCATCCTGTTTGGCCCGGTCTCGGGCCCAGACGTGCAGGAGTCTCCCGCCCGGGCGGAGCCGCGTCCAGATGAACTCGGCCGCGCGGACCGCGGCGTCGACGAAGCGCGGTGCACCCAGCACGCGGCCCGCCTCGGCGAGCGTGCCGATCGCGAGCGCGTTCCAGCCGGTCAAGATCTTCTCGTCGCGCAGGGGAGGGACGCGCTCGGCGCGCGCCGCGAGCAGGCGCGCACGCGCGCGTGCGAGCGCGGCGGCCGCGTCCTCCGACGTCCTGCCGAACATCTTCGCAACCGTCTCGACGGACACGGTCACGTGCGGGATGTTCTTCCCCTCGAAGTTGCCTTGCGGCGAGATGTCCCAGTACCGGCAGACGAGCTCGACGTCGCGCGCGTCGACCAGGCGCGCGACCTCCGCCGGCGTCCACACGAAGTACTTGCCCTCTTCCCCCTCGCTGTCGGCGTCGGTCGCCGCGTAGAAGCCCCCGCCGGGATCGCGCATGTCGCGGAGGAGGTAGTCGAGCGTCTCCTCGGCAATCCGCCGGAGCCACGGCTCGCGCGTCACCTGGAAGGCCTCGAGGTAGAGGCGCGGGAGCTGGGCATTGTCGTAGAGCATCTTCTCGAAGTGGGGGACGAGCCACTCCGCGTCGACCGTATAGCGGTGGAAGCCTCCGCCGATCTGGTCGTACAGCCCGCCGTGCGCCATTCGCTCGCAGGTGAGCCGCACCGCGTCGAGGAGGTCGCGACTCCCGGTCGCCCGGTGCTGGCGCAGCAGGACCTGGAACGCGGCGGCGTGCGGAAACTTGGGCGCTCCTCCGAACCCGCCGTGACGCCGGTCGACGAGGCCGAGCAGACTCTCGGCGGCGCGCCGCGGCAGCGTGGGGTCCACGGGGCCCTCGCCCGGCCGCGGTTGCTCGACGTTTTCCAGCGCGGAGAGGATCCGGTCGACGGACTTCGCCACCTCTTCCGGCTGGTCGCGATACGCGCGCGCCACCGCTTGCAGGACGCGAGGAAAGCCCGGCAGGCCGTGGCGGTCGACAGGCGGGAAGTAGGTTCCGCCGTAGAACGGTTTGGCATCGGGCGTGAGGAACACGGTCATCGGCCACCCGCCACGGCCGGTGAGCATCTGGACCGCCCGCATGTAGGCGTCGTCGACGTCCGGCCGTTCCTCCCGATCCACCTTCACGTTCACGAACAAGTCGTTCATGAGCCGCGCCGTCGCCTCGTCCTCGAACGATTCCCGTTCCATCACGTGGCACCAGTGGCAGGCGGAGTATCCGACGGACAGGAGGACGGGTCGGTTCTCGGCACGCGCCCGCGCGAAGGCCTCCTCGCCCCACGGGTACCACTCGACGGGGTTGTGCGCGTGCTGGAGGAGATAGGGGCTCGTCTCGCCGGCGAGACGGTTCGGTTTCGACCCATGCCCCACGGACGGATGGTGGCACCGGGGCGTCTGACGCGCAACGCCCGCTCGGCGCGGCATTGCTCGATTGACAATCACTTCGAACCGCGCATTTAGCTGAGCCGGGTAGATGCGGACGGTCTACGTTTCCGAGTTCCCGGCGATTCAGCACCGGCACGGCGACGGCGAGATCGTAACCGTGCGCTTGAAGCGTCTCGCCGGAGATCTGCGCGCGACCTGCGCGGGCTGCGAGACCGAGTTCGTCTACCGCAAGCCGACGCCCAGTCGGACGCCGCACTACAAGTCGCCGCTGCTGCCCCCGGTCAAGGGCAACTGGGACACCGGCGACGACGACAAGTAGCTCGTCCCCGTTCCGGCAAGGCTGCCGAGCCGCGCGCGCAAGCATTTGAATTCGAAAAGATTTGCGTGTGTCGACGGACTCGTTTGCGGTGGTGCTTGACCGCTCGAAGCGGTTTCCGGCATAAAATCATAAGAGCGACATAAAGCGCCAAATCCCCGATAGGGGAGCGGAGGACCCAGCTTTTGGGGGTTAATCCAGGGCTCGACGGCCCCAAAACCGTTCGAGACCTGGACGGGCACGCTCTTTGAGCCCGAACCCGTCAGCTAACTTCGCCGGCGTTCAAGGAGCGGGATTATGCAGACCGGACCCATGAGGGCCGGGGGAGCGATCCCCCGGCTCTTCGTTTATGCGCGGCGCCGCAACTCGCCGGTGTCGGTCGCGCCGTTCGTCGCCATCCTCGTTCTCGCCGCATCGGCGGCCGTCGCGGCCGAGCAAGTGGGTCCACCCGTGCCGCCGGCGCCACGGATCGGGAGGGCGTCCTGGTACGGCGCCGCGTTTCACCGTCGCCCGACGGCGAGCGGCGAGCGTTTCGACCTGCACCGTATGACCTGTGCGCACCGAACGCTGCCGCTCGGTACGACGGTCCGCGTCACGAACCTTCTGAACGGGCGCTCGGTGCTGGTGACCATCACCGATCGCGGGCCGTTCCGGCGTCACCGCGATATCGACGTGTCCTATGGCGCCGCCCGCGTGCTCGGCATGGTGCAACGCGGCGTGGCCCGTGTCCTGATCGAGCCCGTCTCCTGAGTTCCGGGATCAGGCGCGCGTGAAGCGACCGCCCCGGCCGATCAACTGCCGGGGCCGGAAGTGAATCGTGCGCTCGGGGTCGTCGAGGGCATGCCCGAGGACGTGGGCACGGAGGCCGGCGTTTGCGAGCACGGCCGACGCTCGATCGACGCCCTCGGGCGCGACCACCAGCGCGAAGCCGACTCCCATGTTGAACGTCCGGTACATCTCCTCGTCCGCGATCCGTCCGAGACGTTGCACGAGACGGAAGACCGGAGGCACCTCCGGCCAGCGTTCGACGTCGAACCCCACCGCACGCGCGGTGCGAACCAGGTTGAAGAGACCGTCGCCCGTCAGGTGGGCGAGGGCACGAATCGGTACGCCAGCTTCGAGCAGGGCGAGTACCGGCCGTACGTAGATGGTCGTCGGGCGGAGCAGCTCGTCGGCGAGTGTGCAGCCGAGCTCGGCGACGTGATCGTCGAGCGCCAGGCCTCCCTCCTCGAGAAGGGCGCGACGCGCGAGCGTGTACCCGTTCGAGTGCAATCCAGCGCTCTCGAGCCCGACCAGCACGTCACCCGCGCGCACGTCCTGTCCCGCGATGACGCGGTCGAGCGCGACCGTGCCGATCGCCGTACCCACGAGGTCGACCGCGCTGCCCGGGCGCGCGCCGCGCAGCATCTCGCGCACCTGGGCTAGCTCACCGCCCGGACACGACACGCCGGCCAGCTCGCAGCCCCGGGCGAGGCCGCGTCCGAGGGCATCGAGGAGGGCGGGTGCGGGCTCCTCGAGCGCCACGTAGTCGACGAGCGCTACCGGCCGGGCTCCTACGCAGAGGACGTCGTTCACGTTCATCGCCACGCAGTCGATGCCGACCGTGTCGAAACGCGCCGCGGCTTGGGCGACGAGCAGCTTGGTGCCGACACCGTCAGTCGAGATGGCGATCCCGAGGTCGGACGTGACCGGGACGACGTTGGCGAAGTACCCGATCTCCAGCGTTGGTCGCGCCTCGCCCGCATAGGCGAACGTGGGACGGACCCAGCGGAGCAGCGCCTCGAGGCCGGGACCCGGCGCCACCGCGCCGACGTCGCGTTCAGTGAGCGGGGGGGCGCCCCCACCGCGGGCGGAGAAGGACACGTCGTGCGGTGGCTCGCGTCGGACGCGCATCGGGCGGCGCTACCCGCCTATCACAAGACGGGAGCGGCGCCCAACGCGGCCGGCGACGGTCAGGCGGAGCGCTTGAGGCCGACGGGACGTCCGGTGACGGAGTGGCGGCTTCCGTTCACGCGACGGAAGGGGAAGCGCACCACCTTCGTGGTGTGCGCGCCCGGCACGGGTTGCCGATCACGCCAGCGCCACAGCCCGGCCCGAAGGTATTCGGCGTCGAGACCTAGGGCCTGGCAGACGTTCACGAACGCGAACGGCCAGTCGGCATCCGTCGACGCGAACCACTCCTCGGCTTCGCTGAACAGGCGCCGCCCGTGACGGGTGCCGACGTTCACGTATTTCTGGAACGTCCCGACGGCGTCCTCCAGTACCGCGAGCATGAGACGCTTCTCGGGCTGCAACGAGGCGTCGACCTGCAGGCGATCGAAGAACTGCGACGGCAGGACGGTCTCGGGTGCGAGCTCGAGACCGCCGGCGCTCACCTCGATCACCCTCGCGTGACTCTCCATTGGTCGCTCCCTTCGCTCCTATAGAGTGGCGGTGCAAAGCAGATGTCGTGCCATTGCCTGACGTAGAAACATGGCCGGCGACCGGTCGGCGGCGTGAAACAACGGTAACGAAATGTGACCGAGCCTGTTACGAAGCGCCACGCCCGTGGGCGCGTCGCCAAGGCGGCGGTATAAGGTGATCATGACCTACGAACAGATTCTCTGCCGTCTCGACGGGCGGGTTGCCACGATCGTCTTGAACCGTCCCGAGAAGCTGAATGCCTTCACGTTCCGGATGCTCGGCGAGATTCATACGGTCCTCGACACGCTTCTGTTGGACGACTTGCGGGCGCTCGTCTTCACCGGAGCCGGCCGCGCCTTTTCGGCCGGCGACGACCTCGTCGACATGGGCGGCACCGAACCGGCCGAGGACATCCGGCGCGGCCATCACCGCCTCGTCACCCGGCTGCGCGGGCTCCGGTTGCCCGTCGTCGCGGCGCTCAACGGCTACACGCTCGGCGCGGCGTTCGACCTGGCGCTCGCCTGCGACTTCCGGATCGCGGCCGCCGACGCCGAGCTCGGCGACGTCCGCGTGCCGCGCGCGATGTGCTCGATGAGCGGGGCGGCGTTCTGGCTGCCGCGCATGATCGGGATGGCTCGCGCCACGGAGCTCCTCCTTCTCGGCGAACGCGTGCCGGCGCCCCGGGCGCTCGAGCTCGGCCTCGTCCATCGGGTCGTGCCGCGAAACGAGCTCGAGGCGGCGGTCGAGGCCTTGGTCGGGCGGCTGCTCGCGCTGCCGGCGGGCGCCCTCGGCGCCCAGAAGGCCTGCATCGAGTACGGCCGGTCACACGACCTGCCCGACTCGCTCGAGTACGAGATGGGCGAGCTGATCCGCGGATTCACACGCGACGAATGGCGTGAGGCGATCCGCGCCTTCGCGGAGAAGCGCCCCCCGCGCTGGGAGTAGTCCGGCGCGCGGCTTACGCGGCCCGCAGGAGGGCGACCAGCGTCCACACCAGCAGCACGCCGCTCAGCACCGAACCGGCCGCGAAGGCGATCGTCCGGTGCGGCTGCATGGCGCGGATGTAGAAGACGCTGTGCAGGATGCGAGCGAGGGCGAAGCCGACGAAGAAGATCTCGGCGGCGACCAGCGGCGGGCGCGTGAGCGCGAAGAAGAAGCCGACGACGAAGAAGGGGAGGATGTTCTCGAGGTCGTTCTGGTGCGCGCGCCGGACGCGCTCGATGTCGGGGTCGGTCCCCCCCTTCACCGCCATCCCCTGCAGCGCGTAGTCCTCGGGGGTCGCGAACACCTTCCTCCCGACGCGCAAGGTGCTCGTGTAGACCCCGACGAGCGCCATCTTGAGCACCAGGACGAGCGAGACGATGGCGAACAGCCGAAGCGCCGGATTCGCCAGCACAGCGTCGCTCACCCGCCGTCTCCCTCCGTGCCGGCGGCGAGCGCCGCCAGCTGCCGTTCCAGGAGCCGGCCGGTTCTTCGCAGCGTGCGAACGAGGCGCGGACCCTGTGCCGCCGGCGCTCCCTCCGCGATGAGCCGCACGAGTGCGCGGTTGAGCCGGCGGGCTGCGGTGAGCACGTCGAGCACGACCGGACGCTCGCTCGCCGTCCCGTCCTTCTCGGCCCGGAAGCGACGGACAGACAGCAGGTCGAGCTGCAACCGCCGCCATAGCGCCACCGCGGCGTCTGGATCGTCCTGCCGAGCCACTCCCATCAGAAGCTCCCGCGAGACGGCGGGACCTTCGCGGCGGAGGTCGGCTTTCACCGCCTCGGGCAGGCGCGTGAGTGCAAGGGTATTCGACACGTACGGCCGGCTCTTACCGAGCAGCTCGGCGATCTCGCGGTGGCTGTAGCCGTGGCGCTCGATCAACTGCGCCAGCCCTTCGGCCTCCTCCAGGGGAGAGAGGTCCTCGCGCTGGAGGTTCTCGATCAGCGCGATCTCGAGTGGATCGTCGGCCATACGGATCAGCGCCGGAAGCTTGTCGAGGCCTGCGAGCTGTGCGGCCCGGAAGCGTCGCTCGCCGGCGAGCAGCTGGTACCCGGTCTCGACGCGACGGACGATGATCGGTTGGAGCAATCCGCGTGTCTTGATCGACTCGGCGAGCTCGGCGAGCTTCTCGGGCGCGAAGTGCTTGCGCGGTTGATCGGGATTCGGCGCCACGTCGACGAGTGGCACGGAGGTGAGCACGGTCCGCTGCTGGCGCTCGATCGTGCCCGCGAGTGCGAGCCGGCGCACGCCGCCGGACCCCGCGCGGGCTTCCGTTTCAGGCATGCTCCACCACATCCCTACCTCCCCGTCAGCAGTTGTGTTCCGGAGGGGCTTGCACTAATGCCCGCGGCATGCCGACCTACGAATACCGTTGCGGAAAATGCAACCGCAAGTTCCAGGTCGTGATGTCGGTCCAGGAACACGACAAGCGCAGGCCGAAGTGTCCGAAGTGCAGCTCGGCCCGCGTGGAACAGCTTCTCTCGGCGTTCTTCGCTCAGACCGGCAAGAAGTCCTGAGATCGAAGCCGTGCCGGCCGGGCGCCCGCGAGGTTCGGCCGGCACGGCCCGTCCTCAGACCTTCCCCTGCAAGAAGAAGGCGATCACCAGCGCATACAAGGCGAGCGCCTCCATGAGCGCCAGACCCACGATCAGGGGCGTGAAGATTCGATCGGCCGAGTTCGGGTTGCGACCGATCGACTCCATCGCGGCCGCCGTCGCGCGCCCCTGACCCAGCGCGGCGCCGAACGCCGCGAGTCCGAGCCCGAGCCCGGCGGCCAGCGCGATCAGCCCCTTGTACCATATCCCGGCGCCCCCTTCGGCCGCCGTCTCCGCTGCGAGCGTCGGGCTCGCAACGACGGCGACCCACGCGGCCGCCCATACCAACCCTCCGACACGTCTCATTTGCTCCCCTTCCCAGACCGCCGGATGTCCCTTCCTCTCCTCTGTCCTCTCCGCTCCCGCCGGGACGGCGGTCCAGCACTGGTCCGGTCGTGCATGCTAGTGGTCGTGCGCCACGGCGAGCGCGATGTAGATGGCGCTCAGCATCGTGAAGACGAACGCCTGCACGACGGCGACGAACGCGCCGAGCACGTAGAAGATCACGGGCACGCCCACCTTCGTGAGGCCCGTGAAGATCTCGACGACCTGGTGGTCGGCGAACATGTTGGCGAAGAGCCGGATGCCGAGCGACACGGGCCGGAACATGTGGCTGAACAGGTCGACCACGAGCATCAGGGGCGCCAGGAAGATCACCGGACCGAGGAAGTGCTGCAGGTACTTGACGCCATGCTCGCGCGCGCCGGCGACGTGATAGGCGACGAACGCGACCGTGCCGAGCGCGAGCGTGATGTTGAAGTCGGCGGTGGGTGGCGTGAACCCGGGAACGAGGCCGATCAGGTTCGCCACCAGGATGAAGATGAAGAAGCTGGCAAGGAGCGGCACGTAGCGTTCGGCGCCGTGTCCGATCACGCCCTCGGCCAAACCGCTGATGAACTCGACGAAGACCTCGGCGAAGCTCCGGGCAGACACGCGGGGGTCGGGCTCGACCGCCGCCTCGGTGGCCGCCAGCTTCGGGCGCACCAGCGCCGCGAAGCCGACGATGAGGAGTGCCACGAGGCCGGCGGTGAGCGTGTGCTCGGGATACGGCAGCGCGCCGAGCCAGGTGAACGGTTTGTGCTCCTCCATCAACCCCCTCGCGCCCGCATCGCCTCCCACACGGCCGCTGCCGGGAAGCAGCTGACGCCCACCGCGAAACCGATCGGGTCCGGATGAAATCGCCTCGAGGCGAAGGCCAGCCAGCCCAGGCCAAGAAGCGCCGCGAGTTTAACAAACAGGATTCCAATAGCAAGGCGCGCGTGCCGGCGACGAAGAAAGGCGCCCAGCGCCACCACGTACAGCGCCACCGAAAGGCCGATGGCACCTCCGCCGAGCAAGACCCCTGCGGCGCGTCCCGCCAAACCCCCGCCCGCGGCAGCCAGCGCGACCAGGATCCAGTGTCGCACCTGCAAGCGGCTAAGGCTCGGGGTCACGATCGAGGCGGTCGAAGCGGCGGAGGACCTGGATCAGCCTCGCGAAGCCGCCCGCCACGGCGAGCAGCGTGCACAGCGTCACGCCATACGGTTCCGTGTGGAGCCAGCGGTCGAGTAGGTAGCCGACAGCGGCCCCGGCCGCGATCGTGCCCGAGAACTCGAAGGCCAACGCCCCGTATCGGCCATAGTGGACGAGCGGAGTGGGGGGCCGCAATCAACCGCCCGCCAGCACCGCTCGCGCGGCGCGACCCAGGCGGTCGACGTCCGCCTCGGTGTGCGCGAGGGAGAGGAACATCGCCTCGAACTGCGATGGGGGGAGATACACGCCCTCCGCGAGCATACCGTGGAAGAAGCGGGCAAAGGCTGCGGTGTCGGCTCGCCGCGCCTCTGCGTGGTCCCGCACCCGCTCGGCGCCGAAGAAGAGCGTCAGCATGGAGCCGACGCGGTTGACGCAACCCGCGACCCGAGCGGCCCCGAGCGCCTCCCCGAGTAGCTCCTCGGCCCGGGCGCCGAGCCGCTCCAGGCGGTCATAAGCGCCCGGCGTCTGGCGGACCGAGTCGAGCGTGGTCAGGCCGGCCGCCACCGCTAGCGGGTTCCCCGACAGCGTGCCGGCCTGGTACACGGCGCCCGTCGGCGCGAGTTGCTCCATCAGGTCGCGTCGGCCTCCGAAGGCGGCGAGGGGCAAACCGCCGCCGATCACCTTGCCGAGGCAGGTGAGGTCCGGCGTCACGCCGTAGCGACCCTGCGCGCCGTTCCAGCTGACCCGGAAGCCCGTGATGACCTCGTCGAAGACGAGCAGGCAGCCGGCGCGCGTGGTCTCCTCCCGCAACGTCTCGAGGAAGCCCGGCAGGGGCGCGACGACGCCCATGTTGCCCGCCACCGGCTCGACGATCACGGCAGCCAGCTCACGCCCGCGGTCCCGCAGAAAGTCGCGCACGCCCTCCACGTCGTTGAACTCCGCGGTCCGGGTGAGCGACGTCACGCTCGGTGGCACCCCCGGGCTGTCCGGAACGCCTAGCGTGAGCGCACCGGAGCCGGCGCGGACGAGGAGGGCGTCGACGTGTCCGTGATAGCAGCCCGCGAACTTCAGGATCGCCTCACGGCCGGTGGCGGCACGTGCCAGGCGAAGCGCGCTCATCGTGGCCTCGGTTCCCGAGTTCACCAGGCGAACCTGCTCGACCGACGGAAGGGCGTCGACGAGGACCCGTGCCAGCTCGACCTCGCCGGCGGTCGGAGCGCCGAAGCTGGTTCCCGCCTTCGCCCGCTGCGCGATGGCCGCGCTCACACGCGGCGGCGCGTGCCCTAGGATGAGCGCACCCCACGATCCGAGGAAATCGAGATACGCGCGCCCGTCCGCGTCGACCACTTCCGCGGCTCGGCCGCGCTGGAGGAAGAGGGGGCGTCCGCCGACTGCCTTCCACGAGCGCACCGGGCTGTTCACGCCGCCCGGAATCACATGGCACGCCCGCTCGTAGAGACGTTCGGAGTCGTGTGCCACGTCCCGCGAACGTGACACCCGAGTTCGAGGCCGTCAAGCACGATCGCGGTGCACGATTTCCCTTGCGGTGCGACAGGTAGATCGCTTACAGTGCGCGCTTCTCGGAACCGTCACCACTCCCAGGAACGTCGTGCAGCACAAGCCCGCTCTTGCACGCTCCACCGCGGCGTGGCCGCCCAGCAGGGGCCCAGGATGGCCGCCGCTTGGCGCACTCCCCGACGAATCTCAAACGCAAGGAAGCGAAACGATGGCGGAATCTGCTCGATCAACACCTGTGGACAAGAGTGTTCGTAACTCGGCGACCGCCTCGCTCCAGGCGGTGTGGCGACGCGTGCTCGAACGCATGGCCGAACAGCTGAGTGCCGACGAGCTCTCGCAGATGGTGGCGCGCCTGCGTCCTCTCGAACTCACGTCGACGGACTTCCGCCTGGAGGCGCCGAACCAGCTCGTGCTCGTCTGCGTCACCGACAACTATCTGCCTGCGCTGCGCGAGGCGGTGGCTGCCGTGATCGGCTCGCGCCAGGTCATGCTCGAGCTCCCGGCGCGCAATCAAGGGGAACTCTTCCTCGATCTTCCCCGGCGCCGGCCCGATCGCCGGGCGCTCTACTCCGAGCTGAACCCGAAGTACACCTTCGCGAACTTCGTGGTCGGCGCGTCGAACCAGTTCGCCCACGCAGCCTCGAAGGCGGTGGCGAGCCAGCCCGGGGACCACTACAACCCGCTCTTCATCTACGGTGGTGTGGGCCTCGGGAAGACGCACTTGGCGAACGCCATCGGCCACGAGATCCAGGAAAAGCAGCCCGCGCTCAAGATCGGCTATCTGTCCTCGAAGACGTTCATCGACAACCTGATCGGCTCGCTTCGCCACGACCGCATGGGCGAGTTCAAGCAGCGCTTCCGGCGAGTGGATGTCCTGATCCTCGACGACGTGCAGCTGCTTGCCGGCCGCGAACGCACGCAAGAGGAGTTCTTTCACACCTTCAACACCCTTCACGAGCTCCGACGGCAGATCGTCCTCACCTCGGACAAGGTCCCGAAGGACATCCCGGACCTCGAAGAGCGGCTACGCAACCGGTTCGAGTGGGGCCTCATCGCAGACATCCAGCCGCCCGACGTGGAGACCCGGGTCGCCATTCTCGAGAAGAAGGCCGACCTCGAGGGCGTTCCACTGGACCACGACGTGGCCCTCTTCATCGCCGGCCACGTCGCTTCCAACGTCCGCGAGCTGGAGGGGTCACTCACCCGCCTCGGCGCCTATGCCTCGCTCCATCGCCTCCCGATCACCCTCGACCTGGCACGCGAGGTGCTGAAAGCCACGTTGCCGGCGAGGAACCGACACATCACCTTCAACGATGTCTTCGGAGCCGTGAGTGACCACTTCTCACTTCGGCCGGACGATCTTCAATCGAAGCGACGCAGCAAGAACGTTGCCATGCCGCGCCAGCTGGCCATGTACCTGTGTCGAAGGCTCCTCGGTGCCTCGTTCCCGCAAGTCGGGGTGGCGTTCCGTCGTGACCATTCGACCGTCATCCACGCCGTCACGGTGACCGAGCGCAGGCTGAAAGAGGACCCGGCATTGCGGGCAACCGTCGAGCGCCTCGAGCGAAGCCTCCGAGGACAATAGAAACGGGGAACAAAGCACAGGACCCGGTGGACAAGACCAACGTCCTTCACTACAGGATTCGAGGGACTTGTGGACTTCTGCACGTCGTCCACAATACCTACGGCGATGACGAGATCCTCTAATCAGAAGATCCCTCGTTCTCACTAGGCATAGGGGACAGTGGGGATAACCGCGGAGGTGAGGTGGCCATGGACGTGAGCATCCGACGGGAGGATCTGACGCGCGGGCTCTATCTCGTGCAGGGGGTGGTGGAGCGACGTAGCACCGTGCCGATCCTGGCGAACGTCCTGTTCGAGCCCGCAGAAGGGGGCGTTTCGCTGACCGCGACCGACATGGAGGTCGGCCTTCGGGTCAGGGTCCCCGCGGAGGTCAAGAAGAAGGGCGCCGTCACCGTGAACGCCCGCAAGCTGTACGAGATCAGCCGTGAAGTGACGGCCGAGGAGCTCGTACTCAAGGCATCGGCCGCTGGCTGGGTCGACGTGCTGGCCGGGCGCTCGAAGTTCAAGGTCGTGAGCCTGGATCCAAAGGACTTCCCGCAGCTACCCCTCGGAGTCGAGTCGAAGGGTGGGGTGGCGATCGAGATTGCCGCGGCCACGCTGCGTGAGATGATCGACAAGACGCTGTTCGCGGTGTCCACCGACGAGACCCGCTTCAACCTCTCTGGCGTGCTCATGGAAAGTGGCGAAGGCGAGGTCCTACGCATGGTCGCGACCGACGGACACCGTCTCGCCAAGATCGACCGCCGCGTACCGGGTGCCAAGGTCGAGCGTGTGATCATGCCGCGCAAGGGCCTGGTCGAGGCGCGCAAGCTGCTCGAGGAGGTGGACCAGGGAGACGTGACGCTCCTCATGTCGCCCAAGGACGTCCGCCTGAGCACGCCGACCGTGTCGTTTTTCATGCGGCTCGTCGAGGGGGAGTTCCCGGACTATCGCCAGGTCATCCCGGGTACGGTCCGTGCCAAGGCTCGCTTCAATCGCGATGACTTGCTCGCGGCGTTGCGGCGCATCTCGCTGCTCGCGAGCGAGCGCTCACGCGGCGTGAAGCTACACCTCGAGAAGGGGCGTCTCGAGGCGTCCGCCAGCAACCCCGATCAGGGCGAAGCGTCGGAGGACATCGAGATATCGTACGGCGGGGAGTCGCTGACCGTGGGCTTCAACGCCCGTTACCTGCTGGAGGTGCTAGGGGCACACAGCGAGGGCGACGTCATCGAGCTCGGGCTCACGGACGAGGTGGGACCTGGGGTGGTGACGAGTACGAGCGACCCGGAGTACACCTACGTTGTGATGCCCATGCGCCTCTAGCCGGAGGCGCGGCCGGGGTAGCCCTCAGCAGCTGTTTTACGCCCTCCGGTTGATCTCGGTAAGTATCTGAAATAACACACGGTTTTGTCATTGATCAGGATGGCGCCGAGAGTCGCGGCGGGGTACAATGACTCCACTCACTGAAACTGTTTTCTGCGGTCGATGAGTACAGCGGACACGACATCGGAATCGCGCTACGGCGCCGAGAACATCAAAGTTCTCGAGGGGCTTGAGGCCGTACGCAAGCGCCCCGGCATGTACATCGGGGACACGAGCGAGCGCGGTCTCCACCACCTCGTGTTCGAGGTCGTCGACAACTCAGTCGACGAGGCGCTCGCCGGAGAGTGCACACGTATCGCCGTGACCATCCACATCGAGTCGAGCGTGACCGTGGAAGACGACGGCCGCGGCATCCCGGTCGAGCTGCATCCCACGGAAGGCGTCTCCGCCGCGCAGGTCGTGATGACCAAGCTTCATGCCGGCGGCAAGTTCGACAAGGGGGCGTACAAGGTCTCCGGAGGACTCCACGGGGTCGGCGTGTCGGTGGTGAACGCGCTCTCCGAGACCCTCGAGATGGAGGTGCGCCGCGGCGGCAAGGTCTACGCACAGCGCTACCGTCGTGGCGAGACGGAGACCCCGGTCAAGGAGACGGGAGTCACCGACCAGCGTGGGACCAGGGTCACGTTCAAACCCGACCCGCTCATCTTCGAGACGCTGGATTTCAGCTTCGACATCCTCTCGCAGCGGCTTCGCGAGCTGGCCTTCCTCAACCGGGGTCTGCGCATCACCATCGAGGACGAGCGCGATCAGAAGTCGCACGAGTTCCTGTACGAGGGGGGAATCGTCTCCTTCGTCCAGAACCTGAACAAGGCGAAGACGCCGATCCACCCCGACGTCGTCTATCTCCACGGCACCCGCGACGGCCTCGAGATCGAGATCGCGCTCCAGTGGAACGAGGGGTACACCGAGAGCGTGTACGCCTTCGCAAACAACATCAACACGATCGAAGGCGGCACGCATCTGGTGGGCTTCAAGTCCGCCCTCACGCGCACGATCAACGCCTACGCCGTCGCCAACAGCCTCCTCAAGAAGGACGAGGAGGCGCTGCAGGGCGACGACACGCGTGAAGGGCTGACGGCGGTCATCAGCGTCAAGGTTCCCGAGCCGCAGTTCGAGGGTCAGACCAAGACGAAGCTCGGCAACAGCGAGGTGAAGGGGATCGTCGAGGCGCTGGTGAACGACCGGCTTGCGGTTCACCTCGAGGAGCACCCGGCTGACGCCAAGCGCATCGTGCTGAAGGCGCTCGAGGCAGCGCGCGTGCGTGAGGCCACGCGCAAGGCGAAGGAACTCGCGCGGCGGAAGGGAGCGCTCGACGGTGGTTCCCTGCCCGGCAAGCTCGCCGACTGCCAGGAGCGCGATCCGGCGCTGTCGGAGCTCTTCGTGGTGGAGGGTGACTCGGCCGGCGGGTCGGCCAAGCAGGGCCGGGACCGGAAGAATCAGGCGATCCTGCCGCTACGCGGCAAGATCCTGAACGTCGAGAAGGCCCGCTTCGACAAGATGCTGTCTTCGCAAGAGATCAAGCTGCTTATCACCGCGCTCGGCGCCGGCGTGGGCAAGGACGACCAGGACATCACGAAGCTCCGCTACCACACCGTAATCTTGATGTGCGACGCCGACGTCGACGGCGCGCATATCCGGACGCTGCTCCTCACCTTCTTCTACCGCCACTACCAGAAGATCCTCGAAGGCGGGCACCTCTTCATCGCTCAGCCGCCGCTCTATCGCGTCAAGCGGGGACGCGCCCAGCAATACCTGAAGGACGAAGCCGGGCTCGAGGACTACCTGATCGAGCTCGGCGCGGAGGACCTCGGCCTGCACGGCGAAGGTGGTCCCGCGGTGACAGGCACACCGCTCAAGCAGCTGGTCAAGAAGGCGATCCGCCTCGAAAAGGTGCTCGATATCCTGGACCGCAAGGGTCGCAACCGCCACGTGCTGACGGCGGTCGCTCGCCAGGCGTCGATGGAGGCTGCCACGCTCGGCGACGAGGCGCGCCTGCGCCAGGTGGTCGCCTCCGCGGAGGCATATCTGAACGTTGCAGCCCCGGAGATCATGCCCGTCAGCTTCTCGTTCGAGGAGGACCGCGAGCACGCATGCCTCAAGCTCGTGGCTGCGACACGCGCCAACGGCACCGCGCATCGCAACGTCATCGACCGTGAGCTCTGCCTGACGCCCGAGTTCGAGGAGGTCCGCCGGCTCGCCCGCGACCTCAGCACGGTCGGCGAGCCGCCCTTCGCCCTCGCCGTCGGGGAGAAAGCGGAGCAGGTGCCGAACCTCCAGCAGGCCGTGGCCCGCATCATGGCGCAGGCCCGCAAGGGCCTCGAGATTCAGCGCTACAAGGGGCTCGGCGAGATGAACCCGGGGCAGCTGTGGGAGACGACGATGAACCCGGCGACGCGCACCCTCCTCCAGGTGAAGATCGAGGATGCGGTCGAGGCCGACATGATCTTTTCGACGCTGATGGGCGACGAGGTGGAGCCGCGCCGGAAGTTCATCGAGGAAAACGCGCTGAACGCGCGCAATCTCGACATCTAGGTGCCGGGCGGCTGACGAGCGATGGATCCGAGGCCGCAGCGAATCCCCGTCAATATCGAAGACCAGATGCGCGAGTCCTACATGGACTACGCGATGTCGGTCATCATCGGGCGCGCCCTGCCCGACGCGCGCGACGGGCTGAAGCCAGTCCACCGGCGGATCCTCTACGCGATGCTCAACGAGGGCCTCACGCACGCCCACCGCTATTCCAAGTGCGCGGGCGTCGTGGGCGAGGTCCTCAAGCGCTACCATCCGCATGGCGACTCGGCCGTGTACGACGCTCTCGTGCGGCTCGCGCAGGAGTGGAACGTTCGCTACCCGCTGATCGACGGCCAGGGGAACTTCGGCTCGATCGACGGCGATCCGCCGGCGGCGTACCGCTACACCGAGTGCCGCCTGACCGAACTCGCCGAGGAGCTGCTCGCCGACATCGACAAGGAGACGGTCGGCTTCGTCCCCAACTTCGACGATTCCACCGAGGAACCCCTCGTCCTGCCGAGCAAGATCCCCAACCTGCTCGTCAACGGTTCCGCCGGCATCGCCGTCGGCATGGCCACCAACATTCCTCCGCACAACCTGGGCGAGGTATGCGACGCGCTCGTCGCCCTGGTCGAGAGCCCGGAGCTCACCGTCGACGACCTGATGCGCTACGTGCCAGGGCCCGATTTCCCGACCGGCGGCTTCATCTGCGGGCGCAACGCGATCCGCGAGGCGTACCGTGAGGGGCGGGGTGTGCTGACCATGCGCGCCCGCGCAGCCGTCGAGACCGACGCGAAGTCCGGGCGCTCTTCGATCGTGGTCCGTGAGATTCCCTTCCAGGTGAACAAGGCACGGCTGATCGAGCGGATCGCGGAGCTCGTGAACGAACGGAAGCTCGACGGCATCGCCGACCTACGCGACGAGTCGGATCGCGATGGTATGCGGATCGTGATCGAGCTCAAGCGGGACGCAGTCGCCGAAGTGCTCCTGAACCAGCTCTACAAGCACACCCCGCTGCAGGACTCCTTCGGGGTGAACGTCCTGGCCATCGTCGAGGGTCGACCCCGGGTGCTCAACCTGAAGGAGGCGCTCCGGGTCTTCCTTCAGCACCGCCGCGAGGTGGTCACGCGCCGGACGGCGTACGACCTGCGCAAGGCGCAGGAGCGGTTGCACGTCCTCGCCGGTCTCAAGATCGCGATCGACCACCTCGACCAGGCGATCTCCCTGATTCGCGGCGCGGCGGATCCGGCCACCGCGCGCGAGGGCCTGATGGCGACATTCGCGCTCTCCCAGATCCAGGCCCAGGCCATTCTCGACATGCGGCTGCAGCGCCTCACCAGCCTCGAGCGCGACAAGGTCCTCGAGGAATATGCGGAGACCGAGCGCGCGATCCAGCGCTACCGCGGGATCCTGGGCGACGAGCGCGAGATATCGAAGATCATCATCGAGGAGCTGCGCGCGGTTCGCGAGAAGTATGCCGACCCCCGGCGGACCGAGATCGTCGACGAGGTGGGGGTGCTCTCGGTCGAGGACCTCATTGTCGACGAGGACATGGTCGTCACCATCTCGCACGAGGGCTACATCAAGCGAAACGCCGTGGCCCTCTACCGGGCCCAGCGCCGTGGCGGTCGCGGCAAGATCGGGGCAACCACGCGCGAGGAGGATTTCGTCGAGCACCTGTTCATCGCGTCGACGCACTCCTACCTCCTGTTCTTCACGACGCGCGGCAAGGTCTACTGGCTGAAGGTGCACGAGATCCCGCAGGCGGGTCGCGCCGCCCGGGGGCGCAGCATCACGAACCTCCTCAGCCTGGGTGCCGAGGAGAAGCTCTCGGCGTTCCTCCCCGTGCGTGAGTTTCGCGAAGGTTGCTATCTCCTCTTCGCCACGCGCCGGGGCCTCGTGAAGAAGACGGACCTCATGCAGTACGCCAGCCCGCGGCCCTCCGGCATCATCGCCATCGCGCTCGAGGAGGCCGACGAGGTGATCGGCGTGCGCCTCACCGATGGGGCGAGCGAGGCGATCCTGTCCACGCGCGACGGCCAGGCGATCCGCTTCCAGGAGTCCGACGTCCGGCCGATGGGGCGCGACACGTACGGCGTCTGGGGGATGCGTCTCGACGAAGGTGACGAGGTCGTGGCCCTCGATCTCGTCGAGCCGGGTGCCACGCTCCTCGCAGTCTCCGAGAACGGGTTTGGCAAACGGACGGAGATGGACGAGTACCGTCTGACGCGCCGCGGCGGGAAGGGCATCATCACGATGCGGACGACGGACAAGACGGGCCGCGTCGTCGGCGTCCGTATGGTGACGGACGACGATCAGATCATGCTCGTCACGAGCGGCGGCAAGGTGATCCGCCTGCGCGTGAACGAGATCCGCGTCATCGGTCGCAACACCCAGGGCGTCCGGCTCATCGGCCTCGACGAGGGCGAGCATGTCGCGTCGGTGGCGCGGCTCGCTGAGCGCGAGGACGAGACCGAGAGCCGGGACGAACCGCCGCTGCCAGACAGCGACTGACGCGAAAATCCCGGTCGCGGGGCGCAGGCTCTCACGCCGCGCGCACGCGCCTCCTTCACGCCGAGACGGACGTTCGACGTCGAACCGGCTGGCTTCTTGCGCGTCGGCGGTGCTTCGTGCGACCGTCGTCGTTCCGCATGGCAGGGGTCGCGATACTCGGCGCCGGCAGCTGGGGGACCGCGCTCGCCGTGCACCTGGGGCGTCTCGGTCGTCGCGTCGCGCTGTGGGCGCGGCGTCCGACGGTCGCCGCAACGCTGGCGCACGAGAGAACGAACGCGGTCCATCTGGCCGGTGTCGCGCTGCCACCCACGGTCGTCCCGACGGCCGAGCTCACGGAGGCCTGTGCGGGTGCGACGGCGATCGTCTTCGCTTGCCAGTCGACGGGCATCCGCGCGCTGGCGGGTGGGGTCGATCTCGGGCAAGGTCGGCCGTTGCTCGTCTCGTCGCCGTCGCGGAAGAGATCCAACGGCTCTTCAGTGGCCCGACGATGCGAGTCTATGCGACGGCTGACGCCGTCGGCGTGGAGGTTGGAGCGGCGGTGAAGAACGTGATCGCGGTCGCCGCCGGTGTGAGCGACGGGCTCGGCTTCGGACACAACCCGCGGCGCTCATCACGCGCGGTCTGGCGGAGATCACGCGCCTGGCAGTCCAGCTGGGAGCCGAGCGGCAGACCCTCGCCGGGTTGTCCGGTCTCGGCGATCTCGTGCTGTCATGCACTGGCGACCTCTCGCGCAACCGCTCGGTTGGTCTGCGTCTCGGCCGCGGGGAGCGGCTGGCCGACATCCTGGCGAGCATGAACGAGGTGGCCGAGGGCGTCCGGAACACCCGCTCCGTGCGAGACCTCGCGCGGAGCGTGAGCGTCGAGATGCCCATCACCGAGCAGATGTACCTGTTGCTCTACGAGAACAAGGAACCGAAGCGGGCCGTGGTCGATCTCATGACGAGGAACCCCAGGCACGAGGTCGATTGATCCTACGAGGAGGCGCGATGCCGAAGCCGACTGGTACCTGCAAGCACGAGGGCTGCAAGAAACCGAGCCACGGGGGTAAGGGCTACTGTGTCCGCCACTACGCCGCCTGGAAACGCGGCGAGCTTCCCAAGGCCCGCTACAAGACTTGTCGGGTCGAGGGCTGTCGCAAGCCGATCGCGTCGCGTGGACGCTGCGCCGAGCACTTTGCCCGCGACTATCCCGGCAAGCAGGCGGGTGCGGGCGGCGAAGGTCCCACGCCGGCGGCCTGAAGGGGCCGCCGGCGGAGCGATCGCCCGAGGTTCGATGTCGAACCGCCGGGCTTGGACCCGACAAATTTGACTTTGGGCGGGCCGTGTGACCGTATTGCATGCCCCCAAGAGACAGCACCCGAGCGGTGAGCGATGAAGCGGACGTATCAGCCGAGTAATCGCCGGCGTAAGCGTACCCACGGCTTTCGCGCGCGCATGGCCACGCCGGGCGGACGCCAGGTGATCAAGCGGCGGCGGGCCAAGGGTCGAAAGCGGCTGACGGTCAGCATACCAGCGAAGCAGCCCGGGTGAACGGCATGCCGCATTGCCGCACCTTCCCCAAAGCGGTGCGCATTCGGCGCCGGCACGAGTTTCTCGCTCTCCAGCGCGAGGGAGGGCGTCGGCATACTCCCCATTTCGTCGTCATCCGGCGCCCATCGGCCGCTGCGGCCTCGCGGCTCGGCGTCACGGTGAGCGCGCGGATCGGGAACTCCGTGGTACGTAATCGCGTGAAGCGTGTCGTTCGCGAGGTCTTTCGTAACCGGCGTGCACAGCTGCTGCCGGTGAGCGACATCCTCGTGATCGCCAAGCCCGGAGCGAGCACCCTTACATATGCCCAAGCGGCCACCGAGCTCGAGCGCGTCCTGGAGATCGTCTCGGACCGCTGACGATCGCGCAGGCGCGATCGGACGCCTGCTGATCGTTCTGCTTCGCGCCTACCAGCTTCTCCTGCGACCTGTGATCGCGCCGGCTTGCCGGTTCGCACCGAGCTGCTCGGCCTTTGCGCGTGAGGCGATCGAGCGCCATGGAGCCCGCCGCGGTGCTGTGCTCGCCGTGCACCGCGTGCTGCGCTGCCATCCATGGAACCCCGGGGGCCACGACCCGGTCCCCGAGCCGCGGCTGCGGCTCGAGGCTTGATCGTGGATCAACGACGGCTCCTGCTTGCGTTCGCGCTGTCGCTGGTGGTGCTCGTCCTCTACCAGGAGCTGGTTCTGCGCAGGTATCGGCCGGCGCCGCGACGGGGTCCTGTTTCCCAGGAAACACCGCCGCCGAGCGCTCCGCCATCGATGCAGCCCACGGAGCTGGGAGCCCCTCCGAGCGAAGAGGCGGAGATGGTCTCGGTCGAGACCGACGTGCTCCGCGCAACGATTTCGACGCTCGGCGCCCGTCTCCTCAATCTCGAGCTGAAGCAGTATCGGCGGAGCGTACAGCCCGACAGCCCGCCGCTCGACCTCGTCCGGCCCGGCCCAATCCTGCCTCTCACGCTGCAGCTGGCACCGGCGCTGAGCGATGCAGGACTCACCTTTCGGCCCGATCGATCGACAGTCGTCGTCCACGGCGCCGAGCCTGCCACGATCACCTTCATCGCCGACTCGCCGGACGGGCTCCACGTGGAGAAGCGCTACGCTTTCGCCGGAGACGAGTACGTCTTCCAGCTGACGGCGCGCGCATCGGGGAAAGGTGTCGCGACGACGATGGGGGTCGCCCTCACGCCATTGCCCCCCGAGAGCGCGGGCGGCGGGCGGACGCCAGGGCGAGAAACAGCGGTCGCGCTGAGCGCGCATCGGCTCGTCGAGAAGTCGTTTCCCGATCTCGAAAAGGGGGCGGTCACGCTCGACGAGTCGGCCTGGGCAGGTTTCGCGGCCCAATATTTCATGAGCGTCGTGATGCCGGCCGACGGGGCCGGTCGAGCTGTCATGACCGAAGTCGGCGGACTTCCCGTCGTGCGGCTGGACGTGCCGGCCGAAGACGGTCGGGCGGCATTCGCCATCTTCGCCGGGCCGAAGGATCGCAGCGTCCTGGCGGGGGCCGGGCGCGAACTCGACCGCGCCCTCGACTTCGGGTGGTTCTGGTTCATCGCAATTCCGCTGCTCTCGGCGCTGCGCTTCCTCCACGTGATCACCGGCAACTACGGGGTTGCCATCATCGTGCTCACGGCACTGGTCAAGCTCGCGACCACCCCGCTCACCCAGACCACGTTTCGTAACATGCGGGAAATGCAGAAAATACAGCCCCAGATGGTGAAGCTCCGGGAGCGCTACAAGGACGACCAGGTCACGCTGCAGAAGGAGATGATGGAGCTCTACCGGCGCCACCGGGTGAACCCGCTCTCGGGCTGCCTACCGATGCTGCTCCAGCTACCGATCTTCGTCGGGCTCTATAACGCGCTCTCACATGCGATCGAGCTACGTCACGCGCCGTTCGCGCTGTGGATCAATGACCTCTCGGCGCCGGATCGCCTGATGATTCCGGGTGTGCCGGCGAGCTCGCCGCTGATCGGGGGAGGAGTCCCCGTTCTGACGCTCATCATGGGTGCCAGCATGTTCATCCAGCAGTGGCTCACGCCCCAGCAGGGGGACCCTGCTCAGCAGCGCATGATGATGTTCATGCCCCTCGTGTTCACCTTCATGTTCATCAATTTCCCGGCCGGGCTCGTGCTGTACTGGCTGGTCAACAACCTCCTCACCATCGGCCAGCAGTACTGGAACCTGCGGTCGGCAACCTGAGGAGCGGAGCCGCATGAGATCGATCGAGTGCGAGGGCGACAGCATAGACGAGGCGATCTCGAAGGCGCTCGAGACACTCCAGGTCGAGCGGGACCGGGTCGAGGTCGAGATAGTGACCGACGCCACCCGCGGGCTCTGGGGCTTCGGCGGTCGCAAGGCCCGTGTACGCGCGACGCTGCGGCCGCGGGTCGGCGCCATGTCGACCGATGTTTCCCGGGAAGCATCGCTCGTAGGAAGCGAAGAGGGGGAGGCGCAGACGCCGAGCGGAGCGGCACGGGCCCGAGCCCTCGTCGAAGAGGTCCTCGCCCACCTCGGGGTCTCATGTTCGGTCACCATCCACGAGGCTGCCGAGCCGGGGTCCATTCTGCTGGCCGTCAGCGGCGAGGGAAGCGGGCTCGTCATCGGCCGGCGCGGCCAGACGCTCGATGCGCTCGAATATCTCGTCAACCGCGTGGTGGGGCGCGACGGCGAGGGCGGCGGAGGGCGTATCATCGTCGACGTCGAGCGGTACAGAGACCGGCGCCGGGAGGGCCTCGAGCAGCTGGCGAGGCGCCTTGCAGAGAAGGCAAAGACGACCGGCCGCGTGGTCACCGTGAACCCGTTGAGCCCACGCGATCGGCGCATCGTGCACCTGACGCTCCAGGACGATTCGGGCGTCGCGACCCGAAGCCAGGGAAACGGTCACTACCGCAAGGTCCTCCTGATCCCGTCGCCCGGCCGCGGCCGCCCGCCGGAGCGTTGACGAGTACCCCGTGTCGCGGCTGGCGCTGCCGGCGCCTCCGCCGGCGCGAGGGCCGCGCATGACCCCCGCGGCGACGAGGCTTCTTGCCAGGAGCGCGACGAGGTTTGGCGTCGAACTCGGGGTCGATGCGATGGCCCGCCTCGAGCGGTTCCTGGGGCTACTGTCGCTCTGGAACCGCCGGGTGCATCTGACGGGCGATCGCGATACCGAAGCGCTGCTTCGCAAGCATGTGGTCGACTCCCTGGCGGCCGTGCCGCATCTGCCGGCGGCCGGGCTCGTCGTGGACGTCGGAAGCGGGGCCGGGCTTCCCGGCCTCGTGGTCGGGTGCGCGCGGCCCGAGCTCGAGCTGCGACTGATCGAGTCACGGCGCCGGCGGGCCAGCTTTCTCCGGGAGGCGATCCGGACGATCCCCCTCGCGCACGCTCGCGTGCTCGAGGGGCGCGCCGAGGCGGTGGCGGACCCGGAGGTCATCGGCCACGCGGCAGCCGTGATCGCACGCGCGGTCCGTCTCGACGTGTATCTCCCCCTCGCGGCGCGGCTCGTGGCCCCGGGCGGCGTCGCGATCGCCATGCAGAGTCCTCGGGGGCTCGGCCCGGCGACCATTCGCATGGCCGAGGAGGTGGGACTGCGGCCCAAGGGCAGCTGGGACTACGATCTGCCGGACGGGGAACGGCGCCGCCTTCTTTTCTTCGCAGCCATGTGCTAGAGCGTGCGCTCGTTGCTGGGGTGGAGCTGGGGGATGGGCCGGGTCATCGCGGTGGCCAACCAGAAGGGCGGCGTCGGGAAGACGACCACCGCCGTCAATTTGGCCGCGGCACTCGCACTCGACGGTCGTACGACGCTGCTCGTCGACCTCGATCCGCAGGCGAGCGCCAGCACGGGCGTGGGCTCGCGCGGAACCGCGGAGGGCACGGTCTACGAGGTCCTCGTCGAAGGCCGGCCGGCGAGCGAGGTGATCCGGCCGACCGCAATCGACCGCTTGCACGTCCTCGCCGCCACGCGAGACCTGGTCGGCGCCGAGATCGAGCTCGTCGGAGCCTCGTCCCGCGAGCACCGCCTGCACGAAGGACTGGCGACCGTGCGCGGCCGATACGAGATCGTGCTGATAGATTGTCCGCCGTCTCTCAACCTGCTCACCGTGAACGCGCTCCGCACGGCCGACACCGTTCTGATCCCTCTCCAATGCGAGTACTACGCGCTCGAGGGCTTGACCGCGCTTCTCGACACCGTGGGCCGTGTCAGGGACACGCTGCATCCGGGCCTCGCGCTCGAAGGGCTCGTCCTCACGATGTACGACGGCCGCAACAGCCTCGCCCGGCAGGTGCAGGACGAGGTCCGTGCCCACTTCGGCGACCAGGTGTTCCGCACCGTCATCCCGCGTAACGTCCGGCTCTCGGAGAGTCCGAGCCACGGGTTACCGGTCCTGCTCTACGACCCGACCTCGCGGGGGGCCTCGGCGTACCGCGCGCTCGCGCGCGAGCTTGTGGGACAGCTAGATAGACGAACGGAGGGTCCGCATGCGGAAGGCGTTGGGCAAGGGCCTTGAGGCCCTGTTCCCGGCCGCGCCGCCGGCGTCCCCGACGACCGGCGAGCGTCTGGTGCCGGTGGAAGACATAGCGCCCAATCCCGATCAGCCGCGGCGTCACTTCGACGAGGAGACGCTTGCCGCCCTGGCCGAGTCGATCCGGCGGTACGGTCTTCTGCAGCCCCTGGTCGTGCGGGC
>Ga0070699_100000489_pt1 | contig 37709 bp, 60 predicted proteins | sample KBSK1503metaG_FD_65473 | JGI IMG/M metagenome (GOLD analysis project Ga0070699, IMG submission 65473) | Corn, switchgrass and miscanthus rhizosphere microbial communities from Kellogg Biological Station, Michigan, USA - KBS K1-50-3 metaG | ecosystem: Host-associated > Plants > Roots >... | reverse complement strand
AGCTCCCTCTCCAAATACTCCGAAGGATATTTGGGGAGGGCGGGGGTGGGGCCTACTTCGCCGCTTTCCTGGCTTCCGCTTCAGCCTTCTTCCGGGCAGCTTCAGCATCCGCTGCGGCTTGAGCTTCGGCTTCAGCTTTCTTGCGTGCAACTTCAGCGGCGGCCTCCGCGCTCTTCTGGGCAGCCCTGGATGCAGGCGCCGTCTTTGCCAGGGCAGCCCTGGCATCAGCTTCCGCTTTCGTTATGGCAGCCTTGTTATCCGCCGCGAGCTTCTCTTGAGCCGCAATCGCATCCGCTTCTGCCTTCTCATGCGCGGCCTGGGCATCCACTGCCTGGGCGTTACCCATCTCTTCAGCGAAGAGCACCCAGCCCAGCTGAATGTGGTTAGCCAGCGCCAGCGGGCTGATCTCGATGACCTCACCATCCTTGGTGACCTTGATAAAATCGTTATCTTCCTGAACAGCTTTCTTGGCCATGATCGTTCTCCTTTTGAACTAGGCTAGGTAATACAGGTCGAGCACTTTGGCGCCATCCGGTGTGCCATCCAATGAGAACAGGTTCTTCTCGATCTCATCGGCGTCCAAAGCCAGTGTGCCATTGTCATCCGACCCATCGAATATTTTTTCTTCCAGCAAGGTGACGTTGTCAATCACGTGCGGGATGCCGAACTTCTTGGCAATCCCCACGCTCACAGAATCGGTCACTACACCTGCAGTCGTGTTGGCAGAAGATGCCGCGGGGGTCAAGCCTGTGCAGGTCCCATTATCGACCGCGATATTAATCGTGGCATCGTTCGCGGCGGGAGTCTTGCGAGTCAGGATGACCTTATCGGTTGCACCGGTAACGTTGAACAAAGCAATCACAGCAGCATCCAGACCTAAAGCCGTGCGGATCTTTCCAGCCACGTCGCTGGCAGTGTCATCAGCAAGCACCGCCACCTGGATCGTCTTCGGGCTGCCTGTCATGCCTGCCGCGGTCACGATCACCGCTGCATTTCCACTGCCAGTGATCGTTCCAACGACGGTGGCAGTTTCGACCTGCGCCACTGGCGTATGAGTGCGGGCCGGCAGTGCCACCTGAGTGACGGTCTTGAAAGCCTTCACGCCCTCCACTTCGGAGGTACCGTTCAAAGCGATGGTGTCTTCGATCTCCGCGTCCAGGATATTTGTTCCAGTCACCACCACGTTGCCTGTAATGCCTGAGACATTGCCTTTGATTGTCACGGTACGAGGCACATCCGGGTTCGTGATTCCTGCTGTCACATTCTGGCCGGCAGCCGCCAGGTTAGTCGCAGCCAGGACCCCTGACACACTGACCGCATCCGGAGTGATGCCATAATGCACCATCTGCCGCAGGTCTTCATTCAGATCGAGCGAATTAAGTTCCGCCGCGGAACTGACCATCTGCACACCATCGAGTTTCAGCGCGCCAGATTGAACATCGATATAGGTTCCACGCGGAACGATCAGCGACTGACCGTCCGCGCTGATCTCGATCTTCGCCCGTCTCCAACCAAGCGCCTCATGCGGAATCACGTTGGTCGAATCAACGAGGATGTCAGTCTCTCCTGGTTTTTGCATCAACACAGTTGTCATGCTTTCTCTCAGTCTCCCCTTCCCTTTAGGGAAGGGGTTGGGGGTTAGGTAATAACGACCTAACCCAACAGGATCGCGATGGCGTCGCTCTTGACTGCCTTCGTGCCCCAGGCCAGGGAGACTTCAACAATGACTTCGTGATACGCCGGATAGACCGACACCAGGAACGAAATGCCGCTGAATGGATCGGTGATGATCTCATGCTCGCCCAACGCGCCTTCCTTCGGCAGTTTGGGAACGCGGGTGAGCAAGTGGATGGCATTCCGTTCGAACGCAAAGTTGCCCGTGTAACTATCTCCCACGGTGATGGTCTTGCCATCGGTCTGCGCCTTGCGCAAGCCCGGCCCGCCTATGACCAGTGATCCAGCTGCGGCAATGCCGCTGTTGACCGCGTACTTGTGGGTTGGGTCTGTGGTGTCATCCTCGAAGGCGAGCACATCCCCAGCCAGGACGGTCCCTGAGCCAGTCTTGGCAACAACGGTGGTCGCACCAATCGCATGCGAACCATTGAACACATAACTCGTGCCGGTGCCTTTGACATGCTGGACAATCGCCGCGGATTCGTGCATATTAAAACCTTCCAGCCTGCCAAGATTGCCATCGCGTAGAAGCTCGGCGCTTCCGGCTTCGTTGACCTTGAACAGGTTGGACTGTGTGCCGCGGATCTTCGAGCCCACGATACTGTTGAGCACCATATGCATGTCGCTGGTCCAGGCACCGTTTTCAACCAGGATCCTTCGGGTTTCAGAGACATCGGTGAGCACGCCGGCAGTTGCAAAGGGCGTGGTGCCCGGGGTCCCGTAGGCACGCGAGGCACCGCGCTTGGCAGCCAGGAACAGGTCCAACTCGACTTCGTTCACAAGCACGCGGAATGCCTGCGCGAATTGGCTCTCTTTCACCTTCTCGTAGTTTTCACCAATGGAAAACTGCTCTTCGCCTTTCCACACGAACGGAGCTTTTTTCACTTTGCTGATGGTCATCGTACCTGTGGTGAGCGCAGCGCCAGCTGGCTCAGTGGGAACTGCTGCAGGCACAACGTCTGTTGCGGCGATCGTAGGCACGATTGGGTAGGTAACGTTCTGGTCTTTGGCGACCATCTCGCCAGACGGATCCATGTAGACCGCGCCAACGAAACCAAGCTGCTCGCGCAAAACGATGTCAGCGGCTACATAGATGGTGGGGAGCAACCCCGTGAGTGTATTTTCGTTTGCCATGATATTGTTTCCTTATGTAAAAACAGATCGATATATCGAGACCTAGTCTTCGATTTTCCCGCCAGCTTTCGAGAAAGCAAGACGGTCTTTGGGAGGAAGCGCCCGGAACTCGGACAGCTTCATGACCTTGGGACTCGCATCTGTCTGTTCGTCCTTGGCAGGATCGGGAGGGGTTGTGAAGAGCGCAGCCGAGCTGTCATTCACCAGCGACGCATCCCGCATGCTGGCATACAACTTGTTGGCTTCTTCGGCCTTGACCTTGGCCCCATCCAGCGTGGGACGCAGCTCAAGCGCCTTACTCTGCCCTTCTTCCGTTCCCTCGTTGAAGGCAGCATCCATCTCATTCAGGATGCGCTTCACTTCTGCATCTGCAGCCAGTGCAGCATCGTAATAGGGTTTCAGGTTTGGCATTGATATTCTCCTTATTTGTATAGATCAACATAGTCACGCAGGCGCTGCGCCTCGCGTACAAAATCCGCGTGCGATGGATCGCTGGATGCCACCTCATGCGGATCATTGATAAGATGAGCCTGGCCCGATTTGCTAGGCAAATCGCCAGACGGAATATGATTGCCAAGTAAACGATCGATCGTTTCCTCCAGAGTCCCCACTCGATCAGCCATCCCCAACTCCACTGCCTGGCGCGCGCCCACCACACGCCCCTCGCCAAAACCATTTCGCACGCTGGCTGATTTCACTCCGCGATTGCGGGCAACCGAATCGACAAACGAATCATAATAATCACCCACCCTTGCGTGGATGGCGGCCCTGGCTTCGTCAGTCAACGGCTCATAAGGGTTCCCCTCTGTCTTGTATTTTCCCTGGCTGATCAGAGAAACTTTGATTCCCTCTTTCTCGAGAGCTGCACTGATATCCTCGTGCACAGCAAACACACCGATGGAACCCACCTCGCCAGATGGGGTGATCACCACCTCATCCGCTGCGGTCCCGATCCAGTAGGCGGCTGAAGCCATTAAATGATTCGATACCGCAACAATTGGTTTTTGCCCGCGCGCATCAAAGATCTGCTGGGAGAGTTCTTCAATGCCATCCACCTGCCCGCCCGGGCTATCCACATCCAATATGATTGCAGTGATTTCCGGGTCTTTGACCAGCTTCGTAAACTGGGCGCCGAAACGCTCTGCGCTGGTTGCACCAGACATATCGGTCATCATGTTCGCCCTGGGAAATATGACCCCGAATAATGGCAGCACTGCCACGGCGCTCACCACGCGATCCGGCGGGCGGCTCGCCCCGTTGATACGAGCCTGTATTTCTTCCGCATCCAGCTTCTCGCCAGACACATGCCGGATCACGATCGATTCCAGGATGACCAGCTTGTGGGGCAAAATTGCCCAGGGAGTTTCAACAAAAGCTTGCAAGACATAAGATCGCTTCATCGTTATTTTCTCCTCGTATGGTGCCGCATCGATCACGATCTGTTCATCGCTCACCATCAACTGATCAGTCGATCTGCTTAGCAAATCAGATGCCCAATCACCGGCTGACTGCTGACCGCTGACCGCTGCCTTTGTTCTATGCTGGGGCATTGTCTGGTACTCCAATCTCGCCATTGTTCCGGTTCATCCAGAACTTATCGCCATCGGGATAACTGTTGCGGTCCTCGATCGCGCGTGCCTCATTAGGCGTCAACATGCCGGAAGCGATCTGGGTCGTATGCAGATCCGCTCGGCTCTTGGCATTCGTGCGCAGGATCGACTCACGGATGAATTTGAAATAACCGCTCTCCTGATCAGTCTCTGGCAACCAGCGCAAACGCGCTGCCTGCTCCCACTGCACCAGGTGCGGGTCGAGCGTGGATTTCAGATAATCCAGGTCCTGCTGTTCGTTGCTCTCATACGATTGCTTCCCCATGTTGAGCTTATAAGCCGGGTACTTGAAAAAATTAGCCAGGTCAAAATCAGTTACATTGATCTGTTCCAGGAACTGGGCATCATGGGGATTCATTGTGATCGGTTCGAACTTCGTCACTTTGTTGTCGAAGACCACCAGGTTGCCCGCATTCTCGGAACCCGAGATGACCTCGCTGTAAGCCTCTCGATATTTCTCCCGCCCGGCTTTGTCGAGCGATGCATTCACCTGCACATACGCCGAAGGGTTCAAGCCATGGCCCTGAATGCTACTCTGCGTTGCAGCCATCCCCAGCCGCAGGCCGACTGTCTCGCGCGCATACTCCAACACAGATCTGCCCCATAGTCCGTTCGTCGAGTTGATCATCACGTGCATCACTTCGACCGCGGGGATCATTTTTTTATCACCGTTAGGGAAGCGCACCTCGTACCAAAGATATCCATTTTGATCCAGCTTGGGCGTCGTCATGTTGGTAGGCAGGATGAACAACTCGCGCTGGGCGGGCGGCGCTGGCTGCCAGATCAACGCATTGCCCCAGAACAGCAGCCACATGACTGATGTCTTCTTCAAAACGAATGGCGTCATCCAGCGGTTCGGCGCCACCTCGAGCAGATAGGCCATATTGCGGAGGGTCACATCCGGTGGGACTTGATCGGTCTTGTTATTCGTGCGGCGATACTGCTGAAGCGGCATATTGGCGATATCGTCACTGATGCCATTCGCACAGCGAAAGACTACTGCCACCCTCTTCGACAGCTCCGGACCCACAGGCTGCCGGGCCTTCGTTTGCGCGCGGCCCGCGTAGATGCCCCCGCCCTGGTCCGGCACGGACTCGAGCTTCGGCTGTTCGGCTGGCTTCGCAGGTGTTAACGCACTGGCAACAATCATGACTGATTCGCCTTAGCCTTTCCGATCAAGTAACTAAAAACCAAACAAAAGATGCCGGCAGAAAAAAAAGCTCCCACAGGAGTAATAAGATACGCGCCCGCGGTGATCAACGCAGCCCCCAGCCAGTAAAAAATATCGTCGAGATAATTGCTTATCCAATCTTTCATGCTTTATGTGCTGCTTCACGAATTGCGGTGGCCAGGAGAGTGATCGCGTCTGCCAGGGCAGACATGCTGTCTTTGGTTTCCAGCTCGATCACATCCACATACACTGTGTTGTTATCAGCTTCCGCCACCCTCACCCACTCCGGGCGCTGAGCATTGAGCGGCACTAACCGGGCATAGGGGACATTTTCGAAATGATGAATGTCATAGGCATATAACTGGCTGCCCACTGGCATATTCCGTATGAGCTTTGCTCCCTGTGATTCGGGTCTCGGTGTATCTCGCACCGCGAGACCGCGCACCACTTTTACAATAAGAAGATATTTCGGTTCCATGCCATTGCCTTCTCCGGAGTTAAACACGAACGTCCGATAAATCTCTTAAGAGATTCATCGGACGCATCTTTTCCAATGGGTCTCCCGGACTACACCAGGAGTGCGCTCAGTTGTCGATTCTGCCGGTGCTTGGCCCGGCGTAAGCAAATCGTCTCCGCATTATAGCACCGAAATGTGACCCACCGGCAAACGCGACTTCTCGATCAGTCACGACCGCTGCAAAGTCACAAGCGTGACTCGTCGAGCACAGAGATTCAAAGCTCAGTCACAGCCAAGTGTGACTGAGCTTTGATTATTGTGACCGGTCCTGTCACGTTTACTATTGACAAGTCACGGCTTCTCTGTTAAATTTTGAAGCATGGAAATTGTGCTATCAATTTTTCCTGGCATTGATCTGCTTGGTCGTGGATTCGAAGCGGAGGGGTTCTGTGTTGTACGTGGGCCCGATTTACTTTGGGGTGGAGATATTCGAACATTCAATGTTCCGGCTGGTCACTTTGATGGTGTGATAGGCGGGAGTCCATGCCAGGACTTCAGCGGCTCGAACAGAAACCCAACAGGCTACAGTCTTGAAATGCTGCATGAGTTCGAGCGCGTTGTATTGGATGCTCGGCCTTCTTGGTTTTTGCTCGAGAATGTTCCGCGTGTGCCGAATGTTTCGATTGATGGCTATTCAATCCAACGGCTCGACCTGAACGCGCGTGAGTGTGGGATGCGACAAGTCCGGCTCCGGCATTTTCAATTCGGCTCTCTCGATGGATCTGTGATTGTTCCTGTTCGTGTTGCCCCTATGGGTTCGCCTTTGAAGATTGCACTAGCAACGGAGGGCGGTAAGGTTGATCGTCGCGGCTGGCCTGACTTCTGTGAATTACAAGGCTTGCCGCGTGACTTCGATCTGTCTATGTCTGTGACTGCGAAGTATCACGCGGTTGGGAATGGCGTACCTGTGCCGATGGCACGTGTGCTCGCACGTGCAGTCACAGATAGATTCTCGTCACGGTCCACGCGGCTGTGCTTGTGTGGGTGTAGCCGATTGGTTGAAGGTCGGAAAGTGATGGCTTTGGCCGCTTGTAGAAAGCGAATGGAGCGGCGTCGAAGTGTGACTGAGCTGACTGTGACAGTTCCAGGAGGAGTCACGGTCGCCGAGTCACGCTTGTGACTTTGCAGCGGTCGTGACTGATCGAGAAGTCACAATCCCCGGACTGTCACGGTCTTGTGTGCCTGGCACAGCTCCTGCAGAGACAAGACGAACGTGGTTCAACGTTGAACCGCGCAATCCCGACGTCGGGAAAACTCTTGTCCCTGCACGTGGCCAGATATCCAAACAAGACTGATCGCCGATCAATCTTGTTATTCCTGGGAGCTGCGACCGCACACAAGACAAAATCGCCTAACCAAAAATCGAACGGTCTTTGAGTGCCTTCGTGAATAACCGGTAGCATAGGCCGTAACCAATGAACGTGCCAACAACGCAGCTTATCAAACAAACGAGAATAAGCATCAAGATCGAAATACACATGATAGTCTCCTAGTTCAATCGTTTCTAAAGCCCAAACTCATCCGAATTAACATAATTCTGATACCGGGTCTGCTCACGCAGTGGTTGGATCCGGAACAAGGCATCAATGCCGGCAGCCAGCAGGTCCACGCGCTTTGTGTCGCCGGCGTGTTTCTTCGAGATCATAATATTCTCCTTCGTGTCGACGATCTCTTGCGCGTTGCCCACACACCAGGTCAGCAAAGGCGATCCATCGTGCACAACTTTTCCAGCGGCGACAGCCTCCCGAAATAATTTTGTTGGCTCGTTTAGATTTGGCATCGTCTGCCGCACTTCGATGGTCGTGTATCCCAGATCATCCAGCTCGTTTTTCAGGTGCGTCGCATTATATGGGTCGTAGCAAAATTCATGCACCTGCCAGCCATTCAACGCCGCATAATGATACTTCAAGAGCCTGGTCATTGTCCGTTTTTTTTCTTTTTCATCATCCACAGCCAATTTATCGGCGAGCAGCTTCCCGTTGATCGCTTCGATCTGATCGATCAGGGTTTGATAATCGGTCACATCGCCCTGAGTGATGGTGAGCCATCCGGCCTTTGCCCAATCCCGATAAGGAATTTTGTCGGATTTCCGATGTTTTTCAACCGCGCCTTCAGGCATGAATCCATGGGCCGTGATCCCAATGCAGTCATCCGGCAGCGCAAAGACATACGCGAGCGCGGTCAGATCGATCTTCTTGGAAAGATCTCCCCCCACAACGCACAACAAACCGCGCGTCATTCCCAGGAACGCCTCGCGCGAGACTGCACACTGTTCCCATTTGGATTGCTGGCTCCCTTCACCTATCATGAAATCGCCCATATAGCTGTGCTCGTTCCCGTGCTGCCATTTATTCAAATTCTTGATCCGGAACGCGCGGATCTTCTCCGGGATCTTGGAGCCGAAAGCGGTATCGTGCTGCTGTCTCAATTTTTCCAATCCTTTCGGCGTGGATGCCCGCAGCGGATTCGATTTGATCCAGTTGCGAGGATCGTGCTCATCATCGTGCTCATCCATTTCACGGATCATCACAAAATAATTCTCATTCTTCGTCGCATCCGATTTGTCGCTCACCGATCCCTCCAGGATCAGCTTGCAATATTCATATTCCTGGTGACACGGACTCTCCACATCATCGCCGGCGGTCGTGATGGTGAAGATCAACGATTGCGCGCGCTGCCCCTGCGCATTGGACATCACATCAAACAGCTTCGATGTGGGGTGTGCATGATACTCGTCAATAAATGCGCAGCTCGGATTGAATGAATCTTTATTTTTTATCTCACCTGAAAAAGCTGTCATTTCCCCGCCGCGAGTGCGGTGCCGCATTTCAAATCTTCCAATACGAAGCCGCTTTCGCAGATCTCTACTCTTATCTGCCATCGTTGCCGAATAGTGATACAGCACGCGTGCCTGTTTGCGATCCACCGCGGTGCAGTATACCGACGGGCTCATTTCCATATCGCCCACCATCATGTAATTCCCAATACCAGCGCCGCGTGTGGTCTTGGCATTTTTGCGTGCTTCGGTGATGAACACAATATTGAATCGGCGCAGGCCTGTTTCACGACCATTCGCGCGCTTGAGCCTTTCCAACTTGGAAACCCATCCAAAGATACAGCTGAGCTCGAACACATGCGCTGGAATTAATTCAATCGGCTGCCCTGCTAATTGTCCCTCCACATGGACCAGTTGCTTAAACCATTCTATCGAAACAAAGGTTGCCTGCTCTTCATCGAAAACCCACAACCACTCCGGATCGCGCGGCGGGACCGGTCTGCCTGTGGCCTTCTCGATCCGCTTTGCGACCAATGCCGGTAGCTGCCCAGCGCGCGCCAGGTCATACAAGTGACGCAAACAGGCAAGCCGCTCCCATCTCCCCGTAACGATGGTCTGTTCGACCGCGTTGACTGCGTATTGCGTAGCGGGATGCATCCTACTCCATCGTTATTTAACCTGACACATAGTAAGCAGCGATTGCAACAACTCCTCTGCAGTGCCTGGCTCCAGGCCAGTTTCATGCACCATATATTCCACAGCCGGTCTGGTAACCTGCACGATGATGGGCCTTTTGATAATAAGATCCCATTCGGCTGGATTAGCCAACTCCATAAATTTAATCAGCAGCACTCGATTTCCCAACCTCTCGGCAACAGCATATGAATCGCTGCTTAACTTATGGCGTACAACATCGCTGGGTCTCAGGCTTGCATATTGATCTAGATCCATGACTGTATCCTTTCATCAATCAAACTTCTCCCCAAATTCATCTTTCGGCGCTTCATCCGCGCGCTTCTTGATCAATCGCGTGCGTGCATCTGGAGTGAATCCCAACCTCTCAGAATATTCCAGGATCCTCCGCATATACGTTTGTAGAAGTCGATGATCATCCTTTGCCAGGCGAGACTTATTGGAGAGCTTCTTGTAATTCGCGATCCCCTCACAAAACAAGGCAAGGATCTCACTGTCCAGTGCATCGAGCATATCCTTCCCACCAGTCAGACCGGCGATCTCAGCGATCTTCTTGTCCCAGATCTCGCGCGCTGGCTTGCTCAGCCAGATCGGAGGGGCAATACTTGCCTTATCCGCGCGCTCGAAGGCCCGCGCGCTATCCTCGCGCGCTTGGATCTCTTTCGCTGTCCAGTGTTTTCCTCCATTTTTCTTCCCCACATCCATGGTTTTTGCAGCAACAGTCCTGGCTGGCATCGCGGCTCACAATCTCATATTGTCCCTGAAAATAACAGAAAGCGGATTGGGGACTCTTTCACGCGTCTGCCTTCACCGACGTTCTACTCCCACGATGTGTAACTTTCTTTGACGGGGGGGGAGCGATCACGCGTGCAAAACTTCTTCAGCTGTTTTCTTTGAGTGATCAGGCTTGCAACGAGATGCTAAATTGTTTACATCGAAGAACAACTCCGGATCGCCGCGGTGTGGCTTGATGTGATCCACCTCAGTTGCCCTGGTGTGCACCCCACGCTCCAAACAATCCACGCACCATGGTTCCCTGGCAAGCTGCGCCACTCGCATGGATTGCCACACCGGACTGTTGTACAGCTTCTTGATCGCAGGATCACGGACGAAGCGCTTCGTCGAGTGAGCAGCACATCGCCCACTCTTGACCAGCACATTGCAGCCTGGCTGTGTGCACTTGCGCAGGGATGCGAATGGCACGAGTTAACGGAGGCTTTGATAGCCAGGCGTGCGCATTCTATTGAGTGCCAATGCCGCGCCATAGCCAGAAACTGCCAACACGATCAAATGGATAATGGTCAACAGGATTTGATCCGGGACAAAGACAAGCGTCTTCAACAGGAACTCAAACACCGTAACCACAATGGCCGCGATGGTCGCAGATAGTCCAGTGATATAGCCTCGCAGATCAAGACCCCACTTCACAAACAGGAAGCTGAAGAGCGCCGTAAGCAGCGATGTGATCAAGCCAAGGATCAACAGCTTGGCATCATCCGGTAGAGTGACAAAATAAGCAATCATGTTTATTCTCCTTTACTGAAATACAGTTCGTATCGTCGCGACAATTGCAGGAAGGTCACCTTTCCAATCTCCCAACGCTTGATGAAATGCTTACAATACGAAACTGTGCATTGGATCCTGCGTGCATCACCAATAACTTCCACGCGGATATTGGGCTCGCTGGCCGGGATGATAGAGGATGGCAAAGAAGTTTCATACACAGCCAGGGCGGTCACCCTTTGTCCTTCATCCAGCACGTAATGCACTTCGCCAACAATATGACTGTTCGGATAATTGCGGAGCTCATCTGCTGGCACGCACTGACCGGTGCATAAGAAAAACTTCCGTGTTGACATCGATGTGCTCATGCCTTTACCGCCAGGTTGCGATTACTCTCCATCAGTGCGCTGATCGCTTTGTCTCTCTCAAGCAACACTTCTTGCATTTGCTTCTGTGCGTCCTGCAAATTCGCCACAATTACATTCATGCTTTCTAGTTGGCTGCGCAAAGTGTCGCTGATCGGCACGGATTTAGCCAGCTCCCGCAGAAGCTCCAGTTGCTTGGTCGCCTGCAGGAGCTGGGCGTCGCGGTCTGACAGCCGCAGCTGCAATTGCTCAATTGTTCGGTTTCGTTCCGTCGCGGCTACTTCCAGGGCGACGTTTTCACCATAAAGCTCATCATTCCGATCCTGTAGTTTTTTCAGTAGGTCCGAGAACTTATCGAACGCATCCACATCTGTGGAGGCTGCACCAGATCGAGCAGACTCCGCCTCAGCCAGGAGCTTCTCACGCTCAGCGCCCAGCTTACGACGTGTGAAGATCAGAGTAATGATCGTGCTCAGAAACCCCAGCACGCCAACAATCAGGCCGATGGTCTCTGCCATCTTCACGAGTCCACTGCTCCTTCCTCCTCTGTCGGTATAACCTTCTCGAAAAACAAGTCTACGAGCTCCGGGTCGAAGGCTATGTTTTTCAATCCCTCCATGTATGTTCTTGTGAATTCGTAGGTATAGCGATCTCGATAAGGTCTCTGGTTTGTGAGCGCGTCGTACACATCGCACACGGACAGCATGCGCGCTGCAATTGGGATTTGCTGGCCTGCGAGCTGGTCCGGGTAGCCTGTGCCATTCCATTTTTCGTGATGCGAGCGCGCCATGCTTTGAATGATCGAGTCGTATTTGGCTTCTGCCACGACTGCCCATCCGAGCAGAGCATGTTCTTCAACCTTCTTCCGCTCATGTGGTTCTAGTTTGCGATCGAGATTTAGCACGTCTTTGGATACCAGAAGTTTTCCCACATCGTGCAAGTGTGCGCCGGCGCTGATCAGTTCTATATCCGGCAGCCCCATAGCTTCTGCCAGCTTCACTGTGTATTCTGCGACGCGAGACGCGTGATGGTTGTAATTGTCCCTCATCAACTCTATGATCGATAGTATCTTGAAAAGATCATCCATGTTCACCTTTGCGAAAACACACTTGCCTTTGTTGTTATGAAGATAATCCAAAAGCTTTACGCGGCTGCTCTTGCGGTCCCCGCCAGGTTGACAGACCTACTCTGACATTAAAAAGGGACAGACCTCGCTAAGCAGAGTAGGTCTGTCCTTTGGGCAGTTTACGCCCATTCCCAAATAAACACAATAGTTAGAAGGTTACAGCTTCTCCTTCAAAGCCTCCGATTACCCTACGTTCTACGTTGGGTCTTCTGCTTATTCACCGCTCATACGATAGCCGCGCTCAAATGCCATAAACACCTGAGTGGCAGCAACTGCGGCAGCTTCAATGATTGATTCAGGCGGCTGAATGGTATGTAATGGCAAATCGTATTGCGCTGCCAAATCACCCAGCGCTGCGAGCACAGCCTCTCGCACCTTGTCTTCCAATTGATCAAGTTCTTCTTTTGTTTTTGACATCATATTCTCCTTCTCACCTGCACTTGCATGCAGGTGCAAGTGTGTTTCTTGTCCTATGGATCCGCAGTTGATCAATACAAGAACTATCTAAGCCCTGCCAACAGAGCACGCTCGAGCTCAGTCAGATCCCATTCGGCTTCCACCACGAATAACCAGCCAGTAATGCGCTTCAGCAAAAACGGGTCTGCTGGATATTCAGTCCACTTCTCCACTTCAAAGAGAATGTGATAGGTTGATAACCATCTCCTCGGTCGCACCGATGGAGGCATGAAAGGCACAGCTGAAAACGCATCCCCTGCGCCCACTGCATCCCAATTCCAGGCATCATCAGGGATTCGAATCCAATGCTCACGCGCTCTTTTGCTGAAGCGCTGATCTCGAAATTCTTTCAGCCATTTGCTAAAGTGACATTCGCTCCAATCCGCTCGCGCCAATGCCAAACGCGGATAACCATCCTTCAAGCCAGTTGACTTCCACGCCGCGGACACATCAATGATCGGCTTTCCCCTCGAAGCTGCTTTATACATGCGCCGCATTTCAACATCTTCTGCGCGTCGTTGGGTCTTCAAAATAGTTTTATATTCACCGATCTTTTGCTCTGCCACTTCGGGCGGGACAACGATTGTAAACACGTCATTCATATCAATCTCCTTTCTTAGTCGTGAAACATTCTGGGCTCATCATAATCGTTATTCTTCATTTGCCGTTCATCCTCCTCTTCAGTTTCCATAGTCTCAGTCCTTGCCGCGCCATCTGCGACATGGCGATTATCGTTTCCTGCACGCGCGTTCGCGGTTTGCGTTCGCGCGGGTTTTCCAAAAGCTGCATAGCCTTAATAAATTTCCTGCTTGGTTCGACGGTTCCATGATCTACACTCTGTACATATCGCCACGACCACGGCGGATTCTTATTCACTATCTTTGATAGTTCCAATGCGCGTTTTTGGTAATATTTGACTTTGCCCTTTTTGGGCAGAAACGCACGCAGGATGTATAAGACATCGTTTTTTGATTTTTTTGTAGTTTTCGTGGTTTCTGACATGTTTCTGACACGATTTAGAGTATAAATTTTTGAGTTCGACACCTAGAATTTCAGCTGCACCGCGCGCTCTAGAGCAAAGCGCGCACTGATGCTATAGCGGCTGCCGTTCTGGTCCGACGTGGTTTCGACTTTCGGCACCTGGCAGGGAAAGCTATTCGTCACCGTCTCCCATTCCTTCAGGCTCGGGAATTTATCATCCCGGGTGATGGCCAGACAGACATTGCTGTTGACACAGATCAATTCTATTCGCAAGCCTCTACCGAGTTTCCTGATGATCTTCTGTCCCGCCTTTGCCTTCGCTTCGACCAATTGATCTTCGAGAATTTCTTGCAATCTGTTTTTCATGGTTGATCTCCTTGTGAAATGTCAAATTCTTGAATCACTTGCTTCGCACAATCCATGTGCAGGCGAAGCTCTGCGTTGTCGCTCTCGCGAAACACACGGAGCGGCATCTCGTCCTCGTCAATGATCTCGCCACACAGAGAACAGATGCATGCGGGGTCCCCTCTGTCGGGTGAGTCCTTGAACCACGTGAGCAAATGGACCATTTCATCTTTGAAGTGAAGAAGTGGTGTTTCGATCATATCCGCGTGAAAGGCGTGACAGTTGCCACAATAACGATTCACGATGTCGTGCAGGTTATAGCTGGTCATTCCGCATTGAGGGCACGTGATGCTTGGCAGGGTCATGGTTCACTCCATCGGCACAGAAAACCCTTTTACGCCAACCAGAATACTGGGAGGCGTGGGGATTTTCTGATCAGTCGGTCGCCATAAATGCAGTGTGTGAGGATGGTTATCTACATACTGGCTCCGCGCAGGGTGATATTGAATGACAACATCTTCATCATCCCAAAACACTCCTTTGACATAGCTCATTTCGTTCCAGGAAGGTGTATGAAGTTTCTTTCCATCCTGCACATGTACACTGACATGCTCCCAGCCTTTACCATCACTGACGATGCACAAGAGCCAGCGACCGCCTCTTAGAGGGGGAAGTGTAAAAGCCCCATTATTCCCCTGGTCGGGTATGGTTGCCAGCGGGCCTGTTTTGATTCTGTGTTCTTCATGCACATGAAGCATGCTTACCTGCCTTTCTTGTTTCTTGTCATCCCGATCGTGGCGCCAGGCATACAAGATAGTCTTGTCTCCGCTGCGGACCACGCCGGCGCACAAGACTTATTCATGCCCATTGAATTGAGCAAGCCCTAAAGACTTAAGAACCTGCGAATCAACGCGCTCCCCTGCTTCGAGCGCCCGCACGGTGCTCAGCTCACGATCAGCATTGCGATAAGCTATGTACAGATCATCGCGGCGTTTGGTGATCTTCGTTTTGATGGCCTTCAGTTTGTCTTTGCTCGCTTTGAGCAGCGCTCTGTGATTCATGACGTGCTCGGGCAGCTTGATGCCAACGTAATGCGCAGCGCTGTTGCCATCGTATGAATACCAGTAAGGACCGTGCCCCTCACCGGTGTTGCACTTGCAGCCTGGCTTTCCACATTTCCGAAATTGCTGGCGATACGTCACGCCATTGACTTTGATATCTTCATTCATGATAGATCTCCTTTTGTTTGCTAGCGATACATCGGTCGATCAAGTTTCCAAAGAAAAAGTTATTTATGGCTTCCACGATCTCCGCTTTATCAGGGCTGGCTTCTACGATCCGCGCCCATTGGTTTGAGTCCGTCCTGGTGACCCACAGGATTAGCTTACGGGTTTCCTCATCCGGGATCTCTCCCAGATCGCTCTTCATCAGCACATAAAGGACCCGCTTCTCTGTTTTGGTTAGAGGCTTGTCCAGGCGTTTATTCGCCTGGACCGCCTGACCCAATGATGTTGGTATTCGCACGGGTGTGATGATGTAGATTCTCATGCTTACTCCAGCGCCCATCCCTGGCTCTCATCGTATTTTTCCAGCCAGCCGCGCCGGATGATCTCGATGATGTGCGGCACGCCATAATGTCCAAACGCAGATTGCATCCGGTCCACGATCCGTCTGGCAACGAGCCGCGATGGACCCGTATAGAACGGATGCCGGCTCGCGAGCTGCACCGAAGCGATCAATGCCATCGCCTGCTCCGGTGTGAGGCTCAAGCGGATGGTCACGTCCTGTTGAGCAAGCTGCGTGATCTCGCGTGTAAATCCTCTAAGAAGCTCTTTGTCGGTTATGTTTTCCATCACTCACCCGCGCTTTCATCGTCATCTTCGAGCATGGAAAGATAATCGTCACTGTACAGGGAATGCTCGAAGTCGGGAAACATTTCGGCATGTAGTTGATTGGCTTCGTGCATGGTGCGCTGGATGATGGCCATGCGCTCGGGTGTCATGCCCAGAGTCAATGCCTGAAAGGTATATAACCATAAGCCCTGCAGTTTGATTCCCAAGGTGCGAGATTTCAAAAGGAAATCTTCCTGGCTCAACATCGGTTGATCGCGCTCGTTCATGGCTGCTCCTCATGCTGACTTTCATCGACATCATCTTCCTCTTCATCATCCCGATTGATAAATTCAGCATATGGCCCGCTCGTATACCTATCACCCTGCCCAAAGAAATCATCCAGCTGACACTTCGCACACCTGCAATTCTCAATGTGCCCATTCTCACGCCGCGCTGGTTGATCCACATGGGCGAGCATCCTTGTGATCGCGATCCCTATCGCATATTCCCCGCGTCCTTCTGCCTTTGCAAAATCCACACTCGCATGCACATATTCAACAGAGACCCATTCACACGCCACCAACTCATCATGCTTTTTCCCGACGATAGTATGAGCCTTCAACGCAGCTTTCAGTGCTTCCAGCTCTGTAGGTGTTCGCTGGTATGCCGAGTCGATAGATGAAGGGGCTTCCGGATTACTCTCAGTCCCCAAATCTTGTATTTGAGAATCGCGCTGAGCGCGAATCTTGTCCTTATTATTATTATTGGTTAAAGACTCATTAATTAAGGGAGATTCAATAATAATAATAGGAGCAGAAGAATCGCGCTGAGAGAGGTTTTCACTCTGGGAGAGGAAATCGCGCTGGGAGAGGTTTTCGCCTTCTGGAAGGTTATAGGTCAGTGGCAGTTGAAATGCGTTGTCCCGGTTTAACCTCCATCCACCTTTAACTCTGATTGCAATCTGCCGCTCTGGGCTGCACAGCCTGCGCAACTCAGCGGTCACCGTGTTGGGACCGGTCTTGCCAGGCATGTGATCCAGAATCCATTGGTGACTGACAGGCACGATCCCCTCTTCTTCCGCGCAGCGCATCAGCATATAGACCGCCAATCCATGAATGCCCAACATGCGAATCGTGTCGTGTGTAAATTGCAGTGTGTTCATGACTTGTGATCCGCCGGTGTGAACAGTGCTTCAGCCAGTGATGTCTTGAACTTACACTTCGCTGCATGTGCGTTGGCCGCATTCTGACTAGCGAAAGTTCTCTCGCATGAGGGTGAGTAGCGGCATGGAATCTTCACTTGCTTCTTGCTGACCTTCGCTGAGCGACCGCTCGTTTTCGCTGAGCGGCTTTTCTTAACCCGCTCAGGCTTTGAGCGAGTGAACCCAGCGGATTTACCGTCCGCTAGAGCAATCGCTACGATGATCAAATCACCCACCAGGACCGACATCACAGACCACGCCCCCAGATCCGAGATCTCTGCGCGCAGTTCTTCTGGCGTCGTCATGCGTACATATGGAGGCAGCAGGAAGGCAGATAAAACCAGGATCATGATTCCACTCACCGCAGCGCCCCAGAATCTCATCACTGGTTTACCCTTCGGTGTGAATGGTTGTAAGCCACCCAAACGATGCGCCACGAATGCCAGCCCACCCGCAATTGCCAAACCAGTGAACAAGCCGCTGATCACGTCCAGGATCGGGATGGCATCCCGCACCCAGGCAGGCGCATGCTCACTGAAAGTAAACAAGCCAGTCCACCGGGCCAGATTCACGAGCGCGGCCAGGATCAACAAGACCGTTCCGAATTTCAAGCTCTTGGGTTTCTTCTTCATGTCTTCTCCCTACACGATCCGTAGCCAAACTGATTTTCGCTTCTTTGCTGACTTGACGCGTCGCTTCTTCCGTGGCTCAACGCGCTTGAGGATCAGTCGGTATTTTCTGAGCCTGGGCTGGAGGATCGAGAATCCAACCAGCACCAGGACTGTGATCAATATTCCGATAGTGATGTATGCACCGATCATGTTAGTTTCCCTTTCACTGCTTCTACTTCCGTGTGTGCCCATTTGGGGGTGAAACAGGGGTGCTGGAAGCAGTAGAAGTGGAAGCAGTGGCTAAAATGTGCTTGACCAGCTTCATCCGCTCCGCAAACGCTTCCCCGGACTTCCCCCACAATTCATAGACGATGAAAGTGTTGGACTTCCCCTGCGCATGCAGTTGCCTCACCAGCTCAGACTTATCGTCTTCCTGGGCAGGCATCTGGCTTTCCGCTTCAGCCGTGTCCGCCATCAACTGCCGCGCCTCCTCCGAGATCGGGGGGTACGTCACCTTGAAGGCCTGGAACTCGACCAGCCTGCCTCTCCAGATGATCAACCCACGCCCGCGCCCATCATCCCCAGCGGGCAGGTTTTCGGCGCCCTTGGCACCCAAGACACTCATGCTGTCACTGAGCTGCGGAACACGGAAAGCCACACGCGTGGCAAGGTTCGTCTTCGCAAACATTTCCGCCTGGGTGGGCTGGTTGGTTGCGATGATCGGATACAGTCCCACGTAGCGATAGATCCGGATCATCTGCTTCAGCAGCAGCTTCGCCGAATCGGGCAGGTCCGCAGCTTCATCCACGAAGAGAGCGATGGGCAAAATCTCATCATCCGGATGCGCTTCGTTGTGCATCAGGATGTTCACGCTCCCACTCTTCACCAGCTGCTGCTCGCGGTCCCTCAATATGGATTGCAGCGCTTCGAGTTCCACCACCTCGAACATCAGATGGAAGTTCCGCTTATCTGCATAGCGGATGAACTCAACGCTGTGCTTTCCGTCCCATGCAAACACCAGGGTCTTGCCTCCGTGAAGCAGGGCTTGGATCCACGCATGCTCCTCGCCTGTCTTGCCCATGCCCGTCGAGCCGCCCAGCAGGAATGAAATGCCACCCATCAACGGGATCCACAACGGACCATTCTCAGTCATGCCAACTGGCAGATGCCAGGGCGACGGCTGCTGTGCCAGGTCCAGTGGCAGCGCTTCATCGAGGGAGATCGACCTGGGCGGGGTATTCAATCCCACTTGCAGGAAGATGCCGCGCGTGTTCGTGCGCACCACAAGCCGGCCCTCGAGCCGCGTGGAAAGATCATGAGCAAAATTATCGTTGATACGGTTCGAGATGATGGCACCCGGATTGAACGCCACAATGATGCGGTCCGCTCTCAGCCATAAATAGAACGCGATGCCTGATGTGTAATAGAACGCCTTATACTGCGTCAGCAGGTTTTGCGTCTTCCATGCCACACGCTCAATGAAAGTTGTGTTGTTGAAAATTGTATTCATTTCTTTTGAGCCTCCTTCCAGGAACTATCCAGCTCCTGGACAATCACCCCATCGATCACTTCGAGACGACTCGTCTGAGGATCCAGGATCTCGTGCCGGCTTACCACATTGGAATCAGTTACCTGTTTCATGATCGCCTGGCCTGCCAGTTGCTTCCTGCCTTCTGACTTCCCCTCGCTAGGCAGACCACGTGTCGCAAGATCGATCATCTGATCTCGTTCGGTGGTCGCATCCTGGCGGGCAGCTGTAACGGCAGGCAGTAAAGGAGTCATGTTTAACTTTTTCTCAACCCAGCGACTGATCAAACCCGCTTTCAATTGCCCCTGATAATTGGGACTGCGATCGATATCGGTGTATATGCCATCGACGATATTGAGTACCGGCAAAACATTCCCTCGATCATCCACCTTCGCTGTTTGAAAACTCCAACGACGGACGATCAACATCATGCAGATCGCCAGCACCAACACCAGGACCACAAAACTATATACAGGCAGCTTGCCCTTGAAGTCGTTGATATCCCGTTGTCGTTGGAGCTCCAAATTGTCACGGATCGCATTATTGGCCATCTGTGTTCCTTGCGCATTCAACAGTGCAAAGGCTGCGGTCGAAGTGGCATTCGGTGTGGGCGTCCAGGCCATAGAAGTCTGTGTCATGGCAGCGATCTGCGTGCCTTCCACGCTCTGTGCTGTGATGGTCCACAATTGCTGTTGCATTGCCATGGCCGCAGCAGTCTCGGTGATCCGGATGATCGGCGCTTCAGCGGTGGCCGTCAGAAATAGTTCCTGGACTTGCGCCTGCTGAAGCAAGGCATCCGCGGTCGCGCGACTGCTCACGGAATTGGAATATAGATCCTGCTGATGTGGCGGAGAACCACACCCCGCTAGGGCGAAGAGTACAAAGATCGTGAAGAATAGTTTTTTATCCATATCACCATCCCTTCCCGGGGTATTCTTTTCTGAGTTCTTCCACGATCTCACCCCAGCCCCAGGGATCATCTCGTACGAAGAGAAGCGCGTATATGCCAATGAGTATCGCGATGACTAGCAGACCAAGTGCCAGCCCGATAAGAAACGTAAGGATCGTCAGAATTGTGTTCAGCATCATTCACCTCACTTGAGCCATTGAAGTGGCTCATCATCATGCGGACCACTGCCATTCCCCGACGGGAGAGAAGCAGGCGGAGCGGATGAACGCATGGACCGCAGCACATCCAGCATCATCAGCTGCGTGAGCTCGTTCACCGACATCTGGCTCTGTGGCCTTGCTTCTGCCATCGGCCTGCTAACTTCTGATCGCTGATCGTTGCCGGCCCGGTTCAACGTTGAACGCCGGTACAGAAACCACAACACCGCGGCCACCAGCGCCACGGTCAGGACCACCAGCATCGCAAACGTCAGAATGGTCACCAGGTTGCCCCAGGCGCTCACCTGGGCAGCCTGTGCCACTTCAATCGTCGCCTGCGCCTGCTGAGCACTTGCATACGACTGCATGCCCGAAGACACGCCGAAGATGATCACCATGATCAATAAGATGCCAATCACGATATACAACATCTCAAGCCTCCCATAATGTTGGTTGCTGTACCGGGCGATAAGCTTGCCACGCGCCGTTCCCAGGGAATGGATCCTGGCGGGCAAGCCCATTCTCCCGCAATTGTTTTTGAGCAGCATGGATATCGCCATTGAAATACTTATTCGCCAGGCCATGCAAACCAAGATGACCCAGGAAGCTATGCCAGCTCCGCCCAATCATCGACGCGTTGCATCGCGGACATAAGGCGGGCGCGCTTTTGGAAATGACTGCCTGGCCCCCGAGTGATTGAATAGATTTTTTCATGGTAGATCTCCTGATCTGCTCACACAAATCACAGCAGTGCCTGGATTGCAATTTGCACGCCGGCGATAAGCATCGCTGCGGCTGCAATCACCAACACTGCAATAAGTAACTTGGATAATCCTTGCTTAACTTCCTGGCGTCCCTCGTCTTCGTGCTGAGAGGTGCCAGTTGCTCGTTCGAAGTCTGCTTTTATGGATTCCTTTTCTTGAGAGGTATACATGAACATGGTAGATCTCCTTTTAGTTAATTTCTTGTTTGGTAAAATACATCTTGCAACTGTCCGCTCATGGTTTTCTGGTAGATCTCCGGCCAGCGGACAGTTGCAATTTCGTGGCGACCGATCGTCGAAATCCATCGCCATTCGCATCAACAGGTCCGGGGGTAATCCGTGCCTGGCTAATGCCGTTTCAACATCCAGGTGAAAAATGAATGATGATCTTGCGAACTTCCTTGCATCGTTTCCCTATGCCGCATCTACGCGGCGGACCTATCTCGATGTTCTGAGCCGCATATTCGCCAGGAGCCAAGATCTGGCGAATATGCCGGCCTCAGAGTTATTGGAAATTTTGGAACAAAGTGGATGGGGGAACGCGCGCCAGTGTGTTGGACTGGCAGCCACACAAAAATATCTGGCATGGAAATTTGGTCATAATCACCCCGCTCTTACAGCAAGACTAAAACGCATCCAGGGAAAGCCACAGCGCGCGCTCGATAAAGAAACTGCCTTGAAGCTGCTCGCGTCATTCAACCCCTATGAGCCCAAGGGAGCCAGGGACCTCGCCATTTGTTCCCTCGATCTCGATACAGGCTTGCGCGAATCAGAACTGTGCAGGCTTCAACAAGCCGATACCGATACGGAGCGTCGCGTCCTGCAAGTGATCACGAAAGGCGGCCAGTGGGAGGCTGCCGTTTTTGGTGAGCAGACTGCCGCGCATATCGAGCGCTGGAAAGCCTTCCGCAAAATTGCAGATGGTCAAGGCTTCCTATTCACGCACAGCAGAACTGGAGAAGGCCTTACGCCAGAGGGCTTATACTCAATTGTCAGGGAATGGGGACGGAAGATTGGTATTCAGCTTTCCCCGCATGACTTCCGCAGGTCCTTTGCCGTGATCGGCACGATCAACGGGGCACCTGAACGAGTTCTGATGGAGGGCGGTCGTTGGAGCGATTCGAAAATGATCAAACGCTACACGCGGACCCTGCGGCTGGAAGCGGTCCGCAAATACCTGATTGTGGACGGTCTGCTAGGGGAGAATTCTGAATAGAAAGGTATAATCCAGGGTACATCGCTCCAAATATTAACTTGGGAACGCTTGCTTCCCAAGCAAGATATCGTGGGTTCGAGTCCCATCACCCGCTTTGGTCTAAGTTGTTAAGGTGCTGGAGTTAAGAGGCTTACCTTGACGCTGGGCCATTGCCGGGCGCCCGCTAGCCGGCGGGCGCTCTGCTTTTTAAAGGCAGCGTCTACGATGTGGAGTGACCGTTGCCCTCGCTCATGAGCTTCTGCTCACGCTCTGCGAAATTCTCAGCGTAAACGTTCTCGATCCCGCGTTTGTTCACATCCTGCACGCGGCGGGCCATAGTCTCCAGTCCCATGCGAATGCCTTTCACAGATTCGCTGGTCATTGAGGCGCCGATCTCCCTCAATCTGCGTCGTAGAACCCAAAGCTCATTGGCCAGCAGAGAACGTAAATGTGGATCGCGCAACTCATAATGCGAATGAGGATACGCCAGGCGCCACTCCAGGAGCTTCTTTCGTCTGGCTTGGATCTCAGTCTGGTTCAAAGCCATTATTGATTGCCTCCTGCGCTACGCGCTTCATTTCGATCTTATCCAAATGCATGAGCCCAAAAAGCCTATGGAGCAATTGCATGAGCTTGTAATGATTGCCAGCCGGCCTTCCGAAATCAGCCTCTGCCTCTTCCACATCGAGGAGAGCCTGCTCGAGCTCATCATATTCGCGGCGCTTGAGCTTTCTAAGATTCGGCATGCGCTACGACTCCGAGTGACCGTTCCCGGTGCCCTCGCTGATGAGCTTCTTCACACGCTCCAGCTCGCTCCTGGGAATCAAAATGGGTGAGGTCTTGCCAGGGAAGGGACCTTTTTTGCTTCCCTTCACCTTGCCGGCCCGCACCCATAGAGTAACCGTATTGCGATCCACGCCTGCTTGCTCAGCGAATTCTGTGACTGTGACTGTGTCGGTCTTTTTCATAGACCAACCTTACTATACTTACCATCTGCCGTCAAGAGGCAATCTTGTAGGGCGCCGCTAAGGATCTGATTAACAAGATACAAGAAGGAGAATACAATATGGCAACCGTCCCCACAAAAGTATCTGATAGATTAAGTGCAGGCATCAAAAGATTTCAACCTGTTCTCACCTCCGCCAAATCCCGCGACATAAACGAATCCGATACCGTCACCATTATCGTCGACATGCTTGCCGATGTGTTCGGCTTCGATAAATATTCCGAGATCACATCCGAATATGTTATCCGTGGCACTTTCGTGGATCTCGCCATCAAACTTGATGGAAAATCACAAATGCTCATCGAAGTGAAAGCAATCGGGCTTGACTTGAAGGATGCCTATATCAAACAGGCTGTCGATTACGCCGCCAATGAAGGCATCGAATGGGTTGCCCTCACCAATGGTGCATTTTGGAATATTTATAAGGTCACATATGGCAAACCCATTGGCTTTGACCTGGTTCTCCAAATCGACTTCATGCGTCTCAATGCTAAGATCACCGGCGATATCGAAAACCTATATCTGCTCAGCAAGGAAGGACTCAGCAGGTCCGTCCTAGGTGGCTACCATACCCAACGCCAGGCGCTCAGCCGCTTCTTCATCGGCGCAATTACATTGAGCGATCCAGTTCTCGATGTCATTCGTCGCGAGCTTCGCAAGATCTCCCCTGATGTGAAAATAGATAACAATCAGATCAAGGATGTTCTAGTCCTGGAGATTATCAAGCGCGATGTCATGGAAGGCGAGAAAGCCGATGAAGCCCTGCGCAAGGTCAACCGTGTCAACAAACGCCCCGTCAAAAAAGTGACCAAAGAATCGCCTTCATCCAATGTTGAACCCAAACCTGAAGAACCCGAAACCACACAGCCGCCAACAACTGAAAGCTAAATCTTGTCCTCAGGTCCTGGCCACCAGGCATACAAGACAAAGTCAGTCCTGTGGACAAGAATCCCGACGTCGGGACCGCGCGGTTCAACGTTGAACCAATTGGAAAGGAGAAACGATGACCCAACCTGCGGAACAAAAAGTTGTATACGACAACGAGAGTCAGCTCAAGCGAATCCAGGCATATGTGATCCCAGGCGAAACGCTGGTGGGGGTTTTTGACTGCAAAGGTGCTGGAACAGGATTTGTTGGTTTTACTGATCAACGGATCATCTTTTACGATCAGGCCTTCCTAACCAAAAAGAAGTCCATGGTTTCGATCCCATACAACCAGATCATTGGAGTGGCTTCTGCCGATGAAGGCATGATATTTCAGACAAGCGAGATCACACTGCTCACCGCGGCAGGGAATTACAGCTTTCAGTTCCGCGGAGCAGATAAGGCGCATAAAGCCTATCGCTATATTATGAAACAAATCCTTACAGAAGCTCACCCTCAACTGCCAGATAAACAACCACCCGCAGATAATGTTTAACTTCTTCACCCGCCGTGAGAAGCACGTGTTCGTCGTCATCGTTCTAACTTTCGCGGTGCTCTTCTGGGCATTCACCAAGTCATTGATCGATCAACAGACTCTGGAAGATTGGGCCCTGGTATGGCTGATCCTTTATGTGCTCCCACTGGGGATCTATATTCTTACCGATCGGGAGCGGCGCTAGTCTTGTCCTCAGGACCTGGGCGCCAGGTATACAAGAAGATCTTGTTATTCCTGGAAGCTGTGGCCACATACAAGAATCCCGACGTCGGGACCGCGCGCTGAGCCACTTCCCATTCATCGGTTTTACACTAAGCGTAAAAGTCACTCCCCTAACTTGCACAATTGACATGTGTAGAGCTTGACACCGTTGTAGGACGGTGATAATATTACATCATTGAGAAACAAATAGTCCCTCCCGCAGGAACGGGAGGGACCGGCTCACCCGGAAAGGTCAGCCGCCCAAATTATATCACCCGGAAAAGGAAAACAGCCATGAACAACAATCAGGAATCTGCCCGAAATCTCATCAAACGTGCATTTGACGCCAAGGAGCAAAGCACAGCCAACCTTCTCATTGCCTCAGCCAAGTCGCTCGACCCACAGACTGACGTTGAGCACATCAAAGCCGAATGGCTTGAAATCTGGCTCTACCAAAACAGAAACAGATTCAAGGCGGGGGAATAAAATGTCAAACCTGAAAACCGCACTCACGTACTGCTATTTCTGGACATGGATCCTCGTCGTCGCAGCTTACCAGGCCATCAAATCAAGCCCAATAAAAGCCCATCCGAAATTCGATGGATCACAGACCGTCAAGTTCAATTTTCACACCTGTACCTTGCAAGGAGCTAACGTATGAACAAGTCCGCGCCCAAGGGTGACACAACAAGCACCCGTCGCTCATCGAAACGCATGGCCACACTCAATAAGATAGCAGGTGAGGCTGGTTACTTCTACAAAGGCCAGCCATCCTGGTCCGCATACGAAACCGCCGTCATGAATGGCCAATCCAAAATCCTACCAAAGGGCGCGCTGAAATAGAACGCGTGTTCAGCATTCGGGGAAAGCCTGCTATCTATGCTGCTATGGGGGGATTTGTTGGCGTATAAAAAAAGCCGCGTTGTTTCCGGCGCTCTTCGATGAACGCGTCCACATCTCCTTGCGGAATTCGCCAGGCAGATTGTGTCCGTGGATTCACCCGGTAGGCACGGGGGAAATAACCCTGTTTCAACCACTGCGCGATCGCGCCCGGGGTCACACCCAATCGTGCAGCGGCTTCAGCGGCAGTCAAGATTTTTTCCTCTTCCATAACCATCTCCAATTGCAATACCATGAATCGAGTATAGCATTAAATCAGGTACATATGTTCTATTCATGCGCGTGTAGCCACTCAGCACGCGCGCAGGGGGATCGGAGCCTCGCGCCTTCCGTGTGGGCGCAGCCCCCGCCCGCCCCATCCAGCCACACAGACGCCCAAAGTTTGGAGAGAGATATAGTGGCTACGCGATATTAAATTTACAGGGGCAGATCTGGGGAGGGCAGGGGTCAACGTGCGTGCGTCTTGTTCAGGATCTCGCCTCTTCAGTACGACAAGATCTTTCTGGAAATGGCAAAGTGGCCAATTAAATTTGCACAAGATTGGGGGTTGTAATTTCTCGAGCGATTTTCCAAACAAGAATTAATCCGGAATTTCGGGGTGTTGCTGTGTGGCCCGACTCCACTGCGTTCGTCCTGGCGCTTCCTGTGGTCACGAATTTCGAGACTATCCCCAAAATGGTCCATTGTCTTGTTTCTGGCCAGATGATCACCGGCACACAAGACAAGCGCAGCGGGTGCTGTGCATCATCTTGTTCCTGCAGCTCCGGAGATATCCAAACAAGATTAGTCGCCGATCAATCTTGTGAAGCCAGGCTCGAGCGACCGCACACAAGACAAGCGAAGCGGGTGCTGTGCATTAAATCAATGGCAATTACTGAGATCATCTTGTTTCGCCGCGGCACCAGGCCTGCGCACAAGACGAGCGACATCCCAAGCCTGCATATAAGCCAGGCACGCGAATGCCAGCGTTCTCGCTTCGAAGATCGTCAACGGGATCGAGATCGCCAATGACGGAAGCCCGTCTGGTTTCACTGCGCCATCACCCAGCTGCTGCCCTGGTCCATTCTGCACCTCGATCCAGACTGCCGATGCCTCGCGCGGCATGCCGGCCTTCGTGTCAATCTTCAACACGCGCGAGATCAACGCATGAAATCTGCTGTCTCTCCCGCCTTTGAAATCGATGAACTCAACCGGCTTGCCCCAGGCCATATCACTGAAGACCACGCGCGCATCATCCACGTCCAGGAAAGCGTATGCCATGGAACTCGAGCCTTTGCCCCTCTCAAATGAGCCAATAAAAAAACGCAGCTTCCCACGCTCGAGCGAATCCTCGATGTGCAGAAAGCGCGTCCGTGTCAGATGTGAAAAAATGCGTGGTCGATCTGTCGGTGAATCCACTATAGTGCTGTGCATGCGGCCATTCTACTCCCCTTACTGATCAGTACCTTAGGCGTTAGGCAGATCCGGCCACACCTGGTCCCGGAGCGAGATCTCCATCTTCGCCAGGCTGTCCAGCACAACGCTCATCTTATTGAGCATCGCTTTGGCATCCGTGAGATTTCCGATCGCGTTGATCTGCGTCGCAGAGACATTCAGATCCCGCCACATCGCCCAATCCTGCTGCGACCACGTCGCCCAATTGGGGATGTTTTTTGCGCTTGTTTTGGCTGCCTGAAATCGCAGCTCAGTTGCACCAGGCACCGGATTCGGATCAACAGGCGCCACATTCCCCTTTGCAACCCAGGCAAGATAATCCATGTAATCAGCGTTGCTGTCAACTGCTGGAATGCTTGCGTTGTCCCGGATACGTATGATGATTCCATTGGCATCTTTTTTGTACATTTTTCACAACTCCGCCGAAAACACTAATATTGCATTGGTCGTATTGTTGATGCTGAGCATAACTGCTTTCCCGGCAGCAAGACCAGATGCAACGGTGATCGCAAGCAGTCCTGTTTTCTTGGTGCCATATGTATTGGCCATGACAGTCGGTGTTGCAGTAACAGCATCCACCCAAACCCTGAAATTGGCTAAGGCATCATAGGAAAGTGTGGGAACGACTCTCATTTCAACCGGAAAATGGACGGCTACATAGCAAGCAGTTGTGGAGATACACATACCCATGCCGAACACTGCCCAGGTGACTGCCTCACCTTGAAACACCGTGCATAATCTTTGACAGTCCGCTTCTTCTTGAGCAGCAGGTTTATTCACCCATGCAGTGCAGGTGGACCCGGCTTCTAACTTTATATCTCCAATGTCAATGAAATCTCCCACCACGGCGTCCGTGTCATCCACAATGATCAATACTCCTAAATTGGCTACACTAGCGGTATCTACTACAATGTTCTCGATTTGCTGAAGAACAGTTGAAGTGGTAATGGGGATATTGGCTGCGACGTTTTCCGCTGTCCAGTTGGCAACAAACGTTGGGTCCGATCCGGCGGAGCCCCAGGCTGAAATGGGATCCGACGTAATCACATCAGCCGTTCCATTCCAGGATAAAAGATAGGCGCGAATATTGGATACGGAAGTACCGGTTCGTTTGATCTTGAATTGCAAACTGGCTCTGCCGTTCTTGATAATATTCAAACTGTCCTTATACCCAACCGGCAACAAGATCCCAAACCTTCTATTGGCCGTCTCTACATCCAGCCTGATCTTATAATCAGATTTGAATTCAGCGTCGTACACTCGGGACACATCACAGGTATCAGATCCATTGGCCAAAAACACGCAGCCATCCAACAGGTACGAATCGTCATTGTTCACGAATGTTGAAACGGATGTGAATGGACCTACACCGCGCTGGGCAACACGGAAGCCCCCATTGGTGAGCACGTTTACTCCTGGCGGATAGAGAGCATCGAAGTATGTCTTCAACCATGCCTTGATCTTCGTTCCCGTCTTGGTTTTTGTGATCGGCGTGGTCAACATGTTATGAACCGTGTACCACAGGTCACCGTCGACGATGTCCTGCGTGGATTGAATTTGAGTTCCTTTTTCATCAGTGGGCATAATGCTCTCCTCTCCCCGATTTGCTTAGCAAATCGTACTTCCGAAGGAATATTTGGGGGGACGTCACCGTACTCGGTGACAGGGGGGTCGGGGCGATAGGGGTCACTGAGCTCTCCCAACCGGGTTTCCATGCGGCGTCCCTACCACGCCATAAATGTCATCCAGCAACTTATCCGCCTCGGTCAAAGTGACACCCACAAACTGAGCCAGCTCCTTCGTCCGCACACAGAAAGCCTGGAACACCAGTCCAGTCTTGAGCAGGGTGCTATCAGGTGTCCCGCCGTTATAGAGCGTGACTGCATTCGCGGCGGTCAGAATGGAGCCATACACACGCACATCGAAGATCTTTCCGTCAACCGCCTCACTGTAGTCATTGTCTGAGGAGTGGACATTCCCGATCACAAACTCCATGCCTGTCTCTGTTCCAAAAGCGCCGCTTGGTGCAGTGCCTTCCGTGAGCGCAACAGCTGAGCCGTTGACATAGATGATCGGCACGCTGCTGGCAGGCCATCCCTGGGTATCGTGCGTGACCATCACATGCACCCATGCCCCCAGCGGGATCACTGAGTTCGTGGATGTCCAGTTGCCGTTGCCATATCCAACAAGATAACCAGGTCCTGCCTGTTGGTCATAGACTCTGATCTTTCGATTCTGTTTGATGGAAAATAAATAATTGACCCCATAGCCTGCGATGTTGTAATAGCTGGTATCAGGAACATCGCTATCAAGCCAGATCCACGCCGAAATTGTCCGCTGGCGCAGGTCGGAAACCTGTGGCAGATATCCGAAATTAATCCCATCCGCAGCCGATCCGCCCGCGAACTCCACTGCAACCATCGACAAACCCATTGCCAGGGAAAGAGCTTCCTTGAGGATCCATGTGTACATGATCAGGCCTCCGTCTGAGATCTTGAACTCTTTGACACCCTGAATGTAAAACCAGCCATCGATGTCCCTGCGGTCGTGTGCAATCCGGATCAGGCTGCCCGGCCCGAAGTTGAGGAACGCCATCATCAGCGCGGGAGATTGGTTCGCCAGGAAGGTCACACTGTTGAGCACCGTGCGCGGATTTCTATCGCGCTCGACCACTCTCTCCACGTACAGTTCTCCCTGCACCAGAGATGTCTGGTATTTCTGGTCGAGCGTTTCGGTCTGGTAGCCGCGCTGTGCGATCGAAGAATCATCCTTCGCCACGTGCTCGATCGGGTTGTAGTTATAGATCCCATAGGCGCGCACGTTGTATTTCGTGAGGTATCCCGCATAATTGGAATTGTTCTTGAGCTGGTGTGTAAATCCCTCCGTCCCAAACGGAGTCGCCACCAGCACCAGATCACTCGAAATATTGGTGCTGCTCCCATCCTCCGCAGTGTTCATCAGGTAATCGGTGGTGATGACGGGCGTGATCCAGTTCTGCGCATTGATCGGCAGTCCGCCTGCCGGGTCCGCATAACTACCCCTGATCGTGATCGTCCGGCCAGGGCTGATCAGGATCGGCGCATCCAGTCGGAAGAGCACCTGCGCGCTCGTATCCAGCCTGCGCGGGTTCGCGGTAAGCGTGAAGAAATTGACCACCTGCTTCCCATACTTCACATCCACGCTCAGCATGCTGTTGTCCGCGAAGAACTCCTCAGCCTGGTCGAGCAGGATCTTGCCGCCATCCTCCTTCAACAGATATCCGCCATCTTCCTTCAGCAGAAATCCGGATTCAGCAGAGATCAGCGGCAGTGGGCTAAGCTCTCGCAATCCGTTCCGCGAGTGGCTCGATTCAAAGACCAGTGTCCCATCTGGCTTGAGATAAACATGACCCGGTTCCGAAAAGGCAACCTTGCTCAATTCCGTGTATGCCTTCGTGTGGCTTGTTACCGTGTCGAACGTGGTAGGGAAGACGCTTGTGCCAACGTCCAGCGCGGTCGCCGCCGGTTGGATCGGCATCAGGCCCATCACAGTGCGGATCACATCATCGCCGCGCTGGTTCGTCAGGATTCCAGGGTTCACCACTGGTTGTTCAGCTGCGAAGTCCAGCCAGTCGTTCACCGTCACAAACGCCCGGTCCACCAGGTCGTCATCCAGCGGCACATCGATATCACTGATCGTACCCAGGTGCACATAGGTCCGTCCGTCATAATCGATCTCCAGCTTGATCTCAATGCCCTCTTCCCAGCCGGCCAGGGCCGAAGCCGAATTAGGGTCGAAGCGTTGGTCCATGTTGTTCAAAGTGAACCGCAGCACACCCGTATCTGCCAGCAGGTCAAGCGGCCCATTCCCCTGAATGCCCCACTTGCCCATGATGTCATCGACCACGTAACCCGTTAAGTCAGTCCAGGTCCCATTCAGATCAGCCAGGATGCGGTGTGCGGAAGGATAGACGGCCATTAGATTATCGAGCGATCCGTAATGTCGCGTCCCGCGTTGCCTTGGCAATCTCTGCTGGCAGCTCACGCAGCAGCCGTTGGATGTCCTTCATCAACCCATCGTGCGAACCATCCGACCCACCGAAGCCGGATCCCGAGTCAGGCGCATCCCCGTCCCGCGTCTGGAGATCGATCGAGCCGCTGGCCAGAACAGGCTCAGGTTGCAGCTGCAGCGCCGCCTGGAAGGTGGGCAGGTTCGAACGCGCCAGTATCTTCAGCGCATCGCCTACCCCCAGCAGGCCCAGCTCCCACGGCGTCGGTGAACCAGGTGTCATCCACGCCGGCAGCGAGATATTGCGCAGCCGGTCCGCCAGTTTGTTGATCCAGTCCACCACCTTCCCGATCGCAGTGCCCACCCAGTCGAACGCGGGTCGCAGCTTCTCGCCCAAGTAGGCAGCCACCACCTTGAGCACCGGCAGGATCTTCTCCTGGAACCAGCTCCACAACTTCTGGAGATTCGGGAGGACTATATTTTGCCAGATCGCAGCCAGCGCACGAAAGGCCACGCTCAGCACCGCGCCGATCAGGTTCGCCACCGCACCCAGGACCGGGAAAATATACGTTTGCAGGAAAGACCAGATGATCCTGGCGCCATCCAGCCACCTGTTCCAGATCGCCAGCAGGAATTCAATCGCTGCCGGGATCGCCACGCTCAGCCACTGCTTCAGCGCGTCGAACGTGGGCTGTAGTGATGCCCATACCGCCTTGACTTTATCCTGGATCCCGCCCCAATTGTTCGTCCAGGCCAGATACAACAAATAAATAGCAGCACCGACCAGAGCCAATACCGCGATCACCGGCAGCAGTGGAGCCAATGCGGTCCACACCGCAATCGCAGTAGTCACACCCCAGGCCATCGCCGCCACACCCAGCGCGGCCAGGATCCCGATCACAATCCCCTGGTTGTTTTGCAAAAAAGTAATGAAGCTAAAAAAACCTTCGATCAGCACAGGGATATAAGTAACCGCCCTCGTGATGAAGTCGCCGATCATCGTCACAAATTTATCCAGTCCCGCCTGCACATCCGGACGCTCGAAGATCGCCACCACTGAATCCATGGCTTTGCCCACCCCTGCCATCATCTTCTCGCCGATCGGTGCCAGCGCAACGGTGATCTTGTTCTTGAACATCGTCCACTTCTCGCCCCAGTCCTGCGTCGAAGCAGCCGTCTCCATGATCGCCCCATCCGCGTCCAGCATGGCGCCGGTCAGATCGTCGATATCAAATTTGCCTGCCTTGATCGTGTCGAACATATCGCCGGCAGCCTTGGCGCCAAACACATCCGCAGCGATCTTGAGCCCTTCCGCGTCGGTCGCTGCTTGAATGGCTTTCACGCTGTCCCACAGGCCCGTCTTCATATCCTTACCCTGGGTGATGAATTTACCCTGAGCAATGCGCATGCCGCCCATCACGGTCTCAATATTCACACCTTCCGATTCCCATTTTGCAAGCATCGCCGCAGAGTCCTCGAACGAGAACCCAAAGTTGCGCATGGGCGCACCATACTGCACCACGCGCTCCATAAGCTGATCAAGTGGCGCGCCAGTCTTTTGCGCAGCCACAAACAAAGCATCGAGAGATGTAGCCGCACCCTCAACAGGCAGGTTCCAGTCTCCCATCACACGCGTGAAAGCTTCCGCATTGGTCGTCACATCCCCGCCAAGCAGACGCGACGCTTCCAACAATGGCTTTGCGAGGTTTTGCAGCGCTGGCCCCGTGATGTCCAGGCGTGAATTCAAAATGCTGATGGCATCCGAAGCGCTGGCTGCATCCGTGGGCACAGAACTGAATACAGCTTCGAAGTCCTCGCGCAGGCCGGTCAGCTCAGGTCCCGACGCGCCCGTGGCTGTGGCAATCTTATCCATCGCTTCATCCATCGTGTTGCCTGCGTCCCAGGCAGCTTTCCCCACCGTAACAATCGCTGTAGCTGCAGCTGCCAGCGTGCCAAGCACAACAGCTCCGCCAATGTTCGAGAGCTTCGTGCCAAAGCTGCTCGCGGCAGATTGAGAGCTCGCCAGGCCCTGAAGGTAATCACTGTTGTCGAGTGCGAGCAAGGCCCGCAGCGCTGAAATTGTGGATGCCATAAGCGTAAGCAATCCTGTGGATAATTAGATTTACTCGCCATCATTTCTGAAGGCAGCCTTCAGGTTGTCGAAGAAAGCCTGCGGATCGAATGTCTTGATCTCTTTCCATAAGCGGAACTCTTTGGGCTGGGCCGCTGCGCTGCCCTTCTTGCGGTTGGCGTTTGCCAGGGCAGCAGTGATATTGGCGAGATGGATATCCAGCAGCTCATCCCCAAAGGGTTCCAGTTCGTGGTAGGCCATCCACTCAGTTAATGTGCGGGAAGACATGCGCTTCAGCATGCCATCCACATTCCAGATGCCCAGCTCCTTCGCTAAGCGGAAGCCAAATCTTCGGGTTCCGCTTCTACGAAGTTTTTTTCCAGCTCCTCCATATCTTCTTTGCTGAAGCCGGAAAGCTTCTGGGCATGCTCGGCAATGGATGCGATCGCAGCGGCGTTCTTTTGCTTGAGCTTTGCCACATCTTCGATCTTGCTGAAGAGGCGCTTCCCATCTTTGTCACACATGGCGAGCCAGGCGAACCGGACGGTGAAATCGCGCGCAAAGGATGAGTCCTTGCCTTTGTGCTCCTTGAACACGGCTGCGCCCGCTTCAATATCCCCGCGCTCCTGCGCAGAGACCGATCGGACGAAGACCGTGCCTTTCCACTGCGGCACCGGATGAGGCTCGATGATGACATCATCGATGTCGAGGATGTCCTGGGCAGTTAAGAGGATATCCATGGCAGTTAATTGGCGATGCCCATTCTCACTCATGTGATCACCGGTGCGCCGGTCGGCTGGATGGTGACATCACATTTGTAACCATCTTCCTGCGGCGAGAGCCGTCCCACTTTGGAAACATGCGCGCTGAATGTGATCGTTTCATCCGCGCCAGGCGTTATCACAGCCATGCCCACCGGGTCGTTGCTGTCGAACGCAGCCAGGATCGCGGCATGCGTGGCTGCATCCGAATCCCAGCCCAGCGTGATCTTGAATTCATTCATCTTGCGCTTGCCGGTGGCCACGTGCACGGCATATCCACCGCTCGCGCTGTGCGGCGTCATCTCAGCCAGGAACTTTTCAAATTCCGGGATCTCGCCATCGACCAAATCGGCGATGGCCGTCAGCGCCGCGGAAACAGTTATTTGGACAGTGAGTCCGAAACCACCTATTGATGTCATAGTGCACTACTCCTTTGATTAAATCGTGCCGGCTGGCACTAGCTTGACCGTGAAGGTCACGCCTGAAAGATTGGCAATGGAAGCCTGCTGGATCTGGTCATCCACTGTGATCACTGTCTGGAAGTCGGTGGCAAACACACCGGCATACGCGCCGCCGGCTGAACGGTAACCCTGCACCACGATGTCACCAACGTTGGCGCCGGTCAGTGTGCATACACCTGCGCCGTTCCTGCCTGTGAATGTGTACCTGGTAACCATCGTCGGTGCGGCTGTGGGCTGCACCGTCACATCGCATTTGTAGCCATCTTCCTGCGGTGAGATTCGGCCCAGCTTGAAGATGTGCGCGCTGAAAGCGATCACCTCATCCGTGCCATCCGGCGCAATGACCGCCATGTCAACCGCAGGGCTGCCAGCGAAGGCAGCTAAGACAGCCGCGTGAGTGGCTTCGTCCGAGTCCCAGCCAAGCGTTAATTTGAACTCATTCATCTTGCGCTTGCCGGTGGCCAGGTGCACGGCATATCCGCCCGTCGCATTGTGCGGCGTCATCTCAGCCAGGAACTTCTCGAATTCCGGGATCTCGCCATCGAGCACGCTCACGATGGTCGTCATCGTGGATGAAATCTTGATTTTTACAGTGAGACCAAAACCGCCTTTGCTTGTCATAAGTGCTCCTTGATTCGTTTACGCATCACTGCAATATGTAATTGATCATCACGTCGAAGCTCGCAACAGGCAGGTTATGAAGATCTGCCCAGTCATCGCTCTGCGAGGTCTTGCAGAATTCAACCTGCACGCCGCCCATCGAACCCTTGAAACCATCCAGCTTCGTGCGGACTGATTTCGCCAGTCCCTGCGCAATCCCATAGGCGCTCTGGCTGGCTGTTTCCTTCGCCATGATATCAATCTGAACGCGTGCCCTGCAAAAGCCGGTGCCGCCCGAGTGGGCGAGTTCCTGATCATCGTCGATCACCTGGTACGACCAGGCAGGGTAACTCGCGTCCTGCGGGATCTCAACCGGGTATCCGTTGCCGATGGCTGGCACCTGCGCCACGAGATACGCATTCAAGCCTGCCACAAGGGTTGTCATCCTCGCGCTGCCTTTTCGATTTCTTTGCCCAGCACCCTGCCAACTTCAACGATCGCGGCATCGCCCCTTGAGTCCACAGCTGGTCGCATAAACGGATGAGCTGCCATGCCCCGCACCCTGCGAGTGAAGATCAGCTTGCCATCGATCGAGAAGACCATCGCAGGTTTACGGCCTGCGAATTGTTTCTTCAGGCTCCGGTACGAGCCGCGGCCCTGAGAATAACGCTGCGTGATCTCCTTCTGGGTGCGCTTGCGTCTCTTGACACCATGCGCCTTGGTCCCATACTCGGAAAAGCGGTAGAACCAGTGAGCATTGTCGGGCCCAATGACCGCGTAGATACCCTCCGAAACAATTCCCTGTGCGCCTGCGCTTTTCCAACCCTTCTTCAATTGGGCGCCGGTCATGATCTCCAATTCGATGTGGGGACCAGGCGCCTTGCCTTCCGCAGCATCATGGATCACACCACCGCCCGCCAGTAATGCCCTCTCCACAACCTCCTTGCGCACAGCAGCTTCCAACCGCTTTAACACACGGTTGAACTCAGCCAGGGATTTGGGATCGAGAGTCAACCTGCCGCGTATGTTCGAGCTTTGTCGGAGGCGCGGGCGACCGGCCATTATTCCTTCGCTGCCTTTTTCTTCCCATCGTCCGATTTGGGGGAGGCATGGGAGGGGGTCGCTTCTTCCGCATCGATCAACGCCTTTGCTTCTTCAGCCGGCAAATCGACCTCAGAACCCGCCAGCCACACCGATCCGCTGATCACTTTGTCTTTAATAAGTATGACTTTCACGAAACCACCTTTCTGCTTTCGAGCACCAGCTCGCGCTTGGTGCCATCGAAATCAAGCACATTCATAAGGTCGTATACATCGCTGCCATGGACGATCTGCATCTTCGGCAGGATGTCTGTCCGATAACGGATCTTCCACTTCGTGGTGACAGTGGCCGTCTCGCGGTTCGCTTCGTTGAGCTCCGATCCGCCCCAGTCCTGCTTCTCTGCAAAGACCGTGGCCACTGTCGCGCCGCTCCCTTTGCGACCACCGTACTCATCCCGGCTGGCGTCTGCTGCCGGGTTACGGATGACGATCTGGTGGCGGTACTTGCCCGCGTTGATCATCGGAGACATTCAATCTCCAGTCCACCCAAATTGCGTTCTTCCATTTGGGGGGACGCGCGCAGCGCAGGGGGGTTACGCAACGATATCCTCAGCCGGTGACTTCAGGATCACCACGTACAAATTCGCAGAGAGATTGCTCGCATTGGTCTGCTGGAGTTGCCCATGCACGGAGATCTTGCTTTCGAACTTCGAGACCTGGCTGCCACTCGAACCATATACACCGACCAGGCTGATCACATCATCGCCTACACACGCGCCAGGGATGGAGATGCTGCCCACACCACTCAAACCGTAGAATTGAGTCTTGCGATATCGTAAGGCTTCCACTTCCAGCTGGGCCAGCGCTGCGTTCAAGCCGAAAGGCAAATTGCCTTCCCCGCCCAGCTGTGATGGGTTATCGAACCACATGACAATCAGCATCGTAGCCGCTGCGATCGCGATGACATTCTTCGTTGCGTCCTGTGTCCAATCGCGGCCCGTGGCGCGCTCGATGAACCTATCCACCTGCGGCAGTAAGTCGAGCATGCGCAGGTCCCCGACTTCGACGCGCAGCGCATTGGCAGCCTGTTGAGCGGTCAGAATATTGGCCATTCATCTCACTTCAGCTCCCTCTCCAAATACTCCGAAGGATATTTGGGGAGGGCGGGGGTGGGGCCTACTTCGCCGCTTTCCTGGCTTCCGCTTCAGCCTTCTTCCGGGCAGCTTCAGCATCCGCTGCG
>Ga0070699_100000488_pt1 | contig 37711 bp, 33 predicted proteins | sample KBSK1503metaG_FD_65473 | JGI IMG/M metagenome (GOLD analysis project Ga0070699, IMG submission 65473) | Corn, switchgrass and miscanthus rhizosphere microbial communities from Kellogg Biological Station, Michigan, USA - KBS K1-50-3 metaG | ecosystem: Host-associated > Plants > Roots >... | reverse complement strand
CTTGCCGCGCTAAACGGTCAGGGCTTGATCGATAGCGTGTTGGCTGCTGGAAATAAGAGCGGCTATAGTTTCGTTGCTACTGCGACCGCCGCCACCACAGGAGCGACCCCGGTGCCATCCTCATATGTTACGACAGCATCAGCGTTAGTAGCATCTGGTGTGACTGCGACAGGTACCCGCAATTTCTTCTCTAATGAAACCGGCGTCATCACCTTTGCTGCCGCAAGCGGTGGCATCATGACAGCCTCCACCACCAGCACTCCTATCGGACAATAACCAACTCTTTAACTCCAACACGAGCACAGCGTGCTACTCTTAATTGAGAAGCTCGCTGTGCTTGTTTATATTTACGCCCTGCAGACCGTGTACCAGACTCAGCCCAGCAGCGGACCCTTCCAATGGACCAGATCGTTTCTCGCTTTAAATCGGTAATAGGTGAGCCACTCCTGCTAATCGCACCGCTGTGGCCGCTTGTGCTTTTGACCCCGCACCTGCCAGGCATCCCGAGAGCTTCGGTGAATGGTTTGCCGTGGCGACAGGAATTAGCTCTGACTATCTTGTTGTTTCTAATCAGCGTATGTCTTCTTAAAAGCAAGGGCACTGAATCGGAGTTTCGCATAAATAGAAACGCCCTTCTCCCATTAGCAGCGGCGACCCTTTTTTTGATTTGGATTTTGCTTTCGGCTGGCTGGTCAGTAGATCGTTACCAAGCCCTGCATCTTGGCATACAGTGGACCAGCTATCTTGTGTTCTTCGGGTTTATGACTTGGGCGATGCCAGCAAAGGTGATTCGGTCTTCCTTCATCACGCTTGCCATTGTCATTTGGGTGCTGGTTATCGCATGCGCGATCGAGTCCTGGTTTGGAGCGCCACTCACTGACTTCAGCCTGCGAAATGATCTCAAACCTGTTTTCCGCGGCTTCAGCGGTTTCGGAGAAATCACAGGGGCAACCTCTATCCTATTTGCCGCCTTTGCGCTCCACCTTAATCGCCGTCGCATTGCTTTCATCTGTGGGGCCACGGCAATCGCCGGGTGGTTAGCCACACTACAGTCGCTTGAGCGGGCTCCGCTAGTCGGCGCATCCGCCGGGTTTCTGCTGTTATGCACTGGCACCCTCATCAGACCATCACGAGGACAACTCAAGCGTATCGGTTTGCTGATTGGCGCGTTGGCTCTCGTTCTCTGGTGGCAGACGAGGCCCGCGATGCCGCCCTCAGCATCAACATCAGTCGCCGGCGAGGTTTCTACTGTAACCCGTCTGCGGCAAGACCCAGTTAACGATCAAAACACACGAGTGCGTCTTCTGTTTTGGGGCATCGCTTTGGAGATGTCGCGCGCCCATCCGCTGCTCGGTGTGGGAGCCAATAATTACCAAGCGAAGTATGCCGAAGCGCGAGCGCAATTCGCCGCTCGGAACCCGAATAGTGATCTTATAGCCATGAATGAGGATTTGCTTTCAGTGTATGCCCATAACGAATACCTGCAGATGCTTGCAGAGCTTGGGCTTGTTGGTTTTGTCTTGTTCGCATTATTTAGCCTCGCCCTGTTTGCTAGCTTCTTACGGGCGTTGAAAGTGAGCCGGCATAGGCTTCCAATTTTGGGGGCAGCCGGTGCGATGCTGGCCTTTGCAATAAGCTCCGGCGCCAGCGCTGCGTCCTTTAGATTCCTTGGCGGCGGCCTAATCTTCTTCTTTGCCGGAGCCCTCATCAGCCGCTCTGTCCATCAACATCAGGCTCGCTCTGTGCAATCGTCCAACATCATCCACGTTACAGGTCTGAGGCTTAAATCAATCAAGTTCGGGCTCTGTTCATTTATGCTGGTAAGTGTATGTCTTTTGACAGCTCAAGCGGCCGGATCAACTTTACAGGCCCTCGCCGAGAGAACGACCAATCAAAACCAAGCTGAGCGTTATTATCGAGCATCCCTGCAAGTATATCCTGCTAGTACATCCGCCTACTTCGATTATGGTATGTGGCTCAGCGGCAAAGGACGTTGGGCCGAGAGTGTACGGTATTTGGAATATGCCGTGGAAAGGGGATTCAATAGTTCTGTGTGTTATGAGTTCCTGGCAGCGGCTCAAGGCAACGCCGGGGACTTGAGCGCTGCCGAGCGGACATTCGCAACAGCAGTCCGCGTTTATCCTCGCTCTATTTTTTTGCTGGTTCGTCATTCCGTGGCCCTTGAGCGCCTCGGTCGAAACGCTGAAGCCGAAACGGAATTTTCCAAGGCTCTTTTGGTCGACTCGCGTGCCGCGCGCGGTTGGCAACACCTAATTGTCGACGACATTGACGCTGCATACGTAACCGCAACACACGCCACCAATATCGCTCTGCCGGGCGAACTCACTCCGGAGGCTGCTCTATTTTCTGTACTGCGGGAGAATGAGCGGCGATTTCCTGGTGCGGTTAATACCGGCTGGCGAGTGCGCATGCGTTCAGCTCGCATAGGCAGTGCTATTTTGCCCGTCGATTGAACGGCTCAAAACACTGAGAAGTGCCCTAATTTGTAGGGGCGGCCGTGGCCGCCCTAAGCCGCCGAATGATCTTTCATTGTGGCGGCCACGGAGGGCCCGCCGCCCTACAAATTAGGGCACGATCAAACACTGACAAAAATTGACAGATAGCGCCGTCAGTCTCTGTCACACAAAAAATCCCGTGGCCTTAACCAGGGAAATCATGGACAAATTTGCCCAGAAACATCACTGCTTTTTCGATCTCTCATAAACTACCCAAGTCCATTGACTTGGCACGTCGCTTGTACTGGAAAACATCGCGCTCAGGCGCCGAGATGGTAAAGGACTCGAGCGGAGGTTGGTGCGAGCAGGGAGCGAATTTTCGAGAGAGGAGGCAAATAGGAGCAATGAACATGTCCAAACACCAGGAAGGCTTCTCTCTCATAGAGCTTCTCATCGTCGTTGCGATCATAGGCATTATTGCCTCCATCGCCATTCCCAATCTCCTTGCGGCCAAGCGGGCAGCCAATGAAGGCTCAGCCCAAGCGTCTCTGCGCACGATTCACAGTTGCGAAATCGCTTATCAGGCGACAACCGGTGTCGGCGATTATGGCGATCTGGCCGCCCTGAGTGTCAGCTTACTAACTGACGCCGTTCTTGGCTCAGGCATCAAAAGCGGTTACAGCTTCATCGCTCATCCAACTGCACCGGGTGTCCGGCCCGCGCTTTACTACGCTACCGGAGTTCCCACCGCAATTTCTGGAGTAGGAGCAACCGGCACACGACGATTTGGAGTTTCGGAAGACGGAGCTCTTAGAGGTGATAGTTCCTCTCCTCTTACAGCCTATGCTGATGAAGCCGCGGTGAGAGCTGCACCGGGTTTAGGTAACTGAGGCGGGTAACGCGCCGAGGCCTGGGCCATGTGGCTTGGGCTCAAGGATTCACGCATTGCAAGTAAGATAGCTGCTGACACCAAAATTTCTCACGTGTATATTCGAGCTATATGGTGAGCCTTGTATTGGCGATCGCCCGCAATGCTTTTCGTGAAGCTGTGCGCGATCGCGTTTTGTATAATCTGGTGCTTTTCGTTTTGCTGTTGACTGCGGCAGCAATTTCCATAGGTGAACTTTCTGGTGGGCAAGAACGCAAGATCATTGTCGATCTCGGACTTAGCGCGATGTTGCTCTTTGGTGTCTTCATCGCAATCTTCGTCGGCGTTGGCCTCGTCTACAAAGAGATCGAACGTCGCACCGTCTATTCAATTTTTGCCAAACCCGTGGGCCGGGGTGAGTTTCTACTAGGAAAGTACCTTGGGCTTTGCCTAACGTTGCTCGTCAACGTTCTGATAATGGGTGCGGGCGTCTCATTGGCGCTAATCTACGTAAGCCGTGGTTGGGATCCGCTCGTCTTGCGCATTTGGCCAGCCGTCCTTCTGATCTATCTAGAGCTGATGATTCTAACGGCTGTTGCCTTGCTCTTCTCTGCTTTTTCTTCACCCGCGCTCTCCGCCTTGCTGACATTTTTTATTTTCATCATCGGCCATTTCAGCGCTGACCTGAAGAGTCTTTCCACCTCTATGCAAAGCTCGGGCGCACGTTGGCTATTCGCCGCGCTCTACTACTTGCTACCCAATCTGGCAAATTACAGCTTCATAACACAGGCGGCACATGGCCATTTTCCTCGGACGAGCGACGTAATGGCGGCAATCCTTTTCGCTTTCCTTTTCGTGGTCGTCATACTTGCCGCAGCCACTCTCATCTTCAGTCGCCGTAACTTCAAATGACAACCAGCAGGCGCAAATTCGGACTCTTTAGCAGGCAAACAAAAGCTACCAATTCACTTGTGGTGGTGATTCTTCTCGGAATGCTCTCGGCCATATTACTCGCTCGCTGGATAGATGCACGCAATCAGCGAGCTGATCCGGCCCTCGAAGATGAACAGTTGTATGTAACGGCAAGTGCTGCGCGGCGCATGAGCCTGGGATTCAACGGCCTGATTGCTGATTGGTATTGGATGCGGTCAATTCAGTATGTCGGTCGAAAGATACTAAACGCGCAACAGAATATTGAGCTGGATAAGCTTGGTCAACTCAAGCTGCGGTTGCTCGCCCCAATGCTCGACACCGCCACGACGCTTGATCCCGAGTTCATGGACGCCTACGAATATGCCGCCGTTGTGCTACCTGCCATAGATGTCCAGGAAGCCATACGAATCACCCGCAAAGGCATCGACGCCAATCCCAACGCCTGGAGGCTGTATCACCAGTTGGGATACATTTACTGGCAAGAGCACGACTTCAGCGCGGCAGGCGACGTTTATGGACAAGGCGCATCGATACCGGGTGCACCCGTCTGGATGCAGGCGATGAAGGCGCGCATGGCCGCCGAGGGTGGAAGCCGTTCAACGGCACGAGAAATTTACGCGCGCATGTACGAACAATCCGAGGACGACAAAGTGAGAGACATGGCAAGACGGCGGTTAATGCAACTGAACTCGTTCGATGAACAAGACGCAATTAGAAAAATATTAGTCGCCTACAAAATCCGCACCGGCCACTGCGCCCAGTCATGGAGGGAGATAACACCGATGCTTCGCGCAATCCGAATGGCTGTTGATGCATCCGGCGCTCCGCTCGATCCAGGGAAGACTCCTTATATCTTGCTCACGAAAGAGTGTGATGTTCAACTGGATTATCAATCAGAGGTTCCAGTGAAGTAACCGTATAGCTTTGCTTTTTATGTCATGGCAATCATTGAAATAGAAAACTTAACCAAGGATTACGAGGTTGGATTCTGGCGCAAGCGTAAGGTGCGCGCCCTCGATGGTCTGTCATTGTCTGTTGAGAGCGGTGAGATCTTTGGCTTTCTGGGAGCAAATGGCGCCGGAAAAACCACAACACTGAAGTTGCTGTTGCGACTGATCTTTCCGACTGCCGGCACTGCTCACATTCTTGGTTCCGATATTCGGGATATTCGCATGCATAAGCACATTGGGTATCTACCTGAAAATCCGTATTTTTATGATTATCTCACTGCCCGGGAGTTTCTTGATTACTGCGCGGAGATCTTTCGCTTCGGAGCCCTACAGCGTCGAAAACGCTCCGCAGATCTCTTAGCGCGAGTAAAGCTTGACGAAAAGCGCTGGGACACACAGCTGAGAAAGTTTTCTAAAGGCATGTTGCAGCGAGTGGGTTTGGCTCAATCTTTGATAAACGATCCTCAAGTAGTATTTCTCGACGAGCCGATGAGTGGACTTGATCCGATCGGGCGACGTGAGGTGCGCGATCTGATCGCGTCCCTCCGTCAAGAAGGCAAGACTGTGTTTATGTGTTCCCACATTCTTTCTGATATCGAGGTGCTTTGCGATCGCGTCGCGATTCTCAAACGCGGACGTGTCGCGCAGGTGGGACACCTCGACGAATTACGGCAACGTTCTGACGACCCGAATCGAATGGAGGTCCTCGCCAGTGGAACCGATGCCCCAACGTTAACGAAATACCTGCCTGATGCGGAGATCTCTGCGACAGCCCGAGGATTGCGCATTGAGATTTCTGCTGAGAACGATTTTGATGTAGTACTGGTAGCGTTGAGAAAGGCAGGCGGAAAACTTATTTGCGTACAACCTCTAAAACAATCTTTGGAAGAACTATTTGTCGACGATCCAGAGTGTTCTGGTCAAAACTCTTCCGCCACTACTTGAATTTAAAACCCGTCACTTCCATTTTTATGTTGGCGCGGTCGTCGGTGTCAGAAAACCCTTCCAACATCACCTGCACCGTCATAGTCTTATTAGGTTCCAGTTCCGGTAGCTTGGTAGGCACGACAACAACCGTTCTTTCTTTCACCACCTTGCCCTGGTGATCGACCACTGCGGCCCTTACTTCAAGGCCATTCAAGGTACGGCCCGTAAAATTTCGCACTGTAGTGTGCAAACTCATTACAGTGTCGCCCAAGGCACGCTTTGCTTCTTCGGCTTCTGGTTGATCAAGAACGATCCGCGACCGATACTGCTCAAATTCAGGGGAGCCCTGTCTGATGGCTCCCTGCAAAGTCGGTTCGGCGTTGCTGGTACCTCCGGTTGCGCGCATCAAAAGATAAAAGAAAAGCGCGATGACGACTGCTGCCACTATAGCGATGACAATGATCAAACTGCGACGCGATTCACTCGGCGTTTCCATTCGGCGGTCGGAACCTGGCATGGTGGTTGGGATTGTAGATTCGTGAATACTCTTTTGCAATTGCCCATTGGCTCCCAATCAGCCGATGAAGACAATTAGACGCCAATCTGCCTTCGATGTTCCGCCGCAATTGGCAAGTTTCGAAAGACAGTTAGCTGTCCAATTTCGTGCGATTCCGCAAAAGTTCCGAGATCAATTCTTCGAGTTCAGAAAAATCGATTGGCTTTGTAACGTAGTGATCGCAGCCAGCCTCAAGAGCTTCTGAATGAAAATCTGCGGTGTCATGGGCGGAAACGGCAATGATTGGAGTTTGCCTGCAGGCGGGAAGCTTGCGGATGAGCCGCGTGGCGGCAAGCCCATCAATCAGTGGCAGACTCAGATCCATCAGAATCAGTTGGGGCTCTTGTGCCTCCGCCGTCCTGACCGCTTCTTCACCATTCCGCGCTTCAACAACCCGGTAACCGCTCATTTCCAGCAGGCGTCTCATCATGAAGCGATTGTCTTCGGTGTCCTCAACCAACAGCACCGTCTCCGCATCATCTTGAGTTTTCATTTTTGATTGCTCTGTCCAGCTCAAGGTAGTTTCGAGAATCTATGACGCTCCCAACTTACTGATTTTGCTGTATGACTAGAATACGCCGAGGTTTTTTGCTACCATGGCGCACCGAAACGCGACACAAGAAAAAGACTGTTCCGGGTTCAATTAGTACACTTGTCATCAGGATAGGTATCCCCCTTTCCCCCGCAGTGATCCCACGAGAACCAAGAGAGACTAGCATCTTATGAAGCCATTATTGTCGAGGACGGAAGATAGCGATACGCTTCGGGACCTCGGGCGAGCTTCAATTCAGATTGTCCATGACCTTAAGAACCAACTCAACGGTCTCAAACTCTATGCCACGTTTCTGCGCAAGCGGCTGGAAAAGAGCGCCCGACCGGATGACGAGCAGGAAACTATCGGGAAGTTAATTAGCGGACTCGACCGGGCTGCGAATGACCTTTCGACCATCGTGCAGTACGGCCGGCCGATAGAGTTGAAAAGGCAGCCGGATCTGGATGTTCAAAAGATTCTGCGCAGTGTTTGCTCGAATCTGACAGAGACAAATCGCGAAATCTCGTTCATTTCAGAGCCCGAGCCTCTGAAGGGCGAATTTGATCCCACAATGTTGGCCGATGCACTCAAGTGGATTTCGATCGGGGCGACAAAGCTGCAGCAGAACAAGGCTGAGCCTCGACAAGTCTCAGTTACGGTAAAGCGCAGCGCCAACGAAACAGCGGCAATTGTTGAGTGGTCGGGACTGGAGCATTTGGATCACGATCCGTTTCGTTCTTTTATCGGCAGCGACGAAATCAGGATGTCGCTGGCGGCAAGAATCGTCGAAGCCCACGGTGGGTCGACAGAACAACAAAACAACCGTTTGGTTGTGAAGCTACCGCTATCAGAATAGGAGTCTGCGTTTTCGAATCGACGATGCAGAGGGACTGATAATCATGAGCACTGAAGGTGCGGCGCTTTCCAGAGAGGAGAAAAAGGTGGAGAACAAAGACGTGCGAATTCTGGTGATAGACGATGAGCCAACAATGGCTGATTCCCTGCGGCAGAATTTTGCTGAAGAAGGTTATCTCGTCGACACGGCTGCGACTGGTGCGGCCGCGATAGAACTATTCGATCAAGGCGGCCATCATCTGGCAATTTGCGATTTGCAGCTGCCTGACATGGATGGGTTGGAAGTCATGCGTCATATGAAGGACGCGAGACCAACCACGGAGGTTATCGTTGTGACAGGCTATGGCACGGTCCAGAAAGCTGTGGAAGCCACCAAGGCCGGAGCATTCTATTTTGTCGAGAAACCGTTCGACTTTGAGGAGTTGCAGCCGTTGGTAGAGAAGGCTCTCGAGCGTCGCGAACTGATGGCCGAAACCACAAATATGAGACGACAGCTCTCCACAAGAGCAGAGTACTTCAATATCATTGGCGCGTCGAAACCAATGCAACAGATCTATGAAACCATTGAGTCAGTAGCGAAGTCTGATGCCAACGTGCTCATAGTCGGCGAATCGGGTACGGGCAAGGAACTGATTGCGAATGCGATTCACTACAATTCTCTGCGCTCAAAAAAGCCCTTCATCAAGGTAAATTGCGCAGCCTTACCAAAAGAGCTAATTGAATCCGAGCTTTTCGGCCACACGAAGGGAGCTTTCACAGGCGCTCATGCCGATAAAGAAGGTCTGGTGCAACACGCCGCGGGCGGGTCCCTAATGCTCGATGAAATTGCTGAAATGCCAGTCGAGCTGCAACCCAAACTTCTGCGCGTTTTGCAGGAGAGAAGTTATCGAAAAATCGGCTCAGAAAAGACTTACGCTGTGGATTTTCGTCTCATATGCTCCACAAACCGTCCGCCGGCGGATGCTATCCGGGACGGATTGTTGCGCGATGATCTCTTCTACCGAATTTCAACGATTACGATTCACGTGCCACCATTGCGGGAGAGAAGTGAAGACACACAACTTCTAACCGAGCACTTCCTGCACATGTATGCTCAGAAATATGAGCGGCCCATCACCGGCGTTTCCCAGGCCGCATACCAGCGTTTGTTTGGCCACACCTGGCCCGGTAATGTGCGTGAGTTGCAAAACGTGATCGAGCGAGCAGTGTTGCTGGCCAAAGACACGCGAATTGAACCCATCGATTTACCTTTTGACAACGGTAGTCTGCCAGAAGGAACATCGGTGGGACCGGGGTGGGATGTTCCGCCAAACATGACGCTTGAAGATATTGAGCGCCTGGTTATTGAGAGAACGTTGCAGCGCACTGGCGGCAACAAGCAGGCTGCGGCCAATCTGTTGGGGATCTATCGGCCAAGGCTTTACAGCAAGATCAGAAAGTACAATATTGATGTGGGGTCGCTCGTTTCCGCCTGAGCCTATGGCAACGAGAAGTCGAGTTCTCAAAAAATAGAGTGGCCCGAGCGCCACTCTATTTTTTGAAGATCAGAAATGAACTCAAACAACACCAAGGTGCCGCAAGGTAGACGCTTGCGCAGCATTGATGCGCTTCGTGGTATTGCCGCTATTGGCGTAGTTCTTTATCACGCGGTGCCACGGCCCGCTAATGCTGTTCCTGCCAGTCTTCTTAGCTGGCCGGGTTATGTAATCGAGTTTGGCAGCTCAGTTGGGTACATTGGTGTCTTTCTGTTTTTTGTAATCTCGGGTTTCTGCATTCACTTGCAATGGGCTCGAGCGCGCGCAACAGGACAGCAAGGGGAGATTCGCTTTGGTGCTTTTTGGAAGAGAAGAATCCGCCGGCTCTATCCGCCGTATCTCATCGCGCTGGCGTTTTATCTTCTGCTGCCTGCTCTGATCAATGGCATTAACCTCAGCCACTTCCTTGCCTACGACGTGATAATGCACGTGCTGATGCTGCACAATTTGGATCCGAGGACCTGCTACAGCATTAACGGCGTATTCTGGACATTGGCGATTGAAGAGCAACTTTATCTCGCTTATTTTCTGTTGCTCTTCTTGCGCACTCGCTGGGGTTGGGGACGAACAATAGTTATCTGTTTATTAGCGCGCCTGGGTTGGATGGTTTTCAGTCATCTGGCTTGGCTGGCTACCGGCACTGGAGTACCCGTTCCTGAAGCAGCAGCGTCACACTGGTTTACCTGGGCGCTTGGGGCGATCGGAGTGGAGGCGGCATTTGGTCTGATTCAACTCCCCAGGTGGTGCCGGAGTCTTTCATTGTCGGGCGCCCTGATCGTCGGCGCTTCAGCAGTATCTCAATTGCTGCCCTCCATTCAGAAGGACACGCTACTGCACAATCTAAGTTGGTTTCTCATTCACCCAATGTGGGGAGTCGGGTTCTTTATTCTGGTGAACCGGGCAGTACTTGAAGAGAACGGATGGCTGCGTCGGCTGAGCCTGCCGGGATTGGTATCGGTCTTCGCCACGCTCGGCATTTTTTCCTACTCCATCTATTTGACGCACGAGATGGTCATCATGCAATCGTGGCGTTTCATTGATTCGACACTCTCTCCGGTTCTCAAGACGTCTCTAGTCATACTGGCGACCATCCTGTTCGCCTGGGTCTTTTTCTGGTACTGCGAGCGACCTTACATGAGGAAGTTGGGAAAGAAGAAGGAATCAGCAGATTTCGCAGAAGAGAAGAGATCGGTTACTTTAGAACCGGAATCAGCTTGATGCTGGTCGACGCTTGATACTTGTCCTTGCTCCTGCCGTCTGTCCCTGTCCGATTAATCTACCTGGTAAGTAGCGACACTCGTGGGAGTTTCGAAACACCGCACCTTGAAGATTTGCACTCGTTCATCACCAACCTTCATGGCAATCCGTTCTAACACGTACTTAGCAAGATTCTCAGCCGAAGGCTGCAGTTCGTCGAAGGGTGGCAGCTCATTTATGTTTCTGTGATCAAGATACTGCACGACCTCATCGGTGGCAGCTTTCAATTCAACAAAGTCCACCAGTAGACCAATGTTGTCCAGCTCCGCTCCGCGGGCATAGATCTCAATCTTGTAATTGTGGCCATGCAAGTTCTCACACTTCCCTCTGTAACCGCGCAGTTGATGCGCGCTGGAGAAATTGCGTTCAATCATCACTTCGAATTGTCCGGGCATAGTTGAGTACGAAGTCTAAAGTCCCGAGTCCAAAGTCGCAAGCACACCTGCCTTGATGCAGTTTGGAACAGGTGGATATGAACAATCCACCAACTGGGAGCGGGTGGGTCCTAGGCTCGCGGTGACTCATGCTGCGGTCCCATGAGGTCGGTACCACATCGCGGTAGCGGGTGGGTCCGTGCGACTAGAGATCGCGCCGCGCTTACTTACCCGCTACCAGCAGAAAACTTGGCGATTGAGCAGGAATTATTCGGTTGGTCTCGGCACCCAATACAGTACCGCGATGCTTGATCTTATCTGTCGCTAAACAGTTTCGACCTTTACGATGAGACTCTGAAGAGGAGCCGGCTGATGAAAAATACCGGCGAGGTCGTTAATCTCCGAGGTCACGCGACAAGGAGGCAAGCTTTGCAGAAATATTCGCCCGTAGCCTTTGGTACGCAAGCGCGGGTCAAGCACAGCAAGCACACCCCGGTCGCTTGTGCTGCGAATCAATCGTCCCAAGCCCTGCTTCAAGGCAATGATCGCCTGGGGAATGCTGTATTCATGGAAACTCGATCCGCCAGTGTCTTCGATATAGCGTTGCCGGGCAGCTACAATCGGATCGGTGGGGACTGCAAACGGAAGTTTGTCGATGATCACACACGAGAGCTGTTCGCCACGCACGTCCACGCCTTGCCAGAAACTAGACGTGGCAAACAGAACTGCGTTCGGCGTCTCGCGAAACGTTCTCAGCAATTGTCCTTTTGATGCACTGCCCTGCACGAAACACGGATAATCTATTTCCGCCCAAACGCGCTCGTAAAGCGACCGCATGCCTGCCAAACTCGTAGAGAGGACGAACGCACGTCCAGCGGTAGCTTTCAGAATCCTGATCACTTCAGCGGCAGCAGCTTCAGCCCAGGCAGGCGAGCGCGGGTCAGGCATCTTTGGCGGCAAGTAGAGTACGGCTTGGCTTTCATAATCGAATGTTGATTCGGCGATCAAATCGTCGGCACTGTCCAGTCCAAGACGGTCGCGGATGAACGCGAAGTTGCCCCCGCTCGAAAGGGTGGCGGAAGTCAGCACGACTGTCGGCACCTCATCAAATAACTTATCTTGCAGCAAGCCCGCAACATCGATAGGCGAAGCTCGCAGAAACACGCCGCGGTTGCGTCGCTCGAGCCAGTAAACGAATTTTCTGTCTGAGCCGGTGACAATGAACTGGAGATCAAACCGAATCTGCCGGATCCGTCTGATCACGTTCTCAACGTCGGCAGGCTTTTCTTTCAGCAGGTCAAGCGTCGTCTCAACCCGCGCAAGAGCGCCGTCGACAGCCAAATAGAGATCACCCAAAGCCGTGGGTGTGATTTCCCCTTCCCTGTTTCTCCCACCGAACGTGCCGGGAATAATTGGGTATCGCCCTTCCGCGCCGCGTCCTTCCCGAAAGCCAATCCAGAAGTTTTCGGCAAATCTCGAGAGCCGAGACGCTGACTTGGTTACTTCGCGGTCAACATCCGCTTCCTCGATAGTGATCATTCCAAGATCCCGCACGAGGTCTTCTATCTGATAGTTCGAAACCTGCGAGCCGAAGTACTCCGAAGCAATGTCCTCGATGAGATGCGCTTCGTCTAGAATGACGGCGGTGTAGTCAGGAAGCACTGAGCCGTACATGCTGTTACGCAACGAGAGATCGGCAAAGAACAGGTGGTGGTTTACAACCACGATATCCGATTCCTGCGCGCGATTGCGCATGCGGGTGATAAAGCATGGATCGAAATCCGGGCATTTTTGTCCCAAACAACTTTCAGAGCGGGCATCAATATGGCGCCAAAACGAAAGCGACTCAGGCAGATTAGACAACTCCGCGCGGTCACCTCTCTCACTTTCCGTTGACCAATCAACTACTTCCTCAAAATAGTCGACCTCCTCGAGACCTTCGAGTACCGGCGACGCCTGTGCCCGTCCGAGCCGGTTAAGACAAAGATAGTTATTCCGACCCTTCATGTAGGTGGCCGTGAATTTTTTGGGCAAGATGCCTTGGAGAAACGGAATGTCTTTCTCCATTAGTTGTTCCTGCAGATTCTTGGTGCCAGTCGAAACTATCACTCGACCGCGTCCACCCAGGGCTGCGGCAACGGCAGGAACGAGGTAGGCCAATGTCTTTCCGGTCCCGGTGCCCGCTTCGACGATCAAGTGTCGCTTTTCCTCGAAGGCGCGCATCACCGCACGCGCCATTTCAATCTGGCCGGGACGATATTCGTATTCTGGATGCGCCTGGGCAATGAGGCCCTCGGGACCGAAAACTTCTTGCATCTTTTGCCAACTAACCGGGAGTTAACGCTCTCTTCCGAAGTTTGATTGCGATTTTCACCGTTCCTTCTTCTTCATCCGTCCTAAAGTCCGCATCTCTGTCTTTGTCCAAAGGCTCAAAGATCCCCGAGTCATTCAGGTTCTTAATGCTCTCCTCAAAAAGCTTCTGGTTAAAGAAGTCGCCAACCCGAATGAGAAACGACTCGCCTAGCTCTTTCTCAGAAATGTTGTTTCCAATCAACGTGAGTGAGCGAAGTGTGAACCGTTTCCCTTCCTCGATGGATATGATCAGGTCGACGATTCCTTCTGTGGCATTCCGCGAATTGCTCTTGAATGTGGGGGTTGGTTCCGCGGTGTACTGTATGAAGCCCATTTCACCGTAGACGCTTTTAAGGTCTTCAAACAACCACTTCGCGATCCTGTCACCGTTCGCCACATCGCCTTCTTGCGCACCGAGCCTTGCCCTGACCTCGTCTGGCGAGAGCGTTTCCGCACCATCAATCTTGATCTCACCCAGCCGATAAAGCATGCCTTCGTCGACAGGGATCGTGATCACCAGGCCCTGGCCCGTGATGACAATCCTGGGCTCTTCCAACTTCGCTTGCAGATATCCCCGACTCCTAATAAGGCTGACCAGTCGACGTTGGCACACGTCAAATACGTCCCTGTTGAAGCCCAACTCGGTGTCGGAATAATCGCCCAGGCATCGGCGCAGGCTGGCGGCGAGATCTTGTGAGGAAAAGATTCTGTTGCCCTCAAAGAGCAGTTCTGCGATTGAAATCCGAATCCCCTCGTCGACTACAAATTTAACTGTTCTGGTTTCCTCTGCTCCAAGACCGGTAACTGTCGAATGCATGTAGCCATGGGTGTGGAGAAGATTTTTCAACACGGCGCCAGCTTTATCGATGGCGTCGGGACCTGGTAGCCGGTCTTTGGGCAGTGCGACACGCTCCTCGCGAAAGACCTTGAGCACGTCGGACTCGGTGAAAGCATGCAAACCTTCGAACTCGATCCCAACTGAGTTCTCAACAATGCTCCCATCACATGGCTTTAGCTCAGCGGAAGGAAGTTGCGGCGTTTGGCCCATAGTTTGAGTTTCACGTGCGCCTCCGTGGGTGAGCAACACAAGCATACAAATGATAAGTAACGAACGATTCATGAAGTTGCGATGGTCCTCATAGCTGCCTAATCCGCGCCAATCGCTTCCCCTTCGAATGCACGCCGCTTCAGTCTTTTCGGATAAAGGGGAAAGCGCGCCGTGAGGTCGGCAACGCCACGCTGTACTTTATTACGAACCTCTTCCGACTCAGGCGCGTGAATTACTTCCGCAATCAAACGCCCAATCTCCTGCATCTGTGGTTCTTTCATGCCACGTGTGGTTACGGCCGGCGTGCCGATGCGCAACCCCGAAGCTACAAACGGCTTGTTCTGATCGAACGGTATCGTGTTTTTGTTGACCGTTATCAGCGCTGCTTCCAAAGCCTTCTCCGCAACTTTGCCGGTGATACCTTTGCCACCCATCCAAACGTCGACGAGCATCAGGTGATTGTCAGTACCCCCCGAGACAAGACGCAGTCCCTGCCCCTGCAACTCATTTGCGAGCGCTTTCGCATTCGCAAGAATCTGACGCTGGTATTCCTTGAATTCGTCGCGCAACGCTTCACCAAAGGCCACGGCTTTGGCGGCGATGATGTGTACGAGCGGTCCACCTTGCACACCGGGAAATAGTTTTCGGTCGATCTCCTTGGCGTGCTCCTCCCTGCAGAGGATCAATCCGCCCCGTGGGCCACGCAGAGTTTTGTGAGTAGTGGTGGTAACGTAATCGGCGTGTGGGACAGGCGAAGGATGAAGGCCTGCAGCCACCGGACCGGCAATGTGGGCTATGTCAGCAAACATTCGTGCTCCAACGCTCCTGGCGATCTCACCGATGCGTTTGAAATCGATGATGCGCGGATATGCTGACGCACCGCAGACGATTAGCTTGGGTTTGTGCTCTTCGGCAATGCGCTGCAGTTCCTCGTAGTCGATCTGTTCAGTTTCTCGCGCGACTCCATAGTCGGCGACCTTGTAACTGAGACCAGAAAAGTTCATCGGATGACCATGTGTAAGGTGGCCACCATGGGAAAGGTTCATTCCCAGTATTTGGTCGCCATATTGGATGGCCGCCAGATAGACAGTCATGTTTGCCTGCGCGCCGCTGTGTGGTTGCACGTTGGCATGATCGGCGCCAAACAGTTCCTTAGCGCGATCAATCGCCGCCTGCTCCACGACGTCAGCGTATTCACAACCGCCGTAATATCGTTTTCCGGGGTAACCTTCTGCATACTTGTTTGTAAACACCGAGCCCATCGCCTCGAGCACCGCTTCGCTCACAAAGTTTTCCGAGGCGATTAGTTCCAACCCGTTGGCTTGTCGGCCAACTTCATTGTCGATGGCTTCAGCGATCAGCGGATCGGTGGTGGCGAGAGGTGCGTTTTGAAGATCGTTCATGTTGGATTCTTGTCCTTAGAACTATGGTTTGTGCTTCGTTCGACCTACCGTGCTCCGCTCGACATCCCTAATCTTCTCCACCCGCTCGGCATGTCGCCCACCTTCGAAATTAGTGCTAAACCAGGCCGTCACGATCCTGGGAATGTCATCACGCGGGGTTGTGCGCGCTCCGATTGCCAGCACGTTCGCATCGTTATGTTGGCGCGCGAGCCGAGCTGTCTCCTCCGACCAGGCTACCGCCGCGCGCACACCTGGAATCTTGTTGGCAGTCATCGCCATTCCTGTTCCCGAGCCACAAACCAACAGACCCTGCTCTGCCAGCCCCTGCGCGACCTGCTCCGCAACCTTGCGCGCGTAGTCTGGATAATCTACAGACTCTTCAGAGGCGGTGCCCAAGTCCTCAAACTCGACACCGAGATCAAAAAGCAACGGTTTCAAGTTCTCCTTGGCGACGAACCCGGCATGATCGCTTGCAAGCGCTATTTTCATGTGCAAAAACCCTTCGTGAAGTGTTAAGAAGAACGGCGATGGTACATCACAGCATCGATGCTCGCAAACACTAGTAGGTTCAAATGGCGTTCGCTTTCAATGTGGATTCGAAGCACAGCTTATTACTGGGATCCCATCGTTCAAGGTCCAATGCCATTCAACGTATGGTTAACAGCTCAAGCCAAGACAAATTGTCTGAGCTTGAGTAGATTCCTCGATGATGACTGGCGGTGGATCTTTGATTCCTGACCCGTGACTCCGCGGTTTGCGTTAGTCGTATCTGCTAAGCGAGAATGCTAAATGTTTCAACCTAAGCTCTACTGTCGTGAGTGTATCGTCAAACTTATGCGCTGGTCACAATATTTTATTCCCACTCTTCGCGAAGATCCGGCTGATGCCGAAGTCGTTTCGCACAAACTTCTCCTGCGGGCGGGCATTATCCGCCAGCTCTCGGCCGGCATTTATTCCTATTTGCCACTGGGCCAGCGTGCAGCACTCAAAGTCCAGCAGATTCTGCGTGAAGAAATGAATGCTATCGGCGGTCAGGAATTTTATCTGCCGGCCATCCAGCCAGCCGAGCTTTGGCAGGAGTCAGGACGATGGAGCGCGATCGGCGACGACATGTTTCGCCTCAAAGATCGCAAAGGTGCAGACATGTGTTTAGGAATGACGCACGAAGAGGTATTTACCTCGATAGCTCGACATGAGCTTCGTTCCTATAAGCAGCTGCCGCAGGTTTGGTATCAGATTCAGATCAAGTTTCGCGACGAGCCAAGACCGAAGTCAGGTCTAATGCGACTGCGCACTTTCATAATGAAGGATGCGTATTCGTTTGATGTGGACCGGGCGGGTTTGGATAAATCTTTTGCGGATCAACGCGAAGCCTACAAACGGATCTTCACGCGTTGCGGTGTTGAGTTTGCAATTGTCGAAGCATCTTCAGGTTCGATGGGCGGCTCGGAGTCGAGGGAGTTTGTCGCCAAGACTGATGCCGGCGAAGACCTGATTGCAAGCTGCGCTAACTGCGGGTATGCGGCAAACCTTGAAAAAGCGACTTCGGGTTTGGCTCCGATCCAGGATGAACCGGGCCCGGACGCGCCTGAGGAATTTCCGACTCCCGGCGTGCGCACCATTGAGGATCTGACGACATTTCCGGGTGGCGCCGAGGCCTCGCGCCAAATCAAATCCCTGGTATTTCTTGCTACGATCGATGGTGAGGTGCAGCCCGTGCTGGTGCTGCTGCGTGGTGACCACCAACTGCATGAAACCAAACTGGCAGATAGCCTGCGTGCAACCACACTCCGTACGGCTCATCCAGAAGAAATTCGCGAACTGCTCGGTGCAAGTGCGGGCAGCCTGGGAGGCGTGGGCGCTAAAGAAAGGGCGCGGGCAATGAATCGCGACCTGAAAATTGTAGCCGACTCCTCACTTAAGAACCGTCGCAACATGACCACAGGCGCCAATCGGGATGATCATCATCTGCGTGGCGTCGACATCTCGCGAGATATCCGTATCGACGAATGGCTCGAGTTGCGGGTTGTAGAATCCGGCGAAGAGTGTCCGCGCTGCGCAACCGGCGTATTGGAAGTTTACAAGGCAATGGAGATTGGCCACATCTTCAAGCTGGGGACGAAATACTCAGAATCCATGGGTGCAACGGTACTCACTCAAGACGGAAAAGAGGTGCCTATCGTAATGGGCAGCTATGGCATCGGCGTGGAGCGGATACTAACGGCAGCTATCGAACAACAACACGACGCAGACGGCATCATCTGGCCGAAATCGATCGCCCCGTTTGATGTTGTCGTGACCGTCACTAATATGAAACAGGAAGAATTACGCGATGCAGGAGAGTCGCTTTATCAGGACCTGCAGCGGGCCGGTCTCGATGTTTTGATCGACGACCGCGACGAACGTGCCGGCGTCAAATTCAAGGACGCCGATCTAATCGGTATCCCTTACCGTATTACTGTTGGCAAAAAAATACCCGAGGGTCTTGTGGAGTTATTTGATCGGCGCTCAAAGAAAAGTGAAGACCTCAAGACCACCGACGTTGTGGGGCGGGTGCAGAAACTGGCACTCGCAGGTTTGTAATTACCCTCCCTCAACTTCGTAGTGTCTTTCGGAAAAGATATTCGTGCTCTATGAAAGTAAGAAGCAGTAACACCGCCATTTTTCTTTCCGTCATCATCATTCTCACCGGGTCACTGCTGCCGGCATACTCTCAAGACTTACTTCCTGAACTGGTTCGCCGCATCAAGCCCTCTGCTGTAGCAATTGAGACCTTTGACGCCCACGGCGAAAAGCTTTCACGTGGCAGCGGCTTCTTTATCGATACTGATCGCATCGTCACAAATCGTCACGTCATTGAAGGTGCTTATCGCGCCGAAGTGCATTCGTCGACCGACAATGTCTATCCCGTCAAGGGTGTGCTTGCTGTTGATGCTGAAGGCGATATAGCTTTGCTGAAGATCGACGCTCCTGCTGTCGCAGTCAGACCTTTGCCGCTCGATAGAACTTCACCACAGGAAGGCGAAAGCATAGTTGTGATTGGCAACCCACTGGGTCTCGAAGGAAGCGTCACAAATGGGATTGTTTCCGCGGTACGTGACATTCCAACGTTTGGCCGAATAATTCAAATCACTGCGCCCATATCTTCGGGGTCAAGCGGCAGCCCCGTGGTAAACATGCATGGTCAGGTGATCGGGATTGCGACTCTCCAAATTACAGGCGGACAAAGTGTCAACTTTGCTATTCCGTCAGAACGCATTTCTCAGCTACAACAAACCTCGTCATTGATGTCGTTATCGGATCTGGTCATGGCTTCGGGCAGAAATAAACGCGCGAAGGCAGTTCAGTTTTTTCGCGACGGTTTGACTTTTCTTTCCAGGGATGACTGCGAAAGAGCCCTGGGCTACTTCCAAAAGGCAGTCGAGTCGGACAGCAACTACGCCGATGCCTGGGCGCAAAGCGGATTCTGCCACGAAAAGTTAGGTAAGCATGTCGAAGCAATAGAAGCGTCGCGGAAAGCGGTAACTCTCAGGCCGTCTGCGGAATCATATTTCAATATTGGCCTGGCCAACTTCTATCTCAAACAACATCGCGAAGCGGCAGACGCATACCGTCAGGCAATCAAGCTGGACCCTTACAACTCTGCCGACGCCTACTACGCCCTTGGCCTGGTATATCGCGACTGGGGCAAGGCCGATGAAGAGATTCAAGCCTACAAGCAAGCGATTCGGCTGCGACCGGACTACACAAGTGCTTATGAAAGACTCGGAGCTCGCTATCTAGGCTCCAGAAAATTCTCTGAAGCAATCGAAGTATTTCGTCAGATAACCGTGCTAAAGCCCGGAGACGCTGTCGCTCCAAACAACATGGGCGAGGCATACCTGGAACTCAATCGTCTCAACGAAGCTCTTGAGGCATTCCGACAATCCATCCGCCTGAGACCGGATTTCGGCAGGGCCTACTACAATCTGGGAAAGTGCCTGCTCGCCATGGGCAATCGTGATGGGGCACTTGAGCAGTACAACATCCTCACGAATATTGATCCAGACTGGGCGGAGAAGTTGGGCGGATTGATCAACCCGTAAGTCGTCGAGGAGCTGGAGCAGACAGCAGGAGCAGGACAAACCAAAACTTCAAACCAAAGGAGATTATTATGCCTACCTCACAAGGCTTTCGAGGTTTACGCGTGGCTTTCAAACTGGCAATGGAGATCTACAATGAGTCCAAGCACTTTCCTCCGGAGGAAAAGTACTCGTTGACCGATCAAATTCGTCGCGCTTCTCGAAGCGTGGCAACGAACATTGGGGAGGGATCTCCTGCTGTCTGCCCCTGCTCCTGTTATTTCATTGCTTCTCCGACTATCGCCGTGAGCGCGTTGTCCTGCAGGGTTTTGTTGCGTTGTAGTTGCCCGTGAAGATCACAGCCAAAAACAGCGTAGGTAAGACCCAAGCCGAAGTTGTCCACATTGACCTCTTTGGGTGATCTTGACAGATTTGCACCTAGCAAAGAGGCTCGGGTGACGCGACCATCGCCAGGGGCGTACATTGCCTCAGTGACTTGCCTTCGGGTAATACGTGAGCCGCTGTTCGTGCGATACTCGCGCGGGCGAATCAAAGTCAACCAGCGATCCTGCTTTGCATCATGAAGGATCACGGGGGAGTTCAACGTCTCTTCACAGTCACCCCCAATAGCCATCAGCAACACGGGCGGATTAACGGGCGAGCTGGCATCCAGCGCCTGGTGGAAGCGCTGCGCCCGTTTCAGGACGGCGATAAAGTAGGCATCGAGGCTTTGCAATCGTCCACTCTCACCTCCGGCCCTGGCAGAGTATCGGAGCCTAAACGCCGGGTCATTTATCGGACTCCAGCCATAATGCTTCCAAATCTCGGGATCATACAGATCGATTTGAACTGGTTTGAGATTCTCGTCGAGGAATCTAACTGCGCTGCTGTCTGGCAGAAGTTGAAATAAAGCAGGCGAGCTGATCGAATCTTCGGCGGTGAGCTTATTGAGCAGTGGAACGCGTCGCCGCAAACCCTCGGTTATCGAATAGCCCTCGATGAGAGTCGCGAACGCATCAGCTGACCCTTCATTGGGCACTCCAATCATTACAATCTTGTTGATGTGGGCGGCGCCTGCCCAAGTCGGACGTATCTCCTCGTTGTCCCCTGGGAGATCCGTGTTTCCGTACATTGCGGCGTAGCGTGCGATCAGTCCCCCCATCGAGTGAGCCACAATATTAAACCGCAGATCAGGGCGTCGCAGCCTCTCTTTCAAATGCTCAATCTGCCTGATCAACTCGCGCGCATTGGTGACGTTATCCTGCCGCCAGTCATAAGCAAAAACGTAAAAGGTATCTTTGTCACCATCCGTTCCCGGGTTGTTCCAGTCTCCATCGCGAAACCCGGCATAGTGTCGCAGTGCTTCCAGCAGATCCCTGTAGACAAACACCTCAGGCAGAATTTTTGCGAGCCTCACTGTTTCAACTATCTTTCCAGGCACCAGGTCGTCATGGTTTCTTGCCAGATCTGGGGTCATGGGAAGACCATCATCGGCGGTACGAAACGCAGACGGCCAAACCTTCTCACCGGTTTTTGAGTTAATCAATTCTGATCCGAGAATGCCAGGAATTATAATTACCGGACGTTTTCCGGTCGTTGCCCGGGCAACAGCGAAGATGTGTTCCAGGTTTGGCGACCGGCGCGCTGAAATACATCCGGAGAATATCAATGAGGAAACCATCAGCAGACCCGCGGAAAAAACCAGTGAAGTGCAGGACGTCAATCTGTCTTTTCTGACAGCGAGGTGAGTTGCTTGCAAGATGGGACTCAAGTCTACCAGCGAATTTGGGAACTCTAAAAACTTAATCAGCGGGTGGTTCCCACCGGCGATTAATCAGACTTGCAACGAAACCGGCGCCGAAACCATTATCAATATTTACCACGCAGACATTCGAAGCGCACGAGTTCAACATCCCCAGCAATGCGGCTATACCTCCAAAGGATGCGCCGTAGCCGATACTCGTGGGAACCGCTACCACCGGCACTCCTATCAACCCACCGACAACAGATGGCAAGGCGCCTTCCATTCCGGCGGCCACAATGACAACACGGGCGCGGCGCAGTAGCTGGCGCTCGGCAATTACACGATGGATGCCGGCCACACCAACATCCCAGACTCTGTCAACACGATTCCCCATGGCTTCAGCAGTCAGGGCAGCTTCTTCGGCAATCGGTATGTCGCTGGTTCCAGCCGTGACGGCCGCGATGCTGCCCGTCCCGCGTTCGCTGCGCTCGCGAACGATACTTATTAAACGCGCAGTCTCGTGCCATTCGGCATCGGTTGCGATGTTTCGTACGTCTCCGAATGTATCTGCGTCTGTCCGAGTCACCAAGATGTTTGGGGAACGCGCCAACAGTCGCTCAACGATGCCGACAACCTGGGCTCGTGACTTGCCTTGGCCGAAAACTACTTCCGGAAAACCCTGACGTGTTGTACGCGAATGATCTACGCGTGCATATCCCAGGTCTTCGTAGTAAAGATTCTGGATGTGCTGTGCAGCTTCTCGAGTGCCGAGCTCGTTGCGCTTGTGAGCCTCAATAAGTTTTTCAAGTTGTTCTAAATCCATAAATTGGCGACCACTTCTGCCTTTCAACGCAGTGCTGGCATTCTAGCATTCACTTACAACACTTCTGAAAGAAGCTGACTTGCGAATCGACTATCCGGCAAGTAAGATTCAATAAACGCTAAAGTATGGAAGCCTGCTTAGCAATCCAATGCCGCGACACAACCGCGTTTCGAGATGAAAACGTCGTTTGCAACTGAACGAGTAAGCCCGAGAATACCTTCGCCGTGTCTACCGTAGTACGAAACATGCAACTTACGCTCGAGATGATCAAGATCGAGCATACACTTTTTGCCCTGCCGTTTGCTTTCCTCGGAGCTGTACTGGCAGCAAATGGACTTCCTTCGTTTGGTCAACTCTTCTGGATTATCGTAAGCATGGTGGGTGCGCGTTCCGCGGCTATGGCGTTTAACCGCCTGGTCGATCGTAGTTATGACGCTCGTAATCTGCGCACGTCCGCAAGAGCTTTGCCGGCGGGGCTGCTTTCTGTTGGTTTCGTTTGGGCGTTTACCATTGCTTCTGCAGGCGTTTTCTTTATCGCGGCCGCAATGTTAAATCGTCTCACGTTAATTCTGGCGCCGCTTGCGCTCACCAGCGTCCTGCTCTACTCCTTTACGAAACGGTGGACGCTGCTTTCACACGTCGTGCTTGGCTGGTGCTTATCGATCGCCCCGACCGGGGCCTGGATTGCGGTGCGCGGTGAAATTGGCAGTCCAGTTCCTTTGCTCTTGTCCCTGGTGGTGCTTTTGTGGACTGCGGGTTTTGACGTGCTTTATGCGTGCCAGGATTACGAATTTGACAGACGAGAGGGTTTGCGTTCGATCCCCGCGCGAGTAGGTATATCGCGCGCGCTTTGGATAGCACGTTTCCTGCACGCAGGAGCATTTCTGGCCCTGGTATGGTTATATCTCGTGACGAAGCTGGGCCCCATTGCGTTACTGGGCGTAGTTGCTACGGCAGGCCTGTTGTTGTATCAACATCGACTTGTGCGAGCAAATGATCTCAGCCGTTTGAATGCGGCATTCTTCACTACCAACGCTTTTGTGAGCATTATCTTGCTGGTTACATTTGGCAGCGCAATCTTCTTTCATCCTTGAGCGAATTCCAGAGGGTTACGAGGAAATGAACTTTTCACACGACAACAAACTCGCCGAAATCAGCACGCGCGTGGAAGCCGGGAAGCGGCTAACTTTTGCGGACGGTGTCGCGTTATATGCGACGGACGACCTACAGGCACTGGGTAAACTCGCGGACACAGTAAGACGACATCGCCACGGTCGCACGACGTACTTCAACGTTAATCGACATTTCAATCCCACTAACATTTGTTATGTTGACTGCAAGTTTTGCGGGTTCTATCGCACTCCAAGACAGGCGGATGCCTACACGCACAATATTGACGAATGCCTGAACATTGCCGGCCAAGCCGTTGGCGAAGGGGCCACTGAACTGCACATCACAGGTGGCCTGAACACTAAATTGCCATTTAGTTATTTTACAGAACTGCTTTCTTCGCTTAAGCGCCAGTATCCCCAACTCCATCTGAAGGCGTTTACGATGGTTGAATTTGATCACTTTGCTCATTTCTACAAGATGAGCGACGAAGATGTAATCCAGAAACTTATCGAAGCAGGCTTGGATTCTTGTCCGGGTGGGGGCGCCGAAATTTTTCGCGAGCCGACGCGATCGATGATCTGTGCGCATAAGTGTAATGCGAATCGATGGTTGGAACTGGCGGGGAAAGTCCATGCCGCCGGCTTAAAAACTAATGCCACAATGCTCTATGGCCATATCGAATCCATCGAAGACCGGGTCGATCATATGATTCGACTGCGCGAGCAACAGGAGAAATCCGGAGGCTTCCAGTGCTTCATACCGTTAGCTTTTTATCCGGAGGATACGCAATTAGGTCATTTGCCTGGTCCGTCCGGAGTCGACTCGCTAAAAACAATGGCAGTTTCCCGTTTGCTGCTGGATAATTTTGACCACATAAAAGCGTATTGGGTCATGCTGGGAAAACGCCTTGCCCAGGTTGCACTGCACTATGGGGCTAACGACATAGACGGCACTATTACCGAAGGCGGTGAGCTAAGCTCGAGTTACTCTGTAGAGGCAAACAATGAAGTGAGAATGACCAAAGCGGAGTTAGTAGATCTCATACAAGATGCAGGCTTCGAAGCTGTCGAACGTGACACTGTCTACAACCGCATCAACCCGAGTAGTGTCACTGTCATCTAAACGAGCTAGATCCTTCAACCACTTCCTAACTGAGCAAAAGAACAAATGCCAATTGATACTGAACAGTCGACTATTACAATCGCGCATTCTCCGGATTCTGACGACGCATTCATGTTTTATGGTCTCGCCACTAACAAGCTGGATACGGGGCGTCTGACTTTCAAACATCTGCTAAAAGACATCCAGACGCTAAACGAGGAGGCGATGCGCGGCACTTACGATGTCACGGCGATAAGCTTTCACGCCTATGCATATGTTGCAGACAAGTATTTGCTGCTGCCACATGGTGCCTCGATCGGAGACAACTACGGACCAGTTGTGGTCTCACGCGAAGCGACGCCGCCGGAAGACATCGGCAGTCTTAAGATTGCCGTACCGGGAAAGTTGACGAGTGCTTTTCTTGCGCTGCGGATTTACAATCCAGATTTTGAATTCCTCGTTGTGCCTTTTGACAAGATCATCGCCGCCGTGCAGGACGGATCATGTGACGCCGGTCTACTGATTCACGAAGGTCAGCTCTTTTATGAATCAATCGGCCTTCACAAAGTGCTTGACTTGGGCGAATGGTGGCACAAAGAGACCGGCTTGCCCTTGCCAATGGGTGGAAATGTCATCCGCCGTGATCTCGGTCCGGATTTGATAAAGGAAGTCTCGCAGTTGCTCCGCGAGAGCATCGGATATTCACTAGAACATCGGGAGGACGCATTGCAGTATGCCATGCAGTTTGCCAGGGATATGGATCCAGCGCTGGCGGACCGCTTTGTGGCAATGTGGGTAAACGAGCTGACTCTGGACTATACGGACCGTGGGCGCGAGGCTGTCCGTCGTTTATTGGAAGAAGGTTTTCAAAAGGGTATTATCCCAAAGCAGGTAGCGGTCGAGTTTGTAGGCGGTTAAGAGACCGAGAACTGATTTCGAACGGCCAGCCGCCTCCTGGAGTTTGTAAGGTGCGCTGTTTGTTGTCGAGAGGCTTAGAAGGCATCTCGTTTGTTTGAAGCTGGGGTGTGCGCGGTGACCGTAAGCCACCCCGCCCAGAAGGGGCAGCCAATCACCGCGCACATCATCGGCCACAGAACCACATAAACCAAGCCCTCCCGAAGCTTGGTTATCGCCCGCGCCGTGTAAGCAACGCCGCCGCTCGGCGTTGCGTCTGCGCTCCCGCGCTGTAAAGCTTCACGGAATTAGACGAGGCGTCTGTTGCCGACATGAGGACCTTTAGAAATCCTTATTCAGCCGTCAATTAGGTTTCGGTTCGAACTCTTTCAATACTGCCGCGACTTCGCCGCCGAAGCCTAACTTATTCTAATATGAGCACCTTACACTAGATGCAGGAAAATTTGCAATAGGAAAATGGCGCAACGATCCAAGGTCCAGCGGTTACCTGCTTTGGCAACAAGAGGCTTTCTGCTTAGCATCTGAGCAGATACTGTTCGTTGAAAACAGCGCTGTTCTCAATCCTTTTTCAGGTAAAAAATGAATAGGAAACCAACTATCCAAAGACTGGCATGTGCAGTGGCGGCTTTTATGTTGCTTACCGCTGCGGCCCTGAACGCGCCCGCTCAATCGGAAGCGAATAGTTCGATCAGTGCGGCTGAGGCCGAGCGGATTATCGGTTCTTTTACCACTAAGGAAGCTGAGTTTCGGAGAGCCCTCAACTCTTACTCATTCAAACGCGACGCTGTTATCCAGAGTATCGGTATGGGCGGGCAGATCATCGGTGAATACCATCGCGTATCTAATTTCACCTTTGACGATCAGGGCAATCGTTACGAAAAGATTAGCTATTTTCCAATGCCCTCAATGGGTGAGATCACTCAGGAAGACATTGACGATTTGGGTGGGATAGAACCTTTTGCCCTGGAGCCTTCAAAGATTTCCCGCTACAACATCAAGTACATTGGTAAAGAGAAGATCGATGAGCTAAATCTCTACGTTTTTGAGGTTGCTCCAAAGGTAATCCCGGACCCAAAAAAGACAAAAGAACGACTGTTCGTGGGACGCATTTGGGTGGATGACCAGGACTTGCAAATCGTAAAGACAAAAGGAAAAGGTGTACCGGAAACAAAGATTAACAAGTTTCCAATCGTGGAGACTTATCGCGAGCATATCGATGGTCGCTACTGGTTTCCCACCTACTCTTATGCGGATGAGGAACTCATTTTTGATAACGGCGGGAGTCTGCACGTGCGCATGAAGGTTCGCTATACGGACTTCACACCCGCTCGCGCCACGTTGAAGGTAACCGAGGTCGGCGAGACTGAGAATCCAGGCACTGGAATTACAAAACCTATCGAAGGCGGAGTCCTTAACAGCAAGGCTTTAGACCTTCCAAAGCCAACGTATTCGGAAGAGGCTAAGAGATTGCACGTATCCGGCACGGTCACAGTGCGCGTCGTTATCGACGAGAACGGCAAGGTCATTTCCGCGCTTGCGATTGACGGTCCGGCGCCCCTACGACAAGCGGCTGAAGAAGCTGCCAGAAAAGCTGTTTTCAACCCAACAACTCAGGGTGGAATAACGGTCAAGGTTTCGGGAGTTATCACCTACAAATTCGGGCGGTAGCAATGTTGGTTTGCCCTCACTGAACGACGGAGTAACCAAGCGCTGCGGCGATCTGCTGCCGAACCTCGTATACAAGGTCATTAATTTCTTGATCGGTTGAAACTCCCGCGGTTTGCACCGGAGGCAATATAACCATTTCGATTGTTCCGGAACTCGCCTCACCAGTTCCCTTTCCCATCAGCACATCGGAATGTTTGATAGCAACGGGGACAATGGGAACGCCTGCTTCCTTTGCCATGTAGAACGCCCCCTTCTTAAAAGGTAATAATTCTCCTGGGTTCGCTCGAGTGCCTTCGACAAATACGCCGAAGGAGACTCCTGATTTAATGCGGGTTGTCGCTGCATTGGTTGTTCGAATTGCCTCCTCCCGATTCGTGCGATCAATGGCCATAACATTTACGAAACCCATGCCGAAACCGAGAATAGGCACTTTGAGCAGTTCTTTCTTCGCAAGTAGACCAATCCTTCGTCCGGTGTAAACGAACAGCGTTGCAGTGTCCAGGTACGAACGATGATTCGATACGAAGACATATGTTTGCGCCGGATCCAAACATTCAGCACCGGTAACCTTGACTCTGACGCCACTTAAACGCAGCCAGGTGCGTGCGCCAAAAAGCCCCCAGGGATAAACGAGGTCATGATTACCGGTAAGCCATGCGACGAACAATATTGGTGGGCCAAGAATAGCCAGGAGTGCACCGGCCACAAATAAGGACCACCAATAATGAAAACGCCCAAGCAAGCCGGGAGACTTGATTGTGCTAGACTGCTTCACAATCAATTTTTTGGATCGCAGAGTTTTATTCCTTAACTTTGCTCAAAGGAATGCCCGAATGATTCGCTATCGATTTCTGCTAATCGCAGGTCTGGCCTGCCTGCTGTTAATGGCTGCGACTGCCGAGCCATTATTAGCCCAAAGGCCCTCGGGCCGTGTTTCCAAAGCGGCTGAAATTCCTTCCCCACGGTCACTCCTCGGATTTACACCCGGTGACGATCGCACGATAGCGGACTGGAGCCAGATTACCGACTATTTCAATCGTCTTGATAGAGCTTCCGATCGTGTTCTGGTGCAAACGCTGGGACAGTCAACTCTTAAGCGGCCGCTAATTGTCGCTTTCATCAGCGCGCGAGAGAATATACTGGCTCTTCAAAAATACAAAGACATTCAACGACAGCTGGCGGACCCCCGCAGGATCACAGATGACCTACAACGCAACCGGCTTATTTCAGGCGGCAAAGTAGTCGTAGCGATTTCTTGTTCTATACATTCCACCGAAATCGTGGCGTCGCAGATGTCTATGCAACTTGCTTATGAGTTGGCAATAGCACAGGACGAAGATACTCGCGAGATTTTGCGGAACACAATCCTGCTTTTGATTCCTTCACCAAATCCCGACGGGGTCGACATCGTCGCTAACTGGTATCGCAAAACTTTAGGCACGCCCTACGAAGGCAAGGAACCGCCGGAGCTATATCACTACTATGCGGGTCACGACGACAATCGCGACTGGTTCATGTTGAACCTTAAAGAAACTCAAGCGATAACTCATCTGTTCTGGCAGGAATGGTTTCCTGAAATCGTTTATGACATTCATCAGCAGGGAACGACAGGATCACGCCTCTTCATTCCACCGTTCTACGATCCACCAAACCCGAATATCGCACCGCTCCTGCTTCGCCAAGTGGGTTTGATTGGTCACAAAGTGGCCGCAGACCTGCAGGCGGCGGGATTCAGGGGCGTACTAACTAACGCTCTGTATGATACCTGGTGGCATGGAGGATTTCGCACTGCACCTTACTTCCATAACTCCATTGGCATTCTGTCTGAAGCGGCAAGCGCGCGGTTGATGACGCCAACCACGATCACGAACGAACAACTTGTCCGTTCAAGTACTCGTGGTATGCGAAGCGCGCTGGAGGTGACCACAAACTTTCCCGATCCGTGGCCAGGAGGCGCATGGCATGCGAGGGACATAGCGGGAATGGAGTTGATCGCCGCTCGCTCAGTGCTTTCAATGGCAGCGAAATACCGCTCTCAGTACTTGCAGAATTTTTATGACCTCGGTCGAAAAAGTATTGAGCAGTCGGCGCCGCCAGAACAACCCCTCGCCTATGTCGTCCCCGCGGGACAAGGGCGAGATGAGGAGGTTGCCAAGCTGATCGCGATCCTCGTGGATCAAGGAATCGAAGTCTTTCGACTTGATAGTGAATTGCATTTAGGTTACGGACCACGAATACTGCAACGAACAAATTCCTCAAGCGAGAAACTTGGCGCTTACCGGCTAATCATTGCACACACCACTTCAATGCAGGAGGTGCCAGCCGGCAGTTATATAATCTTTCTATCACAGCCCCAACGTTCCAATGTCATTTCGCTTTTTGAGCCGCAGATCTATCCTAACAGGCTAACAGCCACCGGTGAGGCGGAGCGCCCTTACGACGTTGCTGGTTGGACTCTACCGTTAGAAATGGGAGTCGACGCTCCCGCAGTCACTGCCATCAAGGAACAGTCTAATGAAAGAAGACTGACTCTTGTAAAGGACGCCAATGAAGTCAGAAAAGATCTGGCGCTTGCGCTCAGACAGTCCGACGGATCCCCGGTTAAGAATCCGCTCAAACAACCAATACGAATAGGTATCTACAAAGGCTGGACGGCAAACATGGACGAAGGCTGGACGCGTTTCGTCTTTGATACTTTCAATGTTCCCTACAGTTCTATCCGTGACGCGGAAATAAGACAAGGAGGACTCAAGTCTAAGTTTGACGTCCTTCTCTTACCGTCTCAACGAGCGACGGAAATAATCGAAGGCAATACGACCGGAAGCTATCCGCAGGAATATACCGGTGGAATCACGATGGCAGGCGTGGGTAATCTCAGGACCTTTGTCGAAAGTGGTGGCACTTTAATTTGTTTCGATGCCGCCTGTGAGTTGCCGATCAAGCAATTCAGTCTTCCTATTAGCAATGTTCTCGATGGGTTAAGGTCTTCGGACTTTTACTGCCCCGGTTCAATCGTGGCCATCGATGTAGATAACACCCAGCCGGTGGGCCGCGGTCTGTCTCGCAGTACAAACGCCTACTTCATTAACAGTTCGGCTTTTGTATCTACTGACGCAAGTATAAAAGTCGTCGCGCGTTATGCCAGGGACAACGTGCTGCGCTCGGGCTGGCTGTTGGGCGAAGCGAGACTAAGTGGCCAGATTGCCCTGGCGGAAGCTTCACTGGGCAAAGGACGAATTGTTCTTTTCGCTTTTCGACCCCAGCATCGGGGCCAAACGTGGGGTACATTAGGTTTTATCTGGAATGCGATCGCCTCAAGTATCAAATAACCCGATGATTCACTGAGAAGTTTCTGGAAAGCCGGACGTCGCTGCTTGCCGAGCTACGGGCTTCAGCGTTATCTTTTATGCTGAGCAAACGGTTTTCTCTCCTCGGAATTTGTTCACGCTCCCCTGAATCAGTCAAAAGCCGCAAGCTTCTATCCACGCCCGAAGGCATCAATGAGGCTCCTCGATCTGTGCGCCTCAAGTGGAGTTTTGTATGAAAAAGAGTTGCCGTTTTTTAATTGTCATCTTCCTGTTGTCATTGTCGACAGCGGTGCTTGCTCAGACGCGACAGCGACGAGTTGGTTCGGAAGCGCCCAGCACTCAAGGCTCACCGACAACCGCGCGTCCGCCCGTGTTGGGTGGCGCGAACTATCCCAATAACCAGCAGCCGAATGTTCAGGAAAGCCCGGCTAAGACTGGTCCCGAAGAAGTGGCTGCTGGAGATATCATCCGAGTCAATACTACTTTGGTCACAATCCCTGTGAGCGTGATGGATCGCGATGGCAGATACATGCCTAATCTGAATAAAGAAGATTTTCGCCTTTGGGAAGATGGCGTCGAACAGCAGGTGGCGTTCTTCTCGTCAGTGGACAAGCCATTTTCGGTCGTACTAATGATTGATACCAGTGGTTCAACCCGTTTCCGGCTCGAAGACATTCAAGATGCCGCAATTAATTTCGTCAATCAACTGCGCGCTGATGACAAAGTCATGATCGTCTCGTTCAACGACGATATCAGAATACTTGCCGACTTCACCAGCGATCGCACAAGACTCCGGCGGGCGATTCTACACGCGAATACCGGTGACGGCACGAGGCTCTACGATGCAGTAGATATGGTGATCAATCAACAGCTGAGCCGCATCTCGGGAAGAAAGGCGATTGTACTTTTCACAGACGGTGTGGATACGACCAGCCGTCGCGCAACCTACCAGACTACGGTCACGGACTCGGAAGAATTGGATGCTTTGATCTATCCAGTACAATACGACACCTATTCAGACATAAGTGGTGTGCCTACCTTTCCGGGCGGACGACAAGATGACGTTTGGGGTCAGATCCTGGGTGGTATTTTTGGCGGAGGAGGGAGAAATGGTCGGCGAGGTGGAGGTCCGACTGGCCCTGGAACTTCTCGAAGCGATTATGAAGTCGCAAATCGCTATCTGCGTGATTTGGCCCAAGACACCGGCGGCAGGGGATATCAGGCGGATAGTACGCAGAACCTATCCTATGCCTTCGCCAATGTTGCTGAAGAACTGCGACGACAATACAGCATCGGCTACTATCCCAAGCGTCCTGCACAGGCGGGCCAACGGCGACTGATTCGTGTGCGGGCTAACCAGCCAAATCTTGCGGTGAAAGCACGTGACAGTTATATCTTCAATCCAAGTGGTACTGCAGTACCCGAAGAGAAATCTGCACAAAAAAACTCACCCGTTTTACGCAAGTTTACGGAGAAGGGCGAACCTGCCCAGCCATTTCCTAACCATTAACTTGCGGTTGTCGCGGAGCCGAACGGGCTGCCACCTCGGCCGCTTCCGCAGCCGGCAGATGAATAGTTATCACCGCGCCTCCGTGCCCATCTCGATTTCCCGCGGTTACCGTGCCACCGTGTAGTTCAACGAGATGCCGGACTATTGCCAGGCCGAGTCCTAGTCCGCCATGTTTTCTTGTGCTCGATCCGTCTGCCTGAGTAAAACGATCAAAGACTCGCGGCAAGAAATCAGCCGGAATCCCGGGACCACTATCTTCGATCCTGATCTCCGCCATCGTCTGGCATTTGCCAAGAAAGATGTCGATCTCTCCACCCTCTGGAGTAAATTTCACTGCGTTAGAGAGTAGGTTCCAGGCTACTTGTTGCAAACGATCCGCATCGCCTTTAACCATTAATCCAGACGCATCGATATGCGTTCGCAGGCGAAGGTCTTTAGCTTTGGCAGCGGGACGAATGACGTCAATCGAGGCGTGAATTACGAACAACAGATCGACCGGTTGCGAGCTAACCTTCAGTTTTCCGGCGATGATTCGCGACACATCCAAAAGGTCTTCGATAATCTGCCTTTGCGCTCCAGCATTTCGCTCTATCACTTCCAGCGCGTGATTTAGCCCGTCTTGATCAAGTTGCCCGGTGCGCACCAAGCGCGACCAACCCACGACGGCATTTAACGGTGTACGAAGTTCATGAGAAACGGTCGCGAGAAATTCGTCTTTTAAACGGCTGGCTTCTTCAGCTTGGGCTCGCGCTTCACTTTCGCGTTGTAGTAGTTGTGCGCGCTCATTTTCAGCGCGAACCCTCTCCGTGATATCCATCGTCAATCCCCGCATCCCAACAGGTTGCCCATTCTCATCACAAACAACAATTGATTTGGACTCCACCCAAATGTCATGTCCATCTTTGTGCAACCAACGAAACCGGCTCGTGCCTCCCTTTCCTGAAGCAAACTTCTCTGCCGCCTCTCGTGCGGCCAGTTCCTTGTCATCTGGATGAACGATAGACAACCAGAAGTTTGGCGTCGACAACCATTCCTGCTGGCTATAGCCAAGCATCTTCTCGACGTGGCTGCTCACAAAATCGACCCTCTGAGTGACTGAGTTAGGATCCCCCCACGCCTCCCAAACAACCCCTGGAACATGGGCAACGATGTCCTCAACCCGACGCCGATGCACACCCAGTTCGCTCGCGAGTTTGTTCTTTTCTCCCTCCATTTCTTTTCGTTCGCTAATCACTGCAAACACCAGAAGAGTCGTCAATGTGCTCGTACCAATAAAAGCGAGCAGTAGTAACAAAGAAACGTTAGGATTCTTTTGGATGAATGGTCCGTAACCTTTTGTCGCTCCCCATACGGCAACGCCTGCGAGCAGTAGTATGCCGCTGGTAATGACGCGCTGTTCGAAGCTCAAAGCCGCCCAAAGCAGAAATGGAAGACACAAATATGCCAGTGGGTAGGTTTTTACCGGCCCTGGGAACCAACCGCCGAAGATAATCATCGATACCCCGAAGAGCATCAGCAAAAGCGCAGTCATCTCGGATACAAATCTGCGACTCATTTTTTCACCCGAGCTCCATGCGAGAAGAAACGGCGCAAGGATCAGAGCACCGAAGCCGTCTCCGAGCCACCAAGTGATCCAAAGATCTGCGAATTTATTCCATTGTGCGGCGCCTCCCAGATAGAGGCTTAGATTACCAATTGTTGCGCTAACCATCGGCGCCAACACCGAAGCGCATAGAACAAACCACAACACATCAGCTACCGACTTCAGCGACTGATGCCACCGGCCGCCCCTGTTCAATAAGAAGATCGCCAACAGTCCTTCCAGGGTGTTTCCGAAGGCGATCCCAAATGCAGTTGGTATTGGGATGTGAGTGCCTAGATTTGCCGCCAAAGCACCGATGAAAATTGCTGGCCATATCCGCCAACCAAAGATTAGAAGCGAGGCAATGGCTATTCCGGTTGGAGGCCAGACTGGCGTGACATTAGTGTGGGCTGAGGCCAGCGAAAGACCCAGTTCGGCAGCAGCAAAGTAAACGATTGCGATGAAGGCGATTAAGGCGCCTAGACGGAGGGGACTCAGTTTCATCCAACAACCCACGAGTACTTGGACATAAGCGCAACGGAGATCGATGAAGGCTAAAGTCTAAGCTTAGAGCAACTGTCGCGCAACATGGCGAACGCCCTCGAAAAGCAACAAAGGAGTCTTATGGACCAAAAAAAGCGCGGCGAGTTTTTCCATCCGCCGCGCCAACTATACCCACAGGAGGAAAGGGGTATTCAATTGTGCTCAGTATAGATGATTCCTTTGTCACGCTTCAATGTACAGTCTCGATCACGCACAAGGCAGATAGACTCTTTTTCAGCGATTATTGAGGATAGGTTGGACATGCCTAAAGTAAAGAGTTTTGGAAATCATTGAAACATGCGGTCAAATTCGGCCCTCACCACTGCGTAACACTCACACGAAGCCGCTTCCAGTCCCTTCCTATCCAACACTGCGACCTGCCCTCGAGAATAGTCGATTAGACCTGCTTCCCGCAGGGCGCTTGCCGCCACGCTAACACCTGCTCTCCGCGTTCCGAGCATGCGAGCCAAAAACTCGTGCGTAAGCGCAAACTGCTCCTTATTAATTCGATCGTGTGTTAACAAGAGCCATCGGGCCAATCGCTCGTTCAAAGGATGAACCCGATTGCAGGCGGCCGTCTGAGAAACTTGGGTGAAAATCGTGTAAATGTAACGAAGAAGTATGTCGTGCAAAGGTCCGCCGTTTTTTATGAGGGCGTTCAAAGACTTTGCTCTCATTCTTAAGGCCGAACCACTCCCCTGGACCAGCGCCTGATTAGATGTTCTGTAAGCTCCAAACACCACTGGAAAACCTACCATTCCTTCTCTACCGACAACTCCAGTTTCAACACTCTCGCCACCTTCCAACACCGCCAGTAGCGAGACGATTCCTTCCGTTGGAAAATACACGTAGGTTATGGGCTCTTCGGGTATGTACAAAATCACTCCGAGGTTCAGAGTCACAACTTCCAGCTGGTCAGAAAAGCGATCGAACTCCTCGCGCGGTAGTGCAGCGAGAAGCAAGTTGTCGGGTGGAAACTTATGATTCTGGCCCATATATGCTGTCTGAAGAAAGCTTAACTTAAACCGATTTGCGTTTTACTGTCTTTGCGCCCTCGGTAAAAAGTTTTTGAGCCCCTACGGCACAAGAACCTTGTTAAGACATTGCCCTCGTCACTTCTGGAAGGTTTGCCAGATCCGTGAAGAGCGGTGGTCAGCTCGAGTGACTACGCCTGAAGGCAACTGTCACACACAAACCCGTCCCTCGCTCGCAACTTTGGCGAGTAGATTGTTTTTCTAGACTGGTAGTGATTGTTGGTTGAAACATTGGGCTCCTCTGGTCCGCATCGAGTGTGAAAACACTGACGGCAGAAGGAAAAGGCTTTGGGACCTGGACCCAATGTCGAGAATGGATTCTACAAAGAACAGATTCGTTATCCATTCCTACTGTACGCTCTGTTTGACGGCTTGTCGAGTTGGAGACCTATCACCGTGTACGGCATGAAAGTGCTGCTTGGTTTAGAAATCGCCGTCCCGGGGCAGCAATCTACTCAAGAGTCCTTCCAACTGTTGACCATTAGCTAGATAACTCTTGCAATCCAAGCCGCCTACGTCCTCATCCGTGCCTTCCATCTCTTTTTTGAACTCGGCCGGAAGGACGATTACAGGAACCTCTTGACCCATTTTGAAATGGTCTCGGACCCTGCGTCCGATAGCTAGGGCTTCATCGGAGTTTAGGTCTTGATCTATAAGAATGAGCTCTATCTGGTATTCCGACTTGACGCTCTCCTCAATAGAGTCAGCTTCGTTCGTCGCCTGGATGACCTGATATCCCCTAACATTTAGGAATTCAGCCATGGCCTCACGAACTTCATCGTCGTCCTCCACCAGCAGAATGGCCTTTGCAAGTTTTCGGTTTTCGGTCATTTGATTCATCCGGATTTGAACATATCAAAAGGTTTTGCCGCGCGTCTGTACGTATGCGCACCAGTTCATATTAATTCTTCGTTCGATACCGTACAGACGATCTGAATTGAGGGGGCTACAGTCTCGTCCATACGACAAGCAGGGTAGCCTGGGTCGTCGTGTCTTTCCCGACTAGACCTTGAGAACCAACGCCGACCTGGGCCTTCTTCTTAATCAATCCTGCAACACTGATTTTGAGAAGTACCACTGAGTCGGGCTTGTCACCTTTCAGGAGGTTGAAGTCTCATAAGTTGAATTCCCCTTTTAGCGAGTGAGATGCTATGCAACTCAACAAACGCCGTGTCCTGTATGTGGAGGATCACGAAGACACCCGCGAACTAATAACCATCGTTCTTCGACAAAGAGATTTTGAAGTGGCAAATGCCCACACGGTAGCCGGGGGCGTAAGGTTAGCCACTGAAGAGCGCTTTGATCTCTATTTGTTGGATTCATGGTTGCCGGACGGTTCGGGGTTAGATCTTTGCCGGAGGATTCGTAAATTCGATCAGGCCACTCCCATATTATTTTACTCCGCTGCTGCGTACGAGGCGGATAAGAACATGGCCTTAAGTGCCGGCGCTCAAGCCTACCTGATAAAGCCCAGCCAGACGTCAGAGTTGTGCGATCTCGTTTCCTCCTTGATCGATACAGCCACTCAGAACGCCAGTATGGAGCTTTCCGGCTAGTGTCCTAAATGCTTCCCTGAATAACTCGCAGGCCGAACTTTCCAAAGCATCGAACCTATTGCCCAAAGAATCGTCGCCGTGGCCAGAGTCAGTGCGAGCCAGAATTGCCAGTAAGCGCTGAATGTTTGTTCCCATCCTGACTGGATTCTATGTGAAAGGTTTACGTTTAGGTCCGACGATGTCAATAGACGCGAGAGCAGTTGAATAAGCAAATACCAACCAAAGGCGTAAAGCCAGGCCCTTCGATCCATTCCCACTTTTCTCAATGCAATCATTCCCACCACGATCCCTCCAACGTGCGCTAACGTTGATGAGAAAAAGATTCCCCAAGCCATAACGACGTAAAGGAACCAGACCACAAATCCGGGAATCATCCAGATAATTGCGATTCTAATGAGAAGTGCGTTCTCAAGGAAGAGGCCAATAGCGAGGAGCAAATTCCCAATGTTACACATCCAGAGCATGTGTCCCAGCTGGTTGATGCGCCAGTAGTGAATTCCCTGCGCAACAAAGAAGAGCAACGGAAGCAAACCGAGCAATCGTAAGCCTATGTCGGGTGATCTATTTTTCGCCAAGTCTCGTGTCCTGTCGCTGCTCAATATTTCCCACCAAACTATCCTCTAATATCGAAAAAAACAAACGCAGTCTTGACAACGAGGGACAATGAGCAAGAGACTGCTCCCGGTATTTGCAAATCATTTTGGGCA
>Ga0070699_100000487_pt1 | contig 37722 bp, 37 predicted proteins | sample KBSK1503metaG_FD_65473 | JGI IMG/M metagenome (GOLD analysis project Ga0070699, IMG submission 65473) | Corn, switchgrass and miscanthus rhizosphere microbial communities from Kellogg Biological Station, Michigan, USA - KBS K1-50-3 metaG | ecosystem: Host-associated > Plants > Roots >... | reverse complement strand
GAGTTCGACGACGAGGCGTTCCTCGTCCGCTGCACGCTCCGCGTGCGCGACCACGAGCTCCTGTTCGACTACACCGGCTCGGCGCCGGAGTGCCCGTACTTCTTCAACTCGAAGCCCGAGATCGTCCGCTCGGAGCTGGTGGTGCGCGTCCATCAGATTCTCGCCCCGGACGTGCCGTTCACCGACGGCATGATCCGACCCGTGCGGGTGGTCGCGCCCGAGGGCTCGATCGTGAACGCCCGCCCGCCGGCGCCGCTCGCGGCCGCCCACATGCACGTCGGCCTGATGGCGATGGAGCTCGGCGAGACCTGCCTCAAGAAGGCGCTGGCCTGCGCGCCCGAGACGGGGTTCACCGACCGCATCACGGCGCCCGGTGGCACCACCGGCATGGGGCTCTCGTCGTGGCACGGCGACGAGACCTTCCTCGTCATGGACGGAAACGCGGTCGGCGCGGGCGGTGCGTGGGACCGCGACGGCATCGACATGACGGGCAGCAACTACGGCGGCCCGGGCCTCGTCTACCCCGACGTCGAAACCGTCGAGCAGACCTATCCCGTCCGCTACCTCTACAAGCGGCTGCGTCGCGATGCAGGCGGCGCCGGCCGCTTCCGCGGCGGGGCGAGCGTGGAGGCGGCGTTCACGCCGCGCGGCGGTGCGGCGAGGCTCGAGGGCACGACGCTCGGCATGCGCCGGGCGATTCCGCTGCCGGGACTCTTCGGTGGCTACCCGGGGGCCTGCACAGCGTTCGAGCTCGAGCACGACGGCGCCACCGGATCGCTCGGCCTCAACGCCGGCGGCATCGCGCTCGACGCGGGCGACGTCTTCCGCTTCGCCAACGCGAGCGGCAGCGGCCTCGGCGATCCGCTGGAGCGCGAGCCCGAGCGCGTGCTGGCCGACGTGCGCGAGGGCTACGTGAGCGTGGAGACCGCCCAGACGGTCTACGGCGTCGTCCTCGGACGCGGGAGCGTCGACCCGGAGAGGACGCGGGCGGCGCGCGGCGCCATCCGGTCCGCGCGTCTCGCCCGGGCGCGCGCCCCCGAGACGCGGGTCGAGGATCCGGCGCGCGCCGCGACACCCATCGGGCGGCTCTCCGCGGCGGTGGAGGTGGTGGGCGCCGGCGGCGCGCTCCTCGCCCGCTGCGCCGCGTGCGGCGCCGGGCTCGCACGTGCGCCTGGATCCTGGAAGGCCGGCGCGGCCGTCGCCGAGACCACGCTCGGCACGCCGGCCTACACCGCCGTCAGCGGGGCGACGGCTCCGCGACGTGCCGCGGGCGCCGTGGTGCTGCGCGAGCACTTCTGCCCGGGTTGCGCCCGGCTGCTCGAGACCGAGGTCGTGCTCGCGGGCACGCCGCCAGAGGCCGACGTGCGGCCGGAGTTCTGGGCCGGCACATGAAGGACGCGGCCGCCATCGTCGGGATCGCCCAGTCCGAGTACACCAAGTGGGGCGGGCTCACGCGCTGCACCGAGTACCAGCTCGCGCTCGAGACGATCGTCAAGGCGGTGGAGGACGCGGGCCTCACCGTCGACGACCTCGACGGCTTCGCCTCGTTCTCGAACGACCGCAACGAGGCCGCGTTCGTGGCGACGGATCTCGGCGTGCCGGAGCTGCGCTACGCCGGCATGACGTGGATCGTCGGCGGCGGCGGGGCCTGCGCGGCCGTCGCCGAGGCGGCGATGGCGATCGCCACCGGGATGGCGAGCTGCGTAGTCGTCTACCGCTCGATCGCCATGGGCCAGTTCCAGCGCTTCGGTCGGGCGCTCGCCGGCGACGTCGCGGGCGGACGCCCGCTCGACGCGGCGCTCGGCTTCGCGCTGCCTTTCGGCCTGGTGAACGCGACGGTCGGCATGGCGCTCCTCGTCCGCCGCCACATGCACCTCTACGGCACGACGCGCGAGCAGCTCGGCCACGTGGCGGTGACCTTCCGCCGCCATGCCAACCGCAATCCCGCAGCGGTGATGCACGGGCGGCCGATGACGCTCGCCGACCACGCCGCGGCGCGCCCGATCGTCGAGCCGTTCGGTCTCCTCGACTGCTGTCTCGAGACCGACGGCGCCGACGCGCTGGTCCTGGTCGCGCCGGAGCGGGCGCGTGACTGCCGCCACCGGCCGGTCTGGGTCATGGCGGCGGCCGAGGGCAGCGGCCCGCGCTTCGGCTGCGGTGCGTGGGCGATGCACTACATGCCCGAGGAGGACTACGCGACGGGGAACACCGAGCGGCTCGCGGCGACGCTCTATCGCACGGCCGGCATCCGTCCGGCCGACGTCGACTGCGCCCAGCTCTACGACCACTACACCGGCATGCTGCTCCTCCAGCTCGAGGACCTGGGCTTCTGCAAGCGCGGCGAAGGCGGGCCATTCGCCGCCTCGGGCGCGCTCGCCTGGCCCGACGGCGCGCTGCCGACGAACACCGCGGGCGGCAGCCTCTCCGAAGCGTACATCCACGGGCTGAACCACGTCGTCGAGGGCGTGAAGCAGCTGCGCGGCACGGCCGTGAGCCAGGTGCCGGGGGCGGAGATCTGCCTGGTCGCGAGCGGCAGCGGCATCCCGACGAGCGCCCTCCTGCTGCGACGATGACGCGGACGCCGTATCTCCCCCCGACCATGCCGTTCCCGGCCGTCACCGAGGACACCCGGCCCTTCTGGGACGCCTGCCGCCGCCGCGAGCTCGTCGTCCAGCGTTGCTCCGGCTGCGGCAGCTTCCGCCACCCGCCCGCCCCGGTGTGCTGGCGCTGCCGGAGCTTCGCGCACGAATGGACCGCCGTCTCGGGACGCGGCAGCGTGTTCACGCACGCCGTCGTCCATCGCGCGCCGCTCCCCGCGCTCGAGGCCGCCGTGCCCTTCACGGTGGTCGTGGTCGGCCTCGACGACGCCCCGGGCGTGCGCCTCGTCTCGAATCTGGTCGACGCCGAGCCCGGGGAGCTCCGCGTGGGTCTGCCGGTCGAGGTCCTGTTCGAGGAGATGAGCCCCGAGGTCACTGTGCCGCGCTTCCGGGTGCGGCGAGCGTGACCGATCGCGACGCGCTCGCCCAGGGTCGTCATGCCCGCGTGCAGGCGGCGATGGCGCGACGAGGCGTGGGCGCGTTGCTGCTCGCGACGCCGCATCTGGCGGCGTTCGCCTCGGGCGCGCGTCGCGTGCAGGTCGCGGGCAGCGGGGGTGCGCTGCCCTCGGTGGTGATCGTGGCCGGCGCCCCTTCGGCCGTCGTCTTCACGGCCGACCCCGACGGGCCGCCGGCGTGGATGCCTCGCGCGGCGGTCGAGCCGCTCGCCTGGGACCGCGAGCGCGTGCTCCGCCGCCTCGCCGAGCTGGTGGAGCCGGCGCCCGGGAAGATCGCGTGCGACGTCTTCTCGCCCGCGCTGCGCCAGGCGATCGGCCGCCCGCTGGTCGACGCCGGGCCGCTCCTGGCCGAGGCCGCCGCGCCGCGGACGGCGGGCGAGGTCGCAGCCGTGCAAATCTCGCTCCGCGCCGCGCGCTCCGCGCTGCGCGCCGCATGCCGGGCGGCCGTGCCCGGCGCGAGCGTCGCGGCACTGGTCGCTGCTTTCGCGGCAGGCATGGCGCGGGCCGGGGCCGGCTTCCCGCTCGGCGAGGGCCTCGCGTGGCGAACGGGGCCGCGGTTCGTCCGGCTGCCGGCGCGCGCCAGGCTCGCGGCCGGCGATGCCGTCGCGCTCGAGCTGGGTCTCTACCTCGGCGGGCACGCGGGTGTGGCGGGCGACACCGTCGTGGTCGGCGGCGGCGATCTCGGCGCCGCCCGGCGCGCGTGGTTCTCGGCGCTCTGCGCCGTCGCCAAGCGCTGCCGCCCGGGAGCGACGGCAACCGACCTGCGCGCGGCGGCGATCGCCGCGGGCGCGCGACAGGAAGGCCTCCTGGCGCACGGGCTCGGCGTCGGCATCGAGTCCCCCTTCGTCGATCTCGACGACGAGGCGCCCGATCCGATCTCGCCGGGAACCGTGCTCGTGCTCGCGCCGGTCGTCAACGCGTTTCGCGCCACGCGCGCGCTCGTCGTGACCGAGGGATCGCCGCGGTGGCTCGAAGGAGCGCCGTGACGTCGGACCCCTTGCCGCTCCGCGCCGCCCGCATGACACGGCTCCGCGCCGCGATGGAGCAGAGCGGCCAGGAGGCGCTGGTCCTCACCTCGGCAGGCGCGGTTCGCTACGCCACCGGCGCAATACCGCTGCACGGTGAGAGCAGCCTCGAGGCGGCACGGCCGTTCGCGGCGGTCGTGGGGGCCGATGGCCTCCACGTGCTCGGCGTCGAGCCCGAGTTCGTGCCGCCGGAACTCGACTGTCAGCCGTGGCCGCGGAGCGCGGAGCGAGCGGCGTCGCTGGTCGCGGCACTGGTCGGCCGCGTCCGACGTCTCGGCGTCGAGCGGCTGACGGCGGCGGTCGGCCTCGCGCTCGAGCGCGCGCTGCCCGGCGCCAGCCTCGAGGCGGCCGAGCCGGTGCTCCTGGCGGCGCGCGCCGTCAAGAGCGACGGCGAGGTCGCGCTCCTGCGCGAGGCCCAGCGCGCCAGCGAGGCCGCCGTCGCCGAGATCCTTCCGTCGATCGTGCCCGGGGTGCGCGAGGTGGAGCTCGCGGGGCGCTGGCTCGCCGTCATGGCCGAGCGCGGCGTCACCACCTGTCACGTCGAGCCGATCTTCTGCGTCATCCCACGTCGCGCTTCAGACGCGCCCTGGACCTTCCGCGGCGGTCTTCCCTACCGCGAGCTCACGAGCGAGCGCCGGCTCGCCGCCGGGGATCAGGTGATGATCGACACGGGAACGCTGCACACGGGCTACATGGCCGACTTCGGCTGCACGTGGCCGTGCGGCGGGGAAGCCGGCGCCGCGGACCGGACGCTGCGCGCCCGCTGGCAGGCGATCACCGACGCCGTCCTCGAGGTGTGCCGGCCGGGCGCCACGGCTGCCGATCTCCACCGGGCGGCGCTCGCGGCGAACGGGCGGGGGCGCCCAACGCCGTGGCCCCGACCCCTCTACCTCGCGCACGGCCTCGGGCTCGGCGGCGTGGAGCCCCCTTTCGTCGGCACCGACCTCGGGCTCGAGGTGGAGGCACGGACGGTTCTCGAGCCGGGAATGGTGCTGGTGCTCGAGCCGTATGCATGGGAGGAGGGCCTCGGCGGCTATCGTGCCGAGCAGACGATCGTGATCACGCCACTCGGCTACGAGCGCCTCTCCGCCCCGCCGCCATGAAGCGCACCGCCGACGTGGTGGTGGTGGGAGGCGGCGTGATCGGCTGCGCGATCGCTCGCGAGCTCGGGCGCCGGGGCGTCCGCACGGTCGTCGTCGAGCGCGGCGAGGTGGGTGCAGAAGCGACGCGTGCGGCGGCAGGCATGGTGGCGCCGCAGGCCGAGTCCACGGGTCCGGGGCCGCTCCTCCGGCTCGGGATCGCGAGCCGCAGGCGCTACGGTGCATGGACCGAGGCGCTCGTCGCGGAGAGCGGCGTCGACGTCGAGTACCGCACCGACGGCATCGTCTACGTCGCGCTCACGGCAGCCGACGAGCGCGTGCTCGTCGCCCGGGCGCGCTGGCAGCGCGCCGCGGGTCTCCGGGTCGAGCGTCTCGCCGACGCGCGCCGCCTCGTCCCATCGCTGTCGCCCGGGGTCCGGACGGCGCTCCACTTCCCCGACGACCATCGCGTCAACAACGAGCGGCTGGCGACCGCGCTCGCCGTGGCGGCCAGGCGGGCCGGCGCCGAGCTGTTGGAGCGGACGGCGGTCGTCGCGGTCCGGGCGCGGCGAGGCAAGGTCGAGGGCGTCGACACGGGCTCGGGTCCGATCGACGCGCCGGTCGTGGTGAACGCGGCCGGCGCGTGGGCCGGCACCGTCGGCCTGCCGCCCGGCGTGTCTCCGCCGCCCGTGTTCCCCGTGCGCGGACAGATCCTCGTGCTCCGGGGCGGGGTCGACACCATCGCGCGGCCGCTCTATTCCCTGCGCGGCTATGCGGTGCCCCGCGTCGACGGGCGCGTGCTCGCCGGGAGCACGCTCGAGGACGCCGGCTACGAGAAGCGCGTCACGGCGGGCGCGGCAGCCGGTATCCTCGCGGCGGCGTGCGCGATGGCTCCGGCGGTGGGGGGCATGACGCTCGAGACGGCCTACGCGGGGCTCCGGCCCGCCACGCCGGACCACCGGCCGGTGATCGGGCCGGCGCCGGGCATCACGGGCCTCTTCTACGCGACCGGCCACTACCGGAGCGGTATCCTCCTCGCGCCGATCACGGCGGAGGCGATCGCCGACCTCGTCGTCGACGGCCGCACGGCGGTGCCGCTCGCCGGGATGAGCCCGGGGCGCTTCGCGAGGCGGAGAACGCGCTAGCATGGAGGTCGTCGCCGTCCGCTGCCACGGGTGCGGGGCCGTCGCCGAGGTCGAGCGGGTGGGCGTGCGCGACGTGTGCGCGCACTGCACGGCCTACCTGCACTGCTGCCGCAACTGTGCGTTCTACGAGCGCGGCCAGCACAACGACTGCCGCGAGCCGAACGCGGAGCGCGTGGCCGACAAGGAAGCCGGAAACTTCTGCGAGTACTTCCGGGCGACCGCGGAGCGCGCGGCCGGCGCGACGGCGCGCAACGAGCGGGCGCGGCTCGACGCGCTCTTCAAGAAGCGGTGATTCCTACCGCTGGTAGGTGCCCATCAGCTGGGTCTCGCCCACGACATGTCCCTTGATGGCTTTCAGGAGATCGTCCTTCGTCGCGCGAGGTTCGAGACCCGTCGGCCCGTCCAGGGCGTAGAGCTTGAAGAAGTACCGGTGGGGCTTGCCGGGCGGCGGGCACGGACCTCCGTAGCCGATCTTCCGGAAGTCGTTCATGCCCTGCCGGGCGCCGCCGGAGAGATTCTCGTCCGGCGGCACGCCCTCGCGCAGCTCGATGGTCGCGGCCGGGATGTCGTAGATCACCCAGTGGACCCACGTGCCGGCCGGCGCGTCCGGGTCGTCGCAGACGAGCGCGAGCGAGGTCGCCTTGGCGGGTACGTCGCTCCAGCGGAGCGGCGGCGACACGTCGCGGCCGTCGCACGTGTACTGCTTCGGGATCGGCTTGCCCGGCTCGAAGGCAGGGCTGGACAGCATGAAAGCCATGGCTCCTCCCGGCTGGGTCGCCCACAGCCAGACCGCGGCCGCGGCGAGAAGGCGGGCTTTCCCGGTCACGCGAGCCGTCTAGTACAGCTGCGTGCCGAACGCCATCCCGTCGGCCCCGCGCGACGGCGGGAGGTACGCGTCCTCGCATTGCGACCCGAGACTGCGTCTCGGGTCGGGATCGGAAGCGAGCGTGCGGTGCTCGGTGGAAAAAGCGAACGTCATGCCGCGGCCGGCGAAGCCGGCGCGGCGCAACGTGGCGTCCTGGGGCCATCGGGTGGCAACCCGCCGCGGAGGCGGGGTCAGACCTGCGGACTCACGCTCCGCGCTGAAGCGCCAGCTGCAAGTCTGAGTCAGCGCCCCGTGAACCGCGGCGGGCGCCGCTCGGCGAACGCGCGTGCCCCTTCGGTCGCGTCCTCGGTCTTCATCAGCTCGCCGGCGATGCGGCTCTGGTTCGCGTAGGCGGCGGACAAATCCAGCGCCCATTGCTCGCGGACGGCCCGCTTGGTCCCGGCGACGGCCAGTGGCGCATTGGCGGCGATCAGGCGCGCCGTCTCCAGCGCGCGCGCCAGCGGGTCCTCGACGATCTCGTTGATCAGGCCGACGCGCAGCGCGGCCTCGGCTCCGATGGTGCGCCCGGTGAGCAGGAGGTCCATCGCGTGCACCCAGCCCACCTGGCGGGGCAGGAGCACGGTGGCGTTACCGCGCGGGAAGAGGCCGAGCGCCACCTCGGCCCAGTTGAAGGTCGCGCGCGGCGAGCAGTAGCGGACGTCGGTCGCGAGCAACATGTCGGCGCCGCCGGCGAGGCAGTGACCCTCGACGGCCGCGACGAGCGGCTTCCGGAGGTCGTAGCCGGCGAGCAGCGCATCGGCCGCCCGCCGGAGCGCCTCGAAGACGTCTGGCGGGATGCGCTCGCGGCGTGCCAGCGCGGCGGCCGCGGGGATCGTCCCCTTGAGGTCCATGCCGGCCGAGAAGGCCCCGCCCGCGCCGGTCACCACGCCGCAGCGGAGGCTCGGATCGTCGCGCAGGCGGTCCCACGCGCACGCCAGCTCGAGGATGTGCGGCGGGTCGAGGGCGTTGCGCGCGGCGGGACGGTCGATGGTGATCACCGCGACCGCGCCGTCGATGTCGAAACGGATCACGCGTCGCCGCTTCTATCCTGGCGGGCCGGTTTTGGACAAGTAACTCCCGGGGGTCCATGCGCTGCTCGCGCGCTGTGCTGCTCCGGTACCCCCGGACCCCGCACCGTCCGCCGCGGAGCCGCAGCCGGCTTGCTACTTCTTTTCGGCCGCTGAGGTCTGGTGCAGGGATGTTTCGGCGGCGCCGGCCGTTCGCTTGGTCGCTTCCACGTCGATCGTGATCGTCAACTCGTCCCCGACGGCCACCCCGCCCGCGTCCAGCGTCTGGTTCCAGGCGATGCCGAAGTCCTTGCGATTGATCTTGGTCGTCGCCTGCGCCCCCGCTCGGGTCTTGCCCCACGGATCCTTCATCTCGGGCGTGGGCCCCTCGACGTCGAGGACGACGGGGCGCGTCACGCCGTGGAGCGTGAGGTCGCCGCTCACCTTGACGTGTCCCTCGCTGCCCGGCTCGATCTTGGTCGAGACGAAGGTGATCTTCGGGTACTTGGCGACGTCCAGGAAGTCGGCGCTGCGGAGGTGGGTGTCTCGCTTCTCGATGCGCGTGTTGATGCTCGCCGCGTCGATCTCCGCCTCGATCTTCGCATGGATCGGGTCGGCTTCCTCCCCCTGGACCGTACCCGAGACTTTGCCGAACTCGCCGCGGACGTTGCTCACCATCAGATGGCGCACCGAGAACTGGACGCTCGTGTGCGCCGGGTCGAGGTCCCATGTCGCTGCCGTCGCAGCCGCCGGCAGGGCGAGGGCGGCGGCGGCCGCCCAGGTCAGCAGGTAGCGCATCGATTCTCCTCCTTGGCTCCGTCCCAACGGGCGGGCGCGTTTCTTGGCGTCGCAGGATGCCGGCGCGTGAGACTTGAAACAAGCGACGGTGCCGGGCTCAGTCGGTCTTCGGCTTCACCATCGGGGCGAACACGTCGGCCACGCCATGGCCCGATTTCTCGGTCGCCACCACCCGGACACCCACGTAGCTCCCCTCGGGGAAGAAGACGAATCCGCTCACCGGCACGGCGGGCTTCGCCGTCTTCTCGCCGAGGTAGAGGCCCCCGAGCTGGTCGATGATCTCCTGCTCGGTCTGTGTCTTCGACGCGTAGAACCCGCCGACGGCCCCCACGGCGGCGCCGATGCCAGCGCCCACCGCGGCGCCCGTCCCGGCGCCGTGTCCACCGGCCTCGGCCGCGCCGATGACCGCACCCGGAATGGCCCCGACGAGGCCGGCGAGCACCGCGCCCGCCCCCGCGCCCTTGAGGCCCGCCACGAGCGCCGTCGCGCCCCCCGCCTGGCGGGCTGCCTCGGCGACCGAGAGGGGAGCGACGCGGTTGCCGTCCCGGTCGACGGCGAACACGCGGTCGGCCGAGATGACGTAGTCCTTCGCCGTGCCGTTGGACACGCCGATCCCGATCGCGATCATGTGCCCGAAGCGCGTGGCGGCCGTGGCGGCGGCGCGCAGCTCCGACGGCGCGGACTCCGGCACCACGGCAACCGGCGCGGTCACCGGCTTGCTCGCGCACCCGAGGACGGCGGCGCACCAGAGGATCGTCGCGAGATCGCGGCCTTTCATCGCCTGCCTCCTTTCGTTCCGGCCCCCAACACACCACCGTGCGACGCGTTACGATCCTTGACGTGCCGTTCGGTCGCAGCGTATCGGACTGCTGTCGACCGGGCGGTCGAGAGCCTACTCGAACCGGCGACCATAGCCGAGCGCCCGCGGTCAGCGTGCCATTGGTTTCGTCCTCGTTCGATTCGACACACGGCGGTGCCGAGCGGGGGGCGCGCGGCTCCCGTGACACACCGGCCCCGACCCGGTCGCCACGGGCGGCGCCCATCGCGGCGGCCGTCACCGTGATCCTGCTGCTCGCGTCGTTCGCCACGCTGGCATACCGCGCCATCATCACCAAGTGCGCCACGTACGACGAGACGCTGCACGCCGGCATCCGGGGAGGCGGCTGTATCTCAGCTACTTCGTCCTCGGTGGGTCGATCTACCTCTACGACTGGAACGGCCGGCGGGTTGACGGGGGGTGACGTCGTTGCCACAGGTCCGTGCCCCACGCACAATGCAACACCCAACACGGGAGGTACGTGATGGCACCGAAGCGGGTCAAGTATTTCTTCGCCTTCCCCTCTCCCTTCGCGGCGCTCGCCGACGCCAGGATCGACGATCTCGTCGCCGGTGCCGGCGCCGAGCTCGTGCCGATCCCGATCGTCCCGCCCCAGATCGGCAGCCCGCCAAGCGGGGTGGCGGCGCAGCTCCAGGAGTTCAAGCTCAGCTACGGACGCGAGGATGCGGCGCGCTGGGCCCGCAAGCTCGGCATCCCGTGGAACCCGCACGCCTCGGCGGTTGATGCCACCGACGCCGCCGCGGGCTGCTACTTCGCCGCCGCGGCAGGGAAGGAGCGGGCCTACCGCAACGCCGTGTTCCGGGCGCTCTGGAGCGAGGCCCGCGACATCGGTGACCGGCAGGTGCTCGCGGACTGCGCGCAGAAAGCGGGTCTCTCGCGCCAGGCATTCCTCGACGCGCTCGCGGCCCGTCGCTACCACGACGAGGTGCCGAAGGCGCTCCAGCATTGCCTGGAGGAGCGAATCTTCGGCGTCCCGATCTGCACGGTCGACGGCAAGCGCTTCTGGGGCAACGACCGACTGGATTTCCTGCTCGATCACCTTCGCGGCGGGGCCGTCTGAGGCGATGAGCGTGACGATCCGCACTGCACGCCGGACCGACGCGCCGGCGCTGGTGGGCCTCGTGCGCGGCCTCGCGGACTTCGAGCGGCTGCCGCCGCCCGACGACGAGGCGGCGGCGCGCCTCGTCGAGCATGCCTTCGGGCCGCGGCCACGCTTCGACGTGCTGGTCGCCGAAGTGGACGGCGCCGTGCGGGGGTACGGTCTCTTCTTCGAGACGTATTCGACGTTCCTCGCCGCGCCCTCGCTCTGGCTCGAAGACCTCTTCGTCGACCCCGCCGTGCGCGGCCGCGGCGTCGGCACGGCGTTGATGCGGGAGATCGCCCGCATCGCCGTCGCGCGGGGATGCCGCCGCTTCGAGTGGACGGTGCTCGACTGGAACGCGCGTGCGCAGGCGTTCTACCGGATGCTCGGCGCGAGCATGCTCGGCGAGTGGCAGGTGTGCCGCCTGGAAGACGAGCCGCTCGCGCGACTCGCCGGCAACCCGGGCGGGGACTGAGGAAGCCGCCGAGGGGGACCCGTCTACCGCGGCGGATCGCAGACCAGCTTCACGCGGTCGACGTCCCGCCCGCGGGCCACGCCCTTGGCCGTCGCGCGGATCACGGTCTTGCCCGGGCGAAGGTGGCGGCCGCGGCGCCGGAGTGGCACCTGCATGAGCACGGCGTGGGTGCAGACGTTCGGCTCGGTCAGCGGCGGGGCGAAGATCATCACCGGGCCGCTGGCCGTGGCGCCGCTCAGCACCGCCGCCGCTCCGACGAAGCTCGCCGGACCGCGGAGCACGAGCCGCTTGACGCCCGTGGCCTTGCAGCTGAGGCGCGGATCCAGCGTGTTCAGGCAGAGTCGCACCGAGAACGTGCAGGTCCCGAGCGTCGCGTCCCGATCGCAGCCCGGGTCGCCGTCGGTGCAATGGACGACGCGGAAATGGGGCGGGCGGCTCGACGGGTCACTCAGCTGGGACGCTTTCTTGCTACATTATCGCAACACGCCGGCCGTGCGCGCCGCCTTGACCGAGGCCCCGCTCGTGCTCGAGGACGGGCGCGGGCGCCTCGTGGCGCTGCTCGGGGCGGCGGGCGCGGCGGGACGCGACCTCCAGGCACACGTGCGGCAACTCGACACGGCGGGGCTGGCCGAGCTCGCCTGTCTGGTCGAGGGAGAGACGGACGTGGGCGGCGATTTCGGGGCGCCGCACTCCAGCGTACGGGCGGTGCCGCCGGGGGAGGTCTGGCCGGCCGCGTCGGCCGCATGAGCGCGGGAAGCGCGGCGCCGGCCGGCACGCCCGGAGTCGGGCCGGGCGAGCCGGGTCTCGTGTGGCGGGTGACCGAGCAAGGAAAGCCGCTCGGCACCCTCGTCATCGACCGGCTGATCGCCGGCCGCTCGTGTGGTGGTCTCTGCGGCGTGGCGGCGGTGAGCACCGAGGAGCTCGGCGCGCTGGCGGCCACGATGACCCTCAAGTTCGCGTTCCTCGGGATCGCGTGCGGCGGGGGAAAGGCGGGTCTCGTGCTACCGCCACGGGTCGCGCCCGAGGAACGGCGCCGGCGCGCGCGGGCCTTCGGCCACGCGCTGGCGCCCCTGGTCCGTTTCGGCACCTACGTGCCGGGGACGGACCTCGGTAGCGACGAGGTCGACCTCTGGGAGGTGCGGACCGGTGCCGGGATCTCGGCCGGGCCGGCGCCGACGTCGGTGACCGAGGGCGGCAGCGTGACCGCCGGGTACTCCGGCCAGTCGGGCGCGGTGGCGGCGCTCGTCGCGCTCGCGCGCGCCGGCCGCTCGGCTGCAGAGGCGACGCTGGCGGTGGCGGGATACGGCTGGGTAGGGGCCGCGTTTGCCAGGCGCTTCGTCCGCGCCGGAGGCCGGGTGGTCGCGGTGTCGACCGCTTCGGGCGGCGTCGCCGACGCGCATGGGCTCGACCTCGCTCGGCTCGAGGCGCTGCGCAGCCGCCACGGCGACGCGGCACCCCTTCGCTACGCCGAGAGCGGCGGGCGCCGGGTCGATCCGGAGCAAGTCCTGGCGATCCCGGTGGACGTCCTCGCCCCGTGCGCCACGGCGCACATGATCGCCGGGCGCGCCTCGGGACGCGTGCGGTGTCGGGTGCTGTCGCCGGGCGCGAACGCGGCGCTCACCTTCGAGGCGGAGGAGGGGCTCGCCGCCGCCGGAGTCACCGTCCTGCCCGACTTCGTGACCAGCGCCGGTGGCGTCCTGGTGAGCCACTTCTGGCCGCTCGACCCGCCGCCTGCCGCAGCCGATGCCCTGATCGACGGCTGCTTTCGCCGGCTCGTCGAAGGACTCTTGCGGAGTGCGGAGGCGGCGGGGACCCCACCCGCCGCCTTCGCCCGGGTCTGCGCGCGCGAGCACGGAGAGCAACTCGCCGCGGCCGGCGCGGCGGCGCGCCGGCGCGCCGGCACGAACGCCTGCTCGGGGCGCTCGGACGGAGCCCGGTCCGCCAGCTCCTCTCGCCCGCCTGCCGCACCTGGCTCGTCGTATGGCTCGCCCGGCGGCTCAGGCCCGCGATCGCCGCCGTCGCCTGATCGGTCTCAGCGCAGCGTGTACGCGTGCACGTGCGGCCCGGAGTACCGCCATACGAGGTCGGTCCCCCAGAAACCGGGCGGGTAGTGGCCGATGCCGCAGGCACGCGGCGTCGTGTAGAGGGTGACCGCGGGGGGTGCCCAGGGGCTCCCGCCGTCGTAGGGGGCGTAGAGCGTGAAGGGCGAGCACGGCTCGGAGGTGACCGCGAAAGTCGGCCCTCCGAGCACCACGACCTGTTGCGCCGCTGCGGGCGTCGGACGAGCGACGACACTCCACAGGAGCATCAAGGCGCCTACGACGGGCCAGAACCTCTTCATGGCGGGCCTCCTGGCGGCGCCAACACCGGAGCACGCCCCGGGTTGCGGGCCGCGGCTTCGCACCCGTTCAGGCCCCGAGGCGAACCTCGACCTGGTCGCGAGCGAGCTCGGGCACCGGTTCGACGGCTACCGTCCGGCCGGCCTGTCGCGCGAGTGCCTCGAGGCTGTGCGGCTCCCGCTCGGTCAGGTAGGCCGCCACCTCGGGGTGTACGCGCAGCGCGATCCGGGTGGAGTTGGTGTGCAGGGCGGACTCGCGCAGCGCCCGGCGCAATGCGTCGTAGGCGAGCGTCTCGACCGAGCGCGTGCGCGCCGTGCCGCCGCAGTGCGGGCAGGGGCTGGTCAGCAGCTGCTCCAAGCTCTCGCGGGTACGCTTGCGCGTCATCTGGACGAGGCCCAGCTCCGAGATGCGCAGCACGTTCGAGCGCGCCTTGTCCTTGCGGAGCGCCTCCTGGAGCGCGTCGAAGACCTTCTTGCGGTTGGCGGCGTTCTCCATGTCGATGAAGTCGATCACGATGATGCCGCCGATGTTACGTAGCCGGAGCTGCTGGACCACCTGCTTCGCCGCCTCGAGGTTGACGCGCAGGATCGTCTCCTCCTGGCTCTTCTTGCCGACGTAGCGCCCCGTGTTGACGTCCACCGTGGTCAGCGACTCCGTCTGCTCGAAGATCAGGTACCCGCCCGACTTGAGCCATACCCGCCGCTCGAGCGCGCGCGCGATCTTGGTCTCGACGCCGTGCTGCTCGAAGATGGGGGTCACTCCCTCGTAGAGGTGCACCCGCGGGACGAGTCTCGGCATGAGCGTCTTCACGAACTCGAGCACCCGCGCATGGTCGTCGGGCGAGTCGATCGTCAGCCGCTCGACGTCCGACGTGAAGACGTCGCGCACGACGCGCAGAACGAGGTCCAGATCCTGGTGGATCAGCGCGGGCGCAGCGGAGGCCTCGGCCTGCTTCTGGACGCGCGCCCAGAGGCGGGTGAGGAAGCGAATGTCGTCGTGGATCTCGCGCTTGGTCACGCCCTCGCACGCGGTACGGACGATGAAGCCGCCGTCGGCCGGGCGCTCCGCCTCGAGGATCGCCCGCAGCCGATCGCGCTCGGCCGCGTCCTCGATCCGGCGCGAGATGCCGATGTGTCGGGTGCCTGGCATGCAGACGAGGTAGCGGCCGGGAAGCGAGATCTGCGAGGTGACACGGGCTCCCTTGCTGCCCATCGGTTCCTTGGCCACCTGGACGAGGATCTCCTGCCCCTTCTGGAGGCGTTCCTCGATCGGCCGGAGCTCCGGTGCCGCGGGTGGCACCACCTCGGCGGCTTCGACCTCGCCCTCCTGGGCGAGCGTCGGGGGCAGCTCCTCCTCCCCGGGGATGTCCGAGGCGTGGAGGAAGGCCGCCTTCTCGAGACCGATGTCGACGAAGGCGGCCTGCATCCCCGGCAGCACGCGGACCACCTTGCCCTTGTAGATGTTGCCGGCGATGCCGCGCTCGCGGCCACGCTCGATGTGCAGCTCGACGAGCGTCGTGTCCTCGAGGAGCGCCACCCGAGTCTCCCAGGGGACCACGTTGATCAGGAGGTGCTTGCCCACCGGCGTCGCTAGGCGGAGGTGGCCGCGGCCGGTTCGGCCGCGACGCGGAAGCGGGTGGCGATCTTGTGCACGCGGAGCGCTGGCGAGGCGTCGGAAGGGAGGCCGAGCAGCTCCCCGACGAGCGCGGCGGCCTTGAGCGTTCCTTCCCGCCCCGACCGGAGCTCGACGACGAGGCGGTCCGGTCCGTCGAGCTCGAGCGCGAGCACGAAGCGGCGGGCGTCGACCGTCCGGGCGCCCGACTTGCTGCGCTTCGTGACCGGGACGCTCGGCGCGGCGACGAAGCGGGCGACGGCCGCGGCCACCGCTTCCGGCCGCGGAGGGGCGTCGAGGGCGGCGAGGTCGACGCGATAGGTGATCGACTCGATCTCGGACTCGATGCTCGGCGCCGAGCGCGGCACCTCCGACGCGGTGACCGCCTCGAGGCCGTCGGGCAGCTCCGCGCCGAGCCTGGCGGCCACCTGGGCGGCATCGAGCGGCGCCGTGAGCTCGAGGTCGACGTACTCGCCGTCGCTGGAGACACCGAGGGGCGGCGCGGGGCCGAAGGAAAGCCGTGGCATCGGATGGTGACCGTGGGAGAAGGCCACCGGCAGGCGGGCGCGCCGGGCGGCGCGCAGGAACGTCGTGCCGATTTCCCGGGTGCCGATGAAGCGGGCTGGTCCCACCTTGCGGTAGCACAGGCGAACGCGCTGGACGGCTGGCGGCCCCTCGAGGCCGGGCGCGAGCGAGGACGGCACCGCTCCGAGCCATTCCTCGGCGTTGCCCTCGCCGCCGGCGTCCCCGTCCCCCTCGACCGCCAGCGCTGCGGGGAGCGGCGCGGCGTCGACTCCGCCGCGCAGGCTGGCGGCCGGCCGTCGCCGCTCGCTCACCCGGGTCCGGATCTGGCGCCACATGCGTGTCTCCCACGCGGGCAGAGGGTCGTTGGGGTCGGACGGGACCGCCAGCTCGGCCCAGCGCGAGATGCCGCCACCGCGGTGCTCGCCGCCCTTGGCGCCCGCCGGGTGGTAGTCGACGTTGCGCACGGCCTTGAAATCACAGGCGCCGCAGTAGGTGCAGCGCTCGATCGAGCAGTCGGGCGTGAGGATGCCGCGCACGGCGCGGGCGAGGTCCTGCAGGAGAAAGCGCTTGGCGAGGCCGGCGTCGAGGTGATCCCAGGGCAGGGTCTCGGCCAGCGGCCGCCGACGGAGGTAGAGGGCGGGATCGATCCCGTGCTCGGTGAGCGCCGCCCGCCAGACGTCCATCCGGCAGCGGTCCGACCAGCCGTCGAACCGTGCGCCGCGCCGCTGGGCCGTCTCGAGGACGTCGGCCAGGCGGCGGTCACCGCGCGAGAAGAGACCTTCGAGGAACGACAGCTCGGCGTCGTGCCAGCGGAACGCGATCCGCCGTCGCCCGAGCTCACGCCGGAGGAGCGCGTGCCGCGCCCGGGTCTCCTCGAGCGAGAGCTGCCCGGCCCACTGGAAGGGGGTGTGCGGCTTCGGGCAGAAGGTCGACACGCTCGCCGTGACCGCGAGCCGCCCGCCGCCCGCGGCCGCCACGCGCCCAGCGAGCTCCGCGATCCCGACCACGTCCTCCTCGGTCTCGCTCGGGAGGCCGATCATGAAATAGAGCTTCAGGGTGCGCCACCCGAGGTCGGCAAACAGCGCGGCGGCCTCGAGCAGCTCCTCCTCGCGGTATTCCTTCTGGATGACGTCGCGCAGCCGCTGCGTTCCCGCCTCGGGCGCGAGCGTGAAGCCGGTCTTCCGCACCCGCCGGATCTGCTCGAGAATCCGCGGCGACAGCGCGTCGACACGGGTCGAGGGGAGGGAGACGGCGACGCGCTCCGGTGCGAGCCGGTCCATGAGCTCCTTGAGCACGGGATTCACCCCGCTGTAGTCGCCCGTCGAGAGCGAGAGGAGGGAGACTTCCTCGTACCCCGTGCGTGCCATGAGGCGGGTGGTTTCCTCGACCACGCGCTCCGGGTTCCGCTCGCGTAGCGGTCGGTAGACGTAGCCCGCCTGGCAGAAGCGGCAGCCCTTCACGCACCCGCGCATCACCTCGATGCTCGCCCGGTCGTGCACGACACCCAAGTTGGGGACGATCGGATTCGGGGGCGGCGCGAAGCGGTCGAGATCGAAGAGGACCCGCTTGCGGACTTGCGGGCGGGAGGGGTCGAGCGGCACGACCTCGGCGATCGTGCCGTCGGGGTGATACCGCGGCTCGAAGAAAGCCGGCACGTAGAACCCGGGGATCGCGGCGAGAGCGTGAAGGAGTGCGTGGCGGTCGCTCGCCGCGCTGTCGCGGTGGGCGAGGACGACGTCACAGATGTCGCCGATCGCCTCTTCACCGTCGCCGAGCAGCACGCCGTCGAGGAAAGGAGCGAGCGGCTCGGGGTTGAAGGCGCACGGGCCGCCGGCGATCACCACGGGATGCTCGGGACCGCGCTGCGCGGCGCGCAGGGGGACGCCTCCGAGCTCGAGCAGGGTGAGGAGGTTGGTGTACGTGAGCTCGTACTGGAGGCTCACCCCGACGACGTGGAAGTCGGCGAGCGGCGTGTGGCTCTCGAGCGACACGAGCGGCAGCCCACGGGCGCGCAGCAGGGCCTCCATGTCCGGCCAGGGGGCATAGACGCGCTCGGCCGCGACCTCGGGGCGCCGGTTGAGAATATCGTAGAGAATCTGCAGGCCGAGGTGGGACTGCGCGATCTCGTAGACCTCGGGAAAGGCGAGCGCAAAGCGCAGCCGCACCCGGGAGGCGTCCTTGCGCACGGAGCCGCGCTCGTTGCCGAGATAGCGGCCGGGCTTCTCCACGAGTGACAGCAGACGCTCGTACGCTTCGCGGTACGTGCGCGGCATGAGGGGCGGCAAAGTATAGGAAGGGGCCCCCGCTGGCGCAAACGGCGTTCGGCGGCTTGCCCTGCCCGGGACGCTCCCTTATGATCGGCTCGCATGTTTGGAATGGGCATCGGCGAGCTCCTCGTCGTGCTCGTCATCGTCCTGGTGATGTTCGGGGCGGGACGGCTGCCCGAGGTAATGGGCAGTCTCGGCAAGGGCGTCCAGGCGTTCAAGAAGGGGCTGCGCGAGCCGCCTGAGATCGACGTCACGCCGGAGAAGTCCGAGCCCGAAGCCGCCGCCAAGACGAAACGAGAGGCGTAGCGTCGCCGGCGGGAGCGGGGGGTACCGGATCGGCTCCCGGTCCTCGCCCCACGCGCGCCTTGGAGCCGTCGCGTCCCTCCGAAGCTGCATGCGCGCGCGGGGGCTGCGGGGTTGCCGATCCGGTACCCCCGCGCCGCCTCGACGCGCGCTAGCGTTAGCTAGTCCCAGCCGCCGCCTCGGACGCCACGTTGGTCTGGCTGCGGCGTCGTGCCTGGCCCTGGACCGCCACCACCTCGGCGGCGAACTCGCGCAGGTTGGAGGGTGGGCCGACGAAGACGACGAGGAAGGTCGTCTGCTCGCCCGGCGCGACCGTCCAGTCCTTGGGCGGCTCGAGCGTTTGCAGCAGCGCGATCTCGCGGACGGAGAGATCGCGGACGTCGCGCGGCGCCGCGCCACAGAAAGCGACCTGGTGCTGCTCCTCCGTGGCGCTGATCCGGCCCTCGATCTGGATGCCGCGCACGGCCACGGGCGCATTGTTGATCGCGGTGCCCGAGATGACGAAGACCAGGCGATCGCCTTTCACGCGCTGGTACTCGCCGTGCACGTTCACGAGCTGGATGCTCGAGGGGTCGAGTCGCTTCTCGGCGAGCGAGGTCCCGATGATGGGCAGGTCGCCGAGGACGCCGCGGACGGTCTCGGGATGCGTGTGCAGGTAGATGGAGAGCAGCGCGTAGAGCAGGGTCACGCCGACCACCGTCCGGACGGCGAAGCGTGCGGCGCTCTTCACCGGCGGTGGGCGGTCCTCGGCCACGCGGGCGGCCGGAACAGGCGTGTCGTCGGGCTCGGCCACCTCACCCCGCTCCGGTGCGACGTCGAAGGTGAAGGCATCGTCATCGTCCTCGACTGCCGCCTCGTCGCCGAGCGCGGGCGCCTCCGCCGCCGCATTGGCTTCGAAGACGTGCCGGCATCGGACGCACCGGTAGGTCGGGTTGGCCCCGAGCTTCGACCGGGGCGGCAGCCGGTACCGCGTCCCACAGCGCGGGCACGAGACGGTCATGAGCGGCCGGCATGGTACGCGGCGGCCGGCGAAAGGCAAGGGTCGCCGCGCCGGCGCTGGCGCTCACGGCCCCGCTGGCTTGCCGAGCGCCTGACCCGGCGGAGCCTCGGCACCGCCACCGCCGAACGGCCAGAGTCCCGAGACGCCCTTGTAGACACCCAGCAACCAGCTTCGACGCGCGCTGCCGACCAGCGCCTTCGCCTCGTGGTACAGCGAGGGGTCGTTCACGAGCTTGCCGAGCGTCCCCTCGCCGCGGTCGAGCTTGTCCGCGACCTCCCTGAGGTCCTTGAGCGCCGCGTCGAGGTTGCCGAGCACCCGGGTGGCATAGGCCTCGTCCTCGACCAGCTTGCCGACCGTGCCGCGGCCGCGATTCAGCCGGTCGGTCAGCTGGTCGAGCGACTTCGCGGCATGGTTGACGCGCGCGAAGAGCTCGTCGACCTCGTGGGTGTTCCGTGTCAGGCGTCCGAGGATGCCCTCGCCTCGGTTCAGGCGCTGGAGGATATCCTCGAGCGAGCGGGTCGTGTCCTGCACGTTCGCCATCGTGCGTTGCAGGTCGACGAGGGTCGACTCGCCGAGCTCGCGGTTCCGTAGCATGGCGCCGAGAAGTCCCTCGCCGCGCTCGATCGCCTGGAGGACGACCCGGAGCGAGGCGGTCACCTCGACGACGTTGGTGACGATGTCGCCGCTCTGCCCGAGGACTGCCTCGTAATCGACCGGGTCGATCGTCGAGATTAGACCACCCGGCGGCAGGGCCGACGCGTCGGGCGAGCCGGCCGAGAGCTCGATGTAGCGGTCGCCGAGCAGGCCGAAGGTGCGGATCGTGCCGACGCTGTTCTCGCGGATGCGCGGCGCCGCGTCGCCGACCACGTTGACCAGCACCTGGATGTAGCTCGCCGTCGGGTCGGGCGGGAATCGCATGTCGGCTACCGAGCCGATCGTCACGCCGGTGAGACTCACGGGTGCGCCGACCTGGAGGCCATTCGTGCGCGCGAAGTGCATTTCGTACTGGATCTTCCGTTCCCAGAACTTCTGCTCGCCGCCGAGCGACATGACCGTCGCCACGAGGATGGCGAGCGCCACGAAGACGAGGAACCCGACCCTGGCGGTCTGGGCGCCCGGCGCCGGCGTGCTCATCGCCTGCGTTCCCTCATGCGGCGGTCAAGAACTCGTGCAGCTGGGGATCGCGCGCGGCACGCGCCTCCTCGGGCGTCCCGGTGAAGCGAATGGAGCCTTCGTAGAGGAACGCGATGCGGTCCGCGACGTAGAACGCGCTCGCGAGGTCGTGCGTGACCACGACCGAGGTGATCCCGAGCTGGCGCTGGAGATCGCGGATCAGGTGGTTGATCTTGGCACCGACCACCGGGTCGAGTCCGGTCGTCGGCTCGTCGTACAGCAGGGCTTTCGGCTCGAGGACCAGCGCTCGCGCGAGGGCGGCGCGCTTGCGCATGCCGCCGGACAGCTCGGCCGGCATCAGGGCCTCAATGCCGGCGAGGTCGACCATCGCGAGCGCTTCGCGCACTCGCGCCGGGATCGCAGCGCGCGGCAGCAACCGGTGCTCGCGCAACGGATAGGCGACGTTCTCCCCGACGGTCAGCGAGTCGAAGAGCGCACCCTGCTGGAACAACATGCCGACCTTGCGCCGCACTGGCTGGAGCTCGTCCTCGCCGAGCCCGTCGAGCACCTCGCCGTCGACCTCGACCGTACCCGCGTCGGGCCTGAGCAGCGCGTTCATGTGCTTCAAGAGCACACTCTTACCCGAGCCGCTGCCGCCCAGGATGACGAGCGTTTCCCCGGCGAGCACGTCGAGCGAGAGGCCGCGCAGCACCGGCTTGCCGGCGAAGGTCTTCTCGAGCCTCGTGCAGCGGATGTAGGGCGCGCCGGTCACGTGAGCAGGAAGAGCTTGGTCAGGAAGAAATCGGAGACCAGCACCGTGATCGAGGCGGCGACCACGGTGGCCGTCGTGGCGCGGCCGACGCCGTCGGCGCCGCCGGTGGTGCCGAGCCCGTTCCGGCAAGCGATGATGCCGATGAAGTACGCGAAGAAGAACGACTTGCCGATTCCCGAAGCGACGTCGCCGAGGAGCAGCACCTGGATGAGCGAGTTCAGGTAGAAGTCGGCCCCGACGCGGAGCTCGGTCACGCTGATCACGAGACCGCCGAGCACGCCGACCAGATCACCGATGACGGTAAGCACGGGCAGCATCACCATGATCGCGAGCATGCGGGGCAGGACGAGGTTGCGGATCGGGCTCGCGCCGAGCGCGCGGACCGCGTCGATCTGCTCGGTGACGGCCATCGAGCCGAGCTCCGCGGTGATCCCCGCCCCCACCCGACCGCCGATCATTAGCGCGGTCAGGACGGGACCCATCTCCCGGACCAGTGACATCCCGACGATCCGCGAGACGAACATCTTCGCGCCGAAGCGGGCAAGGTAGTTGCCAAGCTGTAGCGCGAGCACCATCCCGGTGAAAAGCGCAGTCAAGTTTACGATCGACAGCGACCGCCAGCCCACCTGGTCCAGCTGATCGGCCACGAGGCGCCATTCCGGCGGGCGCGCGAGCAGCTGGCGCAGCGCGTCGCGGCTGAGGAGCGCCATTTCGCCGAGGCCCTCGAGGAAGGCCTGGACACCCGGAAACGCCAGCGCCGCTCGCTGGCCGGGGGTTGGGGCGCGCGCCGCTTCCGCGCCGATCATGGGCCAAGACCAGTATCGGCGAGGTCGAAATCTGTCAAACGCGCGAGGAGATCGGGCGCGCCGAACCGGCGACGCCGCGCGCGGCCTGCAGCATCACGCCGTGGAAGAGTACGACGCTCACCAGCAAAGGGATCACGTAGTACGCGAGGCGGAAGATGAGCACCGCCACCACGGCGGGTTCGAGCGGAACCGAGAGGCTCACGAACACGGCGGTCATCGAGCCCTCCATGACGCCGAGGCCGCCGGGCACGAGGGAGACGAGCGAGAAGAGGATTCCGACGCCGAAGCCGATCACGACCAGCCCAGGGGCGATCGGGTAGTGCACGGAGCGGAAGGCACTCCAGAGAATCGTGATGGTGAGCGCCCAGTCGAGGGTGATCCACGCCGCCGGGCCGAGCATCCGGTCCTTGCGCGCGAAGAGGAATTCGAGCCCCTCGTTGAGATTGTGTTGAAAGCGCCAGAGGCCGACGCGGCGGGGCGTCCAGCGGGGCACCACCCGGCGCAGAACGCGATGCGCGGCGTCGGTCAGGAACAGCAGCGTGCGGCGGCGGAGCCGGCGGTGGTAGATCAGCACGATGCCGTAGGCGAGCATCCCGACGAACACCGCCACCGCCGTGCTGGCCGCGCCCAGCGCCGCGGGTTCGAGATGGTAGCGCAGCACCAGAGTGGCGAACCCGATCGCGATGAAGAAGAGCAGGGTGAAGTTGGTGAGGAAGGTCTGGACGAGGGAGATGAGCACGGCACGTCCGGAGGGAATTCCGCGCTGCGAAAGCAGGTACATGCGCACGGCGAAGCCGGAGAGTCCCGCGCTGGTCACGAGGTAGTTGACCGTGTTCGACACGAAGGTGATGCGCAGCCACTCGCCGTAGCCGAGCCGGCAGCCGGCCGCCTCGGCGATTCCCTGGTAGGAGCGCGACATGGCGGCGTAGGAGAAGATCGTCAACACGACGGGCAACGCGAGCAATGCGGGGTCGACGCTCGCCGCGGTGCGCAGGAGCTCGCGGCCGTCGGAGAGCACGACGAGCAGGACCAGCAGGCCGAACCCGACCGCCAGCGCCGCCAGGATGAAGAGCCGACGGCGTCGGCCGCCCGCCTCAGCGCGTCGGTCGGGCAATGAGCTTCTTGGCGACCCACCACAGGAGGGCTCCGGTTGCGAACCCCACCGGGCCTCCGAAGATCGCCGAGCCAACCAGAGTGCGGAAGTCGGGATGTACGGCATTGCTCGTCCAAAAGATGACCGCCGCACCGATCGCCGCGGCGGTGGCGAGCGTCAGCGCGCCGTCGGTCTCGGCAACGGCGCCCAACCGGTCGAAGGCGACGACGGCCGCGAGCAGGGCCGCGGCGGCAAGCCCGAGGATCACGGAGCCGGGCAGCGGGTGCGCGAACACGGACAGCGTGACGGCCGGCGCGGTCGGCGGTTCGAGCGTGACCTGCGTGACGGTGAGGTCCGCGCTGCCCGGGTTCGAGAGCACTCGGAGCTCGGAGTCGTGCGATTGGTGTACCACCGTGGTCCCGCGGCGGCCGAGCCGTTGGGTCTTGAGGGTATCCTCGAACTGCCCCTCGACGACACGCCGGGCGCCCTGCCCCTCGAGCGTCAGCCGATAGTGCACGGGGGGTGCGGCGCCACCGGTCGGATTGGGCGACAGCTTGCCCTCCAGCACCAGGTCGATCGTGCGGTGTCCGGCGGCCGGGATGCGTAGCGGTAGCCCGGTGCCGTCGGCCTTGATCTCGACCCCGTCGAGCAACGGTGCACCGGGGAAGATCCGTGTATAGAAGGGGAGGTAGCAGGCGGCGAGCCACACGACGCCGAGCACCGCTCCGAGGAGCTGGTCTCGCCGGGGCGCGTCGGACGCGAGCAGCGGGCGTTCGCCCACGTAGAGGAGCAGGACGAGCGCCGCGACGATCGCCACCGCGAGCGCCCCGCCGCCCGAGACCAGCCCCGTGACCGAGAGCGCCGCGGCGACGACGATGACCGTGCCCGCCGCCGCCGGGATGACCCAGGTGCGGAGCGCATCGAGCACCAGCAACGCGGTCAGGTTCGGGCTCGCGGTGCGCGGCCTGCTGCCTGCCGGCGGCCGCATGCGGGAAGCGGTGGCCATCGCGGGCGCGCTCCTCTCTACCTGACGTCGGTAAGACGGGCAAGCGAGCCGCGGGGCCCGTCAGCCGCCGAGCGCGAGGGCCTCGAGCGCGCCGACGTCCGGCAGTACGATCCGTCCGTGTTCCTTGCGGACGAGCCCACCGCGCTCGAAACGACGGAGTACGGCGTTCACCTTGCGGACGCTGCCCGCGGACAGGTCGGCGATCGTGTCCTGCGTGAGGCGGAGCGACAGCATGTGACCGCGCGTGTCCTCCACGCCGAAGCCGCGCACGGCCTCGATGAGAGAAGCGGCGACGCGCGCCTGGAGGTCCTGGGCGAGGAAACGCGCAAGACGTTGCACGAGGCTGATCCACCGCTCGGTCAGGATCGAGACCACCGCGCGTACCTCCGGCGCACGCGTGCCGACCGTGACCTCGAAGAAATCATCGCTCGCCACCCGCCCGAGGCGGAGATCGGTGTACGCGGCTGCCTCGAAGATGTGCGGCGCTCCCCCCTCGACCAGCGCGGTGTGGCCGAAGATCTCTCCGGCGGGCAGGAGATGGATCAGCACGCTGCGCCCGTTCGGCGCGGGGATCGAGAGGCGCGCCACACCCGCGAGCACGACGTACAGGCTCCGCGCATGGCCGCCCGGGCGGTACACGATGTCGCCGCGGCGGTACTCCCGGACGCTGAGACGCGCGTGCAACGCCTCACGCTGATCGGTGCGCAGGCGCTTCATCGCGGCGAGACCGCGCAGAGATCGATCGCCGGCGAGGGGCGCTACCACCTCGCGCCATGGGGTCGAAATCGGAAGGGATTCCATGGCCGGCGGCGATCCTACGCCAGCCTCTTGCGCGTGTCGCCATGGGGTTGGCCCCCAGCCGATGTGCGACTTAGCGCGTCAAATACGCTCGAAGCGCCGTCCGTGGCGCGCTCGTGCACCAAATTCTTCTTATGAATCGCGGGGAAAGTCGCGGATTGTGGACCGAGGTCCTTTTCTTATCCCCGTATTTTGTCGGAGAACCTCCCGCATATTTTCGGTCTCTTCGCCCATCCTTCCGGCCGAGAACTCACGCCGATAGCGTACGACGAGGAAAGGAGCACGGTCCGCCCATGATACGAGCCTTGCAAGAAGCCCCGTCCGAGTTGGCATCGCGCAACAACGGTCCCGGCTGCGGCGAGCGCGGGTTGATGCGCGCCGTGCTCGAAGACGCGATCCGCTGCCTGGCGGGTGAGATCGGTCCGAGCCGCGAGCGCTGGCAGCTGGCTGCCGACGCCCGCGACTGGATCAGCGCATCCGACGCCCGCTGGCCGTTCTCGTTCGAAAACATCTGCGACGCCATCGACCTCGATCCGAGTTCGCTGCGCGTGCGGCTGCTGCGTAGCGCCCCGGTCATTCCGTTCGCCGGCGACCAGCCGACCGCCCTCCGGCGCGCCAAGCGCGAGCGTCCGGCCGAGGACGACATCGTGCAGATGATCCGTTCCGGTAAGCCCCTCCGCGTCGTGGCGGAGACGTTCGGGATCAGCGTCTCGAAGGTCTCGATCCTCTCCTGTGGCCTGGCGAGTCGCCTGAAGGCGGAGCGCGACGACGAGATCCGACGTCTGCGCCAGACGGGCTGGACGCATCGCGCGCTCGCCGGGCACTTCGGGCTCTCACGCATCCGCATCCTGCGCATCTGCGCGCGCAGGGAGGAACGGGACGAGGACTCGCGGACGGCGGCCTGAGCTCTATCGACGGCCGCCCGGCTCAGGCGGTCATCGCCATCGCGGCTCCCGACCTCTCGAGGAGCTTCAAGAACGACGTGGTCCACCACTGGATGGTTCCGGTCGCGACGCGGCGATCGAGCTCGCGCATGCGGCGGGTCCGGTCCTCGGGAGACATCGAGACGGCGAACTCGATCCGCCGTCGAATCGCCTCGGGGTCGTACGGGTTGACCAGCACCGCCTCGCGCAGCTCGTTCGCGGCGCCCGCGAACTCGGAGAGCACGAGAACGCCGGGCGCCCCGTGGCGGCTGGCGACGTACTCCTTCGCGACCAGGTTCATGCCGTCGCGAAGCGGCGTCACCAGCGCGACGTCGGCGGCGGTGTAGTAGGCGACGAGCTGCTCGCGCGACAGCGCCGTGTAGAGATAGCGCAGCGGTGAGTGCCCTTCGTAGGTGAAGCGGCCCGCGATCCGGCCGACGCACTCGTCGACTGCGCGCTTGAGCTCCCGGTATTCCGGCACCCGGTCGCGCGATGGCACGGTCACCTGGACGAGGCAGACACGCCGCCGCCACTCGGGCTGCCGCTCGAGGAAACGCTCGAAGCCGCGCAGCCGCTCGACGATCCCCTTCGTGTAGTCGAGGCGGTCGACCCCGAGCATGACGATTTCGCTCCCGAGGTTGCGGCGCAGGCGCGCCGCGCGCTCGCGCGTCGCCGGCTGGGCCGCCTCCGCCTGGAACTGCTCGTAGTCGATGCCGATGGGCAGCGCCGCCACCCGCACCTCCCGGCCCTGCAGGCGGACGCTCGGGGGGTCGTCGAGGACGGGGACGTCGAGGTACTGGCGGACGCTGGCTAGGAAGTTCCGGACGTCGGCGTCGGTCTGGAATGCCAGCAGATCGGCGCCGAGCAAGCCGTTGAGCAGCTCCTCTCGCCAGCGGAGGATTCCGAAGACCGTCGGGGGTGGAAACGGGATGTGCCAGAAGACGCCGAGCCGGGCGGGGACACCGGCGGAACGCAGGAGCCCGGGCACCAGGCAGAGATGGAAGTCGTGGATCCACACCAGGTCGCCGGGCGCCACGCTGGCCTGCACGACCGCCGCGAAGCGCTCGTTGGCCGCCCGATAGGCGGTCCAGTAGCTCTGCTGGATGCGGCAGCGGCTCGGGAACATGTGGCAGAGAGGCCACAGTACCTGGTTCGAAAAGCCGGCGTAGTAATCGCTGACCTCGCGCTCCTTCAGGCGGACGGCGCGGATCGGGTAGGCAAGGCCCGTGGTCTCGGGAAGGAGCTCGTCGTGCGCGTGCTGTCCCACCCACGCGATCCAGGTTCCGCCGTGGGCGCGGAGCGCGCCGTCGAGCGCTGCCGCGAGACCGCCGACCGTGCGTTGCGCACGCACGCCCTGCGGGCCGCGCACCATCTCGAGCGGCGCGCGATTGGACACGACGACCAAACGCGAGGAGCGAGTCATGCGCCGGGCCATTGTGCGCGCGGCGCGCGAGACGGTCAATTCCTGGCGTGCACCGTGGCGAGGGGCGGGCACTCGCCGCGGTAGACGTGACGACGGAAGAGCGGGGTGAAGTCGCGGTCAGCGGTGCGATTGACGACGCGCAGAAAGCTGGCCGTCGAGAGCCGCGCGTGCTCGCTCACGAGTGCGCGCACCGCGTCGTCGAGCGTCCGCCGCCCGTCGGTGACGCGCCGGATCTCCTGGTCGATCCACCACATGACCAGGGGGGCGCTGTTGTTGAGCGCGGCCGGGTGACGGGTGCGCGAGAGGTCGAGGCCCCAGCGGCCGTAGCGGGCGAAGAGCAGGATACCGCGGGCGAAGCTCCGGTCGGAAAGGCGGCCCGCGCGATGCTGGAGAGCCAGCGAGTAGTACTCCGCGAATCCCTCGGAGATCCACCGCCCGTCGGCCTTCGGGCGAAACGGCTGCCAGACGTGGAAGAGCTCATGCAGATAGGTGCTCGTCTTGTCCGGAGAGCGGAGCGGGATGCGACCGTTCACGAACAAGGAGTCCTCGCCCGAGAGGCCCCCGTGCCACATGGGGTCGGGGGCGCTCACCACGAGGAGGCGTGGTGGCGGAGGGCCGAGGATGGCCTTGAGGAGCGGGACCGTGCGCGCGTAGAGCCGGAGGAGGCGCCGCGGGTCGAGAGCGGAGCCCGGCGCGACGGCGATCGTCACCGGAAGCCCGTCGATCACTCGACTGTGCCGCGCGATCCGTCCGAGCAAGAACCAGCCGCGCGGTCGGTCGAGTCGCTTGGCGGGCTCCTCGACGGCAAACGTGTCGTCCGCGAGCCGGCGCGCCGCCGCCGCGACGCGCCATCCTCGGGGCAGCCTGAAGAGGAGCCGCGCCCGCGACTTGGCATGCACCGTGCCGGCGCGGAAGCCGACGTTGATCTCCGGGAAGAGGTGGAGCGCCCGGGTCGCCACCCAGTCGCGGTCGGCATGGCTGTCGAAGTGGCCGCCGGGCGGCCGTGGGCGGTCGATCGCCACCGTGTAGGCGAGGTGCGCGTACGGCCCGCCAGGTGTCCAGAGCAACGTCCGGTCGTGCCAGACGAGCGTGCCCGTGCCGCTCACCCGGGTCATCCGCCCGTCGCGAAAGACGAGCCGGAAGGACTCGATCTCGTCGATGCCCGCCAGCAGCCAGCGCACGCGCGCGTGCCCCGCGTCGCCACGCCGGATGGAGACCACGTAGTCGACGCTGAAGGTGGGCGCCGCCGCCCGCGCCGCCACCGGCGACACGACCAGCGCCATCACCACCGCAGCCCGAGCTGTCGTTGGAGCGCAGCGAGCGAAGCGAGCAAGCACCGCACGGGCCCTCGGAGGCTATAATATTTGAATGACCATCGGCCGCCGCTGACGAAACGCGTACAACGCCGCGGGCCGGTGCGGCCCTCGGCGCAGGCGGCCGACGGCATGCAGCAAGCCGAGGGCGAGGACCTTCTTCCGGAAGTTCCGGCGGTCGAGCGCCCGGCCGAGGATCGCCTCGTACATCTCCTGCAGCTCACCCAGCGTGAACTCGCGCGGCAGGAGCGCGTAGACCAGGTTGGTGTACGCGAGCTTGGCACGCAGCCGCTCGGCCGCGGCGGTGACCACGGCGGCGTGGTCATAGGCGAGGCCCGGCAGCCCCCGGACCGGCCGCCAGGCGACCGCCGCATACTTGTCGCCTGCAGGCCGCGGCGGGAACTGCCCGCCGTGCGTGATCAGTGCCACGTAGGCGACCGACACCACGCGTCGAGCGGGATCCCGCTCCGGGCTGCCGAAGGTATACAGCTGCTCGAGGTAGATGTTCCGGATACCCGTCTGCGCCGCCAGCTCGCGCCCGGCCGCTGCGTCGAGCGACTCGTTCACCTGCACGCGGCCGCCGGGCAAGGCCCACCGGCCCGCGAACGGCCCCCGGCGGAGCTCGACGAGCAACACGTGCAACGCCCGACGGAGGACCGTGAAGACCGCGACGTCGACCGCGACGATCGGGGCCGCGACCGCCGGCGCCAGGAGACCCGTCATCCACCCAGCTCGAGCATCCGTTCGAGCGCCCGAGCCGCCCGCACGCGCACGTCCTCGGCAAGCGTGATCTCCGGCTCCAGATCGCGCAGCGTATCGCGCGTACCCTCGAGTGTGATCATCTTCATGTAGTGGCAGAGCTTGCAGCTCTTGTAGAACTTCTTGCCCGGCACCTCGAGCAGCAGGCGGTCCGAGAGCCCGCACTCCGTGACGACGAGGAATTCATGCGCGTCGCTCTCCCGCGCGTAGCGGACCATGCCGCTCGTGCTGAGCACGGCGTCCGCGAGCGCGAGGACGTCCCTCCGACACTCGGGGTGGGCGAGCACGCGCACGTGGGGCAGCGCCGCCTTCACGGCGCCGATCTGCTCGGGCGTGATCTGATGATGGACGTAGCAGTTTCCGTCCCAGGCGATGATCGCCTTCCGGGTCTGAGACTGCACGTATGCGGCGAGATTCTGGTCGGGGACGAAGAGAATGTGCTCGCTCGGGAGCGCCTCGACCACCCGCACGGCGTTGGACGAGGTGCAGCAGGCGTCGCACTCCGCCTTCACGTCGGCCGTCGTGTTGACGTAGCCGACGACGGCAAGATCCGGGTAGACGGCGCGCAGCTCGGCCTTGCGCTCGGCGAGGTCCTCGGCGGTGACGCTGTCGGCGAGCGAGCAGCCGGCACGCAGGTCCGGCAGCAGAACCCGGCGCGTCGGATTCAGGATCTTGGCGGTCTCGGCCATGAAGTGCACGCCGCAGAAGACGATCGTGTCGGCCTCCACGCGCGTCGCCTGGCGCGCCAGCTCGAGCGAGTCACCGACGAAGTCGGCGACCGCGAAGATCTCGGGGCGCTGGTAGTTGTGAGCCAGGATCACGGCGTGGCGCTCGCGCTTGAGCGCCCGGATCTCCTCCATGACGCCGGCGAGCGTGGTGCAGCGCGCGGGTGTGTAGGCGTCGTCGCCCAGGGGAGCGAGCAGCGTCTCGAGCGCGGGACCGGTGGCGGCGGCGAGCGGATCCATGGTGTCTCCTAGCTGACGCGTTTGCGTACTCTTTACGCATACTCCGCGGAGGGGGAGGTGTGTCAAGCGTCCGGGGTGGCGTCGGCCGACGTGGGCGACCCCGCGTACGTCCGAGGTTGCCAAGCGGGGTAGGCCGGGATAGGTGCGGGCCGGATGTCGCCCCTCGACTCCGGCGAGGCTCTCGCGCGGTCCGGCCCGTACCGCGCGGCCGCCGATTGCGCCCTCGGCGACCGGCCGCTCTCGCGGGGTGACGCCCTCGGCATCCTGCAGAGCCCCGACGGTGACCTGCCAGCCGTGCTGTCGGCGGCATTCGCCGTGCGCGCGCGTCACTTCGGCCGGCGCGTGAAGCTCTGCATGCTGAAGAACGCGCGCAGCGGGCTCTGCCCCGAGGACTGTGGCTACTGCTCGCAGTCGGCGGTGTCGAGCGCCGACATTAGCCGCTACCGGCTGCGTCCGGTGGCGGAGCTGACGGCCGCGGCGCGCGAGGCCGTGGCACGCGGAGCGCGCCGCTACTGCATGGTGGTGAGCGCGCGCGGGCCGAGCGCCGGCGACGTCGCACATTTCGCGCGCGCGGCGCGCGCCGTCCGCGCCGAGCTACCGGACCTCGAGCTCTGCGTCTCCCTCGGCATCCTCGCCGACGGCCAGGCCGAGACGCTGCGCGCCGCCGGAGTCGACTTCGTGAACCACAACCTCAACACGAGCCGGCGGTTCTACCCCGCGATCTGCAGCACCCACACCTACGACGACCGCGTCGCCACCGTCGAGCGGACGAAGCGTGCGGGACTCTCAGTCTGCTCGGGCGTGATCGTCGGCATGGGCGAGACGCACGACGACCTGGTCGACGTCGCGGCAGCGCTCGGCGAGCTGGGAGTCGAGTCGCTGCCGGTCAACTTCCTCCATCCGATTCCGGGAACGCCGCTGGGCGACAGAACCCCGCTCCGTCCCGCCGACTGCCTGCGCGCGCTTGCGCTCTTCCGCCTCACCAACCCGCGGGCCGAGATCCGCGCCGCCGGCGGCCGGGAGCGCTCGCTCGGCGAGGCGCAACCGCTCGCTCTTTTTGCCGCCAATTCGATCTTCGTCGACGGCTATCTGACGACGCCCGGCCAGGCGCACCGCGACGCCGTGGCCATGGTTTCCGCCCTCGGCTTCGAGGTCGAAGGGGCCTGATCGCCCCGGCCCACCGACGCCCCGGAAACCGATAGACAGGACGCGTCAAATATGATCAAGGGCATCGCACTCATCTCGAGGAGGGGTTCGGCATGGCACAACGGCTGACTGCACCGTCGTTTCTGCGTGATCTGCTCCGCGCGCGCGAAGAGGACGAGGAAAAAGAAAAAGAAGACGACGAGGACTTCGACGAAGAGGGCGAGTTCGAGGATGATGACGAGGACGACGAGGACTTCGACGACGATGAGGAGGAGGAAGAGGAGTAGAGTCCGCCGTCAGGCTCCGGCGACCGTCATGCGTTCGACCTTGACGGTCGGAGCCGCAACGGCGTTGCGGAAGACGAGGTCGTTGCCCACCATCTCGATGCCGCGGAACATGGCGAGCAGGTTGCCCGCGATGGTGATCTCCTCGACCGGATACGCGAGTTCTCCCCGCTCGATCCACAACCCCGCCGCCCCGCGCGAGTAGTCTCCGGTCACCCCGTTCACCCCGAAGCCGATCAGCTCGGTGACGTACAACCCCGCGTGCACCGACGCGATGATCGACTCGGGTGAATGCGGTCCCGGCACCAGGAAGAAGTTCGTCGGCGCCGCGCCCGGGGCGTCGCCGAAGCCGCGCGCGGCATGCCCCGTCGGCCGGAGACCGAGCCGCCGCGCGGAGTACGCGTCCAGGAGGTAGCTCTGCAGCACGCCGCCGTCGACGACGGTGAGCGGCCGGGACGCCACGCCCTCGGCGTCGAACGGCCGCGATCCCGGACCCGCGATGCGCAGCGGGTCGTCCTCGACCGTCACTTGCGATGACGCGATCGCCTCGCCAAGTCGGCCGAGCAGGAAGGAGGCGCGCCGGTAGAGCGCGGGGCCCGCAATCGCTCCCGCCAGATGACGGAGCAGCGACGCCGCCGTCTGCGGGTCGAACACGACGGGGTACTCCCCGGTCGGAACGCGCCGCGCCCCGAGCCGTCTCAGCGCGCGCCGCGCCGCCTCGCGGCCGACGTCGGCGGGGGGGTCGAGGGACGCGAGCTTGCGGTGCGCGGTGTACCAGGAGTCGCGCTGCATCGAGCCGTCGCGCGCCGCGACCGGGGAGACGCTGAGCCCCCAGTGCGTGCCGCTGTAGGCGCCCGCGAAACCTAGGCTCGAGGCATAGGCCACCTGACCACCGTCACCGCCGAACTCTGCTCCCTCGGAGTTCGTGATCTCGGGCGCCGCCGCGAGCGCGGCCGCCTCCGCCTCGCGCGCGCGCGCGAACGCCGCGGGCGGCTCCAGGTGCTCGATCGCCGGATCGTAGAGATCGAGGTCCGGCTGCTCGCGCGCGAGGTCCGCGGGGTCCGGGAGCCCGGCGTGCGGGTCGGCGACGGTGGCGCGCGCCAGCGCGCAGGCGTCGCGGGGGAGCGCCTCGAGCGCTGCCGGGGAGAGGTCCGCGGTCGACACGATGGCGGTCGAGTTGCCGACGAAGACGCGCAGTCCCGCCCGTCGCTGGCGGGCGCGCTTGAGCTTCTCGACCTCGTCCAGGCGCACCGCGACCGAGAGTCCCTCGCTCTCCCCGACCAGCACGTCCGCGGCACGCGCCCCGGCGGCGCACGCGCGCGCCACGAGGTCGGCTGCGAGGTCTCGAAGGTCCATCGCGGCTCAGGCCTGCGTGCCGCCGACGGTGAGCCCGTCGATGCGCACGGTCGGCAGCCCGACGCCGACCGGTACCGACTGGCCGTCCTTCCCGCAGGTGCCGATGCCCTCGTCGAGCTGGAGGTCGGCGCCCACGGCGGAGATGCGCTGGAGCACGTCCGGGCCGTTGCCGATCAGGGTGGCGCCCTTGACCGGCCGCCCGACCTTTCCGCCCTCGATGAGGTACGCCTCGCTCGCCGAGAACACGAACTTGCCGCTCGTGATGTCGACCTGCCCACCGCCGAAGGACACGGCGTAGAGTCCCCGGTCGACGGAGCGCAGGATGTCCTCGGGGGCGTCCGCGCCCGCCAGCATGAAGGTGTTCGTCATGCGCGGCATCGGGATGTGCGCGAAGCTCTCGCGCCGGCCGTTGCCGGTGAGCGGCATCCCCATGAGCGACGCGTTCAGGCGGTCCTGGAGGTAGCCGCTGAGGATGCCCTTCTCGATCAGGACCGTGCGGCTGGTGGGCGTGCCCTCGTCGTCGACGTTCAGCGAGCCGCGCCGGAGGGGGATCGTGCCGTCGTCGACCACGGTACAGAGCTCCGACGCCACGCGGGTCCCGATCCGGTCCGTGAACGCCGAGACGCGCTTGCGGTTGAAGTCGCCTTCGAGCCCGTGGCCGATCGCCTCGTGGAGCAGGATGCCGGGCCAGCCCGGGCCGAGCACGACGGTCATCGTGCCCGCCGGGGCGGCGACGGCGTCGAGGTTCGTGAGCGCCTGGCGGGCCGCCTCGCGCGCGAAGCGCTCGGCCCGCCCGTCGGTGAGCGCGGAGAACGAGAAGCGCCCGCCGCCGCCGTACGTCCCCTGCTGGCGGTTCTGCCCGCGCTCGGCGATGCACGTGACGGTCAGGTGGACGAGCGGGCGCACGTCGCCCACGAAGACGCCGCCGGAGTTGACGACCAGCACGACGCGGTGCTCGATGCCGAGGCCGGCCAGCACGTTGTTGATCGCCGGATCCGCCGCGCGCGCCACGGCGTCGAGGCGCGCGAGCAGCGCCACCTGATCGGGCAGCGGCGTCTCGATGGGCGGCTCGGTGAGCGCATAGAGGTCGTGCGGCGCCCGCGGCGCCCCCGGCACGGGGAGCGGCGGGGCTCCCGCGCGCTCGTCGGCGATGAAACGCGCGGTGCGCGCGGCGACCTCGAGCCGCTCGAGCGACACCTCGTCCGAATACGCGTATCCGGTGCGGGTTCCCGCGAGCACGCGGACTCCGACTCCCTGGCTCACGTTCCGCGTGGCCTTCTTGACGACCCCGTCCTCGAGCGACGCCGTCTGGTTCACGCGGAACTCGAAGTAGCACTCGGCGTGGTCGGCCCGCCGGTCGAGGGCCGTGCCGAGGACCTGCTCGAGGGCCCGGTCCGAGAGCCCGAAGCGTTCGAGGAAGAACCGTCCGGGGTCGGCGACGTCCATCGAGCCACGCTACCAGAGCGGCGCTGACGAGGCCAATCGCTTGCGCGACGCCGGCGGTGGTCTAGCATGGCCGGCGTGACGTGGGACGAGGTGGAGCACCTTCTCGGCGAGATGGCGACGCAGCAAGAAGCCAAGGTGCTCGCGCTCGCGCGCCGCCTCGTTCCGCACCTCACCCCCGAGGATCTGCTCAACCCGCACGACTTCACGCCGCTGGTCGAGAGCGCGGAATTCAACTTCGAGGACGGCATCCTGGCCGGGCTCCGTGCGGCCGGTGCGGCGCTGCGTGCCGCCCGCTGCCGCACCGCGTAAGACGGCGTGGACAGTTTCCGCGAAACAGTGTCTAATTTTCTCGTGGTGGCGGGCGCCGCGAGCCCCCGACCGCCACGTCATGGCGAGTGACGGCCCCAACAATCGCGGAACGCTGTCGACCCTGCTTCAGGTATTGGAGGGCTCCGGCCCACTCGTCATCCTGCCGCACGACAACCCCGACCCCGATGCGCTCGCCAGCGCCGCGGCGCTCAAGTACCTGGTGGGCGAGCTGCTACGGAAGGAAGCGCACATCGCGCTCGGCGGCATCGTCGGGCGCGCCGAGAACCGCGCCATGCTCACCTATCTCAACATCACGCTGGTGCCGGTGAGCGAGGTGCCCTTCGGGGGGGGGACGCAAGTGGCACTGGTGGACACCCAGCCGGGACGGCCCAACAACTCGCTCCCGGAAGGTCTCGTGCCGACCGCCGTCATCGACCACCATCCTGCCTACGGCGACTATCCGGGCGTTCCGTTCCTCGACCTGCGTGACCAGTACGGCGCGACGTCGACCATCCTCACCGAGTACCTGCGCGAGTCGAAGCTCGCGATCGAGCCGAAGATCGGCACGGCGCTCTTCTACGGCATCGCGGCCGAGACGCAGGATCTCGGACGCGAGGCGACGGCGGCCGACATCGAGGCGAGCCACTTCCTCTATCCGCACGCCAACAAGCGGCGGCTGGCGAAGATCGAGAACGCGCGCGTGCCGCGCGAGTACTTCCGGGTCTTCCGCGAGGCGATCGACCGTGCCGTGCTCTACGACACCGTCGTGGTCTCGCTGCTCGGTGACGTGCGCTACCCGGACATGGTGGCCGAGGTGGCGGACTTTCTCCTCCGGCTCGACCAGGTGACCTGGGCGGCCGCCATCGGCACCTTCGGCAGCTGTCTCCACTGCTCGATCCGCACTACCGAGCGCGACGTGAACGCCGGCGACCTGCTGCAGAAGGTGCTCGGCAGCAAGCTCGCGGGCGGCCACGACATGATCGCGGGCGGACGCATCCACGTCGGCCCCGATCCGGCCGCGCACGAGCAGGCCGCTGCCATGGTGCGCGATCGACTCCTCGCGGCGCTCGGTCTCGATCCTGCGCACGGGCAGGCGCTCGTCGCGTAGCCCCCTGCCGAGAGCGGCTCCACGCCGCGCCAGAGGCCGCGTACGAAGCCGTGTCTCGGGCGGACCGTGGGCGGTGGTCGCGCCGTCGCCAGGGGGCTTTTCCGGGTCGATTTACGGGATTGTCGAGGCCGTTCCGGGCCCCCTACCCTCGGCCAGGAGGGCAAAGCCATGAGAGCGCATCGGTCGCAGGCGGGGGGTCGGCCTTCCCGCCCGCCGTCGACGCCCCCGAGGACCGGCCGGCGGGCTGCCGGGTCACGAGCGGGCCTGCCGGCCGGGGCCTCGACCGGGGTGCTTCTGCGTGAGCTGGTGGCGCACCTCCGGGAGGGCCGCACCCAGCTTCGCGACGAATGGGTGCAGCGGATCATCGAGGCGCGGCTCCTCACGGCGATGAGCCGCGACGAGATCTTCGCGGAAGCGACGTCCGTCTACGACAACTACCTCGATGCCCTGGAGACCGGGACCCTCGAGGCGCTGCAGGCCTACGCCCGGAGTCTCTCCGAACGCATCATCCCGCGAGGTGTGGAGACCCACGAGGTGGTCGGCATCGTACTGCTGCTGCGCGACGTGCTGGCCCGCTCGCTGTTCGCCAAGTACCAGGCCGACTTCCAGATGTTGAACCGGGTCCTCGACGCCTACGAGCCCGCCGCAAACCACATCGCGATCACCGTGGCCGTGGGGTTCGTGCAGGAGCGCGAGCGCGTGATCCGCGAGCAGCAGGAAGCCATCGGTGAGCTCTCCACGCCCGTGTTGCCGGTCCGCGAGCGGCTGCTCATCCTGCCGATCATCGGTCTCATCGACGCCCAGCGCGCCCGCCAGCTTACCGAGCAGCTGCTGCGCGCCATCCGCGCCAACCGCGCCAAGGTGGTGGTGATCGACATCACGGGCGTCCCGGCCATGCCACCTCGGGCTGGATGCCGACGATCACCGTCTCGGCCCCGCGCAGCCGGGTCATGTGCGCGACGTCCCGCTGGGCGCGATGGTGATCGTCACCGGCCTGTCGCCCGAGATCGCCCAGACGCTGGTCAAGCTCGGTCTCGACCTGAGCAAGATGAATACCGTCGGCGACCTGCAGGGCTGCGAACAGAAGTACCTGCAGGGATCGTTTCATGCTCATGCTCCTTTCCTTTCCGCGAGAACGAACGTTCTCGCTCTCGACACGATCACTGGCGGCGGCCACGCTTCACGCGGCCGAGACCGCCGTCCTTCCCTCTCATGCGCGGGGGTGATCTCGCATTCATGTGCCCCAATCTAGGCGCAGGAGGGAGCGGGCCAATCGGTTGAAAGCCTTAACTGAGGTAAGAGAATCACCTGGGAGCGGGTGCGCCCTTCCCTCTGACAAGCCGCCGCGATTTGTCCGACGGGCCGCGTTGCGCTCGTCCTGCATGAGCCGGAGCTGCCCCGGTTCGTGGACTCCCCTTGCCCCGGACCGGGGTTGGTGTCCACGAAACCGGGTCGCTCCGGTGGCTGGCGTTGGCTTAGAACGCCAGTGCGAGGCCCGTCCCGGTGCCAACCGCGGCACCGCCACCACCGCCGAGGGCAAGCGCTACGCCCGTGCCCACGGCGACGGCTCCGCCGGAATCGTGGTCGTCGCAGTCGCATCCGCGCGACGCAAGCGCCACGGCTACGGCGCTGCCGACGGCCGCCGCGCCTCCACCTGTCGCCAGCGCGACGCCGGTCCCGCTGCCCACAGCC
>Ga0070699_100000486_pt1 | contig 37793 bp, 32 predicted proteins | sample KBSK1503metaG_FD_65473 | JGI IMG/M metagenome (GOLD analysis project Ga0070699, IMG submission 65473) | Corn, switchgrass and miscanthus rhizosphere microbial communities from Kellogg Biological Station, Michigan, USA - KBS K1-50-3 metaG | ecosystem: Host-associated > Plants > Roots >... | reverse complement strand
CAGCATCTCTTCTGGTTCTACTCGCACCCGGCGGTCTACATCATGGTGCTGCCGGCGATGGGCGTCGTCAGCGAGCTCGTCGCCGCCGGCTGCCGCAAGCCGGTCTTCGGCTACTCGTTCGTCGCCTTCGCGAGCCTCGGCATCGCGGTGCTCGGGTTCCTCGTCTGGGGCCATCACATGTTCGTGGCCGGCGAATCGGTGTACTCGGCGCTCATCTTCTCGATCCTCAGCTTCCTCGTGGCCATTCCGTCGGCGGTGAAAGTCTTCAACTGGACGGCGACGATGTACCAGGGCGCGGTGTCGTGGGAGACGCCGATGCTCTACGCGTACGGGTTCATCGGGCTGTTCACGATCGGAGGGCTTACTGGATTGTTCCTGGCGGCGATCGCCGTCGACGTGCACGTGACCGACACGTACTTCATCATCGCGCACTTCCACTACATCATGGTCGGCGGCACGATCATGGGCTATCTCGGCGGGCTGCACTACTGGTGGCCGAAGATCAGCGGCCGCTTGTACAACGAAGGCCTCGCCAAGCTGAGCGCCGGCATCATCTTCGTCGGCTTCAACCTCACCTTCTTCCCGCAGTTCGTGGTCGGCTATCTCGGCATGCCGCGGCGCTATCACGCGTACCCGCCGGAATTTCAGGTGCTCAACGTGCTGTCGTCGGCCGGCGCTTCGATCCTCGGCGTCGGTTACCTGATTCCGATGGTGTACCTGATGTGGTCGCTGCGCTACGGACGCCTCGCCGGATCGAACCCGTGGGGCGCCGTCGGCCTCGAGTGGACGACCTCGTCGCCGCCGCCGACGGAGAATTTCGCGGAGACGCCGCACGTGACGTGGGACGCGTACGAATATCCCGCGTCGGTGGAGAGCCATGTTGCCTGAAGCGGCGCATCACCATCCGGCGGGGCTCGCGCACCAGTTCGACAGCCTCGAACAGCAGAAGGAAGCGGCGACGCTCGGCATGTGGGCGTTCCTCATCACCGAGATTCTGTTCTTCGGCGGACTGTTCATGGTCTACACGGTGTACCGCCGCTCGTATCCCGACGCGTTCGCCGCCGCGAGCCACGAGCTCGTCGTGTGGGCCGGCACGGTGAACACCGCCGTGCTGATCACCAGCAGTCTGACGATGGCGCTGGCCGTGCACGCGGCGCAGCTGGGGCAACGGCGGCTGCTGATTGTCTTCCTCGTCCTCACGATGGCGCTGGGATGCGTGTTCCTCGGCATCAAGGCGTACGAGTACTACACGGAGTTCGTCGAGCGCCACATCCCCGGCCTCAACTACGACTTCGAGCCGAAGTACTTCCGCAACGCGCAGATTTTTTTCTCGCTGTACTTCCTGATGACGGGACTGCATGCGCTGCACATGATCATCGGCCTCGGGATCATGGCGTTCATGCTGTGGTGGTCGGTTCGCGGCGTGATTACGGCGGAGTACTACATCCCGATCGAGATCAGCGGTCTGTACTGGCACTTCGTCGACATCGTCTGGATTTTTCTGTTTCCTCTGCTGTACCTGATTGGGAGGCATGCGCATTAGCAGGCTGCTGAAAGACGCGGCCTGAGGGAAGAAGTTCTAGAGCGGACCTGGCGCCTCGGCCGGTCCCGATTGGCAAGGCGTGGCACCAGTTTCGTTTCGAACGACTATGACGGACCATATTCTTCCGACGCGCATCTATTACACGATCTTCGCCATCCTGATGGTCTGCACGTTTGCGACCGTGCTGATTGCCTTCTTCGATCTCGGACCGCTCAACGCCATCGCCGCGCTGACGATTGCTGTGTTCAAGGCGGTATTGGTCGTCCTGTTCTTCATGCATGTCCGCTATAGCACACGGCTCACTTGGGCAGTGGTCGTTGGTGGGGTTTTCTGGCTCGGGATTCTGCTTGCATTGACACTTTCTGACTACCTGACCCGTTCGTGGCAGACCTTCGGGTAAGTTTCACACCGGAATCGATTCGTACGCGCATATGATGCGGACTTAATTTCCCTGTGGAGGAGTCCCCATGCGTCGTACAGCGATTGTCATCGCGGCGGTTCTGTGTGCGTGCGCGGCCGGCGTCATCGGTCCGAGCCTTCGGGCTCAAAACTCGAGCAAGAACTATCTGATCGTCGCCAGGGCGCAGAATGCCTCGACGACGGCAGCCGTCGCCGCCCTCGCCGTCAGCCGCGGCGCGGTCGTCAGCCAGTTCGACGCGATCGGCGTGGTCGCCGCCGCGTCTGCGGATGCGGGATTCGCGGCGGCGATGGCCGCCGACGCGAACGTGCAGTCCGTCGCCGAGGATCCGGAAATCCAGTGGTACCCGAACGAGCAGGCGATTGACGCCGGAGTCGCCGCGCTACCCCCGGCCAACGCCGAGCCGCGGAGCCCGCTGCAGTGGAACCTGCGACAGATCCATGCCGATCAGACGGCAGCGAATGGCGATCGCGGCAACACGGCAACGCGCGCGCGAGTGGCCGTTCTCGACAGCGGCATCGTGACGAACCACATCGACATCGCGGCCAACCTGAATCTCGCGTTGAGCAAGTCGTTCGTGGTCGCGCCGTTCATCACACCAACCAAGGATAACCCCGAGGAGCCCAACCTCAACCCGCCTACGTCCGGCTTCAATCACGGCACTCACGTCGCCGGCATCGTCGCTGCGCCGATCAACGGCGTCGGCGTGCAGGGCGTCGCGCCCGAGGCCGAGCTCGTGGCCGTCAAAGTGCTGCGGGCCGCCGGGAGCGGAACGTTTGCGTCGGTCATCGCTGGCATCGAGTACGCCTCGGGACCGACCGTGCATGCCGACGTCATCAACATGAGTCTCGGTGTGACCTTCGATCGCAACAACGCCGGCGGCGGCGGCTTAGGTCCGCTGATCGCGGCGTTGAACCGGGCCGTTAACCATGCGACGGCCAGCGGCACGCTCGTCGTGAGCGCCGCGGGGAACGCAGCCGTCGATTTGAACGGCCGCATCGCGAGCGTGCCGGCGCAATCGGGCAACGGAATGGCCGTCAGCGCGACGGGACCATTCGGCTGGGCGGTGAACCCAGCGAATGCGACGTTCGATCGGCTGGCGTCTTACAGCAACCGGGGCAATCGGTGATCAATGTCGCAGCGCCTGGCGGCGACATCGATTTCCCGAATCCGAAGGACTTCCCGGGTACCGCGACATGCACAGTCGGCGGGGTGACGCGCGCCTGCGGCGTCTTCGACCTCGTTTTGAGCCCCGGCGGTCTGGGAAATGCGTTTTTCTTCGCCGCAGGCACGTCGATGGCCACCCCTCACGTGTCCGGCGTCGCGGCGCTCATCGTCGGCAAGTTCGGCCACATGAGCCCGGCGCAGTTGAAGGCGCGGATCGAGCAGAGCGCCGACGACATCTTCAAGCCGGGCGCCGATGCAGGCTCCGGGAAGGGACGCGTCAACGCGCTCAGAGCCCTCCAGTAGCGACACGAAACGTCGCTCGGCTAAAGCCTCGAGCTCCACCCAGGGAGAATGGAGCGCGAGGCTTTAGCCGAGCGTTCCTTGTGTGATTCCGTCCTAACGCTTCATCGCGCGCGGCTCGTCCACTTTCGGCCGCACGGACTCGAGCAGGAGGTGCTCGTAAACGAGCGCGGCGACACAAGCGCCGGCAATCGGCGCCACCCAATACGCCCAATGCCACTGCCAGTACATCAGCTCCAGCGCCGGCCCGAACGATCGCGCCGGGTTCATCGACGCGCCGGTGACGCCGCCGCCCGCGAAAATGTCGAATGCGACGGTGAGGCCGATACCGAAGCCGCCGATCTTGACGTTCCGCCCGCGCTCGTCGACGGCGGTTCCGAATACCGACGTCATCAGCAGGTAGGTGAGTAGAAACTCGGTCACGAGCACCACGCCGGTCGAGGCCCACGGCGCGGGAAGCGGCAGGCCGAGCTTGGCAGCCGCCACGACGTCACCCGGAAAGATGAAACGGCAGAAACCGGCGGCCGTTGTCGCGCCGAGCAGTTGCGAGATGATGTACGCGACGGCAAGCGGCGGCGTGATTCGGCGGGTCACGAGAAACCCGCACGTCACGGCTGGATTGACGTGCGCGCCGGAAATACCGCCGAAGTTGCTGATGGCCAGCGAGAGTCCGAGGCCATGGGCCAGCGCAATCACCACGAGTGCCGCGCCGGGCTCAACGCCTTTCGCGGTCGCGAGAATCGCGGCAATTCCAGGAAAGCACAGGTAAAAGGTGCCCACGAACTCCGCCAGACACGGCCTGAACGTCTTCATGAGGTGCTCCTTTGGGGCGACGATGCTACTCCAGGTGTCCGCCGCGTCATGGGGACCGCAGCGGATTGGCGCGCCGCAGCGTTCCACCGACGCCGCCGGCGTGCACGCGTACGTGATCGACACCGGCGTAAGAAAGACTCATGCCGAGTTCGGCGGCCGCGCCGACTGGGTCGGCGACTTCGTCGGCGCGACGACATCACGCCCGGTGAGCGACGACGCGCGCGACTGCGATCCCGGCGACGGTCACGGCACGCATGTCGCCGGCATTCTCGGCGGTCTCACGCTCGGCGTCGCGCCGGGAGTCCAGCTCCACGCGCTGCGCATCCTCGCGTGCACCGGCACGACGCGGACCGATCCGGAAGCGGCCATCCACGCCGTCGACTGGATCACCGAGAACGGACGCAAGCCGGCCGTCGTAAACATCAGTCCGCTGCGGGTGGAGACGACCGAAGCCCGACTTGACGACGCGATCCGCCGATCCATTCGGGCCGGGTTCGTGTACGTCGTGTCCGCCGGCGGGATGCCGGATCTGTCGCGCTTCACGCCGCAGCGGATAGCTGAGGTCATCGTGGTCGGCGCCTCGGCCGAGGACAATCGGGCGATGCAAAGCGAGTACGGTCCGCGCCTGACGCTGTTCGCGCCCGGCGTCCGGATTCCGGCGGCAGGACGCGCGGCCGACGATGCGATCGTCGTCGGCGACGGCGACTCGTACGCGGCGCCGATGGTATCCGGTCTCGTCGCGATGTATCTGCAGAAGCACGCCGGTGCGTCGGCCGCCGCGGCGAAGCAGGCGCTCCTCGAGTCGGCGAAGCGCGATGCGATCGCGAACGCGGGTCGGGCGCCAGGGCTGCTCGCGCAGGTGATTCAGTAGAATGATGATGCGTGGCCGACCCTTCAACGCTTGAAGAGACGATCGCAATCCTCGAGGCAACGCTCGATGCGACACACGACGGCGTGATCGTGTTCGATCTGAACCGCCGTTTGATCCGCTACAACCGCAGGTTCCTCGAAATCTTCCGCATCACGCCCGACGTCGCGGCCAGCGGCGTCCCGGCGATCGCCGCGTCCATCCGTGCGCAGCTCGAGGGGCCGGCGCCGTTCCTGTTCGACGCCGAGGCGATGTGGACCGACCCGGTGTCGGAATCGACCAGCCTGATGCGCTTTCGCGACGGGCGCATCGTCGAGCGGTTCGTCGCGCCCCAGCGCGTCGAAGGCCGGATCGTCGGCCGCGTCGTCAGCTACCGCGACGTGGGCGACTCCGTTCGCGCGGCAGAAGCGATCGAGCAGCATCGCGCGTTCCTCGAGCGCGCGCAGGAGGTCGCCCACGTCGGCAGCTGGGTGGCCGAGCTCGACGGATCGGATCATCTCGGCTGGTCGAACGAGACGCAGCGCATCTTCGGCCTGACGCCGGGGCAGTTCGCCGGCACCTCGTCGGCGTTCTACGAGTTCGTTCACCCCGACGAGCGCGACATCGTGCGCGCGGCGAGCAGCGCGGCGAGGGAAACGGGCCAGCGCTACGACATCGAGCACCGGATCGTGCGCGCCGACGGGACGGTGCGCTGGGTCCACGAGCTCGCCGACGTCGTTCACGACGCCGACGGCCGCGCCATCCGCATGATCGGCACCGTGCAGGACATCACGGACCGGCGCCACCTCGAGGATCAGCTGCGCCAGTCGCAGAAGATGGAGGCGATCGGCCGTCTCGCCGGCGGCATCGCCCACGATCTGAACAACACGCTGACGGCCATTGCCGGCTACGCCGAGCTCGCGCTCAACGCCGTTTCACCCGGTCATGAGGCGCGTCCGGACGTGGAAGAGATCCGGCGCGCCACCGAGCGGGCGGCGGCGGTCACCAGGCAGCTGCTCGCGTTCAGCCGCAAGCAGATCCTCGAGCCGCGCCTCTTCGACGTCAACGACACGGTCGTGTCGATCGCGCGCTTGTTGTCGCGGCTCGTCGGACCCGACATTCGCGTGCGGACGACGCTCGCCGAAGGCGCGCCCCGAATCCTCGGCGATCCCGGACAGGTGGAGCAGGCGATCGTCAACCTGGCGGTCAACGCTCGCGATGCGATGCCGAAGGGGGGCGAGCTCACGATTTCGAGCGAGCTCTCCGTGGTCGACGAAGCGTTCGCGCGGACGCACGTGCCGATGCCGCCCGGACGGTACGTCACGCTGAGCGTCAGCGACACCGGGCACGGCATGTCGCGGGAAACGCAGGCGCGGATCTTCGAGCCGTTCTTCACGACGAAAGGGGTCGGCAAGGGCACGGGCCTCGGTCTGTCGATGGTGTACGGGACGCTGAAACAGATCGGCGGCTTCATCTTCGTCGACAGCGAGATCGACCGCGGGACCACGTTCCGGCTGTACTTTCCGCCGGCGCCGCAGGCCGCCGCGCCCGCGAGGCCTCCGACGGCGGAGCCGCCGGCCGCGGCCGGTCAGGAGACGCTGCTGGTCGTCGAAGACGAGGACGCCGTTCGGAATCTCGTCGCATCGGCGCTGCGGCACGACAAGTACACCGTGCTGCTCGCGACGTCGGCCGAGGAGGCGCTGCAGATCACCAGCTCGTATTCGGGCGCGATCGATCTGCTGCTGACCGACGCAATCATGCCGGGCAAGAGCGGCCTCGAGCTCGCGAAGACGCTGCTCGAGCGCTGGCCGAAGCTGCCGGTGATTTTCATGTCGGGCTACACGGAAGAAGACCTGCACGTCGCCGCGCTCAACCGGCCCATCGAGCTTCTGCAGAAACCGTTCACGCCGCGCGAGCTGCGGAACCGGATTCGGAGCGTCCTCGGCCGCTGATGTCGGTTCTCGCGCACTACGTGAAGTGGCGTCTCGGTCTCGCGCCGGCGGAAGGGGCGACCACCGCCGCCGAGGCCGACTGCCTCGTGCGCCATGCCCGCGGGAAACAACGGCTCGCCGAAATCGGCGTATGGCAGGGGGGCACGACGGCTCGCCTGCGCGCAGCGATGGCGCCGAACGCGACGCTGTTTGCGGTCGATCCGTTTCCGAAGGGACGGCTCGGGTTCAGCACGCAGCGTGCGATTGCGACGCGAGAGGTCGCGAGAGTCGCGAACGGCCAGGTCGTGTGGATTCGGCACACGGCGGCCGATGCATCACGAGATCCCGTCGTCGGCCGCGGCGGCTTCGAGTTCGTCTTCCTCGATGCGCTCCACACGTACGAAGGTCTGCGGGAGGACTGGGACGCGTGGTCGCCGCTCGTCGCGGGCGGCGGCGTGATCGCGATTCACGACAGCCGCGCCTCGCCTGGCGGTCACAGTGAAGACGTCGGAGGCGTACGCTTCACCAATGACGTCATTCTCAGGGACGCGCGGTTCGAGGTCCTCGAGGCAGTCGATTCGTTGACCGTGATGAGGAGACGACACAGAGTGGATCGAGATCGAGACACAGAGGAACGTTAGCCACAGAGACACGGAGACACAGAGATATCGCTGATCTCCGTGTCTTCTCACCGAGGCGAAGTTGACGGACGATCCGCGGCCAATTAATGTTGGCTCGGTGCGTCTGCGGATCGGTTTGATCGGCTTCGGCCGCTGGGGACCCAATTACGCGCGCGTGCTCGGCGACTTGCCGGGCGCCGAGCTCGCGATCATCTGCGATCGAAGCGCCGACCGTCTCGATCTCGTGCGCCAGCGCTACCCGACGGTGACGACGTGCAGCGACCTCGATCCGGTGTTGAGACGCGACCGCCTCGACGCCGTGGTGATTGCGACCTCCGCGTCGACGCACGAAGGCATCGTGCGGCGGTCTCTCGAGGCCGGTCTTCACGTCCTCGTCGAGAAGCCGATGGCGCTCCGGGCCGACAGCTGTATCGCGCTGACCGCGCTCGCCGACGCCTCCGACCGCGTCCTGATGATCGGGTACACCTTTTTGTACAACGCAGGCGTCCGCAAGATGAAGGAATGCATGGCGGCGGATCAGTTCGGCGACGTCTACTACCTGCACGCGACGCGCACGAACCTCGGTCCCATTCGCTCCGACGTCAACGCCGTCTGGGATCTGGCGCCACACGACGTGGCGATCTTCAACTACCTGCTCGGCGAGCAGCCGCTGTGGGCCTCGGCGATCGGCACCAGAGCGCTCCGAACCACCCGCGACGACATCGCCTTCGCGACGCTGGGCTACGCCCACGACGTCGTCGGCAACATTCACGTCAGCTGGGCGGATCCAAACAAAGTTCGCGAAGTCGTCGCCGTCGGCAGCCGCCGCCGCGTGGTGTTCAACGATCTGAACGACGCGGAGCGCGTGCGGTACTTCGAGCGCGGCGTCTCGGTCGGCGAGGCAATCGCCGATTCGTTCGGCGAGTTCAAGCTGCTCGTCCGCGACGGCGAGATCGTCAGCCCGAAGGTCGAGCATGGCGAGCCGCTGAAGGCGCAGTGCCTCGAGTTCGTCGACTGCATCAGCCGGCGCCGCCCGCCACTGGCCGACGGCCGCTTCGCGCTCGGCGTCATCCGGGCCCTCGCCGCCATCGACAAATCGATCCAGTCGAAAGGCACCGCCGTTGACGTCTGACGCCGCTCGCGTCCTCACGGCCACGTTTGCCTACAACGAGGGCGACAAGATCCGGCAGACGCTCGCGCGCCACCCGCCGACGCGCGCGTACGATCTGCTCGTCGTCGACGACGGCTCGACCGACGGCGCGCTCGACGGCGTGGATCCGGCCATCATCGTGCTGCGCAACGAGAGAAACCTCGGCATCGGCGCGTCGATGAAGCGGGTGTTCCAGTACGCGCTCGACGAGCGGTACGACGTGCTGGTGATTCAGGCGGGCAACGACAAGGACGATCCGCTGGAGATTCCGTCGCTGGTCGAACCGATCGTGCGCGATGCGGCCGACTTCGTGCAGGGTTCGCGCTACCTCGGCGGCGGCAGGTTCGGCAACATGCCGTTGTACCGCGTATTCGGCACGCGCGTCGTCCACCCGCTCGTCTTCTCGCTCGCGGCCGGCAAGCGTGTCACCGAGAGCACGAACGGCTTTCGCGCGTTTCGAACCGCGCTGCTTCGCGATCCGCGTATCGACTGGCGCCAGGAGTGGCTCGACCGCTACGAGCTCGAGCCGTATCTGCTGCTGAAAGCGATCACGCTCGGGTACCGGCATCGCGAGGTGCCGGTCACGAAAATCTATCCCGCGCATCAGCTCGGATACACCAAAATGCGGCCGTTCGTCGACTGGTGGAGCATCCTCCGCCCCGTCGTCTATCTCGGCCTAGGACTGAAAACATGACCACCGCGACGCAGGTGCCGTTCGTCGATCTTCACGCGCAGTACGAGCAGATTCGCACCGAGATCGATCGCGCGATGCGGCAGGTGATCGAGCGCGGCGACTTCATCCACGGCAGCGCGGTCGCGCGGTTCGAGAGCGAGTTCGCGGCGTACATCGGCGTCGGCCACGCGATCGGCGTCGGCAACGGCGGCGACGCGATCGAGCTGGCGCTGCGGGCCTTCGGCGTCGGACGCGGCGACGAAGTCATCACCGCGGCGAACACGTTCATCGCGACGGTGCTGGCGATCTCGGCGACCGGCGCCACGCCCGTGCTCGTCGACATCGACCGCGCGTCGTACACGATCGATCCGGCGGCGATCGAGGCCGCGATCACTCCGCGCACGCGCGCGATCGTTCCGGTGCATTTGTACGGGCAGCCGGCCGACATCGAGCGCGTGCTCGCCGTCGCCGCGCGGCACGACCTCGTCGTCATCGAAGACGCGGCGCAGGCGCACGGCGCGCGCGTCGGCGGACGGCGGGTCGGAACGTTCGGTCACGCGGCGGCCTTCAGCTTCTACCCATCGAAGAATCTCGGCGCGTATGGCGACGCCGGGATGGTGGTGACCAACGACGATCGCGCGGCCGAACGGCTGCGGCTCCTCGGAAACTACGGACAGCGCGTGAAGTACGAGCACGCCGTCGAAGGACGCAATTCGCGGCTCGATACGATGCAGGCGGCCGTGCTCGCGGTGAAACTTCCCCGCCTCGATCGCTGGAACGCCGCGCGCCGCGCCCACGCCGACACGTATCGCGCGTGGCTCTCGCGTCGCGTGTACACGCCCGCCACGCGCCCGGGCGTCGAGCACGTCTTCCATCTGTACGTGATTGAAACGGATCAGCGCGACCGGCTGCGGGCGGAGCTCGCCGAGCGCGGGGTGCACACCGGCATCCATTATCCGGTGCCGGTGCACCTGCAGGAGGCGTACGCGCCGCTCGGCTACAAGGCCGGCGCGTTCCCCGCGACGGAAGCGGCAGCCACGAGGATTCTGTCGCTGCCGATGTACGCGGAGCTCACCAAGGAACAGATCGAGTACGTGAGCGACGCAATCGTGGCCGCGATACCAGAACTCCGATAGCCGCGTCACTTTCGACGAAACTCACGAAAACGCGAAACTCACGAAAATCAATGTGCAACCGCTGCCGGGGTGCGACGCGTTTAGGTCGAGCGTCATTTGTTGGCCGCAGGCGTGGCCAGCGGCTTTCCCTTTTCCACGATGTACGTCGCGAGGACGCGCGCAGCGCCGTCACCTTTGTTCGTCGCGTTGTGCACGGCGCCCGCTGCGATCAGAAATGTCTGCCCGGCCTTGAGCGTCGCCGGCGGCTTTCCTTCCTGCTCGACGAGGACCGTGCCTTCCAGGATGTAGCCCACTTCCTCACCGGGATGCGTGTGGCGTCCGGCCGCCACTCCCGGCTGAAGCTCCGCGACCGCGGTGACAGCCTCGCGTCCCGGCACCGACAGGTCGACCTGCTGCAGGACCGTCCGCTTGAATCCCGTCTGTTGCGCCGCCGCGGCGGCCGCCAGAACAACGACCGCGACCCCACCAATCAAAAGCTTTTTCATACACCCCCCCAGCAACCAGCCCCCAGACCCCAGCCCCCAGCAGCGAACTAGCGCGAAGCGCGCAAAATCACCTTCTGCACTCTCCAGTTCGTCAGCTCACCGATGTACAACTCGTTCTCGTTTCGACAATCGATCGAGTTGACCATGCCGAATTCCTTCGGTAGCTTCCCGGCGCGCCCGAACTTGCCGACGACGCGGCCGTCGAGCTCGAGCTTGTAGATCTCGCCGTTGTCCATGGTTTCCGGATCGTTGGAGTTCGAGCTGTAGAGATATTGATGCGCGCCCGGCGTGATGCAGATCGCGTACGGCGTGCCGACGTTCGCGATCGCGGTCTTGAACGTGCCGTCGCCGTCGAACACCTGGATGCGCTTGTTGCCCGCGTCGGCGACGTACACGCTGCCCTGCGCGTCGAGGGCGATGCCGTGAAGCGAGTTGAACTGGCCGGGCTCGCTGCCGCGCGCGCCCCACGACTTGATGAAGTGGCCCTCCTTGTCGAACTTCGCGACGCGCGCGTTGCCACCTCCCACGGCAACGCCGTCGGCGACGTAGATGTTGCCCGCGCGATCCCACGCGACGTCGGCCGTGCGCACGAAGCTGTCGCCCGGAATGCCCGACCCCGGAGGTCCGGGGATGCCGCGTCCGCCGCCGCCGGGCGCGCCGCCGCGCGCTTCGCCTCCACCGCGCCCTTCGGGCGGCGGGGCGCCGCGTCCCTCAGCGCCGCCGCGTCCTTCGGGCTGCGGACCGCCGCGCGGTGCCGCCGGACGAACGGCGACGGCTTCGGGCTTGCGGCTCAGGACCAGCTGAATCCGCCCCTCGGGATCGAACTTGATCACGTTGCTCGATCCCTGATCGACCGCCCAGATGTTGTCCTGCGGATCGATCCGCAGCGACTGCGCGAAGTTCAGCCCGTAGACGCCGGCGCCGATCTCGCGCACGAATTTGCCGGACTGATCGAACTCGAGCAGCCGCGAGCCGGCCTTGTAGAAGGTGCGCGACGCGCCGACGGTCGCGTTCGACGCGCCGGTGCGCGTGTACACGAACACGTGTCCCTTCGAGTTGGTCGCGACGCCGGCGGCTTCGCCCAGATGGATGGTGTCGGGCAGCTTGAGGAAGTCGGCGTTCGAATCGAAGGCGATGTCAGGCGCCGAAGTCTGCGCTCGGAGCGACACACCGACCGCGATGGCGACGAACATCACGAAGCGCAGAGACCGCAAAGACCGCAGAGAGAGAGGCCGCAGGGCACGCCGCGCGTTGGTCGTGTTCATGGCGGCCTCCTACTTTCCGTTCGACGTCGGGACCTGTTGGCGAAGGACGATCTTCTGCACGCGCCAGTCGGTGATCTCCGACACGAACAGCTCGTTCGGATTCCGGCAGTCGATCTCGTGAACCGTGCTGAACTCTTTCAGCGCTTTGCCGGCCTTGCCGAATTTGCCGACGATGGTGCCGTCGAGCTCCATCTTGTAGATCTCGCCGGTCTGCGCCGCGAGCCGCGAGTCGCCGTTGTCGGGGATCGAGTTCGACACGAACAAATACTGATGCGGTCCGGGCGACACGCAGATGGCCCACGGGCTGCCGACGGTGTCGTACATCGCCTTGAAGTTGAGATTGTTGTCCCACACCTGCACGCGCGCGTTGCTGCGATCTCCGATGTACACGTTGCCCTGCGCGTCGGTCGCGAGCGTGTGCGGCAGGTTCAGCTGACCCGGCTGGTTGCCACGCGTGCCGGCGCTCTTGATGAAGCGGCCGTTCCTGTCGTACTTCACCACGCGCGAGTCGCCGTAGCCGTCCGACACGAAGATGTTGCCCTCCTTGTCCCACGCGACGTCGGTCGGCCGGTTGAACGAGTACGGCTTGTTCGCGCCGGTGTATGCGCCCTGTCCCGGCATGTCGGCGAGCTGATCGACCGCTTCCTGGCGCCGGCCGAGCACCGTCACGACGCGTCCCTGCGGGTTGAACTTGATCACCATGTTCGTGCCTTCGTCGACCGCCCACACGTTGTCCTGCGGATCGACGCGCACCGCGTGCGCGAACGCGAAGCCGTAGAGGCCCTGTCCCCACTCCTTCACGTAGTTTCCGTTCTGATCGAACTCGAAGAGGCGTGTCTCGCCGCTCCGCGTGTAGACGAACACGTGCCCTTTCGAATTGGTGGCGACACCAATTCCCTCGCCGAGGTAGATGTTCGGTGGAAACTTCAGGAAGTTCGGCACCGAGTCGTACGCGATCTCGGGAACGTTCTGGGCCTTGGCCTTCGACTGCGCGGACACCGGCGCGGCCGAGACGAATGATACGAAGACGAGGACGCCAATCAGAGTGGGGCGCTGCATGAAAGCCTCCGTCGGGCCGAAACTGTAGAATACGAGCGGCCCGATGACAACCCCTCCGATCCGGCGGGCGCACCCGGGTGCGTCGCCGCAGAGCATCGACGCGGATCTGCTGCAGATCCTGATGTTCCGCAAGGCGCTGACGCGCGAGCAGGCCGAGCGCGTCCGGAAGCATGCGCGCGCGAGCGCGATGCCCGTCGTCGATGCGGTCGTCAAGCTCGGGTTCGCGACCGAGATCCAGGTCGCCGAAGCGCTGGCGCAGTTTACCGGCCTGCGCTTCGTGAAGATCAATCCGCTCGAGCTCGATCTCGACGTCGTCACCGGCGCGCTCTCCGGTCCGTTCGCGCGCAAGCACGGCATCATCGCGCTCGCGAAGACCGACGAGAAGCTCACCGTTGCGGTGTCCGATCCGTTCGCGCCGTTTCCCGCCGACGACATCAAGCGCGTCACCGGGCTGCTCGCGATCGAGCGCGTCATCGCGACGCGGTCCGATATCGAATCGATCAACAAGAGCTTCTACGACCTGAAGTCGAGCCTGAAGACGGCGGAGAAACAGCTGTCGGCGCGGTCGGTGCCGGCGTTCGATCTCGGCAACCAGGAATACTTGTCCGGCGAAGCCGAGGAGCTCGATCCCGGCTCGGGCCCGGTGATCAAGGCGCTCGATCATCTGCTCGGCTACGCCTTCGAACAGCGCGCGTCGGACATTCACTTCGAGCCGAAGCGCAACGCCACGCTCGTGCGCCTGCGCATCGACGGCATGCTGCACGACGTCCACGTCATCCCGCGCGTCGTCTATCAGGCGGTCGTCTCGCGCGTGAAGCTGCTCTCGGGCTGCAACATCGCCGAGAAGCGGCGGCCGCAGGACGGCCGCATCAAGCGCGATCAGAACGGCCGCGAGATCGAGCTGCGCGTGTCGACGATGCCGACGGCGTTCGGCGAGAAGGCGGTGCTGCGCATCTTCGATCCCGACGTGCTGCTGAAGGGGGTCGACGAGCTCGGGTTCGCGGCGCCCGACCTGGCGAAGTTCCGAGAGTTCCTCACGCGAACGCACGGCATCATCCTGGTCACCGGTCCCACCGGCAGCGGCAAGACGACGACGTTGTATTCGGTGCTGAAGCACCTGTCGCGGCCCGAGGTGAACATCGTCACGATTGAAGATCCGATCGAGATGGTGCACGAGGAGTTCAACCAGGTGGCGGTGCGGCCGGCGATCGAGCTGACCTTCAGCAACGCCCTGCGAACGGTGCTGCGGCAGGATCCCGACATCATCATGGTCGGCGAAATCCGAGACGGCGAAACGGCCGCCAACGCCGTGCAGGCGGCGCTCACCGGACACCTCGTGCTGTCGACGCTGCATACCAACGACGCGCCGTCGACCGTCACGCGGCTGATCGACCTCGGCATCCCGCACTTCCTCATCCTGTCGACGGTGATCGGCATCGTCGCGCAGCGTCTGGTGCGCGTGAACTGCAGTCACTGCTCCGTCGACGTCGCGCCCGACGCCGAAGAAGCGGTTGCGCTCGGCGTGCCGTTCGATCAGCTGCGCGATCGACGGCTGCGCCGCGGAACGGGATGCCTGCACTGCCGGCAGACGGGATACTCCGGACGTGACGGCGTGTTTCAGATCATGCCGATGACCGAGCGACTGCGCAGTCTGATCGGGCGGCAGAGCACGTCGCTCGAGATCTTCGAGGCGGCGCGCACCGAAGGGATGCGCACGGTGCGCGAAGCGGCCACCGAGAAGGTGCTGCAGGGCGTGACGACGGTGTCGGAGATGGTGCGCGTCACAGGCGCCTAGCTGTCCAGAAAAAGGCCCACGCGAATTGCCGATGCACAAAGTGCGTCGTTGGCGGCGATCGAAGTTCATCGAACGCTCGGACCAGGGCTGCTCGAATCGATCTACATGCTGTGCCTTCAATTCGAACTGAAGGCACGGAACCTGAAGTTTGTCGCCCAGCGGCGGATTCCGATCGGCAACAAACAAGCGCGGGCAGAGCCGGTCGGCTATCTGGCTCACCTCATCGGCTTGTCCGACCGGCGGTCTCGGCGTCGCAGCAGGCCTAAAGGCCTGCGCTCGAGAGGCCGCCGGCAATTGACAGCCGGAGCGCCAAGGCTCGCAATCCGAGAACCGTTACCCTACTGGCCCCACGCAGGGGCAAACACCTGCGGACCAAACCCTGCAACCGGCGACACCACGCCGGCGCCGCTTGCGGGCACAGTGACCGTCCGAATTCCGAGCGAGCTTGTCAAGCCGCCGAAGTACACCTGCGTGACATCGAACATCACCCGACTCACGACGCCAGGCTGTCCGCTGTCGGGCGACCAGCTCAGATGCTGGATCATGTTGCCGGGAAAATACGCGAGATATCGTTCGCCGCCGAAGCTGCCGTTTCTGTTGATCACCATGATCGCCGAACCGACGACGATCCCCTGCGAGTCCTGCGCTGAACGGACGAAGGCGATTTGAGTGCCGTCGGGCGAAAAGACCGGCGAGCGATCGTGCCAGGAAAGGAAGTCCCACCCGCACGGCCCGGGAGGCCTCGTCAGCACTTGCGCGGTCATCGGTGAACCGACGCCCACGAGCACGAGTCCGGCCGCCGTTGTCGGCGTACCGATGCACGTGTTCACCGGAAGCGGATAAGAGACAACTAACAAGTTGCCGAAATTTCCGGACGCATCCGTCCTCGGCGACCAATCAACTCCGATCCCCAGTGCCTGCTCCGTAAGATTCGTTGCGAACAGCGGGACGTTCCCCGTGCCGTCTCGGTTGATGATCCCGTACTGAATAAAGTTCGTTTGCAGCGACGAGTACACGAGACGGTTGCCATCGGGCGAGAACGCGGCATCGATCGCATACAGCGATACCGGTGACTGAGTGCCCGGAGTCATGTCGAAGACGGCATCGCCCTGACCTGTTTGCGGATCGAAGACGACGAGAATCTTCCCCGGCGTGCTGATGTCGTTGATCAGCGCCTGGTCAAAGCCGGTTGCCTCCTTCGGCGCCAGCAGCGCATTGGCGACAATCAGCCGCCGGTCCTTCGACCACACCGGCATTCCGAGAGATGCAACGCTCGCTGTTACGGTATTTCCGGGAACGCCGAAATCTGCAGGTACGCGAACCCGAATGTCGGGGTACAGCCCGCGGTCGGTGCCGTCGGACGCGCGCAGCCTGACTTCGGAAAAATCGAGGCTGCCGATCGTGTACGCAATCTGTCCACCCGGCTGCTGAGCGATCGCTTCATGCGCGACCAGGCCCAGAAGAAGAACAATCGTCGCGATTCGCTGCACCCTGGCAGTTCTCCGGCGGGTCAACCGTCCAAAGGTTCTCATGACCATGCTCCTCTCGAATTGAAGCGGTGCGTTGTGCACTCACTCTCCACAAGCGGAAATCGCGGCCGGATCGGACACAATGATTCGCCACGAATGCGGCCCGCGCGGATCTGATATCGCGGGAACGCGGCGCGGGCCCGGCGACAAAGTGAAAGGGGCCGCCGATGGACCCGATGCAATGGGAACGGGTCAAGGAAGTTTTCGACGCGGCCCTGCAACGCGAGCCGGGCGAACGGCGCGCATTCGTCGAGCCCACATGCGTGGGCGATGAAGCGATCTGCGACGAAGTTCTCTCGCTGCTCGCAGCGTTCGATCGGGCAGACAGCTTCACCCGGATCTTTCCGAATCGCGCGGTGTCGATGATCGACGCCGAGCTTTTCACACTGCCACTCGGCCAGCGCGTCGGTTCCTACGAGGTTCTTCGCGAGATCGGACGCGGCGGGATGGGCGCAGTGTATCTGGCGACGCGCGCCGACGAGGAGTACAACAAGCGCGTTGCGATCAAGTTGGTGCAAGCCGGATCGGATCGCAATGCGATCATCGAACGCTTTCGACACGAGCGCCAGACGCTCGCTGCGCTCGATCATCCCAACATCGTGAAGCTGCTGGACGGTGGGACGACCACGGACGGTGTGCCCTTCCTCGTCATGGACTACGTGGAGGGCGCGCCGGTAGATGAGTACTGCGATGCGCATCGACTGTCGACGACCGAGCGGATTCGACTGTTCCTAGGAATATGCGCCGCGGTGCAGTACGCGCATCAGAACCTCATCGTGCATCGCGATCTGAAGCCGAGCAACATTCTCGTGACGGTCGATGGCGTACCGAAACTCCTCGACTTCGGGATCGCCAAAGTCCTCGACCCCTGGCATTCGTCGTCGACGATTCCGGTTACTCGGACGACCGAGCGGCTGATGACATTGGAGTACGCGAGCCCGGAGCAGGTGCGCGGCGAACCGATTACAACCGCGAGCGACGTGTACGCGCTCGGCGTGATTTTGTACCGGCTGCTCACCGGCCGCCATCCCTACCAGCTGAAGACGAATTCTGCGGTCGACATCGAACGCGTCATCTGTGAAGTCGATCCCGAGAAGCCGAGTACCGCTGTAACAGCCGTGGAAACAGCCGCCGACCTCGCGGATCGAACGGAGCAGTCGCACGCGAGCCCGACGACGACCGAGGCGATCAGCGATATGCGCGAGGGCACACCTGACCGGCTGCGGCGGCGTCTCGCCGGCGACCTCGACACGATCGTGTTGATGGCGCTGCGCAAGGAACCGCGGCGCCGTTACGGATCGGTGGAACAGTTCGCAGACGATCTCCGGCGGCATCTCGAAAATCGGCCGGTGCTCGCCCGGCGGGCGACCTGGACGTACCTGGCGGCGAAGTTCACGCGCCGCCACACCGCCGCTGTTGTCGCGGCGAGTCTAGCGTTGTTGTCGGCGCTAGGCGGTGTCGCGGCTACCACACGCGAGACGTTCATCGCGCGCGCCGAGAAGTCGCGCGCCGAGCGCCGCTTCGATGATGTCCGCAACCTCGCTCAGTCGATGTTTCAGATTCACGACGCGATACAGAATCTCAATGGCGCGACACCTGCACGCCGCCTCATCGTCAGCACCGCGGTCGAGTATCTCGATCGCCTCACGAAGGAAGCGGCAGGCGACACGTCACTGCAAGCGGAGTTGGCCGACGGATATCTGAAGGTCGGCGACGTACAAGGCTACCCGTACCGCGCGAACCTCGGCGACGTCGCCGGAGCGCTGGACAGCTACCACAAGTCGAGATTGATCGCGGAGGGAATCGTTCGAATCGATCCGCAGAGCGCAGCTGGCCGGTGGCTGCTGGCGCGCAGTGAAGGTCGAACAGGCGCCGCGCTCATGCAGCGCGGCGATACGGCCGGTGCCGTAAAAGTATTTCGGCAGGCGTTGGCAATCTACGAGCCTCTTGCAGCATCCGATCGAAACAACCTTCAACTGCGCCAGGACATGGCCGTCTGCTACGACAGCCTCGGCGACGCGCTCGGAAGTCCGGCGTTCTTGAGCCAGCGCGACACACCGGCGGCCGTGGTGAGCTACCGCCGAGCGCTGGCGATTGACGAGGAGATCACCGCAGTCGATCCGTCGCATCGACGTGCGAGACGCGGCGTCGCTGTGGAGTTGACGAAAATCGGCGACATGCTCGCCATGCGGTTCGAAAATACGCCGGCGCTCGAGAGCTATCGGAAAGCGCTCGCAAGCTTCACGTCGCTGGCCGATGCCGACAAGAACAACGCCGATCTGCTTCGCAGCGTCGAAATTGTTCACGGACGAATGGCGGAAGTGCTCACGCAAATGGACGACATCGCCGGAGCGCTTGAAAACACCCGGAAGGAGAGCGCGATTGCCGAGGCGCTCGTGGACCGAGATCGAGAAAACGCGCTTGCGCAGCACGACATGGCCGTCAGCCTGAAGCGAATGGGTGGCCTGCACTTCAAGCACGGCGACCTGAGCTACGCGTCGGCTGATTACCGTCGGTTGCTGCCGATCGCCGAACGATTCAGTGGCGACGCGTCCAACGCGCAGTGGCGTCCGCAATTCGCGGAAATGCTCGTTGCGATCGGCAAGGTCCAGGCAAAAGCGGGGCAGATGGGGGAAGCGCGTCAGTCGACCTCACTCGGGTTGTCGACTCTGAATGCAATCGTCGGTCGCTCCGACGTAGGGTCTGAGGAGCTCAATATCTACGCATCGGCGCTTCTGACCTGCGAGCCCGCAGCGCTCCGCGATCAGCAGGCGGCTCTCCGTCACGCCGAGCGGGCGGCGGCGTTATCGCAGTCGAAGAACGCCGCAGTCCTCGATACGCTCGCACTCGCGTACTTCGAGACAGGCGATCCGGAACGCGCGGTCACGACTGAGAAGCGCGCGCTTGCGCTACTGCCATCGGCAGTTGCTGGCGAAGCGACGTCGGCAACGGTACGGGAGTATCAAACCCATCTGGCCAGGTACAGCGCTCTGCAGAATCGCGCGCGTACGTCCGAAGGTTTGGCGCGTTGACAGCCCTCGCGCTACGGCCGCCAATTGCCGCGGCGTTTCGTGACACAGGCCTTCATGAGCCTGTTATTGTTCCGTTCCTCTGCTCCTCTGTGTTATACCGTTTCATCCGTCTCCTGCGTTCGCTGTGCTCGGTACCCGATCAGACGGAATTCCCATGCTCTTCCACGACATCCGCTACGCGTGTCGATCCATCTCGCGTCAGCCGACGTTCGCGGCGATGGCCATCCTGACGCTCGTGCTCGGCATCGGCGCCAACACCGCCATCTTCAGCGTCGTCAAAGCGGTGCTGCTGAACCGGCTGCCGTACGAGAAGCCGTCGGATCTCGTGGTGCTGTGGGAAGAGAACCCCAATGGGTCGCCGGATCTCGTCGCGCCGCTGACGTTCAAGGACTGGCAGTCGCAGTCGCGCGCCATCGACTCGATGGCGGCGTACCGGTCGCTGCGCTACGCGTTTGCCGGATCGCCCGTCAAGGAAGACCCCCTGGACGTCGCCAGCATCCGAGCCACACCGAACCTGTTCGGCGTGCTCGGCGTCAACGCCATGCTCGGGCGGACGTTCCTTCCCGAGGAAGGTGTTCCGGGCGCAGACCACGTGGCGATTCTCAGCCGCGCGTTCTGGGCGCGTCATTTCGGCGGATCGCCGGGCATCGTCGGCCGCACCATTCAGCTCGACGCGCAGCCGTACACAGTCGTCGGCGTCATGGCGGCGAGCTTCGACTTTCCGCCGAGCGATCACATCGACATCTGGACGCCTTTGAGCTTCGATCCGAACGACGCGCACGGGCGCTCGCGCAAGGCGCGGTCGCTCAGCGTCGTCGGGCGGCTGGCGTCCGGCGTTCCGCGCGAGCAGGCGCAGCGCGAGATGAGCCTCATCGCGAGCCGTCTCGCCTCGACATATCCCGACAGCAACGCAGGCTGGGGCGCGCGCGTGATCTTCGCGCAGGAGCAGCTCGTGACGACCGTGCGTCCCGCGCTGCTCCTGATCACCGGGGCCGTGGGCTTCCTGCTGCTCATCGTCTGCGCGAACGTGGCGAACCTGCTGCTCGCGCGGATCTCGAGCCGCCGCACCGAACTCGCCGTGCGCGCGGCGCTCGGCGCAGGCCGCGGTCAGCTCGTCCGCCAGGTGCTCGCGGAAAGCTTCGTGCTGTCGGGGATCGGCGGCGCGCTCGGCGTGCTCGTCGCATGGGCCGCCGTCCGGTTCGTGCACGCGCTGCCGGAAGGGAGCCTGCCGCGGATGAACGACGTGCGGCTCGACGCCGGTGTGCTGCTGTTCGCGTCCGTCGTGTCGCTGCTCGTGGCGTTGATCTTCGGACTCGTGCCGGCGCTGCAGGCGTCGCGCGCGGGACTGCGCGACACCGTCAGCGCCTTCGGCGCCACGGCAACCGTCTCGGGAACCCGCATGCTCGGCGCGCTCATCGTCGTCGAGGTCGCGCTCGCACTCGTCCTGCTCGTCGGCGCGGGGCTCATGACGCGGAGCTTCGCGCAGCTGATGCGCGTGTCGCCGGGGTTCGAGCCGTCGAATCTGCTCGCGGTGCAGGTCTATCTGCCGCAGACCACATACAAGGACGCGGCCTCGCGCATGCGGTTCTACAAGGAGGCGCTCGGCCGCATCGACGGGCTGCCGGGCGTGCGCTCGGCCGCGGCGGTCAGCGCGCTGCCGATGTATCCGGTCGGCATCGATTTCGCGCTGCCGTTCACCATCGAAGGCAGGGCGGCGCCGACCAACGGCGAGGAGCCGCGCGCCGACATCCGGATCGCGACGCCGCGCTACTTCGAGACGATGAAGATCCCGATGGTGAAGGGGCGGTCGATCGACGAGCGCGATCTCCCGGGCCGTCCCGGAGCGATGGTCATCAACGAGACGATGGCACGGCGCTACTTCGCGGGCGAGGATCCAATCGGACGCGTCGTCAGAAACCCGCACGGTACCGCCGAGGTCGTCGGGATCTCGGGTGACGTGAAGCACTATGGCCTCGACGGCGGCCCTCGCGCCGAGCTGTTCATGCCGGCGTGGCAGCAGCCGCTGAACGGCATGGCGTTCGTCGTCCGCACGGCGTCGGATCCGGCGAACTTCATCGAGCCGATTCGCCGATCGATCGCGGCCATCGACGCGGAGCAGCCGATCTTCGATTCGAGCGCGATGGTCGACGTGGTGGCGCGATCGGTGTTCCTGCCGCGCATCAGCATGGTGCTGCTCGCCACGTTCGCGGCGCTGGCGCTGGTGGTGGCCGTGGTCGGCATCTTCGGCGTCGTCTCGTACAGCGTCGCCGAGCGGACGCGCGAGATCGGCGTCCGCATGGCGCTCGGCGCGAACGCGGGCGACACGCTCAGGCTCGTGCTCGGCCGGAGCATGGCGCTCGTCGCGGCCGGAACCCTCGTCGGGCTCGTCGCCGCCGTCGCGCTGACGCGCGCGATGACCGGGCTGCTCTACCAGGTGAGCCCGCTCGATCCGATCGTGTTCGTTGGCGTCTCGATGCTGCTCGCAGCAGCGGGACTGATCGCGAGCGTCATCCCCGCCCGCCGCGCGACGAGGGTCGATCCGCTCGTGGCGTTACGGGTGCAGTAGAAGCAAAGAAGATACGCGCGAGCGGTCTACGCCGCGAGCGCGTCTGCGCGTGGGGGTAGGGCCCCACGCGATAAAAAATGCGTCAGTGACATATCCCGTGGCCTGAATCTCCGGGCCCGGCGACGGGAGTGAACTGCCAGTCGTAGCTGTCGGCGTTCAAGGTGAGCTTCAGCACGCCGAACTGCTTGATCCGCACCTCGCTGTTGTTCGCGCGGCTGACGAACTCGTAGAGCGACGCGCCGCCGGTGCCGACGGTGAACTGGCGGATGCCGCGCGACGGGTTCGAAAGGCCGTCCGGGTCCTGCGGCGCGAACCGTTCGTAGAGGTGATCGTGACCGTTGAGCACGATCTCGGCGCCGGCGTTGAACAGAATCCGCCAGAAATCACGCGTGCCCGCACTCGGCCCGTTCTGTCCCGACGAGAAGAGCGGATGGTGCCAGTATGCGATCGTGCACTTCTTGTTCCTGAACGCGTCGAGATCCGCTTTCAGCCACGCGCCCTGTGCCGATCCGTCTCTTGAATCGATGTTGCTGTTGAGCGCCACTGCGTGCCAGTTCTCGCCGAGCTCGAAACTGTAGTAGCCCAGTCCAGACGGACCGGCGTTCGCGCCGAAGTAGCTGAAGTACGGGCCCGCGCCGGGCGTCTCGTATTCGTGGTTGCCAGGGACGGGACGCGTGAAGCTCTTGAACCGGCCCCACGTCGGGTCGTAGCAGTTCCGGTATTCGTCGGCCGTTCCGGAAAAGTACGCGTTGTCGCCGAGCGCGAACACGGTGCCGCCGACGAGCTCCATCAGCCGCGCCGTCGCGTGCGCCGGATCGAGCGCGCCGCACTGCGCGATGTCGCCCGCGCCCGCGAAGACCTGCGGCGCTGACGGAATCGGCTGCGGGTTCGGATTCGGATTGGGATTCGGTCCAGGCGGCTGCGTCGGATCGGGACCGGGCGACGGCGTCGTCGTGCTGCCGCCTCCGCACTGCATGCAGAGGAGCAGCGCGAGGAGGATCGCAACGCGCCGCGCCGCGCCGACCCGCATGTCCTAGAACCTCACCACCGCGGCGAGCTGCACGCGCCGCTTGGGGAAGGCCGACACCGGACGGCCGTAGAGCGGCGACAGCAGCGCGCCGACGAATTGATCGTAGTTCGTCACGTTGAACACGTTGAACGCTTCCGCGCGCGCTTCCACGCTCTTCGAGCCGAACGCGAAGCGCCTGGACAGCGCGAGATCGACGTTCTGATATGCGTCGGTCCGCGCGGTGTTCCGGCCGTCGGGCCGCGCGTCGTTCTGCGTCGTGCCGTTGCGATCGTCTCCCCAGCTGATCGTGTACGGGCGGCTGCTCCGGAACACGCCGATCCCCGAAAGCGACCAGTCCTTCAGCAGCGGCCGCGACCACGGCATCGCCCACGTGAAGCCGATCGTCACGTTGTGCCTGATGTCGGTCGACGCGCGCGCCCTCTCCGCGTCGATGCTGCGGCTGTCTTCGGGCAGCTCGTAGTTCGCCATGTCCTCGGCATGCGCGAACGTGTACGACGCCAGGGCCTGCAGCCGTCCAATCGACCGGTCCGCTTTCATCTGCAGCGCGTGGTACCAGCTTCTCCCCTGGTTGCCGAGCGCGACGACCTGTCGAAAGCTGCCGGGTCCGCCCGTTTCTTCACGCGTGAGGTCGGCGGCAGCGACGCTGCGCTGCGCCGGCTTGATGTTCGACGCCGGCGCGTTGACGTCGACGATGCTCATCAGATCGCGTCCGTTCAGATAGACATAGTCCGCCGAGACGCGGATCCTCGCGAACCTGCGCTCGACGCCGGCGGTCCACTGAACCGAGTACGGGTTTCTGAACAGCTGATCGACGATCTGAATGTTTCGGGGCGGGTAAGCAAACCCCGGCGGCTGCACAGGAAGGACGCCGGGAAACGGCGGAAAGAGCGGCGACTCGGGCGCCAGCGATACGTTGACCGTTCCGTCGGCGCCCTCGAGCTGCACGCGGTTGATGTAGTAGAGCAGGTGCTGCTGCGTGTAAAGGCCGGCGCCGCCGCGCACGACGAGGCGATCGCTCCCGAGCGGACGCCACGCGGCGCCGGCGCGCGGCTGGACGTTGTTCGTGTCGGTCAGCGCGGAGTAGTTGCGCACGTTGCGGATCGCATCGATGTCGTATCGCAGCCCGAGATTCAGCGTGACGTCGCGGTGGACCCGCCAGTCCTCCTGCACGTATCCGAACACCGACACGCTGCGCGGATCGGCGACCGCGCTCGCCGGCGTCGGCGCGATGCCCTGAACGAACAGGAACGGGTTGGGGTAGACGTCGGGCGGGCCGGCGAAGAAGTACGCGCCACGGCCATAGGCGAGCGAGGGATTGTGCGAGCGCACGTACTTGAATCCGCCGCCCATCTTCATCGAGTGGATTTCGGACAGGTACGAGAGCGAATCGGCGCCTTCGAACGTGTCTTCGGGATCGGCGCCGAAACCGGACGGCCCGATCGTCCCGCCCTCGCGCGAGTAGCCGGCGCGCGACACCAGCACCGACGGTTGAAGGTCTGTGCGGACGTCCTTATACCGTGCGAACTGGAAGCGCGCTTCGTTGAGGAACAGCTGGGCGAGCTCGCGCCGATCGGTCGTGAGCCACGTGTGGACGTCGTTCGTGTACGCCGTGCCGGTGCCCGGCAGATCGAGGCCGCCCGGCTCGTTGTGCCAGCGGAAGAACTGTCCGTTGTAGCGGCTGATCACGAAATGCGCCGGACCGGCGCGGTGATCGACGCGGAAGAAGAGCAGATGCTCGTCCTCGTCGTCGGGCACGATGCGCCCCTCCGCAGCCGGCGAGACGACGATGTTGTTGTTGCGCGCGCGGCGTCCCTCGTAGCTCTCGAGAAAATGCGTCCGCGTCTTCGCGAACGGACCGCCGATGGTGACCCCGAAGCGCTTCGTGCCCGACGGCGGGTTGGTCGGTGAGAACTCCGGCGGCGCGTTGAGGGCGGCGTCCTGCACGAACAGCAGCGCCGACCCGCGCAGCTGATCGTCGCCCGCCTTGGTGATCGCGCTCGTCACCGTCGCCAGCGCGTCGCCGTACTCCGCCGAAAACCGATTCGTGAGCACGTGGACTTCCTTGATGGCGTCGAGCGCGTATCCCGAGTAGAAGGTGCGCGGCGCGCTGCGCCACTTGGAGAAATGGCTCGCGCCGTCGACGAGGACGTTGTTGGTCCAGTAGATCTGCCCCTGCGGGTTCGGAAAGTTCGGATTGCCGGTGAAGCCGGCGGCGAGCGAGGCGAGCGGAATGAAGTTGCGTCCCACGAGCGGCAGCGAGTGCACGAGCTGATCGCCGACCGTCTGCTGCACCGTCGACTGGTGCGCCTCGGCGATTGGCGATTCGGCCGTCACCGCCACCGTCTCGCGCATCGTCAGCTTCAGCGTGAAATCGACCGTCGTGCGTCCTCCGGGCGCGATCGCCACTTTCTCGTCTGCCACGGTGGCGAATCCGGCGAGCTCGACGCGGACGACGTATTCACCGTCGACGGGCAGATTGCCGATCTCGTAGCGTCCCTCGGCATCGGTGGTGGCCGTCCGGCGGACGCCGGACGTATCGTTCTCGACCGTGACGGCGACGTTCGCGAGGCGCCTGCCCTCGTCGCTCGACACCGTGCCGCCGATCGTGCCGACGCGAAACTGCGCGGCGGCGCCCGGCGCGATCGGGAGCATCATGACGGCCGCGATCGCGAGGACACACCGGGCTGGCGGCATCAAACCTCTTATCGTGCTGATCTGGGAGAACTTGAAGTATACCTGACCCCCTTTTGGGCCATTCTGCGCGTTCACCGATGTGAGGTATAGTGCCGGCCTGATTCCCCTCGAAATCCGAGCGAAGGCGCGGGAAACGGCGCACGAACCACGCGTCGCGGGCGGCGCCGCCCGGAGCCGCCAGTTTGGTGCACCAGGAGCCGGAGCACATATGAGCCGCAGGCCGTCGCAGGCCACGCGCGTGATTACGTCGGTCGCAGATCGCCGCGACACGATCCTCGACGTCATTCGCCACGCCGAGCGCGAGGTCTGCCTGTCACTGTTCCGCTGCAACGACGCGGCGATCTTCGAGGAGCTCGGTCGCGCGGTCAAGCGCGGCGTCGCCGTCAACGCGCTCATCACGTCGCGCGCCAAGGGCGGCCAGAAAAAACTGCGGAAGCTGTGGGACGCGCTGCACGACACCGGTGCGACGATCTCGGCCTACACCGACGCGGTCGTGAAGTATCACGCCAAGTACCTCGTCGCCGACGATGGTCCGGCCGTCGTGGGATCGTGCAACTTCACGAGGAAATGTTTCGAGCGCACCTGCGACGCGCTCGTCGTCACCTACGATGCCGGCGTCGTCTCCGGCCTGCGGGAGCTGATGGCCGCCGACTGCGAAGGCCGCCGCGCGCCGGAAACGATCACCGAGCGGCTCGTCATCGGTCCGGAACGGGCGCGCCGGCAGCTCACGGCCATCGTCGAACAGGCGCGATCCAGCATCCGGCTCATCGACGCCAAGCTCTCGGATCCCGATCTCTTCGCGTTGCTCAACGCCCGGCGCGCCGCTGGATTGAAGGTCGAGGTGTTCGGGTCGAAGAACCTCGGCGGCCTCAACTCGCACGCCAAGATTCTGCTCGTCGACGACCGCCTCGCCGTCGTCGGCAGCCTCGCGCTGGCCGCGATCAGCCTCGACTTCCGCCGCGAGGTGGCGATCGTCGTCGACGAACCCGACGCGGTCGCCGAGGTGCGCACGCTGTTCCGGTCGATCGATACCGCTCCGAGGATCAGCGCCGAAGGGCTGGCGCTGTGATCGATCCTCTTCCTCTCGCGTTGACCATGGTGCTGTTTCGCGCCCCGCCCGACGCGCCGGTCGTCGCCGCGACGTCCTTCACGGCTCGCGGGACCCCACCCCCGCTCGCCGAGCCGCGGGCGCTCGTCGGCGCGTTCAAGGAAGCGCAGGAGCCGAAGAAGACGGCGAAATCGAAAAAAGCGAAGAAGGCGAAGATCGACAAGCCGGCGCCCGACGAGGTCACCGACGACGACGAGGCAACGGGCGGGACGGCGCAGGCGACCGACACCGTGGAGAAACCAGGCCCGTTCGTCTGGAAACAGCATCCGTCGATTCGATTCGGCAAAGCGGTCCGCGTCGAGTTCGAAGCGAAGTTCCAGGAGGACGGACGCTCGTCGTACTCCGGTGGGCTGGCGAACGCCGGCGTCGATGCGTGGGAGCTGCATCGCAACCGCGTGGGCGTCAAGGGAAGCGTCGGCAAGCATATCGACTTCGAGGTGGAGCGCGAGCTGACCGAGAAGGAATTGACCGAGCGCGACGTGCTCGTCGGCCTGACGCCGAAGTCCCAGTGGAAAGACGTCGACGTCAACGTCGATTACGTGAAGAACGCGCAGATTCAGGTCGGCAAGTTCAAGATTCCCTTCGGGCTCGACGAGCTGACCGGCGTGACGCACAACGATTTCGTCTACCGCTCGCTCGGCGCGAACTACCTCGCGCCGGCGCGCGACGTCGGCGGCATGGTGCACGGCAGCTTCCTGAAGCACCGCCTGCAGTACGCGGCCGGCGCGTTCACTCATGACGGCGACAACGCGCGCTCGAAGAAGATTCAAGGAGGAAACGAGACGGTGGCCGGCCGTGTCACGTTCCGGCCGCTGCGACGCGTCTCGCCGGCGCTCGATACGCTCGAGATCGGAACGGCCGTCGCGCTGACGGCGTTGTCCGACGACTCGTTTCGTCCGAACGGCCTGCGCGGCCGGACCGTCATCACGCAGGACACCTTTTTCAAGCCGGTGTACGTGAAAGGGCGCCGTTCCCGCATGGAAGGCGACGTCGACTGGACGATCGGACCGGCATCGCTTCGTGCCGAATACACGCAGGTCCGCGACACGCGGCGCAATCAGAGCCTGACGGACGGCGACCTGCCCGACGCGCGCTACCGATCGTGGTACGTCTCCGCTACGTGGCTGCTGACGGGCGAACACAAGAGGCGTCCCGTGAAGCCGAAAAGCGATTTGTTCGACCGCGGCGTCGGCGCCGTCGAACTCGTCGGACGAATCGAGCGCGTGTGGTTCGACAGCGTCGGCGGCACCGACGAACCGTTCGCCAACTCGCGCGCAGAAAACATCCTGCGGGTCGGCGACCGCGCGATCACGATGGGCGTGAACTGGACGCTGAACCGCTTCGTGAAACTGCAGTTCAACGCGATTCGCGAGCGAATCGACGACCCCGATCGCAACCCTGTGGCCAACGGCTCGGCGTTCTGGAGCCGCGTGGTCCGGCTGCAGTTCGTGCTGTAAGGGCCAGGAGGACGAAGTGCTGACCGCGCGGCCACACCGATTCGTCGCTCTTCTCGCAGCCACGACGATCGTGGCAGGAGCTGCTTTCGTCGCCGGAGTCCGGGCGGCGACGCCAGCCGTCGCGGAATTCTTCGACGACAGCCAGGTGCAGACGATCGACTTCACCATCAACTCGCGCGACTGGCAGAGCCTGAAGGATCACTACCTCGACAACGATTACTACCCGTGCGATTTCAAGTGGCGCGATCAGGTGGTACGCAACGTGGGCATCCGCTCGCGCGGAACCGGCAGCCGCAGCGGCGCCAAGCCCGGACTGCGGGTCGATTTCGATCGGTTCACGACGAAGCAGACGTTTCTCGGCACGCTGAAGTCGTTCATCCTCAGGAATCAGACGCAGGATGCGTCGAACATGCACGAGCGGATCGGCATGCTGCTGTATCAGCGGCTCGGCGTGCCGGCGGTGCGCGAGACATACGCCAGGGTGTACGTGAACAACACGTACTCGGGCCTCTACACGATCGTCGAATCGCCCGACAAGGCGTATCTCGATCGCATTTACGGCGACAAGGACGGGCACCTGTACAAGTACGACTACAACGCCGGCGATTCGCCGTGGTTCTTCCAGTCGATCGGCGACGATCCGGCCCAGTACGTGCCGCATCCGTTCAAGCCTGAAACCCACGAAGACGATCCGCAGCCCGAGTTCGTCCGCAACTTCATCCGCATCGCCAGCACCGACAGCGACGCGGTGTGGCGGTCGAACCTCGCGTCGTACATCGACTGGGAAAACTTCGCGAAGCACATAGCCGTCGAGGCGTTCATCGCCGATCAGGACGGCTTCAACGGCGATTACGGCGTCAACAACTTCTATTGGTACCGCTGGACGAACAAGAACCTGTTCTCGTGGATCGCGTGGGACAAGAGCGAGGCGTTCAAGAGCGCGCCGACGCAGAACGTCTTCCACAACGTGCTCGAAGGCGATCCAGCCAGGCGCAACCGCCTGTCAGCTCGCGCGATGACGCTCGACGACGTACGGAACATGTATCTGGATGCGCTGCTGGCGCTGGCCGCATCGGCCGGCGAGCGCGACCCGGCCGCGCCCGACGATACGCGCGGCTGGATGGAGCGCGAGATCGATCGCGATTACCAGCAGATCCGCGATCTGGTGTACGCGGACTCCGAGAAGCCGTTCACCAACGAAGAGTTCGAACAGGCCGTCGAGAGCCTGCGGACGTTTGCGCGGATTCGTCCCGGCAGCGTGGTCACGCAGGTGAACACGTTCAGGCGGCGGTAGAGCACATGTGGTGACGTTCTGTTCTAGATACGCGCGGGCGGTTTACGCCGCGACCCTTCGACAAGCTCAGGGTCGACCTGAGCATCGTCGAAGGTCGGAGCGCGTCAGCGCGTGACAGCCTTGAGCCGTTGCGAGGCGCGAACGCGCCGAGCAACAGCCGCGGGGGTGGGGCCCCGCGGCGTCAAGAAAAGGTGGGGCCCCACGCGAGTAAGAAAATGCTGCGCGCGGTCGGTCAACTGAGTCCGCGTCAACCCGTGTTCGCCCTCCGATAACCGTTCGCAGCCGAACTCGATGAACCCGAGCAGCCCGCCGCCCCGCGTCGGCGCCGCGTCGACGTAGTGCGCTTCGTCGGGACGCACCGCGAACGAGAACAGATCCTTCAGCCAGCCGCCCGGCAGCCCGGCGGCGCGGCCGAACGCGATCGCCGTCGCCACATACGGCGCCGCCGCCACGACGCGTCCTTCGGCAAGTGCCGGACGGATTTCCCATCGAAGACGGAACGCGAGGTCGGCCGCGTACAGCAGCACGAGCGTGCGCGCCGACGGCTCGCCGGCTTCTTCGCCGGCCACGACGAGGTCGTCGAAGACGCCCGACGCATCCCACTCGCTCACGCCGCCGCGCTGTCTGCGCTTGACGGCCGCGATCTGATGCTTCGCGGCGGCCTTCACGGCCGCGCCGTTGATGCCGTCGACCGCGATCAGCCTGCCCGGCGGCTGACTCCGGTCCTGCGGTGGTCTAGCCATGGTCGAGCCGTGGTCGAATCATGGTCGCGCCAAGGTCTTGCCCGGTCTGACCGAGGTCAGGCTTCACCTCCGTTCAGCGCGAGCCATTCGGTGACCGCGTCGACGTTCCACTCCGACCACGGACGCCGCCGCCCCTCGCGAAACAGATCGCGCAGCTTGTAATGCTGATCGCCAATCGGCTGCTCGGCGTCGATCGTGATCATGTTGAAGATGATCGCCAGCGACTCGTACTCCTTGATGACGCGCTTGATGAACCGGTAGTAGCTTTCGACGGGATCGACGAGGTCGGTGACGTCGCGCCCCGACTCGTAGTAGTTCGGCGTCCGCGTCGTCGAGACGCGCCGGCTCGACGTGTCGGGTGTGACCGCGAAATAAAACACGAGGTCGGGCCACAGGAGCGGCTGATACACCTTCAGCACCCAGTCGAGATCGAGACCGCGCGAGACGTCGCGGGCGAGGCCGGTGAAGAGAAACCGATCGGCGATGACGACCTTGCCGGCCCACAGCGCCGGCAGCACGGTGTGCTCGACGCGATGCCTGAAGTCGGCGGCGTGAAGCAGCGAGAACTCCTCCGGGCTGAGCGCCTGGGCCGACTTGCGCGCCTTGATGATCGGCTTGATGAGCTCGGATGAATTCCATTTGGTCGTGACGACCTCGTGGCCTTCCGTTTTCAGCCACGTCTTGAACAGCTTCCGCTGCGTCGTCTTCCCCGATCCGTCGGGGCCTTCGAACGCGATCAGGATGCCGCGACGATCGGGATCGGCGAAACGGGCGCGGGCGCGCTGCCGAAGCTGGCGCAACGTGGTCGGGGGCGTCGTCATTCCCAGCGCGGCAAAGTTTACATCGCGAGCCACGCGATTCGAATTGCCGCCGTGTTGCCGTCGCCAAAAGGTGTCGTCCGGTTCGTACCGCTATAATCGCGGCGGGGGCGCCGCAGCTGTTTCATCGCGAATCCGATCCCGACGCGGCCTGGACAATCGTGCTCGCCGCGGCACGGCACGCCGAACGCCTCGCACACACGCACGAACAGTCGACGTTCGCGGTGACCGACGGCGGCCAGCTCCGTGTAGTGGCCCCGGGCCCGGACGCCGTGCTCGAGTGGCGCCCCGGCTCAGGCTGGGCCCTCGCGCTTCGTCCGGACGACCCGCGCAGCGCCATCATCGACCTTTACCTGCCCATCTGCAGCGCGACCAGCGCGCGACCGGTGACGGTGGGTCACCTCGGCCAGAGCCTCGACGGCTTCATCGCCACGCACGCCGGCGAGTCGCGGTGGGTGACCGGCCACGAGAACATGGTGCACATGCACCGGCTGCGTGCGCTCTGCGACGCGGTCGTCGTCGGCTCGGGGACCGTGGCGGCCGACGATCCGCAGTTGACGACGCGCCTCGTGGAGGGACCGAATCCGCTGCGCGTCGTGCTCGATCCCGCACGCCGACTCGGCGTTCACCACCGCGTGTTCACCGACGGATCGGCCGAAACGCTGTACGTCTGCTCGCGCTCGCTCCTCCGCGCGGGTGAAGATCGTTTCGGCTGCGCGTCGATCGTCGGGCTCGAGGGCACCGCGGACCGAATCGATCCGAGCGCGCTGATGCGGATGCTGCGCGGCCGCGGGTGCACGCGCGTCTTCGTGGAAGGCGGCGGCGTGACGGTGTCGATGTTCCTCGAGGCGAACCAGCTCGATCGCCTGCACATGACCATCGCGCCGCTGCTCATCGGCGACGGACGCCCGGCCATCCGCCTGCCGGCGCCGGCAGCGCTCGGCGACTGTCACCGCCCGCGATACCGCGTCTTCCGCATGGGCGGCGACGTGTTGTTCGATTGCGAGCTCGGCGCCCGCGCGGATGACGATGGGCCCGACGCCGGAGGCGATCGACCGCCGGTGACACGCGTGGTGTAGGGGCCGACCAGCGTGTCGGCCCCGGCGGACAGGTTCGTCCGCTCCTAGAGCAGCCAGCCGCCGAGATCGTCGTGGCCGACGACGATCCGCGATCGATTCTGCTTGACGTGACCCTGTCGTCGGACGCGCCAGCTCTGAATCATCGCCGACCGTTCCGGCGCGATCTCCGCCGCCGCTTCGGCCCAGCCTTCGATCAACTCATGCTGCAGCGCATGCATCTCCGGCGTGAGCACCCAGTCGCTCGACTCGCGCGTCATGCCGTACCCGGCCGCAGCGAAGCACTGCTCGGCTCGATCGACGGCGTCGGGTCCGGCCGCCCGGCCGAATCCCTTGTCGTTCGCCCGCTGATGCCGGTTCATCAGCTCGCGAATCGCGTCGTCTTCGGGCTCGACCGGCGAGCACTGCGAACGGCCGTTGTACGTCAGCGCGAACAACACGGCCGTCCGTGCGGCACGACATCGTTCGGCGAGATCGCGGAGCCAACGCTCGGACACGAGGTCCAGCAATGCCGATGCGGTGACGAGGTCGCGCTTCGCGAAGATCTCGGTCCGATCGAGCGGGCCCAGGTCGAAGCATTTCGTTTCGACGGCCGTCGTTGCGGCCGTTCGCCGCGACGCCTCGGCGAGCAGGTCAGGATCGCGATCCACGAGCAGCCACGTGTGATCGCGCGGAAGGAAGCGCTCCAGGTACCGGACGTTGGAGCCGCTGCCGGTCGCCAGATCGAGAATGCGGAGCGGACGCCGGCGCGGCAGCGCGTCGACGACGGCGCGCGTCAGTACCGCCGAGCGCGCGGCGAAATCGGCGGGCTCGCGCAGGGCGAGCCAGTCAGACAGCGATTCGCTCAAGCGCAGCCGCCATTCGTCCAGCCGCCTGATCCCACGTCGGCAGGCGGTCGCGCATGCGGCGCGCGCCCGCCGCGAGCCGCTCGCGAAGCTCGCGATCCTCCATCACCTCCCGAATGGCGACCGCGAGCGCGTCGACGTCGCCCGGCCGCACGAGAAGACCGGCGCCGTCGCCGATGAGATCTGGAATCGCGCCCGTGTTGGTCGCGACCACCGGCAGACCTCGCGCGAGCGCCTCGGCGACGACCATCCCGTAGGTCTCGTGCAGCGACGCGTGCACGAACACATCCGCGCGATTGTAGGAATCGGCCACCATCCCCTCGCTCAATTCGCCGCCGAGCCACACCTGATTGTCGAGCCCCTGCTCTCGCAGGAGCGAGCGCATCCGCGCCACCGTCGGCGGATGGCGCTCGAGCGTCCCCGCGCAGGTGAGCCGCCATCGGCGATTGGGAATCGAGGCGAGCGCGCGAAAGAGCGTGTCGTGCCCCTTCCCTGGCGTCAGAGCCGCCACCGACAGCAGCTGCAGCGGCCCATCGACGGAGCCGCGCGCGAGCGGCGCGGGCGTCGTGCCCGGTTCGACGACGACGACGCGTTCGCGATCGACGCCGTACCGTTCGAGCGCGTCGACGGTCGTCCGGCCGGTGACGACGATCAGCCTGGCCGCGGCGAGGGCGCGGCGCTCGGTCATCTCGAGCAGCAGCGCGAATTCGCGCGGGATGCCCGGCTCCGCCGCGCGCGGCAGATGCACGAGCGCAACGATGCGCAGCCGCGACGCTTCGCGCTCGGCCTGTTCGGGCATCACGCCCAAGGCGAGGCCGTCCACCAGCACCGTGGCGCCGTCGGGAATCGTCGCGAGAACGCGCTGCGCGCGATCGAGCTGCGCCGTCGTCGGAAGCAAAAACCCGTCCTCGAGCTCGCAGATGTCGACCCGCCATCCGCGCGCGCGCAGAGCCTCCGCCATCCTGCGGTCGTACTCGTACCCGCCGGTCCGCGTCTCGATCGATCCGGGAACGATGAGGACGAGCGCGTGCATCACCTGGCGCACGGTCTTCGCAGAATCAGTACCAGCGCGGGATTGGGCACGAAACAGACGAAAACGCGAAACCCACGAAACATATCAAAAGTTTTTCGTGTGGCTCACCCATCGACCGGTCCATCGAACGACGCCGAAGCGATGTGCGATTCGTGCAGCGTGACGCGGATGCTCTGCACGCCGCCGGCGTCCGGGCCGAGATCGCCGCGCTTCATCGCCGCGACGATGCGATCGAACACGACGCGCGCCAGGAACTCGGTCGTCGTATTGCGTCCGCGAAGCGCCGGGTCGTCGTCGAGATTGCGATAGTTGAGGCCCGCGAGAACGGCGTCCAGCGCACGCGTCGCGCGCCCGATGTCGACGACGATGCCGTTGGCGTCGAGCGCGGGTCCGCGAAACTCGACGTCGACGACGAACGTGGCCCCGTGGAGCTGTTGCGCAGGGCCGAACACCTCGCCGCGAAAGCTGTGCGCGATCATCATGTGACTGCGGACCGTGACGCTATACATCGGTCAGAGCCTCATTCCCCGGTGCAGGGTGCAGGGTGCCGGTGCACCCTGCACCCGATTTCAATAGCGAATCCGATGACAGAGGGTGTCGCCTGGCGTTGTCGCCAGCTGGTTCATCACAACCGGCAGTGCGTCGAACGCGCTCTCGCCGGTAATCAGCGCGTCGAGCGACGCGTCGCCGAGCAGCGACAGCGCGAGCGCCATCCGCCTGCGCGTGTCCCACCGCGCACGTTGTGACGCCGCGACATGCCCGACCTGCGACGACTTCAACGTCAGCCGCTGCGAGTGGAACGCTCCGCCGAGCGCGAGCGGAACGACGCGATCGCCGTACCAGCTCGCGTCGACAATCGTCGCCTCGAAGCCGGCGATGTGCATCGCGACGTCGAGCCCCGACGGCGAACCGCTCGTATGGATGACGAGGTCCGCGTCGGCGCGTGCCGACGCGGGCGTGGCGAAACGGACGCCGAGCGCGCGCGCAATCGAGGCGCGGTGATCGTTGACGTCCACGAGCTCCACGTCTGCCGCCGGCATGCGCGCCGCCAGCCACGCGGTCAGACACCCGACGGTGCCGGCACCGACGATCGACACGCGATCGCCCGTGTGCGGACGCGCGTCCCACAAAACGTTGATCGCGGTTTCCAGATTCGCCGCCAGCACGGCGCGCGGCGGCGGCACGTCGTCGGGCAGCAGGTGCACCGACGGCGCAGGCACGACGTAGCGGGTCTGGTGCGGATAGAGGACGAAGACGTCGCGTCCTTCGAGATCACGCGGCCCGCGCTCCACGCGGCCGACGCTGGAGTATCCATACTTGATGGGCGCCGGGAACTCGCCCTCCTGAAACGGCGCGCGCATGCGGTGATGCTCGCTGGCCGGCACGCGGCCGAGAAAGACGAGCGACTCGGTGCCGCGGCTGATGCCGCTGTACAACGCGCGGACGACGACGTCGTCTCGCGACGGCGGCGGCAGCCGCTGGGCGCGGATCTCTCCGCGTCCGGCTTCCGCGATCCAGAACGCGCGCGCGTCGAGTGCGGTCACGCGCCAATTCTGGTGCTTTTCACGCAAGCGATACAATCCCGCCTGGGTGAACGTTTCGCTGAGCGCCTGGTACCCGGTCAAGGCGATCGCGCTGTTGCTGGCGATCGCGTTCGTCGTCTCGATCCGCTGGCGGAATCATCACCCGTTCCCGCACTTCGGACCTGCGAATCAGATCACGTCGGTTCGCGCGCTGATCGTGGCGCTGATCGCCGCGGCGATCGGCGAACCGGCGGCGCCGGCGTTCGCCGTCGGCGCCGTCGTTGGCGGCGCGGCCGTGACGCTGCTCGACGGCGTCGACGGCTGGGCGGCGCGCCGCACGAACATGGCGAGCGCGTTCGGTGCGCGCTACGACATGGAGATCGACGCGCTGCTGATTCTGGCGCTCGCGATCCTCGTCTGGCAATTCGGCAAGGCGGGCGCGTGGGTCATCGCGTCGGGTCTGCTGCGATACGCGTTCGTCGCTGCGGGATGGGCGTGGGAGTGGATGCGACGCCCGCTCGCGCCGACGCGGCGCGCGCGCGTCGTGTGCGTCGGTCAGATTGCCGCGTTGATGATCGCGCTGTTGCCCGGCATCACGCCGCCTGTGAGTGCACTCGTCTCTGCGGCAGGTCTCGTCGCACTCGTGTACTCGTTCGCGCTCGATACGATGCGGCTGTGGCGAGCACGGCGCAGCCTAGCGGCGTAGACACGGAGTTATCGGAGACACGGAGACGATCAGCACAGAGACACAGAGACACAGAGAAAACACGGTCGGTTCGGCGGCCGGCCTGCGCAGCACGCCGGCATGCGCGACCGGATCGGACGGAAACGCGAGCCATCAGGATCGAGCATGGCTCGCGTTGTCTCTGTGGCTACCGTCTCTCTGTGTCTCGCGACCTCTCTATGTCGTCGAGGCCTCACACCACTGACAGCCGATGTCCCAGTTTCTCTTTCTTCGTCCGCAGATATCGCCGCGAGATTTCGGAGGCATCGATCTCGAGCGGCACCATCTCGACGACCGGCAGCCCGTGCTTGGTGACGCTGGCGAGCTTGCGCGGGTTGTTGCTCAGCAGGCGAATGGAGCGGACGCCGAGGTCGCGCAGAATCTGGACGCCGATCCCGTAGTCGCGCAGGTCCGGCTCGAACCCGAGGCGGACGTTCGCCTCGACGGTGTCGTACCCTTCGTCCTGCAGCGAGTACGCGCGGATCTTGTTCGCGAGGCCGATGCCGCGTCCCTCCTGATTCAGGTAGACGACGACGCCGCGGCCGGCGGCGGCGATGCGCCGCAGCGCCGTCTCGAGCTGCTCGCCGCAGTCGCAGCGCGCGGAGTGAAACACGTCGCCGGTGAGGCAGGTCGAGTGCAGGCGCGTGAGCACGCCGTCGCCGTTGCCGACCTCGCCGCGCACGAGCGCGACGTGCGTTTCGGTGCGGTTTTCGTACACGTAGATGCGGAACTGGCCGTACTCGGTCGGCAGCGGCGCCGCGGCCACGCGATGCACGCTCGTCGGCGCGCGAAGAGACGCCAAGGCCGCACGCAAACGTGTTCTGATTGATTGGAGCATGGGAAAGAGTCCGAGAACGATAATAGTCTGGATCGCCTCTGCGGCGGCGGTTTTCCTCCTCAACGCGTCGGTGACCTTTGTCAACGTCTGGCCGACCCCAGCCGTTACGTGGCGCGGCGGCCTGTCGCTCGAATTCGCGCTGGCCGTACTCGGCCTGTGCATCGCCGGATCGCGCAATCGTGTGCACTCGCGACGATGGCTCGCGTGGATCAGCGCGGCGTGGGTGCCGCTCGTCCTCGGTCGCTACGCCGACGTGACCGCGCCGGCGCTGTACGGCCGCG